>Ga0105054_10000166_pt1 | contig 89321 bp, 40 predicted proteins | sample BON02_FD_78091 | JGI IMG/M metagenome (GOLD analysis project Ga0105054, IMG submission 78091) | Freshwater microbial communities from Lake Bonney liftoff mats and glacier meltwater in Antarctica - BON-02 (megahit assembly) | ecosystem: Environmental > Aquatic > Freshwater > Ice > Glacier...
CGGTGGCGGTGGCGGTGGCGGCGGCGGCACGGTCACCAAGGGCACGCCCTCGCGCTCGGGCGCCGCCGCCGCGCCCTCGAGCTCGGGCGGGCCGCGCCAGCTGGCGTATGGCAGCGCGTCCGCGGCGAGCGGGGAGATGCCGGGGGCCGCCGGCGGGGCAGCGGGCGGCGGCGGCGGCGGCGGCGGCGGCGGCGGCGCTCACCCCCGCGGCGGCACCGCCGCCGCCGCCGCCGCCGCTGGCGGCACCGGAGGCGGCACCGGCGCCATGGCCCCGCCCCGTCCCCGCTTCAAGTTTGCCTTCCAGTCGGACCTGGCCAGGCTGGCGCTCACGCTTGAGCAGGTGGCCGCCGCGGCCGCGCTCGACCCGCTCATCGCGCGCTTTGGCGGTCAGGGCGGCGGCGGCGGCGGCGGCGGCGACGGGCCCGCCGCCGCCGTCGAGGCCGACGCGTCGTCGGCGTCGACCGTGCTTCTGCCCTTCGCCGCGGCGTCGGCCACCTTTTTGCAGGCGTCGCGCGCCTGCCGCCCGGGCATGCTCGCCGCGGGCCGCCGCGTCTTCGGCCTGCCGCCCCCCTGGGCGCGCCGCGCGCACCTGCAGCGCGCGCTCGAGCAGGGGGGCGAGGCGGCCGACGGCGCGTTTGCCCTGATGCTGCGCGGGGCGGGAGCGGCGGCGGGCAACGGCGCGCGCGACGGGGGCGGCCGCGGCCGCAGCCCTGGAGGCCGCGGCCGCAGCCCCGGCAGCGGCGGCCGCGCCGCCTTCGCCTGCGCTTCCGACGAGCTCGGCGGCACTGGCCGCCCCGCCTACTCGGACGGCGGCGACGTCGTAGACCTCTGCGATGAGGGCGGCGACGGCGGCGACGGCGGCGGCGACGACGCCTGGCGGCGGCGCGAGGCCAGCCGGCGCGCCGAGGCGGCGCGCTTCACCCGCCGCCTGGTGCTGCACCACGACGCCGCGCGCCCCGTCTTCTACGGCTCCCGCGCGCCGCTCGACCCGGACGTGCGCGGGCGCCTAGGCCCGCGCCGCCCGCTCTTCAAGGCCGTGGGCCCCGAGGGCGACGAGGGCCGCGGACTCGACTACGAGGCGGAGAGCGACCAGGAGTGGGCCTCGGAGCCGGAGGACGGCGAGTCGCTCTCGGGCGACGGCGACGGCGACGGCGACGGCGACGGCGAGGACGGCGACGGCCCATCCGGCGACGGGGGCGGCGGCGCGGGCCCCTCGGAGAGCGGGATGGCCGACTCGGGCTTCATCGTCAGCGACCGGCAGGTGGACTACGAGTCGGGCGCGGAGGAGGAGGAAGGGGGGGCGACGGCGACGATGGAGGAGGTGGCAGAGGGGGCGGAGGGGCAGGCTGCCCGGGGTGGGCGGGGCCCTCCGCGCGCCGCCGCCGGCGCCGCCGCCGGCGCGGACGGCCCCGTGACGTCCGGGCGCGCGGCGCGGCTGGTGGCGGCCATGCAGCGCGCGGCGGCGCGCAACCAGCCTGTGCGGCTGTACCTTCCGCCCGTGCCCGAGCCTCCGCCGGAGGACGGCAGCCACGTGAGCTGCGCCACGACGACGACGTGCGAAGAGGCCGCCGCCGCCGCCGCCGCCGCATCCGCCGCCGCCGCTGCTGCCGCCGCCATCGTGCCCGGGCGCCTCGACACCCTCGAGCTGCTGCAGTCGCTGGCCGGCACGATCGTCGACCCGCTGGCGCTCATCGTCGTGCCCGGCACCGAGCAGCCCGCCGCCGCCGCCACCGCCGCCGCGCACACCACCACGGTGCTCGGGGTGGGCGGGGGCGGAGGGGCGCGGCCGGCCTCGGGTCCCGGCGGCCTGCCGCCGCACCCCGAGGCGGCCGACGGCGGCGGCGGCAGTTTCGGCGCGGCCGCCTTGAGCGCGGCCGGCGCGGCCGCCGCCGCCGCCGCCGTCGCCGCCCCGCCCGCCTCGGGCGCCAAGCGCGTCCGCGAGGCCACCCGCTTTCCGCAGGAGCTGCTCGCGCCGCTGTGTCAGTTCGTGCACGGCTCCGCGCAGCCGGTCGAAGTCCTGGCGGCCAATTTTCTTTCGGGGGGCATCCCGCAGGTGGCCGCCTTCCTGGCGGGCGGCGGGCGCCTGCCCAAGGCGGCGGTCAAGAGCGCCGTGCGCGGCGTCGCCAGCACGCGGCCCGGGCCGCGCGCCCTGTGGCGCGCGCACGCGCCGGCGTGGGCGGCGGCGGGGGCGGACGCGCCGCCGGACGCGCCGCCGGGCCCGGCGCCGCACGCGGCCGAGCTGGCCGCGCGCGTGGCCCCCGCCACGGCCGCCCTGCTGCTCGGCGGCGGCTGCGTCGGCGGCGGTGCAGCGGGCGAGGCGACGGCCGGCGCGGCGGGCGGCGGCGCGCCGCCGCCGGCGGCGGCGACGGCCCCGGCGACCTCGCCGCGCAAGTCCGCCGCGCCCGTCAGCCCGGCCGCCAAGCGCCAGCGCGCCGGGTCGCCCGGCGCGGCTGCAGCGGCGGCGGCGGCGGCTGCTCCCGCGGGCCTCACGATTGACCGGTTTTTCAAGCGCGCGGGGCCAGCGGCGGCGGCGGCAGGAGCAGCGGCAGGGACCAACGCGCCCGCGCCCCCGGCGTCCCCGCCTGCGGTGGCAGCGGCGGCGGCGCTGACGGCCGAGCCGATGGCGCTCGACCTGCCGACCGGCGCGGCGGCGGCGGAGCAGGCGGGCAAGCAGCAGCAGCAGCAGCAGCAGCAGTGGCAGCCCCCGGCTGCGGCGGTGTCCCCTCTGCGCCCGGCGGCTGCGCCCAACTCGGCCGCGGCCCTGCCCCTGCTGACGCCGCCCTCGGACGTGCCCCACTCGCAGCAGCCGCACCCGCCGCCGCGCGCCGAGGCGCCCGCGGGAGCGGGCGCTGCGGCGTTCAACAGGGCACTCGACGAGGCGGCGGCCGCGGGGACGGGGACGGCGGCGGCCGAGGGCGGCGAGCCCCCCGCTGCCGCAGCCGCGGCCGCCTCTCCAAAAAACGACGGGCGGCGGTGCTGAAGAAGAAGGAAGATGCGGGCACCGCCGCCGGGTCAGCAACACACAACGGCATCATCATCAACGGCTCTATCAACAACAACAACGGCGGCAGCAGCCCCGGCTCTCCGCGGGACGACGCCGCCTCGTGGCGCGCGCTGGCGTCCTGGCTGGCGACGGCCAAGCGGCCGGCGGCGCGCGCGGTCGAGGCGGCCTTTGCGCCGCTGCGCGCCCGCCTCCGGTTCCCGGGGGCGCCGGCGCTGCCGCCGCCAGGGGTCGCGGCGGCGCTGGCCAAGGCGCTCGTGCGGCTGTGCCCGCCGGGGCTTGCGGGGCCCGAGCGGCACATGCGCGCGGCGGTCGCGCTCGCCTTGGCGAAGGTCGCGACGACGGCGGCGGCAGAGGCGGCGGCAGAGGCGGCTGGGCACGAGGGCGGCGGCAGCGGCGGCGGCGAGGGGGGCGCGGGCGGCGGCAGCGACGAGCGCCGCCGCCGGGTGGCGGCGGCTGAGCAGCTGCTGCGGGGCGTGGCCGCGATACCCGGCCTGCGCCCCGCGCTGCTGCGCTGCTGCGTGGCGGCGGCGGTGCCGGTCGCCGCCTGCAATGACGATCGGCAGCGGCAGCAACAGCAGCAGCAGCAGCAGCAGCGGGCGTCTGCCGAGGGCAAGCCGCCGCGTTTTCCGCCGCCGCCGCCGCCGTCGCCGTCGCCGCCGCCGCAGGCCCCGGTCGCGCCGCTCGAGCGCGCCGCCCGCGCCGCCGGCCTCCGCGCCCTGTCCGCGCTGGGCCCGTGGTGGGACGGCTGCGCGCGGGGTCTTGGGGACGGCGCGCGCGTCGGACGCTGAAGAGCATCCGGCGAGAGAGGGAAAGGGCGAGCAAGCAAGAGGCGCGTAAGATTTTCTGACGACGACGACGACGCCACCTGGAGAGGGACGACGCTTTTCCTTTTTTCCTTCCTTCTTCCAAACCCCTATGCCTGAAGAAAAAACAGAGCAATGCACCGGATCACGACCACGCCTCAACGCGATACCTGCCGCTCGACTCGAGCGCCTTGACCCACGCCCGCCCGGCCGCCCGGCGCGCGGCGGCGACCGCCGCCGGCGTAGGCGGCGGCGCCTCGCCGGCTGCTCCCCCGCTGCCGCCGACGTCGCTGCCGCCATTGCCGCCGCCGGCCAGCGGCAGCCTCGCGGCGGCGACGTCGGCGAGGGCGTCCGCCACGTCGGCCGGCATGCGCGCGGCGGAGCCGGAGACGAGCACGCACGCGCCGCGGCGCTCGACCAGGTCCCACACGAGGTCGGCGTGCTCGCGCAGGCGATGCGTGACGTACTGGCGGGCGGGGGAAAGGGAAGAGGGGGAGGAGGCCAGGGGCGCCGCCGCCGCCGCCGCCGCCGCCGCCGCCGCCGCCGCCGCCGACCCGTTTGGCGGGGCCCCCTCTCCCGCCGCCGCCGCCGACCCGTTTGGCGGGGCCCCCTCTCCCGCCGCCCCGTCGCCGCCGCCGCCTCCGCCGCCCGGCCTGCTGAACGCCGTGACCAACCCCCGGTCGCGCGCCAGGGCTCCGGCCTCGACGAGTCCCCGCCACTCGTCCTGGTAGTAAAAGTCGGCCTCGGCGGAGCGGCACCCGAAAAACAGGTGGCAGGGCGCCGGCGCCGGCGGCGTTGTCATTGCTGCTGCTGCTCCCACGGCCGCCCGTCCTCCGCTCGCGGCGCCCGCCGCCGCCGCAATCGCCGCCGCGCGGTCGTGCAGGATCGCCCGGAAGGGGGCGACGCCCGTGCCCGGACCGATCATGAGCAGCGGCACGGACGGGTCCGCGGGCGGGCGCAGCACCTCGCCCCGCTCGATCCACACGGGCACGCGCGGGGGCGCGTCGCGAGCGGCGGCGGCGGCGATGGCGGTGGGGCCGGCGGCGGCGGCGTCGGCGCCGTCCGCAGCGGCCGCGGGATGCGGCGGCGCCAGCGGGAGGGTAGCCAGCCATCCCGTCGCGAGGCCGCGGACGGGGCGGCGCGTGGGCGAGCGCCAGGCGACCACCGCGGCGAGCACGTGCGCGGCGTGCGGCCCGTGGGCGCGGGGCGACGAGGCGATGCTGAACATGCGCGGCTGGAGGCGGGCGCACGCCTCGAGCAGGCGCGCGAGCGGGAGCGGGAGCGGGGGCGGGGGCGCGGGCGCGGGCGCGGGCAGCGCTGGCGGCGGCGCCGGCGGCGGCGCCGGCGCATTTTCGCCCGTCGTCGGCGCCGTTGTTTGGTCCGTGGGGAAAAAGTCGCGCACGACCTCCGCCAGCGCGCGGCGCTCGCTGCCCCAGGCGTAGCGCGCGGCGTCCTCGCGCCCGGCCGCCGACGCGAAGAGGGCCAGGCGCCCGGCGCGTTGCCGCGCGAGCTCATATTCAGCCGCAGCCGCCGCCGCCGCCGCCGCCGCCGCTGCCGCCGCCCGCGGGCCCGCCCCGCCGCCCGGCCGCGCTGCGGCTGCGGCTGCGGCGGCCGCGGCGGCGGCGCGCGCCACCTCGGCCGCGTGCGCCGCGAGCACCTGCCACAGGTGCCGCCGCGGAGCCGCGCTCGAGACGTCGAGCACCCCCGCGACGATCGCGCGCGCAGAAGCCTCCATGCGCGGCGGCGGCGCTGGCGGCGGCGCATCGGCGGCGACGCTGTCGTCATCGTCGCCGGCGGCGGCGGGACAGGCGCCCCCTCCCCCCCCGTCCCGGATCCGCAGGCGCTCGTCCCCCGAGAGGCCGCACGCGCGCAGCACGGCCTCCACGTCCTCTCGCGGCTGCCGCGGGAAGATCGCGAGGACGTCGCCCGGCTCGTAGAGCGGGGCAGGCGCATTGGCGCCGACGGTGCCGCCGCCGCCGCCGCCGCCGTTGGCCGCGGGCCCCGGGCGCGCCGCCTCGCCGCCACCGCCGCCGCCGCCGCCGCTCGGCCCGCCCCCCTTTTTTCGGTCGTCGTAGCCTGTCAGGTCAAACTCCAGGTGGCGCGTCTCCTGGAAGTGGTCGGCGGAGGTGACGCGCCGGCTGGCCACGAGCCGCGCCATCACCGGGCGCCAGGGCCCATGCGCCCCCCCTAGCCCTTCCGCCGCTGCCGCTGCCGCCGCCGCCGCCGCTGCCGCCGCTTTCCCTCCGAGCGCCGCCGCCGCCGCGCGCGCCTCGGCCGCCGCCGTCATTGCCCGGAACGCGCCCGCCGCCTCGGCGGCCTCGGCGTGCTCGCGCTCTCCCTGCGACAGGTCATTGGCGCCGGTGAATGCGGCCGCAAGCGGCGGCGGCGGCGGCGGCGGCGGCGGCAGGACGGACACCCGATATCGCGGCGGCGGCGGGACCGGCGGCGGTGGCGGCGGCGTTGTCGCTGCTCCTGTTGCTCCTGCCGCCGCCGCCGCCGCTGCTCCCGCCACCGCCGCTTCTGCCGCTGCCGCCCCCCCAAAACCGGCCCCCGCCCCGCACCCGAGCGCCGGCCACAGGCCCCGCGCCAGCCACGGGTCCAGCGCCGCCTCGTGGCCCCCGCCCGGCGCCCGCTCGTCCCCGAGGCCCCGCGGGCAAAGCGCCTCGGCGCCGAGCGCCAGCAGCCGCCTGTCCAGCCTAAGGGCCGCCGCGCAAAAGTCGACGTACCCGCTGTCCCCGAGTCCGAACAGCGCGTATTTCACGCCGAGGAGGGCGGTCGGGGGCAGGGCGCGCCGCAGGAGGCGCCGCCAGGTGGCGCGCATGTTGGCGGGCGCCTCCCCCTGCCCCGCGGTCGAGACGCAGAGCGCGACGGCCGCGGCGCGCGGCCACGCCGACAGCGGGACGGCGTCGAGGGGCGCGGCGAGGGCCGAGGAGAACAGGCGGGTGCGGGCCGCGCGGGGGTCGGACAGGTGGGCGCGGGCCTCGCGGGCCATGCGTTCGGCGACGTCCTGAGTTGTGGTTTTGTTTGTCGATTGCTGGTGGGGTTTTTTGTTTTGAGCGTTGTTTTTTTTCATCGCTCGGGCGTGCAGCGGCGGCGGCAGCGGCGGCGGCGCAGCGGGGCGACAACGCGTCTCGCCCGCTGGTTTCACAAAAACCGACCTGCGCGTTGCCTGTTTGCGACGCGTACAGGATCAGCAAGAGGCCACCCGCACCGCCACTCGGACCCGCCCCCTCGGCGTCCATGATGTGGAGGAATTCACGCGGACCGAGGGAGAGGGTGGTGGGGGGGCTGTCGATATCAGTTTTTGGGACAGAGACGCGTCGAAGAGCGGGAGGCGCCAATGAAATAGGGTCGGTCGTTGTAAGTTTCGAGTGCGCGGAGAACGTGTCCTATGCGTGAGCGCGCCTGCTCGCTCGGCTGATCAAGGGAGACAGACACGCGACCGCGCCGCCGCCGCCGCCGCGCCGTCGGGGCGCTGTCAAGCAAGTGGCTCCGCCCCTTGCGAAAGACGCAAGCGCCCCCCCCTCTCCAAATGCCAGAAGAGAGCCCCTGTTCCCGTCAAACTAAAGAGAGGCGTCTACCGCCGCGTCAGCAGCCAGGCGCTGTATAGGGCCGGCGTGCCCAGCACGATCGCGAGCGCCACGGGGAGCGACGGCTCGTGCGGCAGCGCGACCAGCAGCGAGCCGTACTTGATGGCGGCAGCGCCGGCGAGCGAGAGGGCCGCGACCTTGGCCACGTACGCGAGGTCGTCGTTGTCGCCGTTGCTGTCCTCGTCGACCTTGTTGTTGTTGCTGTTGTCGTTGTTTGCGGAAGCGGCAAAGCGGGATCGGGGGCTGGGCAGCGGCCGGAGCGGCGACGATGGGGCGCCGGCGCCGGTGATGGCGACGCCGCCGCCGCAGACGTGGGGCAGCTGCGGCTGCGGTCGCCTGCGAGCGATCGCTCCGGAGGGCGTCGCTGAGCGGCGATGGCAGGATGCCCTCACTGGTGCCGGCGCTGCGCGGGCGAGCATCGCACTCACTCTCTCTGACGGGAGAGGGGAAGAGCGCTTTCCGTGATCCCGTGCGTGCAGTCGAAGGTTGCAACGGTGTCTGGTGCCGACGTGCACGTCTATTGTATTGGTTGGGACTCTAGTGTGCGTGTCAATGTGAGGGCCGAGTGAGGTTGGCCCTTCTCGATCCAAAGGTGGAGGTGGGCGGGGAGCAGAAGTCGCTGCGTCGAAGCGTCGCCGCGCGGCCGACGCTGCCAACGCCGCCCGCTGCCCTCTCGCCCGTTGCCCTCTTGCCCGCTGCCGGGCCAAGACCCTCTCCTGCCCGCCCGCCCGCCGCGCCATGTCACCGCCTCCTCAGCACGTCCCGCTCGTCGGCAGCATAGTACCCCGCAAGGAACGACCGCGCGAGCGACGACGGGCCCGCGGCGTCCTCCTCGAGCGCGCGCCCCTGCGCCGCCGCCGCCGCGCGCTCGTCGCGCTCCTCCGCGCTCTGCTGCCACCACGGTCGGCGCGAGCCGGGCGCGAGCCCCGCCCGCGCGGCGGCCGCGTCCTCGGCCTCCCCCTCCTCCTCCTCGACCGACACGTAGCGGTCGAACACGCGGCCGCTGACCGGGCACACCAGCAAGCCCGAGGCGCGGTCGACGACGGCGAGGCCGCAGGCGCCGCCGGCCGCGCGGCCAAGGCGGGGGCCAGAGGCGGCGGCGGCGGCAGAGGCGGCGGCAGACGCAGAGGTTGAAGCGTACGATGACGAGGCCCCGAGAGCGAGAGGGAGGGCCCCAGCCGCCGCCGCCCCGTCCGCCGTCGCCGGCCCCGCCCCCGCCGCCAGGCACACGTGCGCGTCCCCCGTGGCCGTGCAGCAGTAGACCGAGGGCGCCACGCGCTCGTACGTCACGTGGCTGTTGTGGTTGTTGCCGCCCTGGTGGGGCGGCGGGGGGCTGCCGAGGAGCGGGGGGCTGCCGACCGGCGGTGGCGACGGGCCGCTCGTCATTGCCGTCGTCGTCGTCGGCGGCGGAGGCGGGGGCGGCGACGGCGACGGCCCGCCGCCGGCCCCTGCTGCCGCCCCTGCCCCCCCTCCCCCAAACCCCCTCGCCCGCCGCCACTGCTCCACGCGCTCCGCCACCGTCGGCCCTTCCGCCCGCGCCCGCCGCTGCACGCACGCCGGCCCGCCCGCCGCCTCCCAGCCCAGGCTGACGTGGCGCTTGGCGTGCGCCATCTCGACGAAAAACCCGCCGGCCACCGCCGCCGCCTCGCGCCGCGCGAGCAGCGCCTCGGCGAGCTCGCGGGCGTCGAGCCGGGCGTACCGCTCGCGCCAGGGCAGGAGGAGCATCTCGGCGTCGTCCCCCTCGCGGTCCGCGCCGTCGGTGCCTCTTGCCCCTCCTCCGCCTCCACCGCCTCCGCTTTGGAGGTGCCGGGACGAGGGGCCGGCGGCGGCGGCGGCGCCGGACGGCGACGGCGGCCCCGCGCCGCCGCGCTTTTTCGGCGGCGGGGAGGGCGGCGGCAGGGCGAGCCGGCGCGGCCAGCGGGCGAGGCACAGCCGGCGCCAGAGCACGGGGTCGGCCGCCTCGTGCCGCAGGGTCTTGCACGTCTGGGCCGCGCTGAACAGGTCGGCGGCGCTGACGAACGAGAGCGCCTGGAGGCGGAGCTCGTGAGGCAGGTCCAGGAGCGAGGTTGAGGACGAGGGGGAGGAGCGCGGGCACGGGGCGAGCGCCGCCGAGGAGGACGGGACGCGCGCCGCCGTCGCCGTCGCCGTCGCCGCCGGTGGCAGCGGCACGTGGTTTGCGGATGCCGCCGCCGCCGCCGCCGCAGCCGCAGCCGCTCGCCTGCGCAGGGCGATGGAGGGCAGCCGGCGCGCGGGAGGTGCGAGGGGTGCGGGCGGGTCGGCGAGTTTCTGGCGCTTGCCCCCGAACCCTCGTTTCTCCTCCTCGTCTTCCTCGTTCGGGCGCGCGCGCTGCATCGTCGCCGGGATGAGATTTCTGCGCTCGTTGTCTAGGGGTCGCGGGTCGTCGGAGTGTCAGGGTGGTCGGGGCGCGGGTCGACGCGGCGATGAGTGATAGATTTTGTGGAAACTTTTGTCGTGGGCTTTTTTGGGGGGGGGGACTTTGAGGCAAGAAGAGGCGGCGCCGGGCGTGGCGACGCCGGCCGGAAGCAAAACGATCGCGCGTCGGCTTCCTGTCTCTGCACACAAGGAAGCAAGCGCCCAGGGTCGCACGCAACTAGAAACCGCCACCTGATCGGAGCGCCACACACAACACCAAAGCTCGACCCCCGCGCACAAAACAAACGATCCACCACAAAACCAGAGAAACGCCGCCACCGCACAAGAGAGAGAGAGACGACGACGACAGCGGCGGCGGCGATCGCCGTCGGCGAGACGAGCAGCGACGACAAGCGTCGGCGACAGTCCTTTCCGTCCGGCTCGGAACAACAACAAGGGGCAACGCGATGTCCGCCCGGAAGGACGACCTCGTGTACGACCGCTCCTTCTCCGGGTTCCCGGCGGGCCTGCGCGAGTGGGCGTCGCTCGTCGCGCGCCCGTCGCTCGCCCTGGCCCTCGGCCGCCGGCGAGCGCCGGCCTACTGGGCGCGCGCGCGGCGCGACCAGGGTTGTTTGCGGCGCTCGCTGTCGGGCGCCGCCGTGTGGGTCCTGGCGACGGGCGCGATCGCCGGCACGGGCGCCCTGGCCGTGCACCCGAGCGTCCTGGCGAGTTTGATGCGCGAGACCGGGCCCCTGGTGGCCCTGTCGTACGCCGCGGCCGGCGCGCTCGCCGTGCTGGCCGCGCTAAACGCGGCGGAACTGAGCGCCCGGCGGCCCTTTGCCGGGCCCGGCGGGCAGGCGCCGCTGCTGCTCGCGACCTTGGGGCCGCTGCCGGCGGCCGTCGCGGCCGCCTCGCTGGCCCTGCAGAACGTGGTGGCCGCCGCGGCGCTCGCGCGGGCGGTGGCGCCGGGGATCGGGCGGATGGTGGCGGGCGGACTGGGCGGCGGCGGCGGCGGCGGCGGCGGAGCGGGCGGGGGCCCGGCCGCGCCTCTTCCGTGGCCGCCGCTCGCCGGAATCATGGCTGATGCCGCCGCCGACGGCGCCACGCCCGGCTCCTCCGCCGCGCGCGCGTTGGCCACGGCGGGCGCCGGCGGCGCCTTTGCGACGGCGGCGCCCCGCGCCCCCCTCGGCCCGCTGCAGACGGGCGCCCTCGCGCTCGACCCGCTCGCCGCGGGCCTGGCGCTGCTGGCGTCGCTGGCGGCGGCGGCCGTGCCGGCGAGGGGGGTCGGGTGGTTTTGCGCGGGCGCCACGGGCGCGCAGGTGCTCGCGTCGGTCGCGGCCGTGGGGGCGCTCTTGTGCTTGCGCGTCGCGAATGGGGGTGGAGGCAGCGGCGACGCGGCGCGCGGCTGGGCCGGGTTGGAGGACGCGGCGGCGCTCCCTGCGTTCGCTGACAGCGGCCCTCCCGCCGCAATCGTCGGGCGGCTCGGCCCCGTCGCGTCGGCCGCGGCCGCCGTGTTTGTCGCCGCCTTCCCCGGCGTGAGCCTGGGCCCCGCGCTGTCGGACGACGCGCGCTGGCCCGCGCGCTCTGTGCCCGCGGGGATGGTCGCGGCGGCCGCGACCTCCGCGTCGCTCTGCGCCGCGACCGCCCTGGCGTACGTGTTTTCAGAGGGGCCGGCCGCGGCGGGGGCGGCGGCGGCGGCGGCGGGCGCACCAGCGCCAACAGCCCCAGTCGCCGCCCTCGTGCCCCCTTTTCTGCTCGGCCTCGCGTGCGTCCTGGGCGCCTTTGCGGGCGTGCCCGCCCTCGTGCTCGGGGCGTCGCGCGTCGTGTGCGGGGCCGCGCGACACCGCCTGCTGCCGGCCGCGGGCCTCGGGCGCGTGGCCGGCCGGCGGATCCGCTCGCCCGCCGCGGCCACCGCGGCCGTGGCGGCGGCCGTCGTCCCCCTGGCGCTGCTGTCCCCCTCGGGCGGCGCGTCCGAGGCGCTGGGGGCCCTGGCGGCCGTCGGGTTCCTGGTGACGCAGGCAATGGTGGCGGTCGCGGTGCTCCTGGAGCGGGCGAGCGACGCGCGCGGAGACGACGGCGGGGCTTCTCCGTCCCCCCCCGCGCGGCCCGGGCCGCCGCCGCTCGCGCCGCCTCTGCCGCACCTCCTGCCAGTGCCGCCGAGCCCCTCCTCCCCCCCGTCCCCGTCGGCCCTGTCCTCGCCTGACGGCCGCGTCAGCATCCGCAGCCCCTCCCCCTCGGACACCTCGTCCTCCGCCTTCGACGGCCTGTTCGAGCGCTGCTTCTACCCCGACCCGGCCTGTTGGGCGCGCCGGGGCCCTGGCGCGGTCTGGCTGCCGCGGGCGCTCGTCGCGAGCCTCGCCGCCAGCGCGTGCGGCGCCGGCGCCGCGCTGTCGGCCGAGGCGGCGTGGCCGGGCGAGGCGCTCTGGCCGCTCGTCTCCGTGCTGGGATTCTGGCTGGTGCTGACGGCCGCGCTGCAGGTGGTCCTCGGTGTCGTGTCGCGGGCGACGATCCCGCCGCGGCCGCTGGCGCCCGCGCCTCCGCCGCCGCCGCCGCCGCCGCCGCCGCCGCCGCCGCCGCCGGCCGCCGAGCGACGAGGAGGAGGCGCGCCGTCGGCCGCTCTCCTCCTCGCGCGCCTCGGCGGCTGCTGCTGCTCGGGCGGCCGTCGCTCCTGCCGCCGCGCCTCTCGCGCCGCCGCCATCGCCTCCAACAACAACGCGCCCACGTCCGCCCTGGCCCCCGGCCCGCTCCGCGTCCCCGGCGGGCCGTGGCTGCCCTCGCTGTCGCTCTTGGCGTATGGCGCGGCCGGCGGCGCGTGCCTGCCTCCGGTGGCGCTGCTGCGCTGGTTCGCGCTGGCCGGGGCGGCGGCGCTGCTGTGGTTCTTGTACGGCCTCCCGGCGACGGACGCGCGCGAGGCGCGCTGGGCGGCCGAGGACGCGGCGGAGGAGGATCGGCGCGCGGCGGAAGCGGAGGAGGAGGGGCGGCGGGAAGGCGGGGCGGCGTCCGGCGGCGGCGCCGTCGTCCTCGGGTGAGCATGAGGGCGGGCGACGGACGCGTGGGGACGCCCACGCCTCACTTCCGCGCCTCCCCAAACGGCAACGCACACGCCCCCGTCCCACCCCCCACTCAGCCCGTGTGCTACAACCCAGACTATCTCTCCTATAGCTTGCCCCCTTTCAATTGTTCTGTCCTCTGCATCGCACAGAAAACCTTTCACTCACTCGGGGAGGCGACGAGAGGACACAGAGACGACCGATCAAGCGCCGATGCTGCTCCGCGCGCCAACGCCACCGGCAAGGGCTGCGCCAGAGGCGCGGGCTCCCAAGCATGCCGACCTGCACAGCCGCCGGTCGTTCGCGCCGAGCCTGATCGATCGCGCTGCCCCGGCATTCGCCGCCGCCGCCGCGCCGCGCGTCGCCGCCGACGACGTGTGGCGGCCGAGGCCGCGGCGGCGGCGGCGGGCGGCCACGACGGCAGCGGCCGCGACGGCGCCCTCCTCCCCTGCCTCGGCCGCCGCCGCCCCGAGCGGCATCAGCGCCCAGCACCAACCTCCCCCCGTGCCCGCCCCCCCTCGGACGATGCACCCGGCCGAGGCCGAGGCGCTGCTGGTGCTCGAGTGGCCCGCCCTGTGCCGCCAGGTCGCCAGGCTTTGCGGCTCGTCGCTGGCCGCGGGACGCGCGCTGGCCGGGCGCGTGCCGCTGGGCGCCAGCCGCGCCGAGAGCGCCCTGCTGCTGCAGCAGACGGCCGAGGCCATGCTCGCGGGGGGCGCGGGGGGCGACGAGGACGGAGGGGGTGGCGGGCGGTCCAGGCAGCAGCAGCAGCGACAGAGGCAGAAGCAGGCCGGCGCCGGCGGCGGCGGCGGCGGCGGCGGCGGCGCGGGCCAAACAGGCCAGCGGGCGGCGGCCGGCCTGAGGGTCCGCGGCGTCCTGGACCTGAGGCCCGTGCTGGACGCGTGCGAGCGCGACGGCCTGTGCCTGACCGCCCGGCAGCTCGAGGGCGTGGCGGCCACCCTCGAGGCGGCGTACGCGGCGAAGGCGCAGGCCGAGGAGACGGCGGCGGCAGCAGCACAAGGGGAGGAGACGAGAGGCGGCGCGGCCGCTGAACCACCTCCTCTGCCGCTGCTGCCATTGCCGCCGCTGTTCCCCGCGCTCGCGAGCCTCGCCCGCGCGATCGACCCCTCCGAGCGTGCGGCCCTGCTCGCGCCCATCCGCGCCGCCGTGTCCCTCGGCTCGGTCACCGACGCGGCCAGCCCCGAGCTCGCGTCCGCGCGCCGCGAGCGCCGAGAAAACATGGCGCGCACGCGCGCGCTGGTGTCCGACGTGGCCAGGCGGCTGCACGCCTCGGGCGCCAGCGAGGTCAAGGACCCGGTCGTCGCGCGCGGCCGGCTCGCCGTGTCGGTCCGCGCGGGGCAGAGCGGCTCGGTCCCGGGCGGCGCGGCCGTGCGCCTGGGCCAGTCGTCGACGGGCGCCACCCTCTACGTGGAGCCGCGCGGCGCGGTGCAGGGGAACAACCTCGAGGCGGAGCTGGCGCAGCGCGAGGCGGACGAGGAGCTGCGGGTGCTGCGCGCGCTGTCGGCGGCCGTCGCGCGGCGCGCGCCGGCGCTCAGGGCGCTGCTCGAGGCGTGCGCGCAGCTGGATCTGGTGGCGGCGCGCGCCGCGCACGCGCGCTGGTGCGGCGGGACGCGGCCCGAGTTTCTGCCCGACGAGGAGGATGGGGAGGGTGTGGGGGAGGAGAGCGGCAGACGCGGGGCCGCGGCGTCCGCCTTGCCGCCGCTCGAGGTGCGGGCGCTCAGGCACCCCCTGCTGCTCGAGGCAGCGCTGCCGCCGCTGCCGGCGCCGCCCGCCGCCGACGACGACGCCCTGTTTGCGGCGGCGGCCGACGTGGCGGCGGCGGCGGCGGGCGCGGGCGCGGGCGCATCGGGATCGGTCGGGTCGGCGCCTGCCGCGCCGTCCGCACCCGCCGTGAGCGTATCAGCGCAGGGCGTGCCGTCGTGGGGCCTGGGGCTGCCGGGCGTGCCCGGCGCGATCGCCAAAGCAGGGGCGAAGCGGAAGCAGCAGCAGCAGCAGCAGCAGTCGTCGGCGGCGGCGGCGGCGGCGGCGGCGACGGCGCTCGCATCCCCGTCAGCGCGCTCGGCACCCCCGCCCCGGCCGATCGACCTGGTCGTGCCGCCCGGCGCCAAGGTCGTCGCCATCACGGGGCCCAACACGGGCGGAAAGACGGCCACGCTCAAGGCCGCGGGACTGGCGGCGCTGATGGCGAAAGCGGGCATGTTTCTGCCGCTCGAGCCGCCGCCTGTGCCGCCGACGCCAACGCCGCCGCCGCCGACAACGACCAGCGAGAGCGACGGCGGCGCGGCGCCGCCTCCCTATGCCGACGCCAGCGGTTGCAGCAGCAGCGCCGCCCCCGCCCCCTCCTCCTCCCCCGTTCAAGCGGCGGGCGCTCTCCTTCCTCCCCCCCGCCTCCTCTGGTTTGACCGCGTCCTCGCCGACATCGGCGACGCCCAGTCCCTCCAGCAGTCCCTCTCCACGTTCGGCGGGCACGTGCGTCGCCTGCGCGGCGTGCTCGCCGCCGCCACGCCCCGCTCGCTGGTGCTGCTGGACGAGGTCGGCTCCGGCACCGACCCGCAGGAGGGCGCCGCCCTCGCGCGCGCGGTGCTGGACCGGCTCGCGAACACGGCCCGCCTGACCATCGGCACCACGCACCACGCCGAGCTCAAGACCGCCGCGGACGAGGACGCGCGCTACGCGCAGGCGGCCATGGGCTTCGACGCCGCCACGCTGCGGCCGACCTACTCGCTTGCCTGGGGCCGCACCGGCGCGTCCAACGCGCTCGACGTGGCCGAGTCGCTCGGGTTTGACGGGGCCGTGGTGCGGGACGCGCGGCGGCTCGCGGCCGAGGACGAGGCGCGCATGCGGCGGCAGAGCGGCGGCGTCGGAAACGCCGGCGGCGCGGCCGCGAACAACGCCTCCGCCGCCGCCGCGACGATGGCGGGCGTGGCGCAGGGGGTCGAGGCGGAGATCGCGGCAGCCGAGCGCCAGCTGTCCGCCCGGCGGGCCGAGCGCGAGGCGCGCGAGGCCGAGGTCTCGAGGTTGCGCGGCCTGACGGCCGAGCTGATGCGCGTGCGCCGCACGCTGCAGGAGTCGGACCCGCTGCTGCGGCGCGAGAGCGCGGGCATGGCGCTCCGGCTGCACGACCGGCTGAAGGCGGCGCGGCGCGCGCCCGTCGCCGGCGCCGCCGCCAGGCCGCTGCCGTCGGCGCGGCCGCGGGCGCAGCCGCAGGCGCAGGCGCTGGCGGGCGCGCCCGCCCCTCCCGAGGAGCTGCGCGAGCTCGAGCGCGAGTTCGCGCGGTGGGAGCCGCTCGTGCGGCAGCGCGTGGAGGCCGAGTACGGCCCGGGGGGGTTTGTCGGGCGCATCGGGGACGGCGGCGGCGGCGGCGGCGACGACGGCGACGGCGGCGAGGACGGCGGCGGCGGCGGCGACAGGGCGGGCCGCGGTGCGGCGTCGCCCTCCTCCTCTTTGGCCCCCTCGGCTCCGACCATCCGCGTGGGGGACTACGTCCACGTCACGCGCCTGGGGTCGCTGGGCTACGGGCGGGTCACGCGCGTGGCGCGCAGCAGCGGCGGCGGCGGCAAGGGCGGCGGCGGCGGCGGCGGCGGCGGCGGCGGAAACGGCGGCGGCGGCGGCGTGGCGCTCCGCGTGCGCACGGCGCTGATGGGCATGGAGGCCCGCGCGCGGCTGGACGAGGTGATCCGGCTGGACGGGCCGCCCGCGGCCGGCGGGGGCGCCGCCGAGGCCGCCGTCGCCCAGGCTGCGGCGGAGGCCGCTGCTGCTGCCGCTGCCGCTGCCGCCGCGGCGGTGGCTGCGGCGGCGGCCGAGCCGGCGGCCGACGACGACGACGAGCGCGCGGCCTCGGCGGTGCCACCGGTCGTCGCGCGCGCCGCCGACGTGCCCGGCATGGGCGCGGGCGAGGCGGCCCTCCTCATGCGCGTGGACGACGCACTCGCCGCCTCCGGCCGCTCCCGAGCCTCTGCCGCCGTGCCGCCTTCCTCCGCCTCTCCGCTGCCGCCGCCGGCGCCGATGACGGCCGCAAACACGATCGATGTTTCGGGCGAGCCGTCGGCCGAGCTGGCGGCGGGCGCGGCGCTCGACGCGATCGACGACGCGGCGGCGGCGGCGGCGGCGGCGGCGGCCGAGGGCGGCGGCGACGCCGTGATTTACTGCCTGTACGTGCGCCACGGCGGCGACCCCGCGCTCAAGGCGGCGGTCGAGGCCGCGGTCGCGGCGGCGGCGGAGGACGAGGAGGACGAGGCGGGGGACGCTGTGGCGCCCGCCGGGTGGCGCCTGCTCTCCGTGTTGAGCGCGGACTCGGCGACGACGCTCGTGCGCTTCTCGGCGTCGCCTTCTTTTTGACATGGATTCAATTATTTTTTTCTTTTATTCGATTCGATCTGACACTCAATCAATCTTTTTTCTCACCTCTCCTAGGCCCCCGTCGTCCGATTGGCCGCGCTCGTGAAGCTCACCTCGCGCGCGGGCGGCCCTGCGCCGCCGTTGGCGATGAACGCCGCCAGCCATGGGAAGTAGCGGCCGCTCGCCTCGAACTGGACGATCGTGGGGACCAGGTCGACGCCGATGCGCGAGACCTTCAGTCCGACGGCCGCGCTGTCCAGTCCCAGGCCGACGGTACTGCCGAAGCCAAAGGGCTGCGAGAACGCGCACGCGGCCGCCGTATACGAGGCAGACGTGTAGTAAGGGCCCGCGAACGTCGCCGGCTTGAGGCGCACCACCAGTTTCGACGGCGTGCAGCTGGCCCAGTCGATGCGCTGCCGGCCGCCCGCCCTCTTGACCTTGGCACGCCACGTTTTGTGCTCGTCAGCGTGATCGTCGTCCTTGCCGCCGCCGCTGTCCCTGTCGCTGTCTGCTGGCCCGCCTTTTCCCTTGTTTTTGTAGTCTTTTTTTCCCCCCTCCTCGTCGTCGTCGTTCGGAACCACGTCGCAAGACCAAGGCACGAGCTCGACCTCCGCCACCGCCCCGCGCACGGCCCCGAGCACATTGTTGCCCGCCGTCGCCCTCTCGGCCGCGCACAGCGGCGCGAGCACGCGCAGCGCCAGGGCCACGAGGTCGTCTGTGGTCTGCGGCAGTGGCACGTAGTTGGCGTTTATGACGTTGTCGAACGGCGCGTCGACGGCGTTTCCCAGGTCGCGCACCCAGTTGTACCGGCGCAAGGGCGCGAGCACGTCGCCGATCACCGGCACCAAGAAACCCAAGCCGCCTCTCAAAAAAAAGTCAAATGCGTTGGAGAAAATGATTTGGAACGCTTGGCTGTAGCCGCCAAAGAGTCCGCCTTGGTTGACCGTGAAGCCCGTGGTGGGTGGGATGATGATGGGCGACAGGGGCGTGGCGTTTTGCTGCAGGCGGCGGCCGCGGCGGCGGCGGCGCTCGGAGGGCGCGGTCGCGTTTGCGGTGCGCGTGCGCAGGTCGTCCCGGTCGTCCTGGTCGTCTTTTTCGTCGTCGTCGTCGTCGTTTTCGTCGTCGCGCGAGGACGCGGCGGCGGCGTCGGCCGGGGACGGCGGCAACGTTGCATTCGGCGAAAGCGCGACGCCCATGGCGTCCGCCGTGCGTCTGCGCAGGTCGTCCCGGTCGCCGTCGCCCGAGGGCAGCACCTCGTCGAGCAGGCGCGCGAGCAAGGACTCGACGCCAGGATCAAGAGGGCGAGGCGAGGACGAGGCAGGGCTGCCGACGCCCGACGCCGCTTCCGCTGGCGCGGCCGCTGCCGCTTCTGCCGCCGCTGCCGCCGCCCCCCCTCCCCCTCTACCGGCGGCCGCCACCACCAGGTCGGCAAAGCGGGCGACCAGGGCGTCGACCCCTTGGGCGGTGAGGGCGCCCCTGGTTGCTCCCGCCTCTGGGTCTTCGCCGTCCCCCGGTCCTGCTTGGGCGCGCGCGCGGGAGGGGGCGGTGAGCAGGAGCAGCAGCAGCAGCGGGAGGAGGAGGAGGACCAGCGAGAGGGGCGAGGAGGAGGCGGCGCCGCTGGAGTGCCGGCGCCGGCGCCGACGCCGCGTTTGACTTTCGTGATTCATTGGTTTGTTCTTCGGCTCCGGCATTCGGCTTTCGTGCGAGCGTGTGTCACGCGATACGTGAGCGATCGATGGGCGCGGACGTTGCCGCGGCGAGGATCAAGAGGTGGGGAGGTCAAAGGGCGGGGCCAAAAATCTGTCGCCCCTCCCCCCCCGCAAAAAAGTGGTGCCCCCTCTTCCGCTGGTGCCCCCTCTTCCGCTGGTGCCCCCTCTTCCGCCGTCCCCCTCTCACAAAAATCCAAGAACCAAACGCCCCACTCATCCCTATCCAACTTCCGAGTAGACCGATCCCTAGTCCCGCCGCGCGCATCCGCCGCACATCACACACACAGCCCAGCGCTGCGCGGAGAGAGACCACTCGAAAGAGGCGGCGCAGTTTTCCTTTCCCCTCTTCCCAAAAGGAGAGCGCACGCCGCCCCCGGCACCGCCCACCAACTGGCCGGAAAGATGGGCAAGATGATCAAGCGCGGCAAGGCCGGCAACGCCGCGCTCTACATGACGCGCAACCAGGCCATCAAGAAGCTCCAGCTCCCGCTTTCTCAGTTTCGCCGCCTGTGCATCCTGAAAGGGATCCACCCGCGCGAGCCCAAGAAGAAGCCGCAGGGCAGCAACAAGACCTACTATCACGCCAAGGACGTCAACTGGCTCCTGCACGAGCCGATCCTGCAGGTGCTGCGCGACGTCAAGGCGCACGGGAAGAAAGTGCGCAAGGCCCGCGCCAAGAAGAACGAGGCGCTCGCCAAGCGCCTGATGCGCCTCAAGCCCGGCTACCGCCTCGACCACCTCGTGAAGGAGCGCTACCCGACCTTTGTCGACGCCCTGCGCGACCTCGACGACGCCCTCACGCTCGTGCACCTGTTCGCCGCGCTGCCGTCCGACAGCCGCCGCCACGTGCCGCGCGCCGTGGTCGAGACGGCGCGCCGGCTGGCGACCGAGTGGGCGGCCTACTGCGCGCGCAGCGGCGCGCTGCGGCGCGTGTTCGTCTCGGTCAAGGGCTACTACTACCAGGCCGAGGTCATGGGCCAGGTGGTCACGTGGCTGCAGCCGCACGCGCTGCAGCAGGTCCTGCCGGACGACGTCGACTGCCGCGTCCTCCTCACTTTCCAGGAGTTTTACGCGACGCTCGTCCAGTTCGTCCTTTTCCGCCTCTACCGCGGACTGGGGCTGCAGTACCCGCCCGTGCTGGACGCGCGCCTGGAGCAGGCGGCCGCGGGGCTGGCGGCGCTGATGCGCGACATCGCCGACGCGCAGGACACTGCGCGCGCGCAGCGCGCGGCGGCGGCGGCGGCGGGCGGCGGCGGCGAGAGAGCGGCGACGGCGGCGGATGCGGCGGCGGCGGCGGCGGCGGAGGCGCCCGACGTGGTGCAGCGCATCGGCACGCTGGCGGCGCGCATCAAGCAGCTCGAGGCCGAGGCCGAGGGCGGGGACGACGACGACCAGAAGAGCGACGACGTCGACGACGACGAGGAGGAGGAGGAGGACGCCATCGATTCGGGCGCGGGGGACAAGGAGCAGGAGGACAGCGACGGCAGCGACGACGGCGACGACGGCGACGACGACGAGGCGGAGGAGAGCAGCGGGGACGGCGACGGCGCGGCAGGAGAGGGGGGCGCCGGCAAAGCGGCAGCAGCAGCAGCAACAGCCGCCGACGCCAAAGCAGCAGGCGCCGGCGCCGACGCCGACGCCGACGCCGACGCCTCTGCGGCCGCCGGCGGCGCGCTCGCCGTCGACCCGGACGACGACGGCGCCGTGTGCGCCTCGCTGCTGCGCGGCTGCGTCGTCTTTTTGTCGCGCGAGGCGCCCCGCGAGCCCCTGCTCCTGGTCATCAAGGCCTTCGGCGGCGTCCCCTGCTGGGACGGCCCCGGGTCCCCGCACGGCCCGCTCGACGCGGCCGTCACGCACGCCGTCGTCGACCGGCCGTCCGTCGCCGCAGCGCGCTTCGCGCCGGGCGCGCGGCTGGTGCAGCCGCAGTGGGCGTTCGACTCGGCAAACTTTCGCGTGCGGATGCCCGAGCGCCTGTACGCGCCGGGGGTGGCCCCGCCGCCGCACCTGTCGCCATTTGTGGACCCGGAGGAGGAGGGGTACACGCCCGAGTTTTACGCGACGGTGCGCAAGCTGCAGGTGAGTCTTTTTCTTTTCTTTTTTTGAGCGCGAGAGCGAGAAAGAGAGCGCGAGCGCGCGCGCGCGGCGGCGGCGGGTCGCGCGAAACCAGACACATCAACCCATTTTCCCCTCAGCCGTCACTGGGCATGCGCCAGGATGCACCCACCAAGCACCAAGGACGCAATATCACGGCTGAGCACAGCGACAAACCCGACCGCACTCGAAACGCGGGCGGGGCCGGCCTCTGACGCCTCGGCGATCCCCAATTTTTTATTACGTGGCGCCGCGGCGATGAAAGGCGGCAAACAAACAAACAAAAACCTCTTTCCATCTTTCCGCCCTGCTTCCCCTCCCTCCCCTCCCTTTGTCTCCACTTGACTCTAAGTCCACCATCGCCCGGTCACGCTCACACTCTCTCCCTCCAAAACGACCCAATCCAATCGAACAAAACCAAAACCAAAACCGACAGGAGGCCGCGCGACGCGCGCGGCTGCGCGCGGCCGGCCGCCTGGCGGCGGGCGAGTTCGCGGGCGAGGGCGCCGAGGGCGACGCTGCCGCGGTGGCCGCCCGCGAGGTGGCCGACGCGCTCGAGGACGACGAGGCGGCGGCGCGGGCGTACGCGCACGACCTGGCGCGCGAGGTGCGCAAGGCGCGGGCGGAGGAGGACGGGAGCGAGGAGGAGGAGGAGAGCGAGGAGGAGGGGGAGGGCGTGGACGACGCGGCGCCGGCGGCCAAGAAGCCGCGCGGCGCCAAGGCGGCGGCCGCCGCGGCCGGCGGTGAGCCCGACGAGGAGGAGGACGAGGCCGCCAAGATGAAGGACATCATGATGAACACGCGCACGCGCAAGCTCTATGGGCGCATCCAGCGCGCGGTGCAGGGCAAGCGCGAGCGGGCAGAGGCGCTCGAGCGGCGGCACGAGGCACTCGTCGTCGTCGGCAAGAAGCAGGAGCAGCAGGCGCAGGCGAAGCAGCAGCAGCCGGCGCCGGCGAAGCAGCAGCAGCAGACAAAGCAGACGGCGAAGCAGCCGACGAAGCAACAGCAGCAGCAGCCGACCAAGCAGGAGGCGGCGGCGGCGACGCGCCCCAAGCGGCAACGGCCGGCGACAAAGGCGTGATGTGTCGCGCGCTCGCGCTGTCTCTCCCGTCGCGCGAGTCTAGTTTGTCTGCGCGCGCGCCTCTTTGTCAAACCGAATCCAGACCCTGTGTCGCCACCACCAAAACACCGCGCTTGCTCGCGATTCTCACCCTCTCTCTCTCTTTCTCTCTTGCGTGGCGCTCTCATCCCCCCCTCAACAGAACAGAACAAAAACAACTTTCGTATTATCGCCAACACACCCGCGCACACCGACAAGTCGCCTGCGATCACCACACCACTCACCGCCCCGCCGGGCTCACGCGCCGCGACCGCAACCAGCGAAAGTGACTCAATGCCGCCGCCGCCCGACGGCAACAGCAGCGGCGCCGCTGCCGCCGCCGCCGCCGACGCCGACGCCCCTCCCGCCGCCCCCTCGTCCTCCTCCGCAGCGGACGACCCCCTCGACCCGCTCGGCCCGCCCGATGACCTCCTCATCAACTGCTGGTCCGGCCCCCGCTGCTGCAGCACCTCCCTCATGTACAGCTTCGCCCAGCGCAGCGACGCCGCCGTGTGCGACGAGCCCCTCTACGCCTCTTACCTCGAAAAGACGGGCGCGCCGCGCCCCTACCGGCGGCGGGTGCTGGCTGCGCAATCCTCCGACGCAAACGCCGTCGTGCGCGACGTGCTGCGCCTGGGACAGGCACGCGGCGCCGCCTCTGGCCGCCGCGTCATGTACGCCAAGCACATGAGCAAGCACAAGGTCGGGGCGCCCCAGGCCCTGTGGACGCGCGCGCGGCACGTGCTCCTCGTGCGCGACCCGGCGGCCGTGCTCGTCTCGTTCGCCCGCGTGCTGCCGCCCACGCTCGCCGAGCTGGGCTACCCGGCGCTGCTCGAGGTCGCCTCGGAGCTGCGCGCCGCGGGCCGCCCTCCGCCCGTCGTGGTGCTGTCGGACGACCTGGCGCGCCGGCCCGAGGCCACGCTGCGCGCCCTGTGCCGCGAGCTGGGACTGCCCTTTGAGCGCGCGATGCTATCTTGGCCCGCCGGCCCCAAGCCCTACGACGGGTGCTGGGCGGGCCACTGGTACGCCCAGACGCACCGCTCCACCTGCTTCGACGTGGCCGTGCGCGACCCGAGGGGCGAGCCGCTGCCGGACGGCCTCAAGCCGCTGCTCGGCGAGTGCTGGCCGGCGTTTGAGGCGCTGCGGCGCGTCGCGCTGAGGCCGCTCACGGGGGCCGAGCTCGAGCAAGAGCAGCCGCAGCATCAGCAGCATGAGCAGATGGGGGGCGGGGGGGGAGGAGGGGGCGTGCCGCGCCCGCTGTCGGCGAAAAGAGCGGCAGACCCAAGCAAACGGGGCGCCGCCGCCGCCGGGACGCACGCCTTCCGCGCCGATCCCCGGAACGAGGACGTCCTCGTCGGCGTGCGCGACGGCGCGCTGCCCTCGCACTGCTGGCGGCGCCCGCCCCCGGCCCCCGGCTCCTCCGCCGCCCTGCTGGCCGCCTCCGCCCCCCCGGCCTTTGACCTGGTGTGGCGGCCGCAGGCGCGCGTCTCGGCGCTCGACAGCGCGTTCATGCTCGGCGACGGCCTCTGGGAGGGCCTGCGGGCGCAGGGCGGCGTGGTGCTTTTCGCGCGGCAGCACCTCGACCGCCTGTGGGAGGGCATGCGGGCGCTCGACATGCGCCTCGGCATGACGCGGGCGCATCTGCTGGCCATGGTGCACGCGACGCTGGACGCCAACTGCGGCATGGGCGCGGGTGCGGGTGCGACTGCGGCGGCGGGGGGCGCGGCGGCGGAGTCCGGCGACGCCGACACCGCCGCCGCATTCGCCGAGGGCGGCGGCTCGCCCCCTTCGCCGTCCGCAGGCCCCGCCCCGCCCCCCGGCCCGTCCCGCCAAGCCGGCGGCGGCGTCCACGTGCGCCTGATGGTCAGCCGCGGCCTAAAGTCCACCCCTTACCAGGACCCGGCCTGCACGATCGGCCTGCCGCTGGTGGTTTGCCTGCCCGAGTGGAAGCGGCCGAGCCCCTCGCCTTACAAGCGTGGCCTCGCCCTCGCGACCGTGCCCGTGCGCCGCGGCGCGCCCGACGTGCAGGACCCGTCGCTCAACTCGCACTCGAAGATCAACTGCATCGCCGCGTGCGTGGCCGCCAAAAAAGCGGGCGGCGACGAGGCGCTCATGCTCGACCCGCACGGATTCGTCGCCACTTGCAACAGCACCAACTTTTTCGCCGTCCGGTGCGGCGGGGAGCTGTGGGCGCCGCGCGGCGGCTACCAGCGGCGCGGGGTGACGCGCGAAAACGTGCTGAGCCTGGCGCGCGGGCTGGGCATGGTCGTGCGCGAGACGGATTTCGCGCTCGCCGAGGTCTGGTCGTCCGAGGAGGCGTTCGTCACGGGCACCTTCGGCGGGATCGTGCCCGTGCGGGAGGTGGACGGGCGGCGGATTGGCGACTGGCGGGCGGAGGACGAGGGGCGGGCGGACGGGGAGGGCGAGCTGGAGCGGGAGCGCCAGCGGGAGCGGGAGGGGGACGGGCGGCGGCGGCAACGCGCCGAGGAGGGGCAAGGGCAAGACGAAGAGACGGAGGAGGAGGAGGAGGAGGAGGAGGGCGGCCTCGCGGCGCTGCTCGCGGGCGACGTGGCCGGGCCCGTGACGCGGCGGCTGGCGCGCGCATACGGCGACCTGTGCGCGCGTGAGGCGGTGGCGGGCAGGGCGGCGGCGATGGCGGCGCTCGGGGACGTCGGGGGCGGCAGCAGCATGGGCGGGGGCGGCGGCGGCGGCCGCCGCTGATTGATCGACAAACACACGCGCCCGCGCCACGAGAGTGAATGAACGATGATAAACTGCGTGACAAGAGAAGGAAGTATCAATCGGCGGCGACGGCGCACTCGTTCCTGGCCCGCCTCCTCTGGCGCGCGGCAAAAGAGGGCGTCGGGGGCCCGCCGCCGCCGCCGCCGTCCGCCGCCGACGACGGCCGCGGGACAAAAGACAGAGGCACGAATCCCCCATGCTGCTGCTGCTGGTGCTGCTGGTGCTGCTGGTGCTGCTGCTCCTGCTGCTCCTCGCCTCCCCCGCCCTCCGACTGCACCCCGTGCTCCCGCACGCGCCACACGAGCACCCCAAGCGCGGCGCACCCCGCCGCCGACGCCCGCACGGTGAGCGAGTCGCGCGCCGCACCGCCCAGCAGGCCGCCCTCGGCCGCCGCCCACGCTGCCAAGGCCGCCGCCGCCGCCGCGCCGCCCGCCCACCTGCCGGCGTGCAGCACCACCAGCGCCAGCAGCTCGACCGCCTGCAACGCGGCGCGGTCCATCGCCCCGCCCCAGCGGTCGTGCGAGCCCGGCAGCGCGAACAGGGCCGTCCAGGCCACGGCGCCGACCGCCGCCTGCGGCAGCAAGCCTAGCTCGCTCAGCAAGAGCAGCGCCCAGAGCGCCGAGGCCGACCAGAGCGCGGTGGCGAAGCGCGCGCCGTCCAGCGCGCGGCGGGCGAGCACGAGGGCGGCGGCGGCGTAGCCCGCCGCGGCGAGCAGGGCCTCGCGCAGCAGGGCGGCGCAGCGGGAGGCGGCGGCCGACTCGAGGCGCGTGGCCGCCGCCAGCAGCGAGGCGGCGGCCGCGCGCCGGCCGTCGCGGCCGCCACCGCTGTTGCCGTTGACGCCGGTGCCGCCGCCGCCGTCGTCGTCGTCGCTGCTGCCGCTGCCGCTGCTGCCGCCCGAGTGTCGAGGCCGCTGCGATGCCGCAAAAACCCCAGGCCACGTGCGCACCAACAGCCGCACGGCCAGCGGCTTGGCCACGTTGTACGCGAGCAGGCACAGCGCCGAGGCGGCCAGCGCCGACGCGGGCCGCGCGGCGCGCAGCGCCCGCGGCGCCAGGTGCGCGAGCAGCAGCGCGTACAGTCCGCAGAGGTAGAGGCGGAGGGCGGGGCCCGCGGCGGCGGCGGCGCCGCCGTCTTCGTTGTTGCGGCGCCACGAGAAGATGGCCGCGAGGGACGCGACGCGCGCCTCGAGCAGGGCGGAGGCCCCGTCGTCGGGCGCCGCGGCAGCCGAAGCGGCACCAGCAGCGGCGGCTGCAGCGATGGCGCTGGCCCAGCCGCCGGCCTCGCGCTCGTCTTGCTGCTCCTCCTGATCCTCATTTTCCTCCTCGGCGCCCGGTAGTCCCGCTATCCGCCGGCGGCTCAGGCCGACCGCCTCGGCCGCCGCCGCCGCGTCCGTCGCCGCCGGCGGGCGGTAGGCAAACAGCGACCAAGACACGGCGGCGGCGGCGGCGGCGCGCGAGGCAGGGGGGGCGCCGTCTCCGCCGCCGCCGCTGCTCGTCCCGGCGCCGCCGCCGCTCCCGCTCGCGCCTCCGCCGCCTCCGCTGCTATTGCCCCAGAGGCCACCGCGCCCGGCCCCGCCCTTTCGCGCCTGCTTCGCGCCCGCTGCGGCCGCGCCTGCTGCGGGGCGGGCCGGCGACGGCGGCGACGGCCGGCGCGCAGTCGCGGCCGCCGCCCACGACGACACGAGCGCGGCCGCGCTCAGGCGCAGCGCGGCGGCGGCCGTGGGCGTGCAGGCCGCCGCGATGGCGGCGGCGGTCGCCGAAGGAAAGGACGGCTGGCCGCCTTGGTCCGCGCCTCGTTGGGCCGGCCCTGGCGGGGAGAGGTGGACGGCAGCGGCCGCCTGCTTGCTGCTGGCCGTTGCCGTTGCTGTCGCTGTCGGCGCGGTGGCCGCCGGCGCCGCCGCCGCTCCGCCGCCTGTCCGCTGCAAGCCTCCCGATGCCGCGGCGATCGCTGCGGCCGCTGTGGCGCCGACGACGAGGCGGTGCGAGTCGAAGCCGTCTGATGTGTGATATGGATTGATGGATTGATTGATCGGAGGTCGTGTGGGCGCGCGCGCACGATTCAAAGTCGCGCCTCAACAGGCTTCAACTAGCAGCTCGCGCTTTTCAAAAACGCGACCAAAACTCACCAGCCTTGCGCCCCATCTGCAGGTGCGAGTGAAAGGCCGTCGCGGTCGTCGAGGCAAACGCGCAGGTGCACGTGTACGAGAGCGGGGCCATGGCGTTTTGTCGTTCGAAGACGGAAGGAGGAGGAGGAGAGGAGAGGGTCTCGCGCGCCTTCAAAGGCTCGGCATGGTAAGGGATGCGCGGTGACAAGGCTGAGTGGTGTGTTGTTTACAAGGCACTTGGGGTGGGACATCTGCAGCTCCTGCAGAGAGTTCTAAGGACAGCTTTGATGAAGACTGAAGCACGCATGACGAGCGCCGCCGCCGTCGGCGGAACAATCGCGCGCGTCCTCTTGCTCCTCGACCCCCCAAAAAAACCCGACCCGCCTCTCTTCAAGGGCACACCAGCGACTCGCGCGTGTCCGCCCCCGTGGTCGGGTTGGTCCCCTCGGCGATCGAGCAAAGGTACTCCTGCACGTCCCGGCGCAGCACCACGTCGGTCCAGTCGCTCCCGGCGATCTTGACGCGCTTGAACTGGGCGTTGGTCACAAAGGCGCCCGTCAGGTTGGCGTTGGTGACTGAGCGATGATTTTGATGGATGTATGTTTCGGGGGGTTTGGGTATGAGGTTGTTTATTGACCGTCGGGTTTGTTGTTGTGGAGTCGGGGGAGTGGGGAGGAGGGCATTGAGGGGTGGGGGGCGGGCGGTAAAGATCAGCGGTCTGATTTTCGGCCGCGGGCAAGGGGGTGCGTCTCTTTCTCTTCCGCTCGGTTCGAGCGCATAAAAAAAAAAGGGACACGACTCACAGTCTGCGTCCTCGTAGTTGCCCGACTCGAGGTCGGCGTTGGTGAGGTTGGCGCCCGAGAAGTTGGACCCCTGCGCCAGGGCGGACATGAGCGACACGCCGGTGAGGTCCGAGCCGCTAAAGTTGACCTTGCGCTGCTCGGAGCGGAGTGGCGGGGCGGGGACGAGATGGGGGTTTTTGTTTCTCGTTTTTCCGCGGGAGAGCGCGTGTTTTTTTTTTGTGGGGGGACGGGACGAGCTGAGCGAAACCACACGCAAACGGAGCACAAAAACGACATCGTCATCCGCGACAGGTCGCCCTCCCTCCCTCTCTCTCTCACCATCACGGCCTTGGTCAGCCGCAGCTTGCGCAGGTCGCGGCCGCTGAGGTCCTCCCCGCTCAGCGCGTTGCTGACGCCGCCGCCGCCCGAGACGGCCGACGCGGGCGGCGGCGCCAGCAGCGGCAGGGCGGCGCCGGCGAGGACGGCGGCGGCGGCGACGGCGGCGGCGAGGCGGGCGCCGAAGGGCTGGGGCTGGGGCGGCGGCTGCTGGGGCCGGCGGCTGCCGCTGCTGCTGCCGCTGCTGCCAGTGGCGGCGGCAGGAACGAGGGCCGCCGGGCTGGCGAGGGTGACCGAGGGGGCCGCGGCGACGGACGCTGGCCGGGCGCCCAGGGCGGTGGAAGCCTGTTTGCGTGCTTGTTATGTGGACCAACGATGAGAGAGTTCGGCGCCGGGTGTGAAGGGCAACGGGAGGGAGGGAGGACCGGCGAGAGAGAGAGAGACAGAGGGACGGGCGACGGCGGGCGGGCGGGCGGCGGCGACGTTGCTCGCTCGCCCCCCTCATCGGCGGCGGCGGCGGCGTCGCGCGCTTTCGTTGCTCGTGCGCGCGAGCGCCGTCGCGCATTGGGATCGCGGGGCCTTGAGATCAGGACCCGAGACGTCGTGCGCACCTTGCGCGCGAGCATGCACGCCATCGGACGGAGGAGGACGAAGAGGAAGAAGGATGCGAGGAGAGGAGGGGGGAGGAGGAGGACGTGGCTGCGGAGAGAGAGAGCGAGGGCAAGGGGGTCCCTTCCTCCTTGCTTCTGAGGACGGATCGGCGCGGGCGTGTGGGGCGATGAAGGGACGCGATAGGGCGAGTGGGCAGTAGCTGTCGCAGCAGCACTCGCGCGCGTTGTGGTCTTTCCAGGACGCCGCGTGGGATCGGGCCGCTCGTCCGCCGCTCGCCCGGTCGCTCGCCGCCAACGGCCGACGACCGCCGATCGCCGCCCTCTCCCCCTCGAGCTCGCACAAATGCACATGCGGTTTGAACCGACGAGCCGGCGGCGACTTGCTGTTTTACACATCGAATCATGGTTCGGCTTTCTCTCCCCCCCCTGCTGCGTCCCCTCCGATGCCCGCCGCCGCCGCCGCCGCCCCCCCCTTGACCTTGCCGTCGCCGTCGTCCCACCCGCGCCGCCACTCGGCGCCCCGCGCCGCGCGCGCGCCCGGGTGCACGTGCTCGCCGAGCATCCCCTTCACGTGCGCGCGCACGTCCGCGAACGCCGAGTTGCGCGCCATGGCCTCGGGCGGCTCCTCCTGCCCCGTGAGCCACTTGTACAGGTCCGGGTTCTCCGCATCCAGTAGGACCGAGGCATCCAGCAAGGCGGCGCGTGTCGTCATGGCGGGGATGGCGCGCTCGGCCCACGCGCCCACGAGCAGGTCGAGCTCGAGGAAGCCGCGCTGCTTGGCGCGGTAGACGAGCTTGTTGGCGAGGCGCAGGCGCGACTCGGCATCTTGCCCCTGCTGCTGCGGCTGCTCGGACGGGCGGGGGGCGGCGGCGGCGGCGGCGGCGGCGGAGGAAAAGGGGGCTAGTCGCGGCCACAGGGCGGCGGCCGCTGCTGTTGCCGCTGGGGCCGACGCCGACGAGGACGCCGACGCCGACGCCGCGCCGACGACCCGCTCGGCGAGCAGAGAGGAGGCGGGCGCGCGCGCGGCCGAGGCCGCCGGCGCGGCCTCCACCAGCGCCCGCCGCAGCGCAGTCCTGAGCATCGACTCTTTCTTGCTTTCGGGAGAGAGAGGGCGCTGTCTCGGAGGCGGAAGGAGAGTGATACGGGCGCGGGAGAGGGAGAGAGAGCGCGGTGTCTGCAGTGACGCTTGTGTTTGAGTGCGTTTGAGTTCGTGTGCAGATGTCAGGTCGTACTCTGAGGTTCTAGTCGTCCTTTGCCGACAGGGTCGTCGGAAACTGGCGTCGTCGCCGCCGTTCCGCTTTCCGTCGATCGAAACGCCAAACGCCCAAAATCGCCGCGCCTCCACCGTGAAGGCTTCACGCCCCCATCGCCGCCAGCAGGGCGCGGCACGCGGCCGGCAGCGCGTCGTCCGCCCACGCCCGCGCCTGGGCCTCCCCCTCGTCCTCCTCCTCATCCTCCTGCTCCTCCTCCTCGCCCACCCCTTGCCCCCCCTGTGTCGGCCGCCCGCCGCCCGCCCGTCGCCCGCCGCCGCCGCCGCCCCCTCCTGCGGTCGCTGCCATCACCCGCGCCAGCAGTCTCGTCGCGTTGAATTCAGCGGCAACGGCGGCCGCCGCGACGGGCGGCGGCTGCGGCATCATCGACTCGTGGAAGCTCGGGGCGCAGGCGGCGGCGCCCGCGGCGATCGCCTCGACCGCCGCCGGCGGGAGGGCCCCTAGCGGCGGCGCCTTTGGCGGCGGCGGCGGCGGCGACAGCAAGGACCGAGCACCCACGCCGCCCTCCTCGTTCCAGTCGCTCCAGAAGCGCTTGGAGAAGGGGTCGTCGGCGGCTTTGGGGGGTAGCGAGTTTGAGGAGGCGGCGAGAGGCGCTGCGACAGCGGCGGCGGCGGCGGCGGCGGCGGCGGCGGCGGGGGCGGCGGCGGGCGCGGCGGCGCCCGGCGGGCGGGGGCCGGCAAGGCCGTGGGCGGGCGCCACAGCCGCAGGCGCTTTCTTCGCGCCAGCAGCACCAGCAAATGTAGCAAGCACGGAACCCTTGACACCCTCCTTCTTTCCCAGGCGCGGACGCTTGAAGGGCTGCACCAGGGGCGGGCGGACGGGCGCGAGCGAGGCGGCCGGGCGCGCAGGAGGAGCGGGAGGCGAGACCGCCTTGGCGGCCGCTGCCAGCACTGGCGGCGGCGAGGCCGGGTCGGCGGCCGCGGCAGACCCGGGGCCCAGTTGCAGCAGGTGCGTGGCCGTGGCCGCGGGCTTGGCGGTGGTGGGTTTTGTGCGGGCGCTCGGGCTGGTTGGGGCGGCGGGGGCGGCCGCGACAGAAGCAGCCGGAGCAAAAAGGCGAGGGACGACAAAGGCACGCACGCCTTGGTTTTGCGGCTTCATCTTGCGGGTCTGTTTGTCAGGAGCGGGAGAGCGTGTGAGAGATCGCTACAAACCCGAGGTGGGTTTTATCTCATGAGTTGGTTTTACTTTTGGCAGCGCTATTATCCGCCGGCGGCGACGGGCTGCTCTCGCCTCCTCGTGCTTTTAAAGCGAAAAAAAAAAACAGACCCCCACCCACCCACCCATTCCTCCACCCGCCATCCTCTCCACTCCACTCGTCCTCTCTCGACCAAAAACACCATCCCTACTCGTAAGGAAACCTCAGCCACGGGTGACCCAGCGCCTCCTCCGCCGTGGGGCGCAGCCGCGGGTCCGGCGTCAGCAGGTAGGCCAGAAAGTCCAAAAAGCCTGCGTCGGCCTGCGGCACCCGCCGCCGGAGCGACGTCGCCCGCGGCACGAGCGCCTCGTACCCGCCCGAGCGCGCGTCGCGCTCGTACACGGCCGCCCCCCCGCGCGCGAAGAAGCGGTGCGCGTGCCGGCCGCGGCACGTCATCCACCGCGGCAGCGGGCCCAGCGTGCCCACCACGCGCGCGAGCAGGCCCGCCGCCGACCCGGCCTGGAACAGCACGGAGCCGCTCGACAGCTCGGCCAGCAAGCACCCCAGGGACCACACGTCGATGCGCTGCCCCCAGGGCAGTCCCAGCACCACCTCGGGCGCGCGGTAGGCCCGGCTCTGCACGTAGGAGGACAGGCGGTCGGTCACGAAGCTCGACGAGCCCAGGTCGATCACCTTGACCTCGCAGCGGCCGTAGCTGCGGACTAGGACGTTCTCGGGTTTCAGGTCGGCGTGCACGAGGGCGAGCGAGTGGAGGTAGGCGAGCGAGCGGAGGACCTGCAGCGCGACCAGCTGGATGCGGCGCGGCGTGAAGTAGTAGGCCGGGCTGGGAATGCCGCCCTGTGGGCCGCCGCCGCCGCCCACGCCGCCGCCGCTGCCGGCCACGCCGCCGGCCTCCGACGCCGAGGCGGCGGCTGGGGGCGGGTTGGCAAAGGCCGAGAGGCGAGGGGACGAGGCGGCGGCGGGCGACGAGAGGCCGGCCGCGTGCGGCGGCAGCGACGGAGGCGGCGGCGGGGGCGGGGGCGCGGCGGCGCCGCCGGCCGTCACTCCGCCCCCGCCGCCCGCGCCCGCCTGCGCCCCTGCCGCCGCCGCCGCCCCCTGCCGCCGCCGCCCCTGCGCCTCGGCCGCGTCGGCCTCGGCCAGCCGCTCGCGCTGGTACCGCTGGAACTCGTACAGGTTGGCCCGCAGCAGCTCGCACACCAGGACCAGGTGCTCCCGGTGGTACAGCGCGTCGTACAGCCGCACGATGCCCCGGCGGTCCAAGGGGTCTGCCGCGTTGGCCAGCCTGAGCAGCCTGACCTCGTCGAGGGACTGGTCCAGATAGTCCTTTCCGCTGCGGACGACCTTTAAGCAGACCAGCCCGCCGGTGGCCACGTCGAGGGCCTGGGCGGCGGTGCTGAATGCCGCGGAGCCGAGGACGTCGAGGACCTGGTAGCGGCCGGCGAGCAGGTCGCCGCGCGCGGGCGTCCACTCGCGGCAGTCCTCGAATCCAGTCCTCCGGCGGCGGTGGACTATGCGCAGGTCGAAGGCCTCGTAGGCCGCGTCGGCGTAGTCCGGGTCCCAGGCATAGACGGGCTCGCCTGTGGCCGGGTCGGCGGCTGACGCGGGGGGCGGGGGCGAGGCGGCGGCGGCGGCGCGGCGGGCGGCGGCGGCCTGGGCGGCGGCGGCGGCGAGCGCGAGCCGGCGGGCGGCCGGAGAGGGCGAGAGAGGCAGAGGAGCGGGGCCGCCGCCTGGCGCTGCTGCTGCTGCCACTGCTGCCGCTGCTGCCGCTGCTTCTGCCACTGCTGCTGCTGCTGCTGCGTCCGCGGCCGACGGAGAGACAGAGAGACGGCCCACCGACAACCCATCGCCGTGGAGCGGAGGGCCGGCCTCGGCCGGGGAAAGTAGCTCAAACGGCGCGTCGCAACCAACGCCGGCGCCGGCGCTGGCGCCGCCGTCGCCCGCCGCGCCGCCCCCGCTCCCTCCGCCGCCGCCACCGCTGCCCCCTGCGTTGTGGTGGTGGCTCTGCCGCACCTCCTCCTCTGCCCGCCGCATCGCCCCATCGAGCGACGCCAGGGCCGCGACGGCGGCGTCGTCCAGCTGCGCCTGGTACTCGAGCAGGCAGGCGTCCATCGACATCTCCTCCTCGGGGTCGAGCGGGGGGCAGGGAGCCAGCAGCAGCGCGGCGGCCGCGGGCAGGGCGGCCGAAAACTCGCTCTCCTCCTCGGCCTCGGCCGCCGCCGCCGCCGCCGCCGCTGCTGCTGCGTTTGCCGCGGCATAGCCTCCGCCCCCGCCTCCGCCCAGGGCGGCGATGGCGTGGTCAGCCGACAGCGCGAGGAGGCCGCTGCCGCGGCTGCCGCCGCCCCCGCGCGACAGCATGGCCGGCGGCGCGGGCGGCAGGCCTGCCGCAAAGGGCAGCAGCATCGGCGGCGGCGGTGGCGGCGGCGAATGCGGCGGCGGCGGCGCGCTCGAGACCTCCCCGCCGCCGCCGCCGCCGGCATCGCCGGAGAGGGCAGGGCCGCCGGACAGGCGCCCGCTGTTGGTGCGCGCCGACGCGGCGCTGTAGAAGGACTCGCGCACGTGCGCCTGCTGCGCCTGCTGGAGCTGCTGCAGCTGCAGGCGCGAGGGGGGCGAGTGGGCGCCGAACGCGGCCGCCAGCGCCGCCGCCGACGAGGTCGCGCGCCGCCCGCCGCCCATCATCGACGCGTCCGGCGACGCGCCGCCGCTCCCCGCGGCGGCGCTGCTCCGCCGCGCGAGCGAGATGGCCGCCAGGGCCGCGGCCGCGTCGCTGTCGGCGCGCTGGCCGATCGAGCAGCCGCCGACGCTGCCCTCGCCGCGCTGGTGGCTGCCGCCGCCGCCGCCGCCCCCGCCGCCGCCGCCGCCGCTGAAACTTGCGCCCGCCCGCCGCATGTAGTGGGCGGCGGCGGGGGAGCCGCCGCCCGCGGCGGGAGGGATGCGCGCGTGAGCGGAAAAGGGGCCGCCGCTGGAGGCGCCGGGAGAGGCGGGGCCGGCGCTGCCGCCGCCGTAGCCGCCGCCGCCGCCGACACTCGGGGCAGAGGGCGGCGAGGCGGCGGCGGCGGCGGCAAAGGCGTGAGGCCACTGCTGTTGCTGCAGCTGCTGCTGCAGCTGGAGGGCCGAGCTCGTGCGCATGACGGGGGCGGCCAGCGTGATGGACGGCGGCGAGAGGCGACCGCCCCCGCCGCCGCCCGCAAAGGGGGCCGAGGGGACGCGCGGCACAGGCGCCGGCGCCGGCGCCGGCAGCACAGGCAGCGCGTCGCCGCCCGCCGCCGCCGAGGCCGCCAGGCCGCCGCTGCTCGCCCATTTCGAAAAGAGCGGCGCGATGCCGTCCTCCAGCGGCACCGGGCCGGGGGACGACGCCGGCTCGGCGCAGGGCTCGGCGGCAGGGTCGAGGAGCGCGGAGGGCGCGGCCTCGGGCGAGACGGGGAAGGAGAAGCCAGAGGCGGCGGCAGCGGGCGCGGCGGCGGGGCCGGGGGCCGGGGCCGCCGCCGTCGCCGCCGCCATCGTTGTTGTCGTCGCCGTTGTCGTCGCCGTGCCGAGGGGCGCCGGCCCGCCGCCTCTTGCTCCCGCGGCCGCCGTCAGCGCCATGACGGGCGTCAGCGCGCGCGGCGGCGTGTCCGCGCCGTCCGAAGACAGCCGCCGCAGAGGATGCGACAGCGACAGCGCCGCGAGCCGCCCCTCGAGCGCCGCGCCCGCCGCGAGCGCGGCTCCCGCGCTGGCGGCCGCGCCCTGGCCGCCGCCGCCGCCTTGGCCGCCGCCGGCGTCGCTCGGCCGCCCACTCGGCCCCGGCGACGTAAAGTCGACCGCCGGCTGCTGCTGCTGCTGTTGCCGCGGCTGCAGCGGCGAGGGCCGCGTCGGCCCCCACGCTTCCGCGGCGGGCGGGGCGTCGGCGCACTGCGACACGCTGTCGTCGTCGATGAAGCTGTTGCTCAGTGATTCGACGCGCGGCAGCGCCGAGCCCCCCGCGCCGCCGCCGCCGCCGCCAGCGCCGCCGCCGCCGCGGGCCAGCCCGCTTCCGCTTCCGCTGCCGGCCCGCCCGCTGCCGCTGCCAAGCGACCTCAGGGCGGCGGCCGCGGGCGCGGACGGCGAGCGCGGCGACTGCTGCTGCTCGCCGGGCACGTCGACGCTGATGAGCGCCTCGGGCGCCAGCCGCGGGAGCGCGCTGAAGGAGCCGCCGCGACTAGGGCCCCCCGGCGGCGGCGGCAGCGGCCGGAACGGCGGCAGCGCCGACAGCGGCGGCGGCGGCGGCGGCGGCGGCGGCGGCGGCGGCGGCGGCGGCGGCGGCTCGGCGATGACGGGCTCGGCCACCAGCAGCGGCGGGGGCGGCGACGCCGAGGGGGATGGGGACGACGGGGCGGCGACCGAACTGGCCTGCCATCCTTTGGGCGGGTTGACGACGGGCTCGGCGAGGACGATGCCCTGCGGGCCGCGGCCCCAATCGTCGGCAACGGCGTCGTCGGCGGCGCCGGCGGCGGCGGCGGCGGCAAGGCCGCCGCCGCATCCGCTCGCGCCCATGAGCCGCGCGCCGGCGCTGCCCGTGTGCTGGTGGTGCGAACCGGCTCTCGGCCCCGTCGGTGCTGCTGCCCGCGCGAGGCTCGCCGCGCTCGAAGGGGCGCGCTCTGCCGCGACCAGGGAGCCAGCGCCGCCGAGGCCGCCGGCGCCGCCAAGGCCGCCAGCGCCGCCGCCGCGCTGCTGCTGCGGCCAGCCGTAGCCGTTGCTGCTCGCCGCATCCGGGCTGAGCGCCGACGACATGCGGCTGTACCACGCGGCAGCGCCGCCGCCGCCACCACTGACAGCCCCGGGACTGCCCGCCAGCTGCCGCTGCTGCTGCCGCTGCTGCTGCTGCACAGAGGCGAGGTGAGACGCCGCCGCCCCCTCTGCGGCGGCCTCCGCGGCCGCGGCCGCCTCTGCCGCGGCGTAAACGTCCCTCAGGAATCGCAGGCGGAGGTGGCCCGGGGGCGTGGCGCGGGAGTCAAGACCGCCGCTCGGATGCCCGCCTGGGGCACCGGGAGAGGCGGCCCCCGGGGAGAGCGGGCCGCCCCCGCCGCCGCCGCCGGCCGCGCCTGGCGAGAACGCCCCGCTGCCGTGCTGCCGCAGCGTGAGGAGCGGCCGTCCGGACGCCGTCCGGGGGCCCAGGGCGGAAGACGACGCGCCGCCTGGGGTCGTCGCGCCGCCAAAGCAATGGGGCGAGCTGCTCAAGCCACCGAAGGCAGGAGCCGGCGGGGGGGATGAGGGCGCGGCGGCGGCGGCCATTGTGCCCGCCGCTGCCGCCCCTGCTGCTGCTGCGCCCGCCGGCGCCGGGACGACGTCGCCCAGGTCGAGCGCCTGCAGCTGCCGCAGCACCCGCTCCACCCGCCGCGGCAGGCGCCTGCGCGCGAACCCCGGGTCCTCCGGGCCCCCGGAACAAGGGGACGGGGGCCCACCCGCCGGCGGGGGCGTCGGCGCCAGCGCGCCCGGCTCGCCGCCGGGGACGGGCGGCGGCGGCTCGTAAAGGTGGCGCATCGACCCGGCGTTGCGCCCGCGCGCGAGGACGCCGCGGGCCGCTGCGGCGGCGTCGTCGGGGTCCTCCGCGGCGGCCCAGGGGGGCGGGTCGGCCGCGTGGGGGTGGGGGGGGTGCGGCGGGGGCGGGGGCGGCAGCGCGCCGGGCGCGGGCGGCGGCGGCGGCAGGCGCGGCAGCAGGCACGGCGGGTGCGGCGCGCGCAGCAAGGGCGGCGCTGGCGGCGGCGGCGGAGGCGGTGCGGCAGCGGCAGCGGCCGACGCGGCGACGGCGGCCAGCTGCGCATTGGACCCGAGGCCGCGGCTGTGTGTGGTGGTTGGGTGGAGGCGCGGTGTGAGTCTCTTGCTGTGTTCCGACGCTCTCCTCCTTTTGGTGGGTGGGGCCCTCTCTCTTACCCGAGTCCTCCCGCGCTCCCTCCCCGCAGCTGCTGCTGCTGCTCCTGCTGCTGCTGCACGAGGATGGCGTTGACCGCGTCCTCGTACCCGTTGGTCTGCAGAAAGGCCAGCACGCGGTGCAGCTCCTCGTCCGCCATCACGGACTTTGGCCGACTGTTTTAACCGGTTTGGTTTCGTATCGTGGCGCCCATCCCTCTTCTTTTGCCTCGCCGAGGGTAGGAGGAGGTAAGGTGGTGTGTGCGGGGTTGGGTTTGGCCCGGTCGGGTAGGATGTTGACGCCCGAGAGCAACGACGACGAATTGTCGAGGGCGTCTATTTGAAACGACGAGGACGACGACGACGCCAACGATGAGACGCCGACGACGAGACGGTCGACCCCGTTTGCCCGACCTCAAGCAGCGACCGACTTCACGTGTGCGAGCAGCGAAACAGAGGAGGTGCAATCGTCCCCCCAGCGCGCCAAAACCGCGCGTCGCCCGTCGCTCTCTCTCTCTCTTTCCCCTCAAGACCCCCCCCCAAAAACCCACACACACGCCGCCGCGGCCATCGTCGCCGTCGTCTCACTTGGGCGCGATCATCAGCTCCGGCCGCACCCACTCGTCAAACTGCGCGTCCGTCAGCAGGCCCAAGCCCACCGCCGCTGCCCTGAGCGACGTGCCCTCCTTGTGCGCCTTTTTCGCCGCCGCCGCCGCGCTGTCGTACCCGATCCGCGGGTTCAAGGCAGTAACCAGCATTAAGGAGCTATCCAGCAGCTCCTTGATGCGCGGCTCGTTGGCCCGCAGGCCGTCGACGCAGTTGGCCGCGAACGAGTCCGAGGCGTCGCCGATGAGGCGGGCCGACTGCAAGAGGCTGGCGATCATCATCGGCTTGAACACGTTGAGCTCAAAGTGCCCGCTGGCGCCGGCAAAGGTGGCGGCGACGTGGTTGCCCATGGCCTGGCTGTTGTTTTTTTGGTAATTGTTGTAGTTTTTGGTGTTTATGTTGGTGTTTATGGGCGTCGTTCGCAGTCCGTGATTGTGGGGGTGGGATTAGTCAGCTCGCCATGACCGCCGATGTGGGTTTTCCGCTGGATGGAGAGGACGGAACAGAGCGGGAAACGCGCCCGGCTTTTCCTCTCCCCTCCCCCTCCCTCCCCCCCTCTCACCAGCACGCCATCGTGACCGCCTCGCACTGCGTCGGGTTGACCTTGCCCGGCATGATCGACGACCCCGGCTCGTTCTCCGGCAGCAGCAGCTCCCCGAGCCCGCACCGCGGCCCCGAGCCGAGCAGGCGCACGTCGTTTGCAATCTTGAATAGCGACGCGGCGACGGCTGGTTGTTGTTTGGTTGGTTGTTCCAGATGCAAGGAGGCAGGGGGAGCGCGTTGGTGAGCAAAACGGGAGAGGAGGAGATAGCACGTGCTGCGAGATTGTTATTTGCTGCGACCGACCAAATCCTCGCCGAAACAGTCACCGAATCGACGCGAGGAGCAAAAAAAGAGGCATAAACTCAACTGTTGAGCGCCCCGCTCGCCTCGACGATCGAGTCGTGCGCCGCGAGCGCCTCGAACTTGTTCTCCGCCGTCACGAAGGGGATGCCCGTGTCCCGCGCCAGCTGCGCCGCCACCTGCACGTCGAACCCGAGTTTTGAGTTGAGCCCTGTGCCCACCGCGGTGCCGCCCTGCGCCACCCGCATCAGCGCCGGCAGCGCACCCTTGACGCGCGACGCACCGTACGCCAGCTGCTGCGCGTAGCCGCCAAACTCCTGGCCCAGAGTTAAGGGTGTGGCGTCCATGGTGTGGGTGCGGCCGATCTTGATGATGCCCGAGAACTCGCTGGCCTTTTTGGCGAAGGAGGCCTGTTGGTTTGTTTTGTGTTTTGGTCTGCGTGTTTTTTGTCATGCGTTTTGTATTGGCGTGTTTTCCCTGCGTTCCGAAACAGCGAGTGACGCGTCGTTCTTTTTGATTGCGTGAATTTTCGCCCTCGACCTCAACACAAAAAACCCGTATCTTTCCCCCCACCTGCAGCCTCTCCAGCGCCGGGATGGTCCTCCCGATCAGCTCCGTCGCCGCCGCCACGTGCATCACGGTGGGAAACGTGTCGTTGCTCGACTGCCCGCGGTTGACGTGGTCGTTCGGGTGGACCGGATCCTTGCTGCCTAGCGTCCCGCCGAGGATCTCGATCGCGCGGTTGGCGATGACCTGATGACCGCGGGAGGAGGGGGTTGCGCGCGCGAGGGGATGGATGGATGGACGCCGGGTGCGATGAGCCAGGTGAGATTTTAGTGGGCGGGCGGGCTGGGTTGGTGTTTTGGCAGCGGGGGGTGCTTTTTGTCCCGTTTGCGAGGCGAAAAGCGGGGGGCAGGGCGAGAGAGAGGGTCGGTCGGTCGGAGGGGCCTCGGTTTTCTCCCCCTACCTGCCTCCCTCTCTCGGCGGCGACCCCCTCGTTCTCATCCCCCCACCTCACCTCGTTGGCGTTCATGTTGCTCTGCGTCCCCGACCCCGTCTGCCAAATCACCAGCGGAAAATGGTCCGACAGCGCGCCGTCGGCCACCTCGCCGGCGGCCTGCACGATGGCGGCGGCGATCTTTGGCTGTCGGGGCGGAACGGGACGGGGCGGCGTTTTGTTGGTGTGTTTCCGCGCGTCGTTTTGTTCGTTTACTCCGTCGTGTTTTTGGTTGGTGTGTTGGCGTGTGGTCGGGGGCGGCGCGGGATGAGTAACGACCGGGAGGGAGAAAAAGGCTGGCGTGTGTTGTGTTCGGGGCGCGGGCTGCCGGTGCCCGCCTCCCGCGCGCGACACCATTCAGAAGATAACGGCAAGAAAACACAAGACAAACGGCCCCACACGCGCCCCGCCCCCACCCCCCCGATCCACCGCACCTCGAGGTCGCCGTTGTGCGCGTGCACGCGCGCGGCCGCGCGCTTGAGCACGCCAAAGGCGCGCACGACAGGCTCGGGCATGCGCTCGCGCGCGCCGCCGATCTTGAAGTTTTGGATGGAGCGCTGGGTCTGGGCGCCCCAGTACCTGTTGTTATTGGTGGTGTCGGCAGGCCCGGGTGAACGTGTTGGTGTGGGTGTTGTTGTCGGGGGGATTGTGTCAGAGAGAGAGAGAGAGGGGGGGCGACAGACGCGACGCGACGCGACAGTCGTCGGGCGGCCGCGTCGCGCGTGCGTTCCCTTCTCGTCGAAGACACTCACTTGTCCGCGGGGACCTCGAGCGATCCCATGGTGTCCTTCTCGATGCGCACGTTGGCGGCGCTCGAGTAGTCGACGCGCGCTCCTGTGGGTTTCGTGAAAAGGGGGGGAGGGCGGCGGGTGAGAGAGGAGGAGGAGGAGGGAACTGTCGAGTTTGTCGATCCTCGCAACAAGAACGCCTCACCCTCGGTGACCAGCGCGGCCGCCAGGCGCCGGCGCTGCGCCCGCACGACGACGCCGCCGGCGGCCGCCGCCGACAGCAAGAGGGACATTGTGCACGGACGGATCGCGCGAAACGCGAGGGTTGTTTCGGCGGCTTTTTGACGAGAGATGCCCTCCGACTTGGCGACCAGGTTCGGAGAGCTGGATATTGAGTGGTGGCAAGGGCAGAGAGTCGTCAAGTTGCGACTTGTCGATCGATTGATGGCGTGGGGTGGAGGGGGTTTCATGGAGGCGGAGGGCGACCAAAAGCGGCGAGTCCGAGTCCTCGGCGACGGTGCCGGCAAACCCCTGCGCCCGCCGCTCCCCGGTTTTCGAGACTCAGAACGCCTCCCTGGCCCTCCTCGCGCAATCCCTCCCGTACCGCCAACCCAGACACACACAAACGAGCGAGCACATCAACTAGGCGCCCCACGCGCACGCGCAACACAGCGAGACACGCAAAAGAACAAGCATACAAGTCGAACGCTTCCCATCAATTCCCCCGTCATCACAAGCGCGAGCGCGACACACGAACGACAAGCAGCAACGACTCACTCTCTGGACCGCGCGCGAGACAGGGCCCCCTGCAGCGGCCAAAACAGCCCGCAACCATGGCGGCGGCGCCGTCCGCCTCCGCCGAGCGCGCCGCGTCGCCGACGACGACCGCGACCGCCGCCGCCGCCGCTCCCCCTTGCTTGACCTTTGCTTGCCAAATCTGCCGCGCGCGCATCTCGCTCGCGGGCCCCTTGGACGCGGCGGCCGCGGGCGAGCCGCTCCTGCCCCTCCCGACGGCGTTGTCGGCCGAGCTCCACCAGCATCCGCAGTGGCAGGCGCGCGGCATGGACGAGTCATTTGTGGTGCTGCCGACGACGGCGGCGGCGGCCGCGGCCGCGTCGGCCGCGCGCTCGGCGGCAAGAGACGGCGGCGGCGGCGGCGGCGGCGCGCCGCTTCCCTCCTTTGCCGCGTCGGCGGCGCCCCCCGGCGTCTCCCCCCCCCTGTCCCCAAGTGGCGGCGGCGGCGGCGGCATGGACGCCAAGCTGCGCGCCCTCGCCGCCCTTTTCGAGGCCGCCTCCACCGCCACGGGCGCCGACCACCCCCTCTGCCTCGACTGCGCCGCGCGGCTGAGGGACGAGGCGGCGGCGCAGGCGGCCGAGGCCGAGGCCGACGCGGCCGCGTACGAGCGGGCGCTGGCGCGGCTGCGGCGGCCGCGACCGCAGGAGCAGGGGCAGAGGGGGGCAAGGGGAGCTGCGGCGTCATCGGCGTCGGAGGGCGGCGGCGACGGCGACGCGTCGTCCCCGCCGGCCCCGGTCTCGGCCGCCGCTTTCGAGGCCGAGGCCGCCGCCCTGGCCGAGCGCGAGCGCGCCGCGCGCGCGCGCTCGGGCGCGCTCGCCGCCCGCCTGGCCGCCCTGCGGGCCGAGCTCGCCCAGCTCGACGCCACCGACGGCGCCGCCCTCGACGCGTCCGCCGCCCGCTACTGGCGCGACGCCCTCGCGACCCAGGCCGCGCTCGACCACCACGTCGGAGAGCGCGACGCCCTGCTGGCCCGCACCGAGCGCGCGTCAGCGCGCCTGGCCGCCCTGCGGGGCACGAGCGCGCTGAACGACGCGTGCCGCATCTGGCACGAGGGCCCCTTCGGGACGATCGGCGGGTTCCGCCTGGGACGCACGCCCGAGCACCCGGTCCCCTGGGACGAGATCAACGCGGCGTGGGGCCTGTGCGTCCTGCTGCTGGCGGCCATGGCGCGGTCCGCGCGCGTCACGTTCTCCGCGGGCCGGCGCCTGCTGCCGCTCGGCAGCCGCGCGCGGGTGGCCGACGGCCGCGGCACGCACGACCTCTTCGGGCCCGTCTCCCGGCTTTGGACCGCGCCCTACGACCGCGCCATGGCCGCCTACGTGGGCTGCCTGGGCGAGTTCGGCGAGTTCGCGCGCGCCAGGGACCTCGCGGAGGGGCGCTCGCCGCCGTTTGAGTTCCCGTTCCCCATCGACGGCGGCGGCGGCGGCGGCGGCGGCGCGGCGGCGGTCGGCGGGCACGGCGTGCGCCTGGCGCTCAACAAGGAGGCGCGGTGGACGCGCGCGCTCAAGCTGATGCTGGCGGACCTCAAGGTGGCGCTGCAGTGGACGGCGCGGCGGGAGATGGGGGCGCAGCAGGCGGCGGCGAGGAGGGCGGCGCCCGTCCCGCTGCAGCCAGAGAGCGTCGGGGCGGCGGGCGGGTGAGAGGGCCGAGTGATTTTCTTTCCTCTCCACGTTTATTTTTTTGTTGTCGTTGTAAAACAGTGCTTTTGTATCGCCGTCCTGTTGTTCCTCACGACCCGAATCCCACTGCCAGGCACCCGACGGCCACGGCCAGGGCGGCGGCGGCCGCGGCCGCGACCGCCGTGCCGCCGCAGCCGGGCGCGAGAGGGTGGGCCGGGGGCGGAGCGACGGCGACGGCGGCGGCAGCGGCGGCGGCGACCACGGCGGCGGCGGCGTCGCGTGAGGGCTCGCCGCCCTTCGCCGCCGCCTCCCCCTCGACCTCCTCGACCGCCGCGTCATCCCAGCCCTCCCCGGCGCCGTCCCTGCCGCCGTCGCCGCCGCCGAAAAACATCCCGGCCGCCCGCGCCGCCGCTGCTGCAGGCGCCTCGCCCGCGCAGACGAGGTCGGACAGCCGCAGGAGCAGCGCGGGCGCGGGGGCGCCCTCCTCCGGCCCCCCTAGGGGGGACCAGGGCACGAGGACGCGGCGCGCGAGGCGCTCGCGCGTCGGGGGGGTGGCCGCGGCGCCCGCGAGCGCGAGGAGCGGGTGCGCGAGGCGCGGCTTTTGCCTCCGCTTCCTCTTTCCGGCGTCGCCGCCCTGTGCCGCCGCCGCCGCCGCCGCCGGCGCCGCCGCCGCTGCTTCTTCCTCCTCCTCCTCGGCCGCCGCCGCCTCGGCCGCCAGCGCCTCCTCCTGCGCGAGCTCCGCGCGCGCGCGCAGCGACCGAGCGACGTCCTCGCGCAGAGACTGCAGGGCCGAGGCCGCGGGCTCGCGCCGGTGGGCGTACGCCAGGCCAAACACGGCGCCGGAAAGCCGCACGGCGCCGCCGCCATGGGCGGGGGTGCTGCCGCGGCCGCTGGCGGAGCCGTCGGCTGCCGCCGCCGCCGCCGCCTCTGCCGACCCGGAGGGGGGCAGCAGCAGGCTGACGTCCCAGCAGGGCACGTCGCCGTCGGCGGCTTCAGCCGCGGGCGCGCAGGCCGACAACCAGTCCCCGATCGTCGGCGCGCCGCCGCCGCCCCTGTGGCTCCCGCTCCCGCCGCCCGCGGCCGCCGCCACCGCCTCGTCTTCCTCGTCTGTCTCCTCCTCCTCGCCCGGCGCCGACGACGCTGGCAGCGGCAGCGCCGTCGCGTACGCGCCCGACGGCCCGCGCCCAATGGCCGCCGCCCCGCACGACCGGGCCACCCGCCGCGCCTCGCTCTCGGCCGCCGCCTGCAGCGCCGCGTGAAGCGGCGGGGCCGCGTCTGTCGCGGCCGCCGCGGCCGCCGTGCCCGCCGCGACGCCGCCGGCGACCGCCGCCGAAATGTCAAACGCGTGGCGGCAGCGGAGGGCGACGAGCTGCCCGCCGGCCCACGAGGGGCCGAACTTGAGGTCGGCGGGCCTGAGCGGGGCGGCAGCCGAGGCGGCTTCGGCGGCGGCGACCGAGGCGCCCCCGGAGACGTCCACGGCGCGCAGGCTGTGCTGGCGGGCGGCCGAGGGAGAGCAGTCGCCGTGCAGCAGCAGGACCGCGCGCGCCTCGCGGGCGGGGAGCGCGAGCGCGCCCGCGAGCGCGGCGGCGGCCGCGCGCAGCGCCGGCGCGCCGGCGGCAGAGAAGGCGCCGTCCGGGCAGAACACGTACAGGCCGAGGACGGAGAGGCCGCCGGGAAGCATGCGGGCGACCTGGCGCGCGTGCTCGGCGGTCCAGTCGGCGTCCAGGGCCAGGGAGGATAAAGGGGGGTTTTGTTTGTTTTGGGACGACTGCTGTGAAGAGGAGGCGCCCGCGCCGCCGCCGGCGCCGGCGGCGCCGCCGCCGCCGCCCCTTTTGCCGCCGCCGCCGCCGCCACTCGACGCGCCCGCCCCTCCATCCGCCCCCGCCACGCGCACCGCGATCGCGGGTCCTCCGCCGTCCGGCAGCGGGGGGGTCGGCACGCACGCCAGCGCCAGGTCCGCACGCCCGCCGCCGCCGCCGCCGCCGCCGCCGGCCCGCCGCTTGCCCAGAATCAGGCCGACCTCGCAAGACGGGGCGGCGGCGGGGCGGCGTTCGCGCAGCGCGTCGAAACGGCGCGCGATCGCCTCTTCGGCCTGGAGGACGACGTGAGACATGGGCGCTCTGGTAACGGTGAACGGTGGTGATGGCGGTGTCGATTGCTGTTTGTCGCGATCAACTGCTGTCGTGGAAATTTTTTGGATGATGGGCGCGCCGTCTCGCCCGGCTCTCCATGGAGGTGCGTGTCGCGCGCGCGCGCGCGGGGAAACAACGAGTCCGCTCAACGATGAGAATTGTCTTCCTGCTGTGTAGTGGGAGCGACGATTCAAGCGTGGGCAATAGGCAGGAAACCCCCCACTTCCCCTCCTCTGCAAGAGGTCGAACTCCCACACCGCATTCGCCCAACAGCCAACAATCCCAACAATCGAAACACAGCCAATCCATCCGTCCCACCGCAAGTCCTCCACGCCATCGGTCGCATCCACGCAAATCGTCGGTCGCCTCTCCTCCCACTGCACGGGAACAAGCAAAAAAACTCAATCGCCATCCATGCTTGGCCTTTCGCACGCCCCCGTGTTGGGAACGACGGCCAAGGGCGCGGGTGCGCACCATCAAGCCCACCCCTGCCGCGCGGCTTGCGCAGCGGCGGCGCCATGCCGCCCAAGGCCCGCGTGCCTCGCCCCGCCGCCGCCGCCAAAGCGCCCCGCCGCCGCATGCCGCGCCACAAACGGCGGCCGCGAGCAGCGCGCCAGCACCGCCCCGATCAACGCGGCCGCCGAGCGCCTCGCGAGCTTGGCCGCGGACGCCAAAAGGGCGGCGCTGCGCTACGTCCGCGAAAACGGCCTCGACAAGAAGGCGGCGGCCGCGGCAAAAGACGCCGCCGCCGCCGCGACGTCCGCCGCCGAGGTCGCCGCGCAGCAGATGCGCACGGCCGGCGTGAGGCTGGACCGGGAGCACGACCTGTCGCCGCGGCTGGCGCGGCTGCGGCGGCGCGCCGACGAGGCCATCGCCGACGCCGACAGCAGCTGGGGCGTGCGCCGCCGGGCGCGCGCCCTGGCGGACGGCGCGCGGCGGCGGTGGCCGGCGCTGCGCGCAAAAGCGGCGGCCTTTTTCGCGACCCCTCTCGGCCAGGCCTGCGCGGTCGGAGGGCTGGTGGTCCTGATCGCCTCGGGCGCGCTGTGGTCGCTGCTCTCGCTGGCGTGGGCGCTCTGGTGGCTGGCGATCCCGGCCAACCTGTTTCTGGCCGAGCGGAGGCGGCGCGAGGCGCGGAGGCAGGCGCAGGCGCAGTCGGACCGGGCCGAGGCGGACGCGCGGCGGGCGGCGGCGGGGCCCTTTTGGGGCGCGTTTGGCGGCGGCGGCGGCGGCGGGCCGTTTGGCGGGCAGCAGCAGCAGCGGGCGGGGGCGGCGGCCGGCGCGTCTGGCGGCGGCGACCGCGGCCCGGTGATCGACGCGGAATACACGACGCTTTGGGACGAGGCGGGGAACGAGGGGGCGGGGGGCAAGAAGGGGCAGTAGGCAGTGTGCAACACGACGTCAACCATTGCAGCCCCCCGCTCTATCGTGGACGGTCGGACGGAAACTCAACCCCGAAGACAGAGAGAGAGAGAGCGCGCGCGCTGGCGGCGGCGGCGGCGGCGGCGCGACCTGTCTAACTAGGGCACGCGCTCATTTCGAAAGCTAGGCAGACTAACAACGCAAGGCAAACAAATCACAAAGCGCCCCTTGGACTGGGCTCAGAACTCGTCCGCCGCGCGCGTGGGCGCAGGGCCGCGGCCAGCGGGGTATGCTGCGGCGCCGCCTGCCGACCCGGGCTGCTCCTCGTCGACGGGCGCCTTGCGGGCGCCGCCACCGCCGCCGTCGCTCCCGCCGCCGGACGTGCTCCCGCCCGGCCCGCGGCGCATGCGGCGGACGCGGCGCTCCTGGTGCTCGCGCGTGAGGCGGTCCTGCGCGCGGCGGCGGCGGCGGACGGCGAACGCCAGCAGCGCGCCGGCGACGGCGGCGGCGCCTAGCGCCGATCCGATGACGATGAGGGCCACCTGCCACGCGGCCATGCCGCCCGCGTCGGGGCCGCGCACGTCGGCGCCCGCCTGCGCCATCAGTGCGAGCTCCTGCTCGACGGTCAGGGCGCCGACCGTCTTGCCGTTGGGCCCCGCCCAGCCCGCGGCGGCGTTGCGACGCTGCGCCTGGCGGTCGGCGCCGCCCGCGCTCTGCGCCGCGCCGTCCAGGTCGAGCTCGCACGCGCGGCCGCCGAACCCGGGCGGGCACGCGCACGCGGCCGTCTCCCGCCGCGCGGCCTCGCCCACGGGGCACTCGCCCCCGTTCAGGCACTCGCGCACGGGGCCGCCGCCGCTGCCGCCGTTCTCGCAGCGCGTCGCGCTGACGTGGCAGAAGCGGCCGGTGAAGCCCGGCGCCGAGGCGCAGTCACACGTGGGGCTCTTGACGAGGGGCCCGCCGCCCGCGGCGGCGCCGCTGGCGGGGACCTCGGCCACGGCGCAGGCGCCGCCGTTCTGGCAGAAGACGGTGGCGCCGGCGGTGGGGGCGCCATCGCCGCCGCCGCCGCCGCCGCCGCCGCCGCCCTGCGCCAGGAGGGAGATGCGGGCGTCTGAGGCGGAGGACTGCTGCTGCTGCTCGGCGCGCTCGACCGAGCAGACGCGTCCCTTGAGCTCGCAGGCGCCGCCCGCAAAGCCGTCGGGGCAGACGCAGTAGGGGTGCGCGGACCACTGGCCGAGCGTGCACGTGCCGCCGTTCTGGCACTCGGTGTCGCACACGGGGGCGGGGGCGGCGGCGGCGGCGGCGGCGGCCTTGGCCTTGGTTGGGGCGGCGGCGGCGGGGGCCGGGGCGGCCTGGCAGGTTGCTGCGAGCGCGAGGACGAGGAGGAGCGCCCCCGCCAGGCGCGCCGGCGTGGTGCGCGCGCGCCGCGCCATCGTTCACGGAGAGGAAGCTGGTGTAAGTCCTGGTTGAGGGTCGCGGGTTTGGTCGGTTGCTGGAGCGGCGGGGCGTCTAAGGGGTCTCGCGGCAAAGAGACGGCAAACGAACAGTGGAGAGAGGAGCCCGAGAAGGAGGTCGGTGTCTTTCCCTCTTGGCGCGCGCGTTCCCGCTGCTATATCTGTCTCGTCGTTGCGAGCGGCTGAATGAGCGCCTGCGTGAGATGTCTAGTTGCTGCTGTCGTGTTGTTGTGTGTCGGCGGGCCGCCGTGTGCGAGCCGAGGCGGGACGAAGGGCGCCGAGCCTTGTTTTTTTTGTTCAGGGCGAGGGCGGCGGCGGCGGCGGCGACAAGCCGCGCTTACCCGCAATAGAGAGCGACACAATCGCCAACACGCACACACCAAAACACCCCACCGCAGCACCCTCAGTTTGTTAGACCCGCGCCTTGACCCCACGTTTCCCCATTCACCCGCATCGACGCGCAGCCCTATACGCCTCGAGCGGAAGAAGCGTTCACGAAGAGAGAGAGAAGGAGAAAGCCTCCGGCCCCTTTCTAATCCCGGAGGACGAGGCGCGCGCGCGCGAATGCCGCGGCCGACGGAAATATGAATTTGCTATCCAAGTCCGTCCCGGCCGCGGGCGCCTCGGCTCCGACGGCGCCCAGGCCAGCGCGCGCGGGCGGACGACAGCGGCCAAGAACTCACCCTTTGCCCCCCTTTCTCCTCGCGGCACTCGTCCTCGCGCTCGCGGCGGCGGCCCCCGCGTCCGCGCAGCCGCGCTGCCTGCTGGAGCAGCCCACATGGTGAGTAGATTCCCCTGGCATTGGTGACCGTTGGGGGCTCGCGCGCGAGATGATTTGTGTGTATGCTTCTCGAGTCGGCGGCGGCGGCGGCGCCGGCAGCGCCCACCGCGGCTCCGCGCGCAAGCGTCGTTTGGCAGGCGGGGCTTGCGGCGGCCCCTTTTCTTTCGCGTCTGCTCTCGCTCACTCTCACACAACCCGCCCGCAACCCACTCCCTCAATAACAACCGACCGCAGCGGGCCCGATCAGGGCAAGAACGCGGGATCGGCCAACAAGCCGCAGGTTCAGCTCGTGGCGCCTGCCGCCGCGCCGCCCCAGACTACCGCTGCGGCCGCCGGCGGCGCCGCCGCCGCCGCCGCTAGCAGCGCCGCTGCCACCGCCGCCGACAGCGGGCCCGCGACCGACGGGCTCTCCGCGAGCGAGGTCGCGGCCGCGGCCGCGGGCACGTCCCCGACCCAGAGCGCCCTCATGGAGCAGCTGGCGCTCATGCTGCAGCCGCGCACGGCCCGCGGCCTCCAGCAATCTCAGGAGCAGGAGGCGCAAACGGCCGCCGCCGCCGCCGCCGCCGCCGCCGCCGCCGCCGCCGCGCTCGAGCGCGCCGAGGAGGCAGAGTTCGGCCGCGCGGCCATCGCGGCGCCGGCGGCCGGGGGCGGCGGCGCCCTCTTCGCGCGCCTGGCCGCGGGCGTGCCGAGCGAGGACGAGGCGGCGCTCCGGTCGTACATGCGGCCGCGCCTGCCCGTCGCCGCGGACGGGCGGGACCTGGCCTACACGCCCGCGGCGCGAGAGTCCGCCATCCGCTTCTTCCCGCCGCCGCCGCCGCTTGCGTCCTCGGCCGCCTTCTCCGCCGCCCGCGAGGCCGCCTTTGTCCCCTCCAGCAGCCTCAGCGCCACCGCCAACGCCGCCCTCGCCGCCGCCGCCGCCTCCAGCGGCGGCGCCCGCAACATCACCCTCTTCCTCAGCCGCGGCGCCCTGCGCGTCGGCGTCGACTGCGCGCGCGGCGCCACCATCTTCTACCTTGGGCTCGAGGGCGGCGCAGCGCGGCAGGGCGAGCGCGCCGCCCGCGGCGTGCCCGGCGACCTGCTCGGCAAGTCCTTGGTAAACGGCTACGACTGCGGCCGCGGCTTGCAGCAGTCCTACTACGGGTGCTGGGACGGGTCGTGCTGGCCCCCCGGGAAGAGCTGGCTTTACAACCCCGTGCAGTGCGGGTCGTGGACGGACAAGCCGTCGACGGTGATGCGCTGCGAGATGCTTTCTTCTTCTTCGCCGGGCGTTGGCGGCGTTGGCGGCGTTGGCGTTGGCGGCGGCTCCAGCGTCGGCGGCGGCGGCGGCGGCGGCGTCGACGAGGCCTCCGCCGACGGCGCGCCGGCCGAGCCCCTGCGCCAGCGCATCGTCACGTCGGTCATCCCGCGCAACTGGGGCGGCGGGCAGCTCCTCCCCGAGGTGCGCATGGACAGCGACGTGGCCCTCAGCCCGCGGGGAGAGGTCGCGCGAATCCGTTTTTCCATGAGCTACGGCAGCGGCGCCAACGGCGGCGCGGGGGGTAGAAACGGCAACGGCGGCGACAACGGCGCCGCCAACGCGCGCGTGCCCGCCCCTCCGGCCCAGCCCGTGCGCATGCAGGAGGTGCCCGCGGTGTTCGTGGACCGGCGCCTCAGCACGCTCGTCTTTTACAACCGCACGCGCGACCGCGAGTGGACCGACGCCACAGGGAGGCTCACTCTCGCAAAGCCGCGGGGCAAAAACGACTACTACCTGCCGACCGAGCGCTGGGCCGCCTACGTGGTGCCGGGAACCGCGTGGGGCGTGGGCGTCTACTCCCCCGCCTCGGACGTGGTGACCGCCTACCGCGTGGGGCCCGACCCCCCCAGCAGCGAAAAGGCGCCGCCGACGTCCGACACGTCTTATTTCGCGCCGACGGTCAAGTTTCCGCTGACCCCCGGGCAGACGTACACCTACGACGTCTACGTGGCGGTCGGGCGCGTGGGCGACCTGCGCGCGCACTTTGCCCGCATCGCGGAGCGCACGGGGCGGGCGCCGCCGGGGTCGGCCAGGGCCATGGCCGCGGCGGCCGAGGCGGCGTCGGCCGACGTCGGCGCGCGCACGGCGCGGGGATTGGTGGGCGGCGGCGGCGGCGGCACGCTGGCGGACCCGCCGGCGGGGTGAGGGGGAGAGAACTCGCAGATTTCTTTTGTGTTTTTTTTTTGGACAATTGAGAGAGGGCGTCGTAGTCCGGGCCCACCGTTTCCGCGACAGGAGCAGCAACAGCAGCAGCAAGCAAGCAGCAAGCAGCATCCTTTCTTTTTGCCCCCGATTTTATTTCCCGCTCCTGCCGGGTGCGCGTACGCGACAACGGCTTTGCCCCCTCTTTTTTCTTTTTCCCCGCACCCGCAGCGGTTGTGGCTCCGCAAGGCGCCTCACCGAGAACCCCTCGACTTGTTCGTATCCGCGCAGCTCGCAGTACAGACCGCGCGCGCCCAATCAGCCCCCCCCCCCCCCCCCCCCCCCCCGCCCCCCACACGCCCCCCGCCGCCCCCCGCCCCGCCTCGCCCGCGGCGACCCCCGCGCCCCGCCCCGCCCCGCCCCCCCCCCCCCCCCCCCGCAGGATGAGACAGAGAGACGAGAGCCGCGGGCGCTGCTGCTGCGGTTGCCGGCGCCCGCTGCCGCGCCGCGCTCCTCTTGTCCCCGCCCCTGGTTCCGAAATCTTCTCGAGCCCCGCTTTGTACCCTCACACCCAACGAAAATTCGACCTCCCGCACGCGCATTCGGGACGCACAGAGAGAGAGAGAGAGAAGAAATATAGCTTGCGTTTGTCGCCGGCGCCGCCCCCTTTTTTTCCTTCGTCCTTTTCCGACCTTGACCTTTACTACGGACGAGCAACGTACGTACACTCTTTGACCTACTGACAGCTTTTGGAAATGTTACACACGCACGCAGAGACTCTTCGACCTCCTTCCTCCAGTGCCTGCGCCGGCGCCGGCGTTTGGTTGGCGCTTTTGTTTTTTTTTCCAGATCAAACTTTTACTCTCTCCTATTCGTTCTCCTATTCATTCTATTCATTCTATTCATTCTATTCGCTCACCAAAGCTTCTTCCCCAGCACGGCGATCTTGCTCCACCTCGGCTTTGCAAACTCGTACGGTATCAGCGCCCGCACCCGGTTTCCCAGCGGGTTGCCCTTGTCCGACAGCAGCACGGCCGCGTTGCGCAAGAACTTAAGGTGCGCGCCGCTCGGCCGCCGCTGCGGCGCCCGCTGCTCTACGATCACAGCGCGCTTGACCTGCCCTCGGAGCACCTTTCCTCCGCGCGCCTCTTTCACCGCCACCTTGACCACGTTGCCGACGCCCGCGGTGGCGAAGCGGGTCCAGATGACCTGGGCGAGGCGGGCGCCGGAGTTGTCGACGATCTTGAGGAAGCAGCCCTTTGGGATCATCCCTCCTTTTTTTTTGTAGTGTTGCTTGCGCTTGCCCGCGCGCGCGCGCGTCGCGCGCGAGAGAGAGGGAGCGGCGGCGGCCCAGCGGCGAGAGAGAGAGGGTTGCCCCGTGGTGTTTGTTGCGCGCGCGTAGCCTCGAGGCGGGCGGCTGATTCACAGAGAGGCAGGGTTTGGGTCAGGCGCCGCCTTGGCGCGCGCGAGATGGAGAGAGAGAGAGGGAGCGACGCGCGCGCAGCGAAAGGAAACAGGGAGGAGAGGCGGAGCCTCGATGATCGTGGGGACTCGAGGAGTCGACGGCAGGGCGCGTGTTGAATGCGGGTTTTCAGTGGCGTAAGCGTGTTGTGTGTGATGATAGTGGACGGCCGGCGCTCCGGGAGAGGAGCTTTACTCGAGCCGGTCGCCCGCTCGCCGCTGTCCGCCGCGCCCAAAACCTCCCTCGCCGCCAGAGCGCCCCGAACGAGAGACAAAAAAAACGACCAAGCAAAATGGCAGTTGACGAAAACCTATATCTATCTATCCCAATCATTACCGCAGCAAGCGCGCGGGCGTGGACGCCCCGGCGTCGGGCTCGGGCGACAGAGACAGCGACGACGACGCCGGGCTGCGGCGCGAGGCGCTCGCGGGCCGAGACGACGCCGCCGGCCGCGACAGCGGTCGTCCGGACGCGCCGCCGAACGCCGGCGCCGCCGCCGCTGGCGTCTGCTGCTGCTGCCGCTGCTGCCGCGACAGCAGGGGGGCCGCCGCGCCTCGGGGCGCCACGGGCGTCCATCCGGGCTGCGGCGGCGGGCGCACGCCGCGCTGCCGCGGCGCCGACCAGGGCGACAGCGAGGGGGAGCCCGTCGCCCTGCCGCCGCCGCCGCCCCCTGCCGGCGAGTCGGCGCCGCCTCCGCCGCCGGCCTCGAGAGCGAAAATGCGGCCGAGCGCGAGCGGGCGCGCGACCGAGGCAGCGCCGCTGCTCGCGTCGCCCGAGGGACTGGCCAGGGCCAGCAGCACGGGCAGGGGGGGAATGGCGGGCGAGGGCGTCGGGGAGGGGCGGGCGCCATCGTCGTCCTCGCCGTCGTCGCCAAAGACAGAGGGGCTGGGCAGCGACGAGGGCGCGGGGGAAGGGGCGGCGGCGGCGGCGGCGGCGGCGGCAAACGGGAGGCGCGAGGAGGGGCGGGCGGGAGGCGTCGGCAGGGGCTCGGCGCCGCCGGGCGTCGCGTCGCCCGCGGCCGCGCGAAGGCGCAGCGACGGGGTCGGGGGCGCGGGGCGCCGAGGAGGAGGAGGGGAGGTCTGCTGGCCCTGCCGCGGCGGGTCCTGCGGTCGCGGGTGGCGCTGCTGCTGCTGCTGCGGCTGCTGCTGCGGCTGTTGCTGCGGCTGCTGCTGCGTCGGCCGCGCGACCGCGAACGAAAAGCCGTCTGCCGCCGCCGCCGCCGCCTCTCCCCTAGCGGCGCTCTCTCCCTCACGAGCGCCGGGTGTGAACGCCGCCCGAGGGGTATAAAAAGCGCCGCCCGCCGCGCGCCCGCCCTCCGTTGCCGGCGGCGACGCCCGCCGCACCTGCGTCTGCAGCACGGGCGGCGGCAGCAGCCGCGCCGCCGCCGCCGGCGTGTATGCGGTGTCGCCCCGCGCGGGGCCGCGGCGGAGATCGCCGCCGCCGCTGTTGCCGCCGAGGCTGCCCGGAGGAGAGCGGAAGGCACCGCCGCTCCCGACGCTCCCGCCTCTCGCGATGGGGAGGAGGAGGGGCGAGGACGACGAGCCGGCGCCCGACGCCGACGCCGACGCCGGGCGGGCGGCGGGGGGAGCAGCCCCAGCGGCCGGCCCGCTGGCGTTGGCCGGCGACGGCGGCGGCGGCGGCTGGAACAGCAAGCGGGCCCCTGCTGCCGGTGCTCCGGCAGCCGACGCCGTGCTCGAGGGCCGGCCGCGTCCGCCGCCGCCGCCGACGCGGCCGGGCGAGGCCAGCGACGGACGGCCGGCGGCGGCGGCGGCGGAGGCGGCGGCGGAAGGCCGGGCGAGGGGCAAGGGGGAGCCAAAAGGCACGGCTGGGGCGGCAGAGGCGCGAAACGCGTTGGCAAGAGGCGGGTGAACGCGCGCAGGCGACGACGCAACCGGCCCCGCGCCCTCATCTGCCTCTGCCTCTGCCTCTGCCTCCGCCTTTGCCTCTGATTCTGCCTCTGCCGCCGCCGTCGATGCCGACGCGCCGGCGCCCCCGGCCGCAAGCCATCCCGCGGCCGCCCACGCGCCCCCGGGCGTCAGCTCCAGCCCGCCGTCCGCGAACAGGGCGGGGGACAGGGCGGCCGCCGCGTCCGCCGCGAGCGATGGGGCCAGGCGGGAGGGCCCGCCGGCGTACCGGCGCAGAGGAGTGGGGGTGGCAAAGGGGAGGGGGGCGGCGACGGCGGCGGCGGCCCGCGCCGGGGGCGGCGGGGACGGCGGGGCGGCGGCGGGGGCAGCAGAGGCCGCACCGGCGGCCGCGCCCACGGCGGTCAGGAGTGACCAGCGTGCCGTCGAGCGGCGAGTGGGAGAAGTAAATGCGGCGGGGGCGGCGGAGCAAGGCCGCGGGCCCTTGAGCGGCGAAAGCAGCGGCAGCGCCCCGAGCGGCGGCGGCGGCGCGGGCGGCGGCGGCGGCGGCGCAAGGGTGTCGCGAGGGGGCGAGGCGTCGGCCGAGGAGGCGGCGCCGGGACCGCTCGGCACGGGTGACTCCTGCTCCTGATGCTGCTGTTGCGAGGGCGGGCTGGGGATGCGCGAGGGCGACGCGGCGGCCAGGGCGGCGGCGGCCGCGGCCAGGCGGAACGGGGGTGAGGGCAAAGGATCCGCGCTCTCTTCGTCCGCGCGCTGCCCCTGCTGCTGCTCTGGCCGCTGCCCCTCTCCCTCGGGAACATGAGGGGGCGTCCAGAGAAAGGCGGCGGCCGAGGGCGGCTTGGCGACCACGCCAGCGCCCGCCTCGCCGCGTCCGCCGCCCCCGCCCGCTCCCACTCCCGCTCCCGCGCCTGCTCCTGTTCCCGCGCCCGCGCCTGCTCCAGCCGCGAGCGCCGCGGCGGGAGCGTAGGGATAGTGGTAGATCGTCGGCTGGGGGCGCATGGATGGCAGCGGTGGCCGAGGAATGGACGAGTAGGACGAGGCAAAGGCGGCGGCGGCGTGGCGGGGGCGGGGGTGGGGCAAGGCGGCGGCGGCGCCGCTGCCAAGCGTCGCCGGCGGCGGCGGCCGCTGCTCCTGCCATTGACGGTGGTGGTGGTCGTCACCGCCGACCGCCTCCTCGTCCCCACTCTCAGGCGACGGCGGGCTCGGCGCCAGGGGCCGCCCGGCCACGCGGCCGCGCAGCTCGCGCCACCGGCGCTCCTTCTCCGCCGCCGCCGACGCCCCCGCCGCGAGCGAGGGAGGGGCAGCCGCGCCGCCCGCGCCGCCCGCGCCGCCCTCTCGGCCGGCGGGAGCGGGGCCGGGGCCGGCGGTCCCCTTGGCCGCGGCGCCGCCGGTGACGCGGCGGGTGTTGCTGCCGATGCCTCCGCCCGCGCGCGCCAGCTGAGGCCACGCTTTGGATGGCGCTGCTGTCGTTGCTGCCGCCGTGGCGCCCGCGTTGCTGCTTGCGCTCGCTCCTCCTGCCAACGTCGACGCCGACGCCGACGCCGACGCCGACGCCGACGCCGACGCCGACGCCGACGCCGACGCCGACGCCGTCGCCTGCTGCTGCTGCTGCTTGGCTTGCGACGCGGCCGTCCCCTGCAGGTGGCGCGGCACGGACCGGTTGCTCGCCGCCACGGCGCTGCTGCCCAGCACGCGCGCCGGCGGCGAGTCGCGACCCATGGCCCTTCCCTCCTCTTCTTTTGTGTCTGTCGGACCCCGTCTGATTCAAATTCGGGGCCTTTCCGCGCTGCGTGCGCGTCTATGATTTCGTTGCAATGCGTGCGAGATAGTGGATGTGGGAGTATGAGGGGTCCAGGCTGGTTTTCAAAAGAATGATTGCTCCGGCGTGCGCGGCGGTCGGTGAACTTTTTGCGTCGTCGCGCGCGCCTCAACGGCGCCGCTGACGGCGCGCGAGAGGACAGAAAAAATCGACAACGCCGAGCGAGGGAAAAAACGACAACAACGAACGGAAGCCCCCACTTGGTCTTTCCGATTTACATCATCACGCCAGGCTCCCGCTCGTCACGGCGACCGATGCCCCCTCTCCGCCGCCCGCCCGCCGACTCCGGCCCTTGCCGCCCCCGCCCCCGCCGCCGCCGCCGCCCCGCCGCCGCCGCCACCAGCCGACCGCCGCCCGCGCCAGCGCCGCGCCGGCCAGCCCCGCGCAAAAGGCGAGCCGCCGCGCGCGCAGGCGGCCGTCCTCGGCGCGGCGCGCGCGCAGGCGCGCGCGGTGCTCGCGCGTGTAGACGGACATGGACGGGTCGGACTCGCTCGGGCCGTCGAAGGCGCCGCGCGACGGGGCGAGAAAGTCGGCCGGCGAGCGGGGGGTAGCGGCCGCCGCCGCCGCCGCCCCCGCCGCCGTCCCCGCCGCCGCAGCCGCATCCGCCCCCGCCGCCGCCGCCGCCGCCGCCGCCGCCGGCCGCAGCACGCCCCTCTTCCTCAGCTCGGCGAGCACGCCCTCGCGCACGGCCGGGTCGTCGCCCCACACGCCCGCGGGCACGGCGGCGGCGGCGGCCAGGGCCGCCCGCTCGGCCGCCGCGGCCCGCCCGGCCGCGCAGCAAGGACGCGCGGCCCCTGTTGCCGCCGCCGCCGCCGCAGAGCCTCGCGCTCCATCCCCCTCCTCCTCCTCCGCCTCGCCCGTCGCCGGCGCCAGCAGCCCCAGCCGCCTGGCCTCCGCCTCGAGCGCGGCCGAGAAGCGCGCGCCGCGCGCCGCCTCGGCGGCCGCCGCCAGGGGCGGGAGGTCGATCAGCTCGGCCGGGATCGCGTCCAGCGGGGCTCCTTTCGAGGCAAGGTAGGCCGCCCTCGTCCCCGCCGCTTGCCGCTGCCGCTGCTGCTGCTGCTGCCCGGACGGGCGGCGGCCGCCGCCGTCGTCGCCGCTCGCCGCAGCCAGGGCGAGAGCCTCGCCCTCGCCCCCGCCTCCCCCCTCGACAGCGCGCCGCCGCTCCTCCTCCCCGCCCAGCCTCGCCGCGCGGATGGCCGCCAGGCCCCGCGTGTACGCCTTGTGCTTGAGCCACGCCACGTCCGCCTCGTCCCGGCCCCGCACCAGCCGCGTGCGCTCGGCCACGCGGGCGCGGTAGCGACGGCGCAGCCGCTCGCCGCCCGCGCCGCCCGTTGCCTCGCCGCCGCCGCCGCGGTCGCCCTCGGCCCAGATGCCGCCCGCGTCCGCCAGCGCCGCCGCGTCGCTCTCCGTGTCGGCGCCAGGCTCCGCGCCCGCCTCTGCGCCCGCCGCCACTCCCGCCGCCGCCTCGGCCGCCATCCGGAGCTGCGCGCGCCGCCACGCGCGCACGTCGGCGCCCGACGCGGCGCGCTCGCGCTCGCGCGGCGGGAAGCCCGCGGCGGCGGCGCCCTCGATCTCGCGCAGGGCGCGCCCGACCCCGTCCTCCAGGCGCGCGTATGAGCCCGGCGGCAGCGACAGGCCGCGCTTGACAAAGTCGATCGCGGCGCCCGGGGACTCGTCCGGGTCGGGCGAGGGCGCCGTCTCCTGCCAGGTAGGGCGGCCGAAGCGCGCGGCGCGCACGGCGGCAACGTCGGCGGCTTTGCACCCCTCCAAGAGCTCCTCGGTCGTGTCCTCGACCTGGTCGGCGCCCGGGCGGAGGCGGGCGGCGCGGGCGCGGCGGCGCTGGCCGAGTGTGGGCGGGGCGCGGTCGCGCAGCGGGGGCAGGGTGCGGATGGTGCTGCCGCCGTCGTCGTTTTCGTCTCTTTCGGCGTCGGCGGCTTGCTGCTTTCCCGCTCGGGGCGGCGGCGCGGTCGCCGTCGTCGCATCGCTGCCGCGCGTCCACCACCGTGGGCGCCCCATGATCGCGAGCCTGTGTGAACGAGGCGCTGGCGGATCTCTATCGAGCGTGCTGGAGACGGTTGTTGGAAGCCTGATGGTGTGTCGTCGGCGCGGCGCGGGCGCGGAAAGGGGAGAGCAGAGGGAAGAGAGGAGACGCCGCCTGGTCTGTGCGGGTTCCTGTCTCGTCGCTAGTGTGGGCGCTGCCAATGGATCCGCAGATGAGAATGTGTGTGGTGCGATGCGCAACGAATGATGGATTGACGGTGTTGTGAGAGGGCGGGCAGAATGTCATGCATTTCGCGCCTGGCCGCGACGAGGCGGAGACGCCGAGCGCGTTTCCGCAAAGGGCGACAACCTCAGCGGCGCGCTCTCGCTGTCTGCTTCCTCACACAACCCGCCCAGTCGGAAAGCGTGCACACGTGCCAGTCAGCCCCGTTACACACCCCCACCAGACAACGCGAGGCAGAGCGAAGCGCGTCGCAATCCCATCATCAAGTTTCCCTCTCCCTCCTAAACAGCTAGCTGTCGCATCGTTCCTTTGTCCTGAACGCGCACGCCCCAGCCTCGCGTGCCTGTGTTAGAGGTCGACGCATCGGGCTTTGCCCGCACGTACGCGAAAGAGGAAGAGAGAGGGACGGCAGCGAGCAAGAGGGGAGAAAGAGCCCCTCCCCCGCGACAGCCAGAGAGTGACTTTCTCTCTCGCGCGCGCGCCCTTTTACCACCATCGCCATGGCCGCGACCGCGGCGCTGCCACTCCCGGCGACGGCGACGACGGCAGCGGCCGTCGCTCCAGCCCCTGCTGCAGCCGCCTTTGCGGCTGCCGCCAACGCCAACAACGCCCACGCTGTCGACGGCAGCGGCAACGGCGGCGGTGCGACGGCGGCGGCGGCGGCACCCGGCGCCTCCGCCGCCGACAACCACGGCAGCAACGACCTCTGCGCGCGCCTGCGCCGCGCCGCCCAGGCGGCCGGGGCGTGGCCGGCGCCGGGCCTCGCGCTCTTCTACCGCCCCTCCTCGGACGCGGCGGCCAGCCCGGCCGTTGCGGCCGCCGCGGCCGCCGGATCCGGCGCTGCCGCCGCCGCCGGCGGCGGCAACCCTGGCGCCGGCGACCCCAACGCCGCCGCCAGCAACAAGCGGCGCGGGCGCGACCCGCTTGCCGACGTGCGCGTGCCGGACTGGGAGTCGGTCAAGCGCGCGCGCGCGGCCGGCCTGCGCACGGTGGCGGTGACGGCCCTCGGCACCGACGGGGCAGCAGAGGCGGCTGCGGCTGCGGCGGCGGCGGCCGCCGCCGCAGGGGCGGCGGCGCCGAGGCTGCCGCCCGCCGCCGCGCAGACAGGGCCGAGCGATGCGGCCGCTGCGCTGCTGCTGCAGCAGCACCACCGGCACCAGCAGCAGCTCTTGCTGATCCGCCAGCAGCAGGAGGCGGCCGCCCTGCATGCCCACTGGGCGCCGCACGCCAACGACAGCCCCCTGGCGGCCACCATTGCCGCCGCCGCCGCCGCCAGCGCCGCCGCGGCCGCGGCCGCCGTCGCGGGCGGCGGCGGCGTCGTCGGCGCGCTGGGCGCGGGCGCGGGCGCGGGCGCGGCGGCGGGGGGGATGGGCGGTGGCGCGGGCGGCCTCGACTCGGGCGGCGGCCCCGTCCACGGCCTCCCGCCCGTCACAGGCCCGCCCCAGCTCGGCCCCGCGTCCACCGTCGGGCCCCCGCTGCCGCCGCTGCCCCGCACCCACCGCGCGCTCGCCGCGCCGTTGACGGCGGCGGAAGCGGGCGCGGGCACAGCGGCAGCGGCGGCGGCGGCAGCTGCAGCGGCCGCCGCCGCAGCGGGCGGGGGGCCGCCGCCGCTGCCGCTGATGCACGGGGGGCTGCCGATGCCCTTGCATCCCGCGGCCGCCGGCGCCCTCGCCCCGCGCGCGCGCAAACCCCGCAGCCGCAGCGCCACGCCCCAGGCGCCCGGGCTCGCGGCCGGGGATGCTGCTGCTGCCGCTGGCGGCGACGGCGCTGCGGCAGCGTCTGGCGGCGGCGGCGGCGGCGGCGGCGGCGGCGGCGGCGTCGCGTCTGGCGTCGGCGCGCACGGCGGCGGCGCGCACGGCGGCAGCGGCGGCGGCGGCGGCCGCACCTTCACCTCGCGCTACCGCGGCGTCCACCAGACCTTCCCCACGCGCCGCTGGGAGGCCCAGTTCCGCCGCGCGGGCCGGCCCACCTCGCTCGGCTGCTTCGACCGAGAGGAGGAGGCGGCGCGCGCTTACGATCGGATGATGCTTTGGTTGGAAATTCACCAGCACCAGCACCAGGCGCCGGGAGGGGGGGGCAAGGGCGGGGGCGGGGGGCACGGCGCGCCGACGATCACCAACTTTGCCGTGCAGCAGTACGACGCGGACCTGCCGTGGCTGGCGCGCGTGTCGCAGGACGAGCTGATCGACGCGCTGCGCGCGGACGGGCGGCGGCAGGCGGCGGGGCGCGCGTCGCGGGCCAAGCGGGAGGGGCAGGCGGCGCGCGGGGGAGGGGGCGGGGGCGGGGGAGGGGGCGGTGGCGGCGGCGCGGCGTCGGCGGGGCCGCGCGGGGGGCGCGCGGGGGCGGGGCCGGGCAGCGGGGCGGCGGTGGCCGCTGCTGCTGCTGCGGCGTCTGCTGCGCGGGCTGCGGCGGCGGCGGCGGCTCCCCGCCCTGCCGGCGGCGGCGCGTCGCTGCTGCCGCCGGGCGTGGCGCTGGGCGTGCCGGCGTCGGCCGTCGCGGCGGTGCTGAGCCCCTCTGCGCCTCCCGTCGCCGCCCCCCCTGGCGCCGCGGCCCCCTCGATGGCGGCCATCGCGAGCCTCGCGGCGGCGATCCAGCAGCAGCAGGGGCAGAACCAGCAGCACCAGCAACACTAGGGTGGCGTTGTTTTCTCTCTTTTCTTCTTCGCCGGGAAAATGACAAGGACGCCAACGCCGACGCTGACGCTCACGCCAACGCCGATGCCGACTTGAGGCGGCATGCCCCCTTGTCGCACGCACGCGCATTTGTAACGAGAGCGACGCACTCCCTCACATACATCACCAAGCACACGCACACACACATCAAGCGGGGGGAAAAGTGGCGCGCGGCGCTCAAAAGAAGGTTCACACCCACCCCGCCGTTCGAGAGAGGAGGAAGCTTACTATCGAAACGAGATGGCGGGCGTGCTCGAGTCCATGGCGCGCGCGCGTAAGGTGGAGGAGGCGTGCTCGCTCAAGGACGAGCCGGCGCCAGGTGAGCTTTTGGTTCGCTAGGCGCGCGTGAGAGGAAGAGAGAGGGAGGAGGAGCACAAACGACAGTCCGCGCCTGTCCTGTCAGACCGAGGAGGCGCGCGCGTCACGCGGACGACAGGTCCATCGCTCTGCTCACACCGGCGATGATCATCACCCGCTCGAGCGCCTGCGCTTGCGGCGCTCGGTGTTACCGCGCCGCCGCCGCCGCAAAACCCGCCCGCCGCGCGGCTCTCGCGCCCCGCTCTTCTTCCCGCCCCTCGCCGCAACCCTCAAACAACGAACCTTCCGCCGCCGCCGCCACAACCCTCACAAAAAAACACAGTCTACCTCCTCGACGAGCTCGCCGCCATCGCCCGCGAGTCCCCCGAGGCCGCCCAGGCCATCGCCGACGCCGTCCTGCGCAAGCTGGCGCCCGCACAGCGCAACCCGGTCGTCAAGCTAAAGGCGCTGCGCGTGGTGAGGCACCTGTGCGCCGGCTGCCGCGCGGGCAGCGGCGCCTTCCAGCGCATCGCGCGGCGGCAGGGGGCGGGGGCCGTGCGCGAGTGCGCGAACTGGCGCGGGGTGCCGGACCCGTTCCGCGGGGACGCGCCGAACGCGCGGGTGCGCGAGTTCGCCAAGGAGGCGGCCGAGGCGCTGTTTGCGGACGCGCCGGCGCCGCCGGCGTCGGCGGCGGCGGCGGCGTTTGGCGGCGGCGGCGGCGGCGGCGGCGCGGGCGGCCGCGCGGGCCCGTCGTCGTCCGCCGGCCTCAGCGGCCGCATCGAGGGCTTTGGCGGCGGTGACGGAGGCCCTGGCGGCGGCGGCAGCGGCGGCGGCGGCGGCGGCGGCGGCGGCGGCGGCTATGGAGGCGGCGGCGGCGGCGGCGGCGGCGCGGCATACCCGCCCCCCTCCTCAAACCGAATGACCGGCTTTGGCAACACCTCCTACGTGCCCGGCGGCGGGAACGGGGGCGGGGGCGGCTACGGTGGCGCCGTGGCTGACGTGGCGGGGCCCCTGGCGCAGGGCGTCGCCAGCGTGGCGGCGGCGGTGGGCGACTTTCTGCAGAGGGGCACGGCGGCGCCGCTCACGGGCAACGGCGGCGGCGGCGGCGGCAACGGGGGTGGCAGCTATGGCGGCGGCTATGGCGGCGGCGGCGGCGGCGGCTTTGGCGGCGGCGATGGGGGCGTCGGCAATGGGGGCGGCGGCTATGGTGGCGGCGGCGGGGGCGATCACGGCGCGGCAAGGAGTGGTTGGGGGTACGGGGGGGCGTACGGCGGCGGGGACTATGGCGGCGGCGGCGGCGGCGGCGGCAGCTACGCCGCCGCGTCGGAGGATCGGCTGGTCCAGGACCTTTGCGCCGACGCGCCCTCTCCGGCGGGGGCGGCGTTTGGCGCCGCCGCCGCCGCCGTCGCGCCCGACGCGGCCGCGCTGCGGCGCTTTTGCGACGGCGTCGCGCGCGCCGACGGCCTGCGCGTGGCCGAGCTGCTGCGCGTGCGCCTCGAGTCGGCGGCCATGGCCGCGAGCACTGACGCGGCCTCGGCGGCCCTGCGCGCCCTGTGCGGGCTGGAGATCGTGCTGCGGCGCGCGGCCCAAGACGCCAGCGGCGGCGGCGGCGGCGGCGGCGGCGGCGGCGCGGGCGAGGTCGCCGTGATGTTTCAGAGCGACCCGGCGCCCGTGGCCGCGATCGGGGGGTGGGCGGCCCCGGGCCCGGGCGCCCAGGCGGTGCGTGAGCGCGCGGCGCGGTGCTACCGCCTGCTGACGGGCGAGGCGCTGCCCGCGGCGGCGCTGCCCGCGGCGGCGCTGCCCGCGGCGGCGCTGCCCGCGGCGGCGGCGGCGGCGGCCGACGTGGCGGCGGCAAGGGCAAAGGCGGCGCCGGCGCTCGCGTTTGACCTGCTCGGCGGGGGGCAGGAGGATTTACGGTTGGCAGCGCCGCCGGTGGCGGTGGCGGCGGCAGCGGCAGCAGCAGCAGCAGCGCCTGGCGGCGGGCGCGGTCTGGACCTGCTCTATGACGGCGGGGCCTTGGCGTCCCCGGCGCCAGCGGCGGCGGCGGCGGCGGCGGCGGCGGACGGCGGCGGCGCGGCCGCGGCGACGCTGTTTGCGGGCCTGGAGCTCTCACCCGCGGCGGCGCCGTTTGCGGGCCTGGGGCTCTCACCCGCCGCAGCCTCCCCCGTCCCCCCTCTTCCCGGCCCGCCCGCGGCCCCCGCCGCTCTGCCCGACGACGCCCTCTTCTCGTCGCTGGCCGCGCCGCAGGTGCCGCAGGTGGATCCGGCCATCCTGTTTGGCGACGTCGGCGGCGGCGGCGGCGGCGGCGGCGGCGGCGGCGCGAGCGGCAGCGGGGGCGCGGCCGGCCTCGCGTCGGTCGGCAGCGGCGGCGCCGGCGCGATGCGGTCGTCTTCCGGCGGCGTCGGCGGCGTCACCGCGCAGGCGTGGGCCGGGGGCAGCGCCGCGTTCAAGGGCCGCCTCAACGACGGCGCCTTTGACTTCGTGGCGGATGAGTTTTCGAAAAAATGACGAGCGTCGAGGAAGGAGAGAGAGGGGGGCGCGGGCCGCCAGTAATTTTCTCAATCCCGTCTCCCGCGACTCTTTTGAAGCCTGTCTCTCGCGATTTTTCCAGTGTGGTGCCAGACGCGTGCGTCCGGAAACCTTTTGGGGGTCGGGAAGGACTTCCACGCGGCGTGCGCGCGCGGAAACAAGGCGGCCCCCCCCTCGTAAACCTTGAACCCAGGTCTCTCGTCTCTCCCTCAAGAAAGGGGGAGGGCTCGAGAGTCTCTCTCGGGCGCTTTCCCCGTCGCTCCCTTTGAGCGACCTCACACGCTGGCAGGTCGTGCACAAGCAAACACAGTGCGTTTTCGAGATTTCTCCTTGCTTTCTTTCTTCATTGCGGGCAAACAACCACTCGCCTTTGATAAACGGAACCCTTCGTCCCTGGAAGGAAAAAACAGCCCCCCCCCCAGGAGGTCGTGTGCGTCATTTCCACGCGCCCCCGGCCACTCCCGCCTTCCCCCCCTCCCCCGTGTCTCCGATCGACAGAGGCGCGCAAAGGCCTAGAGACAGATGCCCGCAAAGCGGCCGAGAAAAACATCCCCACACCCAAGGGACAGGAGGACAACCCTAAAACATATGGCCGAGACAAAGGCCGCCGCGGGCGTCAGCGGCGGTCGCGTCGCCGCCGCCGCCGCCGCCGCCGCCCTCGCCCCCTCCCAAGAAACCACCTTTTTGGTGACCGGCTGCAGCGCGGGCGGCATCGGCTACGCCCTGGCGCGCGAGCTCGCCTCGCGCCCGGGCGTCTTCGTCATCGCGACCGCGCGCAACGTCGACGCCATGCGCGGCCTGCTCGAGGAGCAGGAGCCGTCGGGCGCCGCCCGCCCAGCTGCCGCCAACGCCAACGCCGGCGCCCGCGGCCGCGTCGCGCTCGTGCCGCTCGACGTTGCCCACGCCGCCTCGGTCGCCGCCTGCCGCGACGCCGTCGACGCCCTGACAGGCGGGCGCGGCGTCGACGCCCTCGTCAACAACGCCGGCGCCACGGTCCAGGGCGCGCTGCTCGACGTGCCCGTCGACGCCGCCCGCCGTGTCTTTGCCGTCAACGTGCTCGGCGGCCTGGCCGCCGCGCAGGCCTTTGCGCCGGCCATGGTCGCCCGGGGAGAGGGCGGCCTGGTTTGCAACGTGGGCTCGGCGGCAGGGTACGCCTCTTTGCCGCTCAAGGCGGTCTACAGCGCGACGAAACACGCGGTGCGCGTCATGAGCGACGCCCTGCGCGTCGAGCTCAGCCCGTTCGGCGTCCGGGTGATGCTTGTGGCGCCCGGCTACGTCCGGACGGCCATCGACGTCCGCTCGCGCGAGCAGGGGGGGTGGTTCGGTCCCGCGCACGGCGCGTCGGCCTACGCGCTGTACGACAAGGCGGCCGGGATCGTCAGCTCGTCCATCTTTGACGAGGGGAGCCTGGGCGGGGGGCGGGCGCTGGCGGTCGGGGTGTTCGCGCGGCGCCTGGCCGACGCCATGGTGAAAGAGCTGGGCGCGGCGCGGCGGTGCGCGCGGCGGGGCACGCGCGCGGTGGCGGCGGTCTCGGCGGTCTCGGCGGCGGCGTCTCGCTCGTCTTCGCCGCCGTCGCCCCGCGTGGTGCGCGTGGGCAAGGCGGCGCGCGCGTGGGCGTCGCGCCTGGTGCCGTTTAGCGGGCGGCGCGGCGCGCGCGCCGCCGCCGCCGCCGCCGAGGACGGCGACGACGAGGAGCAGCGCGCGCCGCTCGAGCTGGCCGGGCGCCCCACCACGGCGGGCGCGCGCGCGCGCCTGGCCGGCCCGCCCTCGGGCCTCGACCTGCTGCTGGCGCCGCGCGCGTGGCTGCCCGAGGCGATGGGCGGGCCGACGCGCCACCTGCGCCTGGGCCCCTGCTCGACGTCGGCGTGGCTGTCGGGATCGCTGCTGCCGCTGTGGGCGTCCGATCTGATCTTTGGGCGCAAGATGGGCCTCTGGGGCGGCGGCGGCGGCGGCGGCAGGGGCGCGGGCGGCGCGGCTTCCCGCGCTGACACGGCGCCGGCGTCGGCGTCCGCGCGCGTGACGATTACGGCGGCTGGCCCGGGCAAGAAGGGGCTCACGGCTTGACGCAGCGGTCAAGAGGATTGAGGGAGGGAGGGAGAGAGGAAGAGGCCGGGGAGGGCCGTGCGGTCTGACCAAGAGGGAGGACGATCGAGACAGGAAGAGGGAGGGGACGCGGCGGGAGGGAGAGCGAGGGAGAGAGCGGCCCCGCCGGCCAAAAACATCGTCTAGGCCCGCCCCCCCCCCAAAAAAACCACAACCCCATCACACGCACACACCGCCCGTCGATGCCGCCGCACCCTTTGCTTGGATGCGTGCGCACACGAGCACACACACACACACACAAAACATAGAAACACGAGAGGCAGCGCCGTCCATCCCGCGCCCGCCCGCGCCCCCCGCCAACACACGAAACACGAAAAAACAATTTAAAAACACGAGAGGAGGCAGCGCGACGGCCGCCCTTCTTTCCGCCGCACCGCACCCACCCCCACCCACCCACCCACCTTTCTCGCGTAACGCTTAAGAAAAGTAGAACCGACAGAGAGAGAGAGGCCGTCTCCAGAAGCACACACACGAGCGAGAATTCGCGCCGGCGCGGCCGCCCGAAACGCCGCGACTGGTGCGACCCCCGTTTAATGATCATGCCTCGGAGACAATAGCGTGCGCGCTCTACACGACAGGCGTGCTTGCACGTCCTAACTCTTCGTTTTTTTTCAAAGGCCTCGAGCGTTTGTGTAAGAGAGACGTACCCCGTAAAAATCTCGAGATAAAGAGCTGGAAAATCCGTCAAGGGCTATAGTTCTCGTGGAACTATGCCACCATGAGAACTTTAGTTCCGGGCAGTTCCGTGGTTTTGGGTGCTCTAGAACTGTGGGAACTACACGGGGTCGGGCAAGGACGGAGCGGAACTAGCCAGCCGTATGGGCAGCCGCGGCGCAGCATTGCGCGGCCGTCGCGCTCGCGGCCAAACCCGCTCGACCCCCCGCAGGAACCAGAACCAAGAACTACGCCGTCTTGGCCAGGAACTATGAGGAGAACTACGAGCTTGATTCCAACAACGAAATTATAGTTCCTGGAGAACTATGGGGTGGCAGGCGGAACTTCCAAATAATCGACAAGTGCAGTTGTGGAAAAATTACCAAAAATGACGTTGCTTTACGTGTGGATTGAACACACGACCTTTCGCTTACGAAGCGAACGCTACTACCACTGAGCTAGTAAAGCTTCTAGGCGACTTCGCACAGACAAGCATCGTATCCATCGACCAACGTCGGATACATTTGCACGCTTGGACGAATATCACCCTATATCAAAAGCTCTTTTTCAACGGGCCGTCATCGCCCAAAAGATTGAACGCGTGGCAAGCGCGCATGTTTCAAGTTGTGCGGAGATGAGAGCTAACGCGTCAGCGTGGCGGTGTCCAGCTGATCAACAGACCACCTTGTCGCGCGTCGGTTTCCCGGCGATCCCCTTTCGCCTTTCGGCCCTCCCGCGCCGCCGACCGTCGCAAAAGGAGCGCGCGCTCGCTCGCTCGGCGTCGCTGTTGACGCAGCAACCGCGCAAGCGGCAGCATTTCGTTCTGTGTCCTCGCAAGCTCGTGGCTTTGTTGTATCTGCTTGGACTTTTGCCAGGCTTCGGACGACTGTGAAAGGGTGGGTAATTTTACACGTGTCCAAACATCAAAGAAGCGCTCGTTGCTGCCGGGCGGGCAGCAGTGGCGGGGGCGAGACCGCCGAGACCGAGGCGATGGGGGGGCACGCGTCAAAATAGAGAGCGCGCTGACCTGTCTCCTTGCGAGAAGTGGGCCCATGCCACGAAACCGGGGCGAGAGAGCGACGACAGGGCCGCGCGCCGCGCTCCGCCCGCCCCGCACGCCCGGCTGCCCCGAGCGCGCGCGGAGGCCGGCGACCTAAAGAGAGAGGATTCGAAAAAAGCCCGCCCACCTAGAGCTTGCCCTCCTCGACGAGCGACTCGACGCGCAGCAGCACGAAGCCGACGGAGAGGCCCTGTGATTGTGGTTGTTTTGTGGTTGCTTGTCGGGTGGAGGAGAACGATGAGCCAAACACGCGGCGAGCGACCAGGCGCCGCCGCCGCCCCTTCGCGCCCCCCCCCCCCCCCCCCCTCAGGCAAAAAAAAAAAAAAACTCACCAGCAGCGTGATGGCCATCATGGTCAGCGCGACGCCAGCGATGAAGCCGGCCTCGCCCGCGACTTGCGCGACTTCGACGGGCGCGTAGCGCGCCGCCACCGAGGCACGGCGGGCGGCCGCGACCTGCTGCTGGGCGGGCGCTGCCTTGGCGGCCCCAGAGCTGTTTTTTGTGTGTTGTTGTTTTGGGGGAGAGAGAGGGAGAGGGGGGGGGCTCGCACAGATCAATGAGCAACCACGGATGCGGGCGGGACGGCCATCGTCCGAGCGGGAAGGGCGCGCGTTTGGTCACGCTCCGGATGCGGCGCGGGCAACGGTCGCGTGGCGCCCGCGCGGCGCACGAAGCGAGATTGGCGGAGAGAGAGAGGGAGGGAGAGAGGAGAGAGAGGGATGAAAAATTGCTCACGAGAGAGGCAGCACCACTGCCCTCCCTGCCCTCAGATTGAGGCCGCGGAACGGTGCGGGCGAGCAGACGTGCCGCAATGAGCGCCCACTCACCGCAGCGCGGGGCGCACGGCGGGTGCCGGCCGAGCAGCGACCGAGGGGCGCGAAGCGACGCCGAATGCGGCCTTGCCGGACATCAGGGCGGCCATGGTGCTGCTGTTGGTGGTGCTGCGAAGAGAGGAAGAAGGGAGTAGCACAGAGGTCTATGTGAGTTCAAGGACTGAGAAGGTGGAGGTTAATTGGATGCGGCAGCGGCGGAGGCATTACAAGCGGCGGCACTGTTGCCGGCGGCGGCGGCGGCGGCGCGAGGCGGTCGTTTGTCGAGCAAAGAGCCAAAGCCCCCCCTTCCGCCCCCCACAGAGCCAAACGCCGCTACCTGGCGACGCGCTTGGCGCGCCAGTCGAGCAGGTCGGCGTCGTCGTCGTCGTCGTCCTCTGCATCGGAGGAAAAAGACGACGGGTCTCCTGGCCTGGTCCGCTTGGTGGGGGTGGTGGTGGCGGCGGCCGCGTCGGCGTCGTTGCCCGCCTCTGAAGCCGCCGCCCCCCCTTCTTGCCCCGCTCCTCGCCTCGCCTCGGCGGCCGCCGCGCGGAGGGCGGCGAGGCGCTCGGCACGCCGCGACGCCTCGACCGCCTCGTCGGCCTCGCGCGCGGCGTCCTCGTCGGCTTCCTCCTCGTCGGCCTCGACGTCTTCGTCAGCCGGCGCCGCCGCTGCTGCTGGTTCGGCGGGCGCCGCCGCTGCTCCCGCCGCCGCCGCCGCCGCCGCCGCCGCCGCCGCCGCCGCCGCCGTTTCCGCTCCCGCCTCTTCCATGCCCGCGCCTCCTTCCTCCTCCTCGCCCGCGGCCAGCCCGGCCAGCGACGCCTTGAACGCTTCAAACTCGGCGTCCACCGCCGCCGACGCCGGCGCAGGCGGCGGCGGCTGCTGCTGCTGCCTTGGCAGCGGCGGCTGCTTCGGCTGCTGCTGCTGCTGCTGCTGCCTTGGCGGCGGCGGCGGCGGCAGCAGTCGACCTCCCTTGCCGCCCGCCTCGAAAAAGCCGGCGGGCAGCGTTGCTGCTGCTGCTTCTGCCCCTCGCGGTGCCGCCAGAGTTTGGTGTTGCTGTCGCTGTTTCTGCGTGGCCGGGTCGAGCGGCGCGGGCTCGGGCCGCCGCCCGTTGCGGCCGGCCGCGGCGCCGGCGGCGCTGTCGTCGCCGCCGGCGCCGGCCGCGAGGCGCACGCCGTCCTCCGCTGCCTCGTCATCATGATCGTCTTCTGCGCTGCCGTATCCTGCCACGAGGTCTACAGGGGCGGCTGGGGCTGGGGCTGGGGCTGCCGCTAGGGCCGCCGGCGCCGCAGCGGGCGCGGGCGCGGGGGCGTGGCCGCCGTCGCCCCCAAAAAAGTCGGCCGGCAATCCAGGCTGCTGCTGCTGCCGCATCTGCTGCTGCTGCTGCTGCTGCTGCTGCTGCTGCTGCTGCTGCTTGAGGGCCAGGATCTGCTCGCGCGTCTGTTTTGCTTGGGTTGAGGGGTTGGGTCGGGTAAATTTAGCGAGGCGCGCGCAAAGACGGCGCGCGCGAGACGGCGAAGCGGCGAACGCTCGCGCGCCCTCTAAACCTCACCATCTTTGGCGCCCCGCCACGCGCGGCCTGCGCGGCACGGAAGCGCGACTTGTAATCCGACATCGTCGTGTCGCGTGCGCGTGAGAGAGAGAGAGAGGGCCGCGTGTTCCTCGGACGCGGAGGTGCGTGGCGTGATCTTCCGTCGTCGGGGCTGTTGCTGCTCGTTGTTGTTGCCACGCGCGCGCGCGCGCGTCCTTGGCTATCCGGGTCGAATGGCGCGTGGTGGTCGTCGTCTTATGGTGTCGACTTTTATTGCATAAGCTTGAAAAAAATGGGCGCGCGCGACGCTCAACAGCAGTGAGCGTCGTCTCGATTGAAGCGCCACCGTCGCCGTCGCCAGTGTGTCGGGCGCGCACGCGCACCCAGCACCTGCTTCGCGATCATCTCATTATACTACCAGACGCACCACCGATCGAACATCACATCCAGACAGACAACACAAAGCTCCGCATTGTTGGAAGGAGAGGGGACCTCCTCGCGCTGGCCGACACTGAGCTCGAATTGTCGCAGGGCGACACCCTCACGCGGTATGGCGACGGCTGCCCCTGCCTGCGGGCCGTCTAGATAGCGCGCGCGCACAACCGGCCGTCGAAAGCGCGCGCGAGCGCGTGGGGCAAAGGAGGCAGGGACATAGCATCCCCGTCGCGCCCCATTTGCCCGCTCGCGCTCGTCTCGCGCCCGCCGCCACCTCGACTGCGCGCCGAAACGCACGACACCAGCCAAACCAGCCATGGCGTCCCACCCACAGCAGCAGCAGCAGCAGCAGCAGCCGCCGCAGCAAGCGCAGCCGCGGCACCCGCAGGAGCGCCTGCCGCCCTTTCCCGGCGTCTTCCCCTTGCGCGCCGGCGACTGCCCCGAGGACGAACCGGACCTGCGCCTGCCCGCGCCGCCGGCAAACGCAAACGCAATCGCCGACGCAAACGCAAACGGCGGCGCGCCCGATGCCGCCGCCGCCGCCGCCGCCGCCGCCGCGCCCGCCACCCAGGCCGCCGCCGCGCACCAGGGCTACCGCTGGGCGCCCACGGCGGCGCGCGTCGACGGCGCGCACGAGGGCCTCCTCTCCCTGACCTGCCACGGCGCGCGCTACTGGACCGAGTGCGGCGCCGCCGCGCGCGTGCGCGCGTGCGCGCGCCACAGGCTGTCGGAGCTCCGCGCGCGGCTCGCCGCGCTGGCGGCGCGGGCCGAGGCGGCGGACGGCGGCGCGGCGGGCGCCGGCGGCGGCGGCCCGTGGTCGGCCGGCGCGCTCGTGCGGCATCAGCCGGGCGGCGTGGATCACTACGGGGAGCAGGAAGGCGAGGCCCGAGCCGCGGGCCCCAACGGCGACGACAGCAGCCACAACAGCAACGCCCACCGCCGCCGCCGGGGCCCCCCTGACGGCGGCGGCGGCGGCCGCAGCGCGCGGGACGCCTGGCTCGACGCGGCGCGGCTGCCCGTGCCCGTCGACCGTGACGGAGACGACGGCGTGGGTCTCGGCGTGGGGGGTCTGGGCGCCGGGGCCGCGGCGGCGACCAACAGGGGCGGCGCGGCGGCGGCGGCGAGGCGGCGAGGAGGCCAGGGCGGCGGCGGCGGTGGCGGCGGCCAAGGGCGCGCCGGACGAAAATCTCTGCCGTCCTCGTCTTCGTCGCTGGCCGCCGCCGCCGCCGCGGCCGCCGCGGCCTCGGCCCCCTATGCGCGCCACTACATGCGCGACCTGGCCGACCCGGCCGTGCCCCTGGCGCAGCTCGCCGAGCGCGGCGTGCCGGAGCCGCTGCTCCGCTGGGCGTCGGCGCGGTGGCGGCGGCGGTGGCGGCGGTGGCGGCGGCGCGAGGCGGCGGCGGCGCCCGCGGCGGCGCAGCGGCAGCACCAGCAGCACCAGCAGCGGCAGGCGCAGCAGCAGCGGGCGGCGACCGCCGCGACCGGGGCCAACCCCTACGCCGCCTCCGCGCCCGCCCCGCCCCCGTTGCCGCCGCCGCCGCCGCCGCTCGTGGCCGCGCTGCTCTCCTTCCGCGTGCCGCTGCCCAGGGCCGCGTGGGCGCTGCGCGTGGCGTACGGCCAGCAGCCGCAGGTGGTGGCGGCGTGCACGCGCGAGCGGCGGCGGCGGAGGCGGCGGGAGGAGGAAGACGAGGAGCAGCTGCAGCAGCAGCAGCAGCAGGCGGGCGGCGGCGGCGGCGGCATTGGCAACGGCGCCGGCGCCGGCGCGGTCGGCCCCCCCCCGTCCGTTTCCCGCCGCCGCCACCGCCGCAAGCGCCCGCGCCTCGAGTCGCTGCCGATGCCGGCCCCCAGCTACTACAAGACGCTGGGCATGCACTACGAGGGCGGCTACAACATGGAGCGGCGCGTGGGCAAGCTGGGCGCGGCCGCGGCCGCCCGGCGCCGCGCCGAGGGCGCCCTTGCCGGCGGCGGCGGCGGCGGCAGCGGCGGGTTCAGCGGCAGCGGCGGCAGCAGCAGCAGCAGCGAGGACGAGGACGACTTCGAGGCCGCGTGCATGCGCGAGAACGCCCGGGACGCCGCGGAGGGTGCGGTACTTGGCGTCTACGCCGCGCGCGCCTGGGACGGCCGCGAAGACGACGAGGGGGACGAGGACGAGGACGGCGAGGGCGGCGAGGGCGGCGCCGGCGGCGGCGCCGGCGCCAACAGCAACAAGCGCCCGTTCGGCGGCGGCGGCGGCGGCGGCGGCGGGCACCGTCCGGCGCCCCGCGCCATCTCCTCCTACACGGCCTGCAGTGCCGCGGCCTGGACCAGCCACGCCCTCGCGGCCATCGACGCGCGTTGCTCCGGCGTCAGCGCCGCCGAGGCCGGGGCGACGGCCGCGCTGCTCGCGCTCGAGGCGGCCGAGCAGGCGGCGCGGGCGTCGGCGGCGCGGGCGGCGGCGGGCGTCAACGGCGGCGGCGTCGGCGGCGGCGGCGGCAGCGGCGGTGGACCCCACTCGTCCGGCAGCGCCCCTCCCCCCGCGCGCCAGCAGCAGGCCCCTTCCTCGGTTCTTTTCTACGGCTTTGGCGCCGGTGGCGGCGGCGGCCCGACCTCGGCGTCGCCGATGGCCTGGCTTTACGCGGGGGCGGGAGCGGGCACGCACAGCGCTTCTCCCGCGGCGGCGGCGGCGGCGGCGGCAGCGGCGGGCCAAGCCGGGGCAACGCGCCCTCCGCCGCCCCCCGGGAGCCTGTGGGCGGCGGCGGCCGGGGTCCTCACGCCGTCTCCGGCGCCCTACCACGCCAGGAGCGGCGCAGCGGGCGCCGGCAGCCTCGCCGGACCTGCCGCCGCCGCCGCCGCCCCGCAATGGGGGCCGCCGCCGTCGCAGGCGCCGGCACAAGCGCCCGCCTCTGGGGCGGCGGCGCCTGCCCTCCCTCCCTCCGGCCCTGGCATGCCCGCGACCGCGAGCGCGCCGTCCGCTGCGGGCGTGTGGCCGTCGTTCTCGCCGCCGCCGCGGCCGCCGCCCGCGCCGCTGCCGCCGCCCATTCCCCCCGCGGGTGTCGCCCGTGGGGCCTGGGGAGGCGCAGGCCGCGCCGCGGCCGCTGCCGCCGCCACCGCCGCCAGGGGCAGCTACACCGGCGCGGCTGCTGCGGCGGCGGCGGCGGTTGCGGCGGCCGCGGCTGTTGCGGGAGACGTCTCCCAGGAGCAGCGTGGCGAGACTGACGCCTACGCCGGGGCGCAACAGCCGCAGGAAGAACAGCCACAACAACAACACGAACAGCAAACGCCAATCGCGGCCGAAGGCAGCGGCGGCGATGCGGCCGACGCCGCCGCGGCCGCCGCCGCCGACGCGGCCAGCGCGGCCGCCGCCGCCGCCGCCGCGCTCACCCTTCCCCCCGGCCGCGCTCTCGCGGTCGCGTCCGGCCGGCGCGCTTCGGCCCTGCTGGCCGCGCGCGCGCTGGCGGCCGCGCGCGCCTCGCTCGACGGCGCGCTGCGCCTCGCCGCCCACTCTTTTGGCGGGGGTTTGTGCGACGGCGCCGCGCTGCTGGCGTGGGCGGGGCCCGCGCTGGCCGAGGCGGTGGCGGCGGTCGAGGCGGCCGCGGACGAGGCGCAGGAGGCGGCGGCCGCGGCGGCAGGTGGGATGGGCGGCCCGGGCGGCGGCGCGGGCGGCGCGACTGCAGGGGCCGCCGCCGCCGCCGCCGCCGCCGCCACCGCCGCCGACACCACCACCGACGACCTCGCCGCCGCCGCGGCCGCGCGGCGCGCCGAGGGCGCGCTCGAGCTCCTGGCGTCGTGGTGGCACGCCTCGGCGCCCACGGCGGCCCCGGGCCTGGCCGTCGGGCTGGTGGCGCCGCTGCTCGCCGTGCTCGAGGCCCCCTGGCCCGGCGGTGGCGGCGGCGGCGGCGGCGGCTCGGCGGCGGCGGCGGCGGCGGCGGCGGCGGCGGCGGCGTCTTTGCCCGCCCCTCCTTATTTCACGCCCTTTGCGCCCTTTGCCGCGTGCCGCGCGGCGGCGGCGGCCCTGCTCGCGCGCGTGGTGGCCGCGGCCCCCTGGGCCCTGCTGGCGATGGACGAGCGACGCACGGCGCAGCGCGCGGCGGACGCGCTCGGGGCGGCCGCGGCCGCGGCCGCGGGTGCGGCGGCCGCCGCCCTCCCTTCCTCCTGCCCGGCCGCCCGCCACCTCGCGCCCATCGCCCCGCTCCTGGAGGCCGGCGCGCGGTCCGCCCGCGCCACCGCCCGCGCCTGTGACGCGCTCGCCGCGGCCGTCACGCCCGCGGCGCTGCTGCCGCACGGGCCTGCCGACGCATGGCGCGCCCTCAGCGCGGGCGCGGCCGCCGCAACGGGCGGCGGCGGCGCGGCCGCGTGCGCGGCCGCCCTGACGCTGGCAGGGCGGTCGGGCCTGCCGGCCGCGGCGCTCGTCGCGCTGGCGTGCAACTGGTCGTGCTACGCGCAGGACTGCCCGCTGGCGCGCGACTGCGCGGACGTGCTGGCGGCGCTTGGGGTCGCTAGGGGACGGGGAGGAGGTGGAGGGGGAGGTGGAGGAGAGGGAGGAGGAGGAGGAGGACGACTCGGCGGCGGCGCGGCCGGCGCCAGCGGCGAGGCGGGCGAGGACGACGACGACGTCGAGGGCGTGGGCTTGCGCGCCGAGTTCGCCGCGCGCACGCTGCGCCACTTTGCGGACGCGCTGCTGCAAGCCGAGCCCGAGCGCGCGGCGGCCAGCGACAACAACAACAGGGACCAGGCCCACGTTCAGGCGGCGGCAGCGAGTGGCGGCGGCGGCGGAGGCGGCGGCGCCCCCTCGTCGTCTGCGCCGCCGCCGCCCGCGGCCGCCCGGCGCGCCTTTCTGCAGCCCCTCCTCGTCGCCTGGATCGGCTGCCCGAGCGGATTCGTGGGAGGGCTCAAGGTCGCAGCTCTCGAGGCCGCCCGCGCGGGGCTCGGGCACCACGCCTCGCCCCTGCTCGACTCGGGCGCGGCCAGGGAGCCCCTCCCGCCGTCGGCGCCTCAGCCGCCGCCCCCCCCGGGCGACGTCGGTGGCGGCGGCGGCGACGCCGCACCTGCAGCAGCAGCAGGACTGCGCACGGCGCTCGACGACGCGGCTGCGGGCAGGCGCGGCGCGCAACTGTTGCTGCGCCTTGCCTCGGAGGGTTTGTTCTGCCCGCGGGCCTACTGCTGCCAGCTCGCGGCGGACGGGCTGCTAAACGCGGCCGATGCCGGCGCCGCCGCCGCCGGGGCCGCCGCCGGGGCCGCCGCCGGGGCCGCCGCCGCTGCTGCCGCTGCTGCCGCGGGTTTGACGTCCGGCGGGCACGGCGACGACGGGTCCGCCACGGCCCGCGCCGCCGCGGCCTCGGCCGCCGAGGCCGCCGCCACCCGCCACCGCCGCATGCTGCGGCACCTGCACCCGGACGGCTTCTGGGGCGGCCCGGCCGCGTCAGGCGCCGCCGCGGCCGCCGAGCCGGCGTTTGCCGGCCCCGAGGAGCGCGAGGCATACGCCTCCACGCGCCGCGCCCTGCTGCGCGCGCACGACGGCGGCGGGCGGCCCCCCGCGCACGCCGCCGCCGGGCTCGCTGGAGGCGCCGGCGCCGTCCCCGCCGCGAGCGCAGCCCGCCGCCCCCGCCTGCGCGACGTGGCGCCCGCGGCGCTCGGGGCGCTGGGCGGCGGTGCGCCCGGGGGGCCGGCGGCGGCGGCGGCGGCGGGCATCGCGGCGCGCCGTGGGCACGCGTCCGTGGCGGCGCCCGCGGACGCGGACGTGCCGGCCTCGGCGCCCGCAGGCGAGCAGAAGCAACAACAACAACAACAACAGCAGCAGCCGTCATTCGGGGCCTCGCTGCAGGCGGCCGCGCGACTGCGCCCGTGGGAGCGGCAGCGCCTGGCGGCCCTGGTGTGCGCGACGCTGGAGCACGCCTTGCTGCGCTCGAGGGCCTCTCGGGGCGGGCAGGCGCCGCCCCAGCCGCCCTTCTTCCTCCTGAAGCAGGAGCAGCAGCAGCAGCAGCAGCAGCAGCAGCAAGAGCGCCACCAGGCGTCGGCGTCCGCGCTGGCCGCCGCCTCCGCCGCCGCCGAGGCCGAGGCCGCCGGCACCACCCTCGCCCGCGGCGTCGCGCTCCTCTCGTCCGCGCTCGGGTTCCCTTGCGAGTCCGCGCGCCTCCTGCGGCGCCTCCTGCAAGCGCACGTCGCCGCGCGCACGGCGGCGGGCGTCCGCCGCGCCACCACCGTGGCCGAGTGGGCCCTGGCAGGGACGCCCGCTGCTGCGGCGGCTGCGGCGGCTGCTGCGGCTGCTGCGGCGGCGGCGGCACGCGAACAGCATCAGCAGCAACAGCTGACCCCTGGGCGCGGCGGCGGCGGGCACTTTTCCCCGGACACGTCTCAGAACCCGAATTCCGGTGCGCCTGACACGGCGCTCACGCCAGCAGGGGCGGTTGGCGGCGACGGAGGGGGCGGCAACGGAGCTGGCGGCAACGCAGGCGTCGGCGGCGGCGGCACGGCGGCGGCGGCGGCCTCGCCAGCGCCGCGCGCGCCGGCAGCCCCGCTTGCGTGCGTGCTCGCGTGCCTCGCGTCGCACCAGCACGCCGCGGCGGCGGCCGGGCTGCTCACGCGGGTTCTGGACGCGTGCGTGCTCGAGTGGGGGCCGTTCCCCCCCGCGGCCCCGGTCCTGGCGGCGCAGCAGCAGCAGCAGCAGCGCCGGCAGCAGCAACAGGCATCGTCGTCGGCGGCAGCGGCCAGCGCTGGCGGCGGCGGCGGCCCTAGCGGCGGGGGAGCCGCCGCGACCGCCGCCACCATGCCGACCGACGCCCTGACGCCGACGCCGCAGCCCATGACCATGGCGGCCGATCCCGTCACGGCGCGCCTGGTCCTCGGGCCCGTCGTCCGATTCGCCGGCGCGCTGCTGGCCTCGCGGGCGGGGACGGGCGCTCCTGCTGGGCCTGGTGGCGGCGGCGGCGGCGGCGGCGCAGCGGCGGGCGGCACCCTCGGCCTCCAGTCGTCGGCCCCGGTGCGCCAGTGGTGGGCGCGCCTGCAGCGCGAGGCCAGCGCGTCCCTCGCGCGCGCCGCCGATCTGGACGGCGGCATGGTGCTGCCCTCCGGACGGCACTGGCTCGTGACCGAGCTCGAGGAGGCGGCGGCGGCGGCGCACCTCGCGGCGTCCGGGGCGGCGGTGCAGGCGGCAGCGGCGGCGGTGCAGGCGCGGGCGGCAGCAGTGGGGACTGGAGCCGACGCAGGCATCGACATCGACGGGCGCCCTTCCGCTGGCGAGCCGTCGCCTGCCGGTCCAGCGTGCTCGGCCAGCGCGCCGGCGCCAGCAGCCTTGCCGCCGTCTGCGGCCGCGGCAACGGGCGCGACGGCGGGCGCGGCGGCGGCGGCGGCGGCAATGGCGGCGGCGGCGGCGGCGGCGGCGGCGCTCGATGCCGCCGCGGGTGGCGCGCCCGTGCTGCTGCCGGCAGTGTGGCCCGCGGCGCCCGCAGGCCTGCTCAGACAGCTGCTGCACGCGGCGATGGACGCGCCGTCGCTCCCGCCCGGCCGGCCGGACGAGGACGCCGCCGCTGTGGCCGCTTCAGTGCTCGCGAGGGCGGCGGCAGAGGCCGCGGGCGCGGGCGCGGGGGCCGAGGCCGGGGAAGGGGCCGCGCTGCCGCCTCGCGAGCTGGGCCGGCAGCTGGCCGCCAAGCGCTTGCGGCCCGTGTTGATGAGCCCGACGGCCGCGGTCGGCCTGGCGGCGCCCACGTCGGCAGCAGCTGCAGCAGCAGCGGCGGGCGGGCTGGCGTCTCTTGCCTCGGGCGCTGTCGCGGCCGCTGCGGCCGCCGCCCCGCCCCCGCCGCCCCCGGCCGCCGCCGCCGCCCTGCTCTCGCTCGCGCGCCTGGTGCTGTCGCAGGGCGCCGCCGTCGTCGCCGCGCACGCCCGGTCCTCCCCGGCTGCCGCGTGCGCCGCTGCCGTCGCCACCGCCTCGATCCTCTCGGGCGCGACGGTGGCGCTGCCGGTGCCCGCCCCGCACGGCGCGGGGTGGCCCGCCGGCGCCGGCGCCGCCGCCACCGCCGCGGGCGGTCCACCGGCCGCGGCCTGCAGCGGCGACACCGCCATGGCTGCCGCGGTGGCGGCGGCGGCCGCCGGGCTCGTCGCGGCGGCCGCGGGCGGTGGTGCCGTCAGCGGCAATGACGAAGGCGGCGACGGGACTTGGGCGCTGCTGCGCTGCGTGGCCGCGGCCGTGGCGCAGGGGACGGTCGCCGCCGCCGACCTTGTCTCGTGCGCATCTGCCGGCGCCGCCGCTGCCGCCGCCGCCGCGGACGCCGCCGCGCCCGCGCGCGCCCGCGCGCTCCGCGTCTATTCGCTGCGGCTGCTTGGGCCCGTGGGGGCCGTCTTTGAGGATCAAGGCGGTCACGTTGGTGCCAGTCTCGATGGCGACGCGATGGACATCGACGCGGGCGACGACGACGACGACGCCGGCGGTGCAGGCAGAGAGGGCCCGGCCGCCGCCGCCGCCGCCTCTCGCGACGAGGCGTCCGTGCTGTTTGCGCAGGCGCAGCGCTCGCTGCCGCCGGCCATGGCGGCGGCCGCGCTGCTGTGCGCTGCCCCGCCCGGTCCCGTGGGTCGCCGAACGCTGGACATGGCGCTGCGGCACGACCCGACGCGCGCGTGCGTGATGCGCGACCCGCGCGTGCTCAGGCGCGCCCTGATGGCGCCCTGGGCCGCGGCGGCCGCGGCGGCGGCTGCAGAGGAGGCGGCGGCGGCGGCGGCCGAGGGCAGGATTGGCAGCGCCTCCGCTGGTGGAGGGGGTCCTCGCGGTGCTCCCTCTGTCCGCCCTCACGTTTCGGCCAGCGCTCTCGCGCGCTTGGCCATGCAGTCGCTGCTCGCCGCTCGGCTGCCAGGCGGCGGCGCAGCCGCGGCCGCGGCTGCATCGGGACCGGCCTCACCCGCGCCCGCCGCCGCCGCCGCCGCCGCCGCCGCCGCCTCCTCGGGAGCCCCGCCGCACCTCACTTCTGCGTGCGGCCTGCTGCTCGGCCTCGGCCCGCGCACCTACTGCCTGCGCCTAGCCTTGCTGTCGCTGCTGATTGAAGAGGCCGTGGCGGGCGAAGCCTTGGCCGGGGGAACGGCTGCGGCGGCGGCAGCTGCTGCGTCCGCGGCCGAGCAGCCTGCGTCGTTTGCGCCTGCGGCCGCCGCCGCTGCCAGCGCGCCCGCCGCCGGCGCCCTCGTGCTCGTCGCGCGCCGCCAGCACGAGCTCGCCGACGTCGCCCTCGCCGTCACACTGCAGCTCCCCTGGGCCTCGCGCTACGTGGGCGCCGCCGCCATCGACCTGGGCGCCGGGCCCGCGCTGCTGTCGCGGGCCAACCGTGGGTGCCTGTTGCTTCAGCCGCGGCGCGAGGCGGCGGCGGGGGCGGGGCACCACGCGCAGCAGCAGCAGCAGCAGCAACAGCAGCAGCAGCTGCAGCAGCAGCAGGCCCCGCATCATGGCGAGGCGCTGGAGGACGCCGCCACCGCCGCGCGCGACGCCGCCTTCCTGGCCGAGCTGGTGATGGGCCGAGGCGTGCGGGAGACGGGCCTCGCCAGCCTGCCCGCCCCGGCGCTGGCTGCGGCCGTGGCCGCCTTTGCGCGCGCCGGCGTCGTCGTCGGCAGCGTCGGCGTTGGCGGCGGCGTCGGCGGCGTCGGCGTTGGCGGCGGCGTCGGCAGCACGGGCGCGAGCGCCGCCGCCGCCGTCCCTCTTGCCCCTCCCGCGTTTGCGGTCGACTCGGCGGTCTCCGCCCTCGTCCTCGGCCTGCTGAGCCGCGGGTCCGTGCCCGCCCAGCGGGCGTTCGCGGCCGACGCCGTCGCCCAGCTGTCGTCGCTGGCGCGCGCCCTCCGGCGGCGCGGGCGGCCGGCGGCCGAGCGGGGCGGCGCGCGGCGCCCCGGGCCGCAAGCGCAGGCGGCAGCGGCGCCGGCGGCGGTTGCGCCGCCGGTTACGGCGCCGCCGCCGACCGAGCACGCCGAGGTGGTCGCGCGCAGCAGCCGATTCGGGCGCGGGACGACTGCCGCTGGGGCTGCCCCCGCTTCTGCCGGGGGCGGCATCCCGGCCGGCGGCGCCCCTGCGGCGGCGACGACACGCGAGGCCGCAGCGCACCTTGCTTTGGCCGCCGCCGCCGCCGCCACCGCCCCCTCCCCCTCCTTGGAGCTGCCCGGCGATCTGCTCTCCGACGCGACGCGCCCGGACGGGGGGTCCGCGCGCCTGCAGGCGCAGCTGTGGCTGCGGCTGGCCGCGCTGACGCCGCTGCTGCCGACCGTCCGCGCCGACCGCGGGGGCGGCGGCGGCAGCGGCGGCAGCAGCGGCAACGCGACGGCGGCGGCGGCGGCGGCGGTGTCGCTGCGCCGCGAGCTGGCGTCGGCCATCCCGGCGCTCCTGGCATCACCGCTGGTGGCAGTGGAGCCCGTGGTCATGGTGTCCAGCGACGACGATGACGAGGAGGAGGAGGAGGACAACGAGGAGGAGCAAAAAGGGCCGGGCGCGTCTGCCGCTGCGGCTGCCGCTGCTGCCGCCGCCGCCGCCGCAACCGCCGCCGCCGCCTCTGCCGCCGACGCCGAGCACCAGTCCCTCCCCGAGCGCCTGCTAGCCGTGCTCCAGGCCCTGCACCAGGGCCCCTGGGCCGCCTGGCTGCGCGGCCGCCTGCCCGGGAGCGCCGCCCTGCGCCTGCGCGGCCTCGCCACGCTGCCGCGCGGCGCCGCCGAGGCCGCCGCGGACGAGGTCGCCCGCGCAGAGGCGCGGGGCGCGCTGCCGCTCGGCGACTCTGCGCGCGCGCGCGCGGCGCTCGGGCAGGCTTGGGGCCTCGGCAGGGCGCGGGGAGACGGCGACGGGCTCGGCGAGCCGGGGCCTCCCGCGCTGTGGCTGCTTCCCGGCGTCGTGCTGGGCGCGGGCGGGCCACCGAGGGGCGATGACCGGACGGGGGCGGGGGAGGAGGCGGGCGGGGGCGGCGCGGGCGGCGGCGGCAACGACGGCCGCCGCCGCCGCCGCCGCGCCGGCCTCGGCAGCGCGGCGTCCCGCCCCGTCGACGCCTGGCTGCCCCTCGACGCCGCCGCGGGGTTCTCCCGCTCGGCCGCCGCGGGCGTCGCGGGCGTGCCGCTGCGCCTCGGCCGCCGCCGCGCGAACGCCGGCGCCGCTGTCGGCGCGGCAGAGGCGCTCGACGCGGCTGCCCTGGCGCGCCTGCCGCCGCCGCTGGCCGCGGCGCTCCTCTGGCCGGAGGCTGGTGTCGGCGCTTGAGCCGGTGTTAAGGGCGGCGTGGGATCGGCGGAGGCAGCGGGGGCGCGGCGGGAGCAGGAGGAGCAGGGGCATGAGGAGGAGGAGTGACAGCGTGGCGGCGGCGGCAGTTTTTGCGTGAGACGACAGAGCGGAAACGACGATTTCGTGTTTGCTGTGTGCAGGTGACACAAACCGGTGCGCGATGATTAGACTGGGGCCGCCGCAGGTGTGTGTTTTCCTCCCTCTGTGCGCGCGCGCCCGGGTGCGGATGATTCTGAAAAAATGCGCCGACGCTCTCTCGGCGCGGCGACTCGTTCGTGCGCGCAGCCGCCGTCAAAAAAAGACTCCAATGCCACAACGTCGATCGAGACGTCATCAATCGCGCGCTTGGGCGGCAAGCAAGCTAGCCCCCATGCGCCTTCACCCCCCTCCCCCTGCAATCCCCCCTTCTGCATTCACTCGGCCGCCTTGGTTTCCGCGCCGCCGCTCGGCTTGAACGTCGGGTCGGTGTCCTCCGTGTCCTTGGCCGCCTCGTCCAGGCCGCCGCCGTAGCCCATGCCCTTTTCGACGTAGAGCTTGTCGGTGTCCAGAGAGCCCGGCTTGAGCGCGGGCGCGCCCCTCTCCCGCGCGCGCGTGGTGACGGCCGGCCCCCCCTTCTCGGGCGGCGGGGCGACGTAGCCCTCGGCCTGGGCGCTGGAGCCGGTGGTCCCCTTCTTGGGCGCGCCGGAGGTGGACATGGCGGGGGTGACGCCAGTCTTGTGGGGAGAAAGGAGTAGGTGCGGCGGGCGGCAGCGACCCGGGGTTTGAGGTCTTGCTTTTTTTTGCGTGCGAGCGCGCCGGTATGACGACGACGCAATAAAACGAAAGAAAACAAAAGTCGGCGCACGTTGTTGTGGGGATTGTCTGGTTGTTGGCTGGTGTTGAGAGAGAGATAGAGAGACGGCGATGGTTGTGCTGTAGAGAGACCGGAGGACGGGCGATCGCGCGCGCGCAGTTGGCGGATTGTTCGAGGCGCCGAAAAAAGCTCGACCGATCGCGCGCGCGCGCCGCTGGCGCCCCCGTCTTCGCCGGCAAATGGCTCCACACACCTACGCTCCTGCCCAATTGGAATCGCGCGCTCGCACATTGGCAATCTCACACGCCCCTCGCGCTATTGGGCCCGCCCCCTCCCTTGTTCTCTGGTGTCGCCACGCGCACGCCAAAACCTCTCTCCGGCCTCTCTCTCTGTTCTCCTCGATCCCTCCACACAAAACCAAGCGCCAATGCTCGCGACGCGCCAAAGCAGGCTCCCCGCTGCGTCGGCCCGCAGGATAGCGAGGCCTTCGACGCGGAGGGCGCTCGCGGTCGTCGCAGCTGGAGGCGCTGCTGGCCCCGCCGCCGCTTCCGCCGCCGCCCTTTCGGTCGTCGCCGTCGCCAACGCGAGCGCCGCCGCGCCGACGCCGCTCGCGCAAGCCGCGGCCCAGGCGGCCGCCGACGCCTCCCTCTTTCTCGCGCAAGAGCGCGGGCAGCTGCGCGATCTCGTCGAGCAAGCCGCCGCGGGCGTCGCCGACGGATCCGCCGCCGAGGCCGTCGGCGCCGCTTTCAAGGCCGCCGCCGCGCCCTTCGCGGTGTTTGGCGGCGGAGCGGCGCTGCTGAACGCGCTGTTTTGCGGCGCCACGGGCCTGATCGCCTACGCGCTGCTGTTCAAGGCGCCGAAGCAGTGACTCTCTTGGATGGGAGGGGGCGGGGGGGGGGGAAGGGCGGAGCGGGGAAAGGGCGCGCGCCGAGCGCCCGTCGCCGCCTGCCGCCCTATCTCGGCGCCGGCTCGGACACCGAGCGGGCCACCTCCCCTCCAAAGCGCGCGCGCGTCGTGACGGCCGGCCCGCCCTTACTCGGGCGTCGATGCCCCCGGCCTGCGCGCTGAAGTCCGGGGTCCCTGTTTTGGGCGCGCCGGGCGTGGGTGCGAGGTTGCGGCGGAGGCAAATCGGCGCCGCCGCCCGCTAGGGGCCGGACGTTTTGCGATCGGAGAGAGAGCCAACGTCCGGCGCCTCCTCCTTCCCCATCCAAGAGGCTCTAGTCCCGCGCCCACGAGCCCCTCCCTTCCCCTTTCTTGTCGCCCGCGCAGGGTGTGCCGGCCCCGCCCCCGCGATCTCTCCCCCGTGAGGGAGAGGACGCGACCCGGCTGCCAACGCTCGGGTCCTGCTCCAGGAACTCGGGCTCGACGTCGAGCGATCGTCGCAGGTCAAACGCGGCGTACCAAATACGCGTCAACCGCAACTTTGACCGACCCGCGCAAGCTCGCCACGGCCGCGTTGGATGCGCCCTCTCGCTTCGGACCGCCATTAGCGATCGTACCTGTGTAACTGGCGGGTTGACGGGTCGATCGGCGTTGTTTTTCGGCGTGCTTTCAGCGTCTCGGCGATCGGGTGTTGGAGCAGAGCCTCTCTTCGCGGGGAGAGCCTCCCAACCGCAGGCCGCGAGGCAGCGCGCGCGCGGCGCGATCCCGGGGGCGCAAGCGTGCGCTCGCCCCTCACCCCAGATCACGCGAACGCAGAGCGGACTGAGCGGACGGGCGTTCTCGCTCTCGCGAGAGCCCCCGCCTTCCCTGTTGCTGCCTAGGAGGAGGGAGGGAGAGAGGGGGGCAAGCACCCCCAGGAAGAACATGAACCTCTTTTCTCCCAGACCGCCGCTCGCCATTCACGGCAGATAGGACCGCTTCCCAAACCGAGCCCCGCTAGAGCATCCCCACACGCAGCAGCAGTAGCAGCTTAGGCCCTAGATAGACCACATACGTTGTAGAGACGCGCGCGCGGAGAAACCCCAAAAGCCTCTCTCTTCTTCCCCCCAACCAAAGAGCGAGAGAGGGCGAGAGAGAGAGAGGGGGATGGAGAACGAGGAACTGACGCGCGTGTTCGTCGTATGCGGCAAGCAGGCGGAGGTGAGCAGGCGCGCGCGGTGATCCCGGCGGGGTGGGGCTGCCTGGCGCGCACCGGCTCACGCATCCGCCGCGCCCTTCCAATTCCCACAGGAGTCGGTGCTGATGGCGGCGTTTGGGGCGTTTGGCGAAATTGTCTCGCTCAAAGTCGTACGCGACAAAGGAGGTGCGTTACGGTCCCGTCGCGGCGCGCGCGACCTGATCGAGGGCAAGCCCGAGGGGTTCGCCGCCCGATCGGCGCGCCAGGGCTCGGCGCCCGAGCCGAGTTTTGGACGGGAGCGACCCTCGATCATCGAGGGCAGGCCGGGGGCCCCAGGAGGAGAGGAGGGGAGGGGAGGGGGGAAGAGAGAGGGGGGAGGTGAGGGGTGTCTCCGACCGCCCCGTGCGCCGCGCCCCGGGCCCCTGCGCGCGCGCGCCTCGCGCTGTCGCCGACCTTTGGGCGTGATGCGCGCGACTGTCTTCTCGCGCGGATCACGGGCGCGCGCCGGCGGCCGCCGCCGCCCGCCGAAGGACGAGAGGGAAGCTTGGGGGTTTCTCCCTCTCTCTCTCTCACATCCCACCCGTCCTCCCAGTTGCCCCCCCGTCCCGACGGCGCACCGCGGCCCGGCAATCCCGCGATCGGCGCGCGCAAGGCCGGATCGTCCCGCCGCGACGGCGCGCCACCGCGGCCCGTTTCCTCCCCCACATGGGGGAGGGGACGCCCTCGAAAAAAAACCAAGGCGGCGTGGGGTACCGGCGGCGGCGGCGGCGGCGCGACCTGCCGAGAGGTCTCTCTTTTCTCGTTCCCGCGCGGCCGCGCGCCAAGGCCTAGCGCGCGCGGCCGCGTTCCCTTTTTCTTTTTGCTGATCGCCCCCCTTCCCTTCTCCCTCCCCCCCCCCGCCCACAAAACAGTCGCGTACGTGCGCTACAGCAAGGCGTCGTCGGCCGCGCTCGCGCAGGAGAACCTCAACGGGGCCGTGCTCAACGACGGGCGCGGGCCCAAGCTCAAGGTGCTGCCGGCAGAGCCGCCGGCGCAGCGCGGCGGCGGATCGTCGTCCGGCGGCGGCGGCGGCGGCGGCGCGGGCGGAGGCGCGGGCGGCGGCGGCAGCCTCGGCGGCGGCGGCGGCGGCTTTGGCAGCGGCGGCGGCCCTCCGCCCCTCCAGCAGCAGCAGCAGGACCTGCACCACCACCACGCGATGCTCCCGCCGCCCGCGCCGCGCGCCCCGCACATGCTGCCGGCCGGCGCGCTGCCGGGCGACCTGGCCGGCGGGGTGCACCACCCCCACCACCAGCACGCGCCAGCGTCGCTCGCCGCCGCCGCCGCCGCCGCCGCCGCCGCAGACCCGGACAACGTGCCGCCGCGCTCGCGCCTGTTCATCGTCGTGCCCAAGACGGCCGAGTCGCACGTGCTGCAGGTGAGAGTTTATGGTGGATGGTGTTGCGATTCGGGGACTGGGTCGATCGCGGGCGTGGTCCCGGCTCAAACGCACGAGCGAGCGACACGGGCGCGCGCGTGCGCGGCGCGCGCCGCTCGCGCGCGCGCCCTTGTCGCTCGCTCGCGCGCGCGCGACGCTGCCCGCGTTTCAAAGCTGACGCAGCCCAAAACGCAAACAAACGCACGCGCAAATAAACCAAACAGGACGAGATGGGCCGCTTCCCCGACCTCGAGTACGTCAAGACCGACCTGGTCGCGTCCAAGGGCGTCGCGTACGCCAAGTACAGCCGCGCCTCTTCGGCGCTGCGCGTGGTCGAGGCGGTCGCCGCGCGCGGCATGGTGCGTGATGGTTTCCCCCTCCTCTGCTTCTTTTCCTTCTTGCCTTGGTCTTCTTTTGTGTGTGTCCCCGATCTCACAGCACCCTCCTCCTCTCCCTGCCCTTGAAAACAACCACCCACCATCAAACACCGAAACAACGCGCACAGCAACTCGGCCCGTACAAGGTCAAGGTGATGCTCGCCGAGCCAAAGACCAAGCGCGCGGTGGCGGCCGGCGGCGGCGGCGGCGGCATCGGCATCAGCGGCGGCGGCGGCGGCAACGTGAGCGGCGGCAGCGGCGGCCCCTTTTCCGAAGGGATGGGCAGCGCCGGACCATACCCGGGCTCCGATGCGTCCTCCGCCGCCGCCGCCGCAGCAGCAGCAGCCGCGCTCGCCGGCGGCCGCCACAGCCCGGGCGTGTATGGCGGAGGCGGCGGCGGCGGCCACCACGGCGTCGCGGCAGCCGCAGCGGCGATGCAGCAGCAGCAGCAGCAGCACCAGCAGTACCATCAGCATCAGCAACCACACCAGCACTACCACCAGCCACACCAGCAACACCAGCAACAACACCAGCAGCAACAACAGCAGGCGAACGCGGCGGGCTCTATGGCCGCGGCCGCAATTGCGGCGGCGGGCCTCGCGCCCGGCGGCGGCGGCGGCGGCAGCTTTTTCGGCGGCCCGGGTTCGTCGTCGTCGCGCCACCCGTCGTCACCCTCCCCGGTGCCCGGGTCGGGGTACGGGTACGCGAGCAACGCCGGCCTCAGCGACTACGGTGGGCTCGACGTCGGCGGGCAAGGAGGCGGAGGGCCGGCGGGCGGCGGTGGTGGCGGCGGCGGCGGCGGCGGCGCCTCGGCATTCGGCGCGCCTTTTGGCGGCGGCGGCGAGCGATCCCAGCAGCAGCAGCAGCAGCACCTGGGCGGTGGTGGCGGCGGCAGCCTCGCCGGATTCGGCGGCAGCTTTGGCTCCCTCCAGCACCTCGACAGCGGGGGCGGCGGCGGGGGCATGCTCACGCACCAGCAGCAGCAGCAGCAGCAGCAGCAGCAGCAGCAGCAGCAGCAGCAGCAGCAGCAGCAGCAACAGCAGCACGCGTCGTCGGCGGCGGCAGTCGCGGCCGCAGCAGCCGCAGCAGCGGCCGCCGCCACGATGGGCGGCAGCGGCGGGTTTGGCGGCGGCTTTGCCGTGCCCCAGCATCACCACGCCCAGCACCACCACGCGCAGGCCTCGCCCTGCAGCGGCAGCAGCAGCTTCTCGGCCGCCCACTACCAGCAGGCCCCGCCGTACGCGCCGCAGGGCGGCGGCGGCGGCGGCGGCGCCTCGTCCTCGGCAGCAGCGGCGGCGGCGGCGGCGGCGGCGGCGGCGGCTGCCCTCTACAACCACCAGCAGCAGCAGCAGCAGCACGGCGGCTCTGCGTCCCCGGCGCCGTACCTGCACCCCAACCACCAGCCGCAGCACCAGCCGCAGCAGCGGGCGCCCTATCACCAGCAGCAGCAGCAGCAGCAGCACCAGCAGCAGCAGCGGCAAGGGGGCGGCGGCGGCGGCGGCGGCGGCGCGTATGACGGCGGCGGCGGCGAAGAGTTTGGCGGCAGCGGCGGGTTTGGCCACCAGCAGCACCAGCACCAGCACCAGCACCAGCACCACCAGCACCAGCACCACCACGCCCACCTTCCGCACCTCCCCCCCGTCTGCCTGGCCTCCCCCTCGTCCGCCGCCACCGCCACCCCCCTGCGCGCCCTCGGTGACGGCGGCGCCTCGCCCTCGCCCAGCGGCGGCGCCGGCGCCCCGTCGCCCCTCCCGCCGCTCGCCGGCCACGGCCCGGCCGGCGCCCTCTTCCGCCTCGACCCCCACGCCCCCCCGGCCCCCCCCTCCTCCTCCGCCGGCGCCTCCTCCTCCGCCGCCCCTGCGCCCCCGCCCGCAACCCCGGCCCTCTCCCGCCAGCGCCTCTTCGTCGTCCTGCACAAGTCGGCCTCCGACGACCAGGTCAGCCGCCTCTTCCGCGCCGCCGCGCCCGGGTTGGAGTATGCCGACGTCAAGCGCGACCGCGCGACGGGGCGCAGCAAGGGGTACGCTTACGTCAACTACTCGACGGCGCGGTCGGCGCAGCTGGCGGTGCGGGAGCTCAACGGGGTCGAGTTCCCGGCGGGGAGCGCGTGTCGGCTCAAGGTGATGCCGGCCGAGGTGCTGGGCGGCGGCGGCGGCGGCGGGCCGGGCGGCGGCGTCGGCGGGCCGGGCGGCGGCGGCGTCGGCGGCGGCCCGCTCTTGGGCGGCGGCGCCGGCCTCGGCGCCGATTGCGGCGGCGGCGCTGGGCGCGGCAGCTCCCGCGGCGGGTCGGGTGGCGGCGCATTGGACGCGGCGCACTCGCCGGTTCCTGCGCCCTCGTCTTCGTTCCTGTCGTCGTTTGACGAGGCCGTGGCCGCCGCGCGGGCGGGCGCCGCCGCCGCCGCCGCCGCCGCCGCCGCCGCCGCCCCGTCGCGCTCGCCCGCCCCGCTGCTGCTGCCGTTGCCGCGCGTCCCCTCTGCTGTCAGCGCCAGCGGCTTTGGCGGCGGCGGCGGCGGTGGCGGGGGGCTCACGCCGCTCTCGCAGCACCACCTCCAGCAGCACCAGCAGCACCAGGCGGACCTGCAGCTGGCCGACGGCCTGCGCGGCCTGACGCTCGGGCTGAGCGCGGCGGCGGCGGCCGACCGGGCGGCGGCGGCGGCGGCGGCGGCGGTGGGCGGCGGCGAGGCTGGCGTCGGTGACGGGCGCGGCGTGCCAACGGCGCCCCCGGGGACCACCCTGCATGCGGAGCGGCGCGCGCCGGGCGCCGGCCGCCCCGTCGCCTACCCCGCGTCCGTCCAGCAGCAGCAATCGCAGCAGCTGGCGGATGCCGCGCTCGAGGACGTCGCCGCCGCCGCCGCCGCTGCCCCGCTCCCGCCGCCGCCGCTGCTGCCGCCGAGCGGCGCGGCCGCGTCGGACTCGGGCACCGGCGGCAGCGGCGGCGTCGCGCCGGCCGGCAACGGCTCGGTCGTGGCGCGCGAGCTCATGTTCCACGTTGTCTCGTGAGATGCAGCGCGACCCGCAAACGACAACATCGGCAAGGACAGAGCGAGAGAGAGAGACGTTTCGCACGTTCGCCCACACACAGAATCGCACGCCGTCGGCGTCCTCTCGTTCCTCCCAAGACGGGGCACACGACAAAAAAAAAAGCACAGGCTCTTGAGAAGCCGCCCTTGCGGCCCCCCCGGCCTATGGCCACGATCATTCGCCCCAACAGCATGCGGATGGGCATGCGGCAACGGCCCCCCACCCCCCCCCTTCCCCCCCGCCCCCACCCCCTGCAGCCAAAAAGCCGCGTCTTTTGTTCGACAGCAGAGGAAAGCCTTTTGCTCGCCGTCCGGATCAGGGAAAACGGCGACAACAAATTCACACTCGCCCCGAGGCTTCCTTCTTTCCTTCCTCCGCGCCGCGAACAAAACGGACGCGATCGGAGCCGTCGCCTGCGGCCGCTGCCGCCTGCCGCCGCCGCCGCCGCAGGCCGAGCGAGCGAAAGAGAGAGCGGCAGCGCGCGTCCAAGAGGGGGGGGGGGGGGGGGGGGGGGCCCCGGGGCCCCCGTTCCCGGTTTGGGGCCCGGGGCCCCCCCCCCCCCCCCCCCCCCTTTTTTCCCCCCCCCCCCACCCCAA
>Ga0105054_10000168_pt1 | contig 89098 bp, 85 predicted proteins | sample BON02_FD_78091 | JGI IMG/M metagenome (GOLD analysis project Ga0105054, IMG submission 78091) | Freshwater microbial communities from Lake Bonney liftoff mats and glacier meltwater in Antarctica - BON-02 (megahit assembly) | ecosystem: Environmental > Aquatic > Freshwater > Ice > Glacier...
CGAGGACAATCGAAGACCTCCACAACGCAATCGCCTCGGTCATCGACCTCTACTCAGCCGACGAATGCCAGAACTACTTCAAAGCTGCTGGATATGGAGTCAAATGATGCGGAAGTGCTTTAATATAGCCAAGAACCCGTTTCGCTACTTCAAAACATCGCCCGAAATCATCCAGCTTGGCGTACTGATGCATGTCCGATTTCCGATCTCACTTCGGAATGTCCAAGACCTTCTCCACGAACGCGGCATTGATGTCTGCCAGGAAAGTGTCCCGCTTTGGGTGGACCGGTTTGGGACGTATTTCGCACACAAGATCCGGAAACGGCGCTCAGAGTCGATGCGAAGGAGCAGGCAATGGCAGTGCCACCTGAATGAGGTGTTCGTCAAAATCCGGGGAGAGCGACACTATCTCTGGCGCGCTGTGAATCATGAAGGGGAGTGCTGGAATCCTATGTCACGAAGAAGCGGGATAAGTCTGCTGCGTGACATTTCTAAAGAAAGCAATGAGGCGATACGGGAATCCACGAGTAGTCGTCACGGACAGATGATCTTCTTATCGGGCCGCAATGAAGGTCATCGGCAATGAGACACGCGAGGAAACCGGGCACCATCTCAATAATCGCGCCGAGAATTCGCACTTTCCGTTCCGAAGGCGGGAAAGAGCGATTTCGTCGAATGCGAAGTCTACAGAAATTCGTCTCCATCCATTCGTCAGTGTACAATCACTTCAACCTCGAAAGGCACGTCAACTCCCGTACACGATTCAAACAAAGACGAGACGTCGCGCTTCGCGAGTGGCGCGACGCTCTCGTCGCCTAGTACTCGCTTTGCCGCGAATAACGGAGACTGGTTCGCACTAGCCTGACACCACCGCCAGACACTTCTGATAATGCATTGCAATATAGGTGCGGTATTGATTTGGTCTTTAGCCAACCCCGCCAGCTAGCCCGCCACGTGACGTACGAGAGACCAAAGTTATATGCGCCAGGCAGCCACTCCGGCGCCTCCGATCTCTCGCGCGCCGATCAGGTAATCCTCATCTGCCTCCGGCGCACCGACAAATCTGAGGTCAATGACGTCCCGGCCGTAATTGAAAGCAAACTGGATATTCCCGGCGCGACGAAGACGAATATCACGACCGATCTCGCGAACCTCCAGTTTCGCCTCCTGACAGAGCTGACGAAGCACATACATCAAGAGCAGTTCGCCCGGCCAGCAAGCCAGATAATGCACCTGTCCATTTCGAAGCCAGGCCGGTTCGCCATTTTCGAAAAGCGCCACCGGTTCCGCCGTACTCTTCACAGACTCCCGCCAGAGCGAGCCATCAAACAATTGACCACCGGCCATCACGCGAGGTTTTGCAAATGGCGGAAGGCTTTCGAATACACCCACCTGCATAGGCAACAGGTCCGAAAACGGACCGGGAGCTAGGCTCATTGGGATGTGGCCAACGCCGGTCCGCGACCCTGTGAGAGGCGTCGCCAGCACAGTCGCACCACTCTCGCGCAACCGCTCACACATCCCAGCATCCAGGATCGAAACACTCGGCAAGATGACGAGTCCATAAGGTTCAAAGTCGGCACCTTGCGGAACGACGTCCACATCCAGCCCCAATTGTCGGCAACAAGAGTAGAGCGTACGCGCCATTTCAAGCACCGAGCCCGCTCGCCCCTGCGGCTGGATCTCATGTTGCCAAAGGCTTGGATAGTCGAGGACAATCGCAACACGCGTAGATGTTGATTCCAACTTTCCGATTGCGCCTAGCTCGCCTGCAACTTGGGCAATTTCCACAAGAGCTCGCGCATCCTGCCGGTCTGGCGTCAGAAGTGCCGCATGCATCTGCTCCTGGCCGAATGGCACTTGCCGCCATCGGAAATAGCTGACGAACGCGGCCCCGTGCGCGAACGCCTCCCAGGTCCATAGACGTACCATGCCAGGCGCAGGCGCCGCATTATGGGTGGCCCAGTTCACAGGGCCCGGCTGCTGCTCCATAACGCCCCATTGGGGCGAACAGTGCCGGAATACATCATGATTGAACGCGGCGAAGTCCGGGTGCCCGTAGCAAAGCCAATGGGCTTTGTCGGCCTCGTTGTCATCGCCCTCGCTCAGCAGACCAATCGGGTAGCTGTCCCAGGCAGCGACATCGAGCGATGCGCCAATTGCGTGATGATCCAGCTTGGTGAAATCGCCAATGTAGTTATGAGCAATCTGTCGCCCCGGACTGTGGCGACGCAGGATGTCTACCTGCTCCCTGTTGAACTCGCAGATTTCATCACTGGAGAAGCGTCGGTAGTCCAGACGGTGAGATGGATTGGCTTCTGTGACCGTCGCGTTCGGCGGATCGACCTCATCGAATGACCGATAGTCCTGCGACCAGAAAACGGTCCCCCACGCCGTGTTGAGGGCATTGATCGATTCATACCTGCATTGCAGCCACAGTCGGAACGACCTTGCCGCATCCGGAGAAAAACTCTCATGCGTTCCATGGTGGCCGTATTCATTGTCCGTCTGCCACATTACCACCGCCGGGTGGTCGCCAAAACGGCGCGCCAACGCCTCGGTAATCCGCGCGCTCTCCCGGCGGTAAGTTGGAGATGAGAAACAATAATGTCGCCGCGATCCGAATTTTTTCAGGCGACCGTTTGCATCCCAGGGAATAATATCGGGATATTGGTCCACCAACCACTTGGGCGGCGTGGCTGTGGGCGTACAGAGAATAATTCTGAGACCTTCGGCATTCAGTGTTGAAATAGCGCGGTCGAGCCAGGACCAGTCATACTCACCCGGCGAAGGCTCAATCCTCGACCAGGCAAACTCTCCGATGCGGACCAGTTCAAGGCCCAGCGCCTTCATGCGCCGCGCGTCATCCGCCCAGTCTGCCTCTGGCCAGTGCTCAGGATAGTAGCAAACGCCTAGCTTCATGTCCGTACGGTCTCCAGGCGGTTAAGGTAGAATAGACGCCCTTGGTTGGGCTTTTTAGGATCCATGTCCAATCCAGACCAGGCTAGGCCTTCAGCGGAAAAACTGCCGATACCGGTGTCGGGGCCACCATCAAAGGCCACTTCTGAAACAGCGTAGACGCAACTTGATTCAAGCCCTGGCAGGGCTATCCGGGCATGCAACGGCCGGGCAGACATTCCCGTTCTCAGGACACGAACGAGAATGTGTTCAGCGTCTTTCGATTCCACCATAGTCACGTTGAGGTGTTTGTCGGTCACCGGCAGCGTTCTGATACGTCCGGAATGCATCCAACCCCGAAACCGTTTGTGTGCTTTGATGGCTACCACAAGCGCTGTCTTGTCCTTTTCCGACAAAGCAGACGGGTCAAGCTCAAGCCCGAAATGCCCGAACATGGAAACCAGTGCACGAAAGCGCATGGAGAACGTCCGGCCCGTAATGTGGTTCGGGGATGGCCCGACATGCGATCCAATCATCTCGACCGGTATGTACCGGGAAAGGTCCTGGTTGATCCGGATGCGATCCAGCGCGTCTGTAGCATCACTTGCCCAGAACCGCGTCACGCGCGGGAGAATGCCAAAATCGATCCGGCCACCACCACTGGCGCAGCTTTCTATTTCAAGCTCAGGGAACCGCGCCTGCAGTCGGTCCATCAGCGCGTAGACACCAAGCGTCTGGGACGTTGCACGGCCACGTCCGTTGATTGCAGCCGGATAGAGTTCACGATTGCAATCCCATTTGAGGTACTCGATGCCGCCAAGATCCAGGCATTCGGCAAGGGCCCCGAACAGATAGTCTCGTACATCCGGATTTGACAGATCCAGAACTAGTTGATTGCGCCCGGTTGGTACTTCGGAATCGGGATACCCCAAAACCCATTCAGGATGCGCGCGATAGAGCGCGCTCTTGCGGCTCACCATTTCCGGTTCGACCCAAAGGCCAAAAGTCATTCCAAGGCTGTGGACATTGCGGATTAGCGGACCAAGCCCTTGCGGGAACCGATCTGCGTCCGGTTCCCAATCTCCAAGGCTGCTAGTGTCATCCCGTCGTCCGATGAACCAGCCGTCGTCCAGAACAAATCGTTCGGCGCCGAGCGCGGCGGCCTGCGCCGCGAGCTCGACGAGGGATGCCTCATCGAAATCGAAGTATCGAGCCTCCCATGTGTTGAAATGCACCGACCTGGGCACAACACGCGACTGAGAGCGCGCGAACGCATGCAGCCGGTCGCTCAGTTCATCGAATCCATTTTCTGACACCGCGACTAACAGTTTCGGGGTCACGACTTGTTCGCCGGGAGCAAGTTGGATTTCACCCGGCTCGTAGATGGGTTCTGCACATAGCTCTGTTGAGCCATCAGGCAAACGTTCCACGCTGATGGAGTGACTACCGCTCCAGGCGAGATGCGCCGCGATCGCACGTCCATGGCGAGGACTGGCGGAGCTTTCGCAAACGAGCATAGAGGGGGAGCCGTCAAAGCCAGTCCGACCCAGTCGCGACACGGATTGGACGCGTCCCGCATCAATAGGAACCCGGGAGGTATGCCCTTCCCGGGCCCATGCTCCGTAGGAAGTGATTGCGTCAGTGCTCCAGTCATCAAGCGGCAACAAGCCTGCGGCGCAACGATGCACGTCCACGATATTGGATCCGTCATTGAAAACGCGAGTCTCGACAACCATCACGCCGCCCGAGATTTCGAGACACGTCTCCGCTCGAACGTCGCAGTCAGGGTCCGCAGCTTCCAGCACAAGAATCGTGTCCGAGACCTTACGCATGCCGGATGGACGAAGCCTGACCGCAAGCCCATCTGGCAGGCAGACCGCGTCCAGGAGACCAACGCCCGCATAGCCCGAACCCCGCTGTGCCATCAGACTGACACCAGGGACGATATCAGGACTGGCCGGCAGCTTTTCCGGGCGTACAGGGCGCACGCCATCTTTAGCACCAACTGGACCAAGGAAGCACAATTTGAACCCGAATCCAGCCTCTCGGGCCACAATGCATGTCAGGCCGTCTCCACTGATCGAGCTCGAATCCATTTCCGTTTCCTCATGTTTGTGCCGCGGTTAGAACGCGTGCGCTTCGATCAAGCCTATCGCAATCCATCGAGCATGATTTAACTATATGCAAATCAGAACTGAATATTGGCGCGCCTCATGGATGAAGACAGAACAGTCGTAACGCTGGAGGGACGCTCGCGGACGCTGTTCCGCCGCGACCATATCAAGTCCGATGGACGTAAGGTTTCGCTCTACGGATTTGAGTCACCTTCAGGCAAGGTGGGTCCTGAGCTTGTCGGTTTCGGTAATCATAGCTCCGAACTTCGCCGCGACCCGCTTCGCAACACGTGGGCCATATACTCGCCCCACCGCCAATCAAGAACGTTCATGCCGGCCACAGCAGCTGATCCGCTCGCCCCCGAGCGCCCGGGATCGGCGCCCACAGAGATACCCTTTTCGGAGTTCGAACTCGCCGTCTTCGACAACCAGTTCTCCAGCCTTCAAGCTGATGGAGGCGCATCGAAGCCAAGCCGATGGGCAACCGGCTCTGCATATGGACGATGCGAAGTAATTGTCTACACCGCTGAATCCGAAGGCAGCCTTCAAAGTATAGGACAAGAGCGGCGCGTATTGCTTATTGAAGCGCTTATCGACCGGTATAAGTCGCTTTTCGAGGGTGGCGCAGCATATGTCTTGCCATTCGAGAACCGAGGCCAGGAAGTTGGCGTGACACTGCCACACCCTCATGGTCAGATCTACGCGTTTGCCATTGTTCCGGAGCCACAGGCGGCGGCTGCGCGGGCGTTCGCAGCCGGCTATGACTTGGTTGCGGACCACGCCTCTTGGGACGGCGCTTTCGATATCGCATCAGACGATGGCTTCGTGGCCTTCTCTCCACCCTTCGCTCGGTTTCCCTTCGAGACATGGATCATGCCTATCCGGCCCTGTCGGGGGCCCTGGGACCTGAACGCAGATGGTATAGAGGCCCTCGCCCGCATGCTCGGTGATATCCCGCGACGGCTCGACAGCCTATTCGGCGCGCCCATGCCCTACATGATGAGCTTTCAGGCTGCACCGCGTGAGGCCGGGGATGAGTTTCAGTTCACCGTCCAGTTCTTCCCGATCATGCGCGATGCGGGCCGCCTTAAATATCTTGCCAGTGTGGAACAGTTTACGGGTGTCTTCACAGTCGATGTCGTACCGGAACAAGCAGCCGAAAGGCTCCGGGTACTATGACAAACCCATCCAGTCTCGTCACGCGGGAGGCGACGGTTCCGTGCCGAGTGAACCTCATCGGTGAGTGGATCGATTTCAATGGCGGCACCGTTTTGCCGATGGCGTTGGCACCATCCGCGACCGTGCAGATAACCGCCAACGGAACGGCCCTGGACGGGATCAAATCCACGAACTTCGCGGTGAGTCAAAATTTTACCATCGATGCACCCGCAGAAGACCATTGGTCGGATTATGTTCGCGGCGCCTTGCAGTATGCGCGAAGTCGAAACTGGATCGAGAGTGGACAAGACGTGAGCGTCGAAAGCACCATTCCTGTTGGGGCCGGGCTGTCATCGTCAGCTGCCATCATCGTAGCAACGCTAAAAGCTGCAAGCAGTGGCCTTGCAGACGTAGATGGAGAGGCGCTGGCGTTCGCAGCGAAGGAAATCGAGAACAACTTTATCGGTGTGCCCTGCGGTATTATGGACCAGATGGCTGTGGCACTGGGAGAGCCCGGTACGGTGCTGGCGCTTGATACCCGGGATTGTTCCTACGCGCTGCTGGACCTGCCGGAGGCATGGTCGGTTGTCGTTATTCATTCAGGTGTCCGTCGGGCCCTTTCCGACGGGCGCTACCGAGTCCGGCGCGACCAATGCCTTGAAGCGGCCGCAACACTTGGCGTGGATTACTTATGCGAGGCCAGCCTGTTGTCTATCGACGCTCTCGATGCACCGCTCCTCAACAGAGCCCGACATGCAATATCTGAGGCCGCGCGATCAAGGGACGCCATAGCAGCGCTACGCACAGGTGACCGTTCCAAATTCGGTAGATTGATGAATGAAAGCCACGACTCGCTTCGCGAGGATATGGCGGTCTCCACCCCCGAAATCGACCAACTCGTTTGCGACGCTGTCAGCCTTGGCGCTGACGGCGCACGCATCACAGGTGCGGGATTCGGTGGCTGTATTGTGGCGCTTGTTGAGCCGGAACGCGTGGAAACTTGGTGGAACGCGCTCAAACTTCGACATCCTTCAATCGAGCGGATCATTTGAGTGCGGACCTCTGAACAGACGGAGATTTCCTCGCACGATTGGCACGTCAAGTTCGATGCCGCGCGGGAGGGATTGTCAAAGGAACCGGGCTTGGGGTGATCGATCTCAGCAAGCAGCCTCCTTCATGTCGAAAAATCTGTTCCACTACTTCAAAACGTCGCGTGCAATCGTCCAGCTTGGCGGGCTAAACTACGTCAGATTTCCACTGGCGCTCCGAAACGTTGAAGACCTTCTTCATGAGCGCGGGATCGATATCTGCTACGAAAGCGTCCGTCTCTGGGTCGATCGGTTCGGCACATACTTCGCACACAAGATCAGGAGACGGCGCTCCGAGTCGATGCGAAGAATCCCGCAATGGCGGTGGCACCTGGACGAGGTCTTCGTGAAGATCTGCGGCGAGAGGCACTATCTCTGACGAGCTGTCGACCACGAAGGAGAAGTCCTTGAATCCTACGTCACTGATACGGCTGCTGAGTTGAAATTCCTGAAGAAAGCAATGAAGCGCTATGGCAGCCCGGATGTCGTCCTTGCGGGCAAGCGCCCCTGTTATCGAGCGGCTATGAAAGCGATCGGGAATGAGAAGCGCCAGGAAAACGGACACCATCTCAATAATCGGGCGGAGAACTCGCACTGATATTGCCAAAGGAAATGACATTTCTAGTGTTTGATAGCCGATTGTTTCCTGTTGCTCTTCTCCGCACCGTAGTTGCCACAGCGTGGTTCGCCGGAAATTGGGGCGACGGCGCAAGCAGCACCGTTCTGAATTTCCTCCTTTGACAATACCCCGCAAAGCATCAGGCACTGGTCTCGGCCGCATCCTCCTTCAACCAACGTAGCAGCGAGCGCACCATGAACACGCCCGAAATCGCTATCGGAAGGCCTGCAAGGAGCACCGCCGACTGAACGACTTTCAGTCCACCAATAAACATTAAGCCTACTGGAAGCAGTCCAAGAATACCGGCCCAGAACAAACGGTGCCAGCGAGCGGGGTCTTCGCCAGCGTGCAAGGCCTGCGTAGCCGCCGAGGCGAGCGTATAGCTTGCGGAATCATAGGTCGTCGCCACGAAGACAGTTGTCACTGCAACGAAAATTGCCAGGGCCACTTTTCCGAATGGAAGATGAGCGATCACGGACGCGATGGCAGAGGCGGCGTCGTCGTGAACCATGTCGACGACCGGCAGTGCGCCTGTAAGCTCAAGGTGCAAAGCGTAGTTTCCAAAGATTATATAGAACGCCCATACACCGAGGCTGCCAAACACCGACATCCCAAGCAGAACCTGGCGGATGGTACGGCCTTTCGAAATTCGCGTGACGAATATTCCGACAAAGGGAGCGAACGCAATCCACCAGGCCCAGTAAAAGATCGTCCAGTCCTGCACAAATCCCGATTTCTCGATCGGGTCGGTATAGGTGATCATGGTGAACATGTTCGAGACCATGTGCCCCAGGCTTTCGGTGCCCATCACCAGGATAAACCCGGTTGGGCCGACAATCAGAATGAATGCCAGGAAGAGCAAAGCCAGCCACAAATTCATGTCGGCGAGGCGCTTGATGCCCTTTTCGAGACCGAGATAAACCGAGACGCAGAAAAGACCGACGCAAACAGCGATCACGATCAGGTCCATGATCGTCGATCGCGTCACACCCGCAAGTTCGGCAACACCTGCCGAAATGACCGGCACCGTCAAAGCCAGCGACGTCCCTGCCCCGCCGATCAAGCCAATCATGAAAATGAGATCGATCAGCTTCCCCCATGGTGAGATCGTACACTTGTCGCCAAGGATCGCGGCGCTGAACCGCAGGTAGGGTACGCCTTTGTTGTAGAATGCATATGCCAGTGCCACCGAGGGAAGCCCGTAGATGCACCAGGCGCTGACACCCCAATGGAACAGGCCATAGCTCGTCGCCCATCGGATGGCTTCGGTTGACCTCGGCTCAACGCCGAAGGGCGGCGTTTCGTAATAATAGGTCCATTCGATACCAGCCCAGTAAAGAAGTCCGCCACCAACGCCTGCGGAAAAGAGCATGGCGACCCAGCTGAGTGTCGAAAAGTCTGGCACATCTTCTTTTGCGCCGAGCTTGATGCGCCCATAGGGACCAAAAGCGAGATAGGCGGCGACAACCATCGCGCCAATCGCAGCCCATTGATAGATGATGCCTAGATTGAGCGCAGTCCAGTCGTACAGCGCCACGATACCGGGTCCGAGCGACTTGCTGAACAGGATCAACGGTACCGACATGAGCAAGGCTGTTGCGACGGCCAGAGAAAAGACCGTTTTGTCGATAGGCTTGCCTGTCATTGGGGGCTCCTGCTCAGTGCATCACAAAACGGCACCATGAAATCATCCGTGGCGCCCACATAGACGCCAAGTTCCTGAATTTTATTCTCACCGGGCACATTGCGCGGCCAGTCTGGCAAGCCGGGTCCGTTAGGATTTCCCGTTCGCGCAAAGTTGGTCCAGTACGCCATCATCGTCTCCGTCAGTGCGTGATCTTCAGCATCGGTTGGGAGCCAATCGTCATGGGTGTTGAACACATATGGGATCTCGGCGCCATGATAGGCGCCATAGGCATCGGCACGCTCCCGCTTGCGCGTGAAGCGATAGAGGTAAGGTCCCCGCCCCTGCACAGCTGACGCTTCTGCAATCCGTTTGGACGGACAATGGAATTGCGACGCTGTCGAGAGGACGTCTGCGATATCGCGTGCGGGACGATCTTCAAACATGGGAAGGGCAAGCAGTGCAGCACGAACATCAGCTGGGTAGTCTGCAGTACCATCAGTTAAGACGTCGGCATCCGCCCCGTCGATATACATCAGCATTTCGTTCAGATTGGTGCCGATCATCACGTCGATATCGGTATTTGTCGCGTCCGTTTTGCGGACCCAATGGCCATCAAGAACAGGCCCGTGATAATAATCCACCCCTGTGGTTTTGTGCAGATCGATAAGATCCTGCCATGGCAGAGCCCGCGCAGTGTCGATACTGTCGATACCGGCCTTCGCGAACATTTCTGCCGCTCGCTCTTTCGCCACTTCAAACGATGGCATGTCGCCGGGTCCAAGCGCGCCGCTCTCCACGATGGCACGCCGAAACAGGCCTTCAGCCTGCGGACTTTTCATGAGGGCATAGATATCAGCCCCGCCGGCCGACTCTCCGAACAAGGTGATATTTCCGGGGTCACCTCCAAACGATTCCGCGTTCTCACGCACCCATTTGGTAGCAGAAATAATGTCGGAAATGCCGTAATTTCCGGCGGGGGTGTCAGCGGTTTCATCAAACGGTATGGGCAGGAATCCGAGCGCTCCCATGCGATAATTCAACGAGACCACAACGACTCCCTCGGCAGCAAGCGCCGAGCCGACATAATTTGGCTCATAGGCCCAGCCATTCACATTGCTCCCGCCATGCACCCAGATCATTACCGGCAGCAGTTCGCTGTCGTCGCGCTGCGGTGTCCAGATATTCAGGTAGAGGCAATCCTCATCCATGTACGTGAGGTCGGGAATGAGGGATGAATCATTCCCGAAACCTTCTGCCACCATGCGATACCAGTCTGGATTACCCTGGCTTTGAGGGCATGCCGGTCCGTACTCTGTCGCGCCCACATTCCCTTGCCGCGGGCTATGTGGTTGCGCCGGACGCCATCGCAAGTCTCCGATGGGTGCTGCCGCATAGGGGACGCCGAGGAATGCTGACACGTCGGAGTCCAGCCGCAATCCAACGAGCGCTTCGCCGCCCGCCGCAGCTCTAGGAGCCTCTTTCGCCTGTTCAGACGACTGAGGCGCACGACAACCAGAAAGGCAATATATCGCGCCAATCGCCAGAATCGCGATGAGCCGCGCGCTTTGCCACATTTGCAATCCTCCCCGTCGGCAAGTCACTTGGGCGGACTTGTCCAGAGTCAGGTTTACGCGCCCATCGAACAGCACGGCAAACGATAAAACATCGCCGATGGATGAATTGCGCTCATGAGCCGGAGGCTCCGGGCGCCGCCATAGCACCATCTATGAGGGGCAAGAGCGTCGGGTCTTCGGAAATCTGCCCCTTAAGCCATTCCTGGAACAGTCGGACTTTGCGGACGTTCATGCGTTCTTTCGGATAGGTGAGAAACCAGTGTCCGATCGTACGAACGCGCCGCTCCGGGAAGATATCGACCAGATGTCCTGCCTCAATATCTTCGTCCACATATGGCTGCATGGCCAGAGCGACGCCCATGCCGCGTGCAGCCATTTTCAGGGCGTGGTCGTAGCTGTCAAAACGGAGCCCGGCATCCGGATCGACGTCGTGAACCTTGTTGGCCTCCAGCCAGACCGGCCAGTCATTGTCAGATGGGTAGACCTGCAGGATCGGATGTCCGGCAAGATCGGCGGGCATTTCCAGCGGTCGCCCATCCGATTGAGCTGTCCCCTTGTAACGCGGGCTGCAGACAGCCAGCATCGTTGGCGAAAAGAGGTATTCATAGTGAATTTCATCACGTCGACGCTGCCCGATCATCAGGGCGAGATCGATACCGTGCTCCGAAAAATCAGCATCTGTCTGCGAAGAATTGACCCTCACCTTAATGTCTGAATGCATCTTCTGAAATGCGTGAAGCCGTGGCATGAACCAGCGGACCGCGAAGGTCGAATACATCTGAACGGTAAGGATATTTTCTTCCTGCGGGCTGAGGAGCTGTTTGGTTCCTTCAGCGATCCGGTCAAAGGCTCTCCTGACGACCGGAAAATAGGCCGCACCGGCATCGCTGAGCTCAACCGCGCGGGGGGTGCGTACAAAAAGCGCGATCCCGAGCTGCTCCTCGAGATGTTTGACCTGATGCGAAATTGCCGACTGGGACACGCTCAACTCATCGGCCGCTTCCCGGAATGATCCGAGCCGCGCAGCTGCCTCAAATGCTCTCAGGGCGGTGAGAGGGGGAAGTTTTCGTTTCATGTTTCTCAATCTGACATGAGATATTTTCAAGAGCTAGAGACGATTTTACCTTTGTCTCTCAGGGCTATCTCGGCCAGTCTGCTTTCATGACAGACAAATCTTCAGATGTCCGACTGGCAGAGGCCGATGCCTTGCGGGCCGCGGGCCACCCCGAACTGATCAAGGCGGCTGACCACATGCTGGCTGGCGCTTTCGGCAAAGCCGAACCGCTATGCCGCATCGTGCTCAAACGCGACCCGCTCGATGTGAACGCCATGCGCCTGCTCGCGGAGATAGGGATGGAGGTGGGGCGGCTTGAGGACGCAGAAGCCCTGCTCGAGCGGGCGCTCGAACTTGCCCCGGACTTTCGCCTGGCGCGCGGCAGCTATGCCAATGTCCTTGGCAGGCGGGGCCGGTTCGAGGCAGCGCTGACCGAACTCGATACGCTACTCGCCGCAGATCCCGCGCATCCAAGCTATCTTGTCTTGAAAGCGAATACGCTGGTCCGGATTGGCGATCATGTAAGCGCCATCGCCATCTATCGCGATGTCCTTTCCAGAGTACCGGCAACGGCAGGCGTCAAGATGAGCCTCGGGCACAGTTTGAAGACGGTCGGACACCAGGAGGAAGCAATCGCAGCCTATAATGGCGCACGTGCGATGCGGGACGATTTGGGGGATGCCTATTGGAGCCTCGCCAATCTGAAGACATTTCGCTTCTCGGGCAGCGATATCGACACAATGCGCAGCGTCGCCGCGCGCGAAAAGATAGATCGCGAAGATTACTATCATCTCGCCTTTGCCCTTGGAAAAGCGCTCGAAGACCGTGGTGAATGCGAAGAGTCGTTCACCTGGTACCGGCGCGGCAATGCGATCAAGCGCCGCCTCATCACCTATAATGCTGATGACAACCATTCGGACATGGCCCGGCTCTCGGAGTATTTCACGCCGGCTGTGTTTGCTGCGAGGAAAAATGCTGGATGCCAGAGCCGCGCACCGATTTTCATTATTGGCCTGCCACGCGCCGGTTCTACGCTGCTCGAACAGATCCTGGCCAGCCATAGTCAGGTCGAAGGCACGCAGGAATTGCCCGATATCATATCCATCGCGCGCCGGATTGCGGACAAGAAACGTGCAGGTGATCCGTCCAATTACCCGAACGGTCTAAGCGATCTCACGGATTCAGACCTCACTGCGCTCGGCGAAGAATACATCGAGCGCACCCGCATTCATCGCACCGATGCGCCCTTTTTCATCGACAAGATGCCGAACAATTTCGCCCATGTTGGCCTGATCCGCCTGATCCTGCCGAATGCGACCATCATCGATGCAAGACGACATCCCCTGGCCTGCTGCTTCAGCGGCTACAAGCAACTCTTCGCCAAGGGCCAGCATTTCACTTATAATCTGACAGATATTGGGCGCTACTACGCTGACTATGTCGGGCTGATGAGGCATTGGCAAAACGTCCTCCCGGCTCGTGTCCTGCATGTCCAGTATGAAGACGTTGTCGCCGATACGGAAACCCAGGTTCGCCGCCTGCTCGATCATTGCGGCCTGCCCTTCGAGGGTGCCTGCCTGCGTTTCTATGAGAACCGGCGCGCTGTTAAGACCGCCAGTTCGGAACAGGTCCGCCAGCCCATCTTCACGTCCGGGCTCGATCAGTGGGAAAATTATGAGCCCTGGCTCACCCCGCTGAAAGCGGCTTTAGCCGAAACGCTGCGAACCTATAAGCAATAGAAATTATTGCCCTCCTGACGCCAGCATGAGCTCCAATTCCGCATAGATGAAGCAGGAAGCAAAACCCGATTACTCCCGAATTCGCAAAGCTCATGAATTCCACTCATGCATCGGTGACAAATGATCTTTTGTCTTCTGGCAGGCGCAAGACTAGCCATTGATCACGGGGTGAACGTCCGCGCGGCTTTTGCGGCGGCGTCCAGACGACCCGGGGAAACGTTCAGGCAGCTTCCGCACCGAAACATCGGGCCAGCTGCACTAGGGAGGAAACAAGATGTCATATCAGATGTGGAACAGCCGACAGCGCCTTCTCGCTCAGGCATCGGCATTCGTAATCGCAAGCGTGGTTGTCACCACTCCGGCCTTCGCGCAGGAAGATAGTGGCGAGGAGGCTTCAACAATGAAGCTCCAAACCGTGACCGTCACAGCGCAAAAGCGTACTGAAAACCTGCAGGATGTTCCCGCCAGCCTTCAGGTGCTTGACGGTTCGCAACTCGCGGCACAAGGCGTCACGAATTTTGAAGACTATGTTGCGCTCCTTCCAAGCGTCTCCTTTGCGGGGCAGGGTCCAGGCAACTCCCAGGTCTTCATGCGCGGTATCTCATCTGGCGGCGATGGCAACAAATCCGGCTCGAGCCCGAGTGTTGCGGTCTATCTCGACGACCAGCCCGTCACCACAATTGGCCGGGTCCTGGATGTCCACATGTATGACATCGCGCGGGTCGAAGCGGTCGCCGGGCCCCAAGGCACCCTTTATGGCGCGGGCTCCCAGGCAGGTACGCTGCGGATTATTACCAATGCACCGAGCAGCGCGGGTTTTGAATCCGGTTATGACTTGTCGGTCGGCACAACCAAGGAAGGAAGCGAAAGCTACTCAGCCGAAGGCTTCGTGAACCTGCCCATCGGTGAGAAGGCAGCACTGCGGATTGTCGGCTGGCACTCCAAAGATGGCGGCTATATCGACAATGTCCCGGCAACCACAAACTTCACCTTCGGCAGTATCACAGTCGACAATGCGCCATTCGTCGAGGAGGATTTCAATACAGAGGAAAACACGGGCGCGCGCGCTGCCCTCGAGATCGACCTCAATGAAAACTGGACGGCGACGGCAAAAGTCATGCACCAGAACCAAAAGACCAATGGTGTCTGGGACCATGACCCGGAAGACATCGGCGATCTCGAAGTGGCGCGTTTCTTTGATGACAGTGGCCAAGACAAATTCACCCAGGCCGGCCTCTCAGTCGAGGGCAAGATCGGCGGACTCCAGCTCACCTATGCCGGATCTTATCTCGACCGCGACGTAGACTATAATGTCGACTATTCTGCTTATGCCGAATACTCCGCCTACATCCCATATTACACATGCTACAGCTCAGGCACGTTGGACGAAGCCACCTGTACCGATCCGCGCATCCAGTATGACAGCGACGACAAATACAAGACGATGACGCACGAGCTGCGCATCCAGAATGACGAGTCCGAACGCCTGCGGTTCATCGCCGGCCTATTCTATCAGGATGCCGAGCACGACTATCTGAACGTCTGGCACATCCCGACCATCCCGGCCAATCGAAGCGTGAATGCCAATTCACAACTCAGCGGATACCCGGATGATGCGTATTTCATTACTGACCAGGTTCGGAATGAGAAGGAAACCGCTATATTCGGAGAGGTGTCCTTCGATTTCAGCAAAAAGCTGACCGGCACATTCGGCGCACGCTTTTTCGAGACGGACAGCGACCTTAAGGGCGCCGTTGGCACCCTCTTCTCAGGCAGCCCGCTTATTGACCTGTCATCAGGGGAAAGCGGTGACGTCTTCAAAGGCAATCTCAGCTACAATGTCACACCCGATGTTCTGGTCTATGTCACCTATTCGGAGGGCTTCCGTCCGGGCGGAAATAACCGCGCCTCAACCTCCAACATACCCCCAGTCTATATGTCTGACCTGATCACAAACTATGAGGCCGGCTGGAAGACGACTTTCTGGGATGGCAGGGCGCGTTGGAATGGCGCCATCTTCAACATGGACTGGGACGATATTCAGATCACCCGCTTCGATCCGGCTGAATCCTTCCTTGGCCTGACAGCGAACGTCGGTACGGCCAGATCACGTGGCATCGAGACGGACTTCTCTGTGCTGGTGTCTGAAGGTTTCCAGATCAACGGGGCCGCATCCTGGATCGAGGCCGAACTGACGGAAGACTATATCCGTAACCTGTCGACCCAAAACGTCGATGCCCCCGCCGGAACGGAGCTCCCGGACATTCCGAAATTCAAACTCGCCCTGACCGGCCGGTACGAATTTGATTTCATGGGCGAAGATGCGTTTGCGCAGGGCAGTTATCGCTATGTCGGCGAACGCTACAATGACCTGTTCGTGGCAGCACGCCAGAAGCAGGACGCCTACTCCATAATCAACGTCTCGACCGGAATTGACCGAGATTCCTGGGGAGCCAGCCTTTATGTAAACAACGTTGCGGACGAACGAGCAGAGCTCAATCGCAACGCCGCGACCTTCGATGAGCGCATTACGACCAATCGCCCCAGAACGATTGGCGTGAGCTTCTACCAGCGCTTCTAGTGTTCCTCCCCTTATCCCCGCTCGTCCCTGATGGGGCGGGCGGGGATACTCAAACGACAGAGTGCCCTGCATGTTTTCCGGCTCATTCTCGCTCCTTCAAGACAAGCGCATTGTCATCACAGCCGGTGCCAATGGCATAGGCCTTTCGATGGCACGCTGCTTTCTCGAACAGGGCGCCACTGTCTGCGTTTGCGACCAGGATGGCACCGCAGTTGCGGCGCTCAGTGGAAGCCATAGTAAGCTTCACGGATTTGAAGTTGACGTCGCCGATCCATCCGCCGTCCAATCATTTTTCGAAGCTTCAGAGCGGACGATGGGCGGACTGGATATTCTCGTGAACAATGCGGGTATTGCAGGCCCTACTGCACTTTGCGAAGAGGTCTCCATTGAAGACTGGCGCCGCACGATCGATGTTGACCTCAACGCCCAATTCTACTGCACCAAGTACGCGATCCCCATGCTGAAGGCGGCTGGCAGCGGCTCAATCGTGATGATGGCCTCCAACGCGGCCCTGTTCGGCTACCCACTGCGTTCTCCCTATACAGCCGCCAAATGGGCGCTGATTGGCCTGACAAAGACCCTCGCGATGGAACTTGGGCCGCATGGAATCCGAGTAAACGCGCTCTGCCCCTGCAGTGTCGAAGGCCCCCGGATTGATGGCGTGATAGAACGCGAAGCTGCCAAGCGCGGTGTGTCTGCCGAAAAGGTGCGGGAGGACTATCAGCGACAAAGTTCCCTCAGAACCTTTGTCAGCCCTGGAGACGTTGCCGCGATGGCCTTGTTCCTGGTGTCAGACCTTGGTGCCACGATTTCCGGCCAGGCGATCGGCGTGGATGGCCACACGGAATCGCTCGCGCAACTTTGAACACAAGGAAAATACGATGAAAGCTGTCTGGTATGAAGCGACCGGCGCCGCACTGGATGTCCTGCAGTTCGGAGATTTGCCTCCGCCTGTCGCAGGCCCGGGAGAGGTCCTCGTCAGGATCAGGACGTCGGGGGTGAACCCGTCCGATGTCAAATCCCGCGCCGGATTGCGGGGGGCCATCCCCTTTCCACGCGTCATACCTCACTCGGACGGGGCGGGAACAATCGAGGCCGTTGGCGAAGGTGTTGACCCGTCCCGGATCGGCGAGCGGGTCTGGATCTGGAATGCTGCCTGGCGCCGCGCCTTTGGAACGTGCTCTGAGCTTATGGCTATTCCAAGCACCCAGGCAGTCCCCCTGCCCGATAATACAGGTTTTGATGCGGGCGCCTGCCTCGGCATTCCAGCGAGCACCGCCTATCATGGCGTGTTTTCCGATGGACCGGTTGAAGGCCAGACGATCCTAGTCACCGGTGGCGCAGGCGCTGTCGGTCACTATGCGATCCAGTTCGCCAAATATGGCGGCGCGCAAGTCATAACGACGGTAAGCGGCGACACAAAAGCTGCCCACGCCAAGACCGCTGGCGCAGATCATGTGATCAATTACAAAACGGAGTCTGTCCACGAGAAGGTTATGTACCTGACGCATGGCGCAGGCGTGGACCGTGTCATCGAAGTCGAATTTGGTGGCAATCTGGCCGAGATCGCCCCGGTCCTGAAAGCCGGCGCCGTTATTGCGACCTATGGCTCGATGGCGGACCCCAATCCAGCCATTCCATTCTATGATCTGATGTTCAAGAACGTCACCCTCAAGATGTATCTCGTCTACCTTCTCAGCGAAGCTGCCCGAAAGCAAACGGTCGAGGGCGTCAATGCTGCGCTCGCGAGCGGCAAGATATCTCATGCCATTGCGAAACGTGTGCCGCTCAAAGAAACCGCGCGAGCGCATGAACTTGTCGAAGCGGCAAGTGAGATGGGCAATATCATCATCGAAATATAGGCCGTCCGTGCAACTCGTCCCCCTTCTCACATTTCGAAACACGCTATCAGCCGTTCAATCCATCGGGGAGACCCCGTTCGGGCATCGGATTACCTACATTATCGGCGAGGGCAGCTTCGAGGGCGAGCGCTTGCGCGGTCGCATCCTCCCGGGTGGCGGAGACTGGTTGAACCGTGGATCTGGCGGCCTTGCCCGGCTCGACGTACGCAAGACTTTCAAGACCGACGATGAGGCCCTGATTCATGTGAGTTATACGGGCCTCTACAAATTCAGCGACGGCGTCACTGCCCGGCTCGCTTCCGGTCAGGATTGCCAGTTTGGTGACACGCTTTTTCTTGCGCAAATCCAGTTCGAGACGAGCCACGCACGGTACGCCTGGTTGAATGAAACCCTCGCGATCGGTGAGGGACGTGAGACCCAGGCGGGTGTCGAATACCGCGTTTGCGCAGTCCAATAATTGGGACCGTCTCATTCTCCCTCGCCGCTTACCGCTTTCAAGAAAGACTAACCAGCCTCGCCAGTCGGCAGGAAGGCTTGCGTGCGTGTGCGCAACGCGTCTGGAATAGTGATAGCCTGGCGCGTTGTAAGATCAAAATACACCGAGATGCTCTCCAGGGACGCAGCGATTACCCGCTTCGTGAGATTGTGCAGTTCATAGTCTACCGTGATCGACTTCCCGCCAATTTTTGCCAGTGAACCGCGCACTTCCAATAGGTCGCCCGCAGCCACCTCGTCTTTGTACGCGATTGTGTGTTTCACATCTGCCCATCCGGGCCCACCCGCCGTTCCGGGCGCCCAGCCGAACACTTCACTCAGGAAATGGTAGGAGGCATCATCAAACATCGCCACATAGTGGCGCGTCGTCATGTGCCCCATCACATCACAAAGCCAGGGATGCGCAACGCCTTTGTAGACCATGATCATGCCGATTTTCTCACCAGTGCGGGCTGCGATTGCTTCTTCAGGTTCAGCGTCTTGCGTGCTTCGGACGGAGACTGGGTCGTCGCTCCCATTTTCTCGACGATTGCGCGCGCGCGCTCGACCAGTTGCGGATTCGAGGCTAGCCGCCCCTTCTGCAGGTAAAGATTGTCTTCGAGGCCGACCCGGACATGGCCCCCAAGCAGCGCAGCCTGCGCCACCATGGGCATTTCGTCCACGCCCAGCCCGAAGCCAGCCCAATTTGCGCCTTCGGGGAGATTATCGACCATGGTCATGAAATTGCGCGGTGTCGCTTCAGCGGCCCACCGCACGCCCATGCAGACCTGAAAGAGTGACGGGGAATCCAGCAGCCCCTCCTTTTGCATCTGTTTGGCAAACCAGATGTGGCCAAGGTCGAACACTTCCAGCTCTGGCTTCACGCCAACCTTCTGGAGACGTTTCGCACCAAGGCGCAACATGTCCGGGGTCGACACATAGACATAATTTCCACCCGGATAATTGAATGAACCACAATCGAGGGAGCAGATTTCCGGCAAGAGCGCTTCGACATGTTCCATGCGCTCAATCTGCCCGACCAGATCTGTCTCTTTTTCCAACACAAGTGGGTCCTCATCGGGACCGAGATACAGATCACCCCCCATGCCTGTCGTCAGATTGATAATGACATCGGTGTCGGACTCCCGGATACGATCAACCACTTCGCGATAAAGTGAGACGTCCCGGCTTGGCGCGCCTGTGTCCGGATCTCGCACATGGATGTGCGCAATGGCAGCACCCGCTTTTGCAGCTTCGATTGACGCGTGGGCGATTTCCGTTGGCGTCACTGGAACATTAGGCGAGCGCCCTGCGGTATCCCCTGAGCCAGTAACGGCGCAGGTAATAATGATATTTCGATTCATAAATTAATTTCGATCGCCGAAGCGACCGCCTTTGTTTCGCCGCTAGCTGACCTGCGTAAAGGAGCTCTCTGCGGACATCGAAAAGAACCGCTTGTGCCAAAGCACCAAGTGAGCCCGACACCCCGGCGAGCGGCCTTTGTGGTCTTTTGATTATAGAAAGTTTTAGCCCCTCAAATCAAGCCGATGGTACGCCGTCGCTTCCGCCATGGAGAGAGTGAGGCATCAGGCCGAGACGTTGGGTGTCCGGGCCGGATTGAAGAACAGCGCCTGGCCAATGGCGGCCTTGACCGTATTTTCCTGGAACGGTTTCGGAATCAGGAAGGTCGGCTCGGGGCGCTCGCCGGTAAGCAGGCGTTCGGGGAAGGCCGTGATGAAGATGATCGGCACATCCATCAGCCCGAGAATGTCACGGGCGGCATCGATACCAGACGATCCGTCGGCCAGCTGGATGTCACACAGGATGAGGCCGGGTGGATTGGCTTTGGCCATGTCGACGGCTTCGGACCGCGTGGTGGCATTGCCGGTCACTTCGTGGCCGAGATCGCCAACAAGGCTCTCGAGATCAGCCGCGATGATCGGCTCGTCCTCGATGATCAGCACCTTGGTCTTGAGATCCTGCTCGATATCGCGGTGGGCGGCATTCACGAGTTCGGCATGATCGTCCTCTGACACACCGAGAATATAGGCTGCATCCTTGACGGAGAAGCCTTCCAGGGCGGTGAGGAGAAAGGCCTGACGCTGGATCGGCGCGAGCGCCTGGAGCCGGCGATCGGCTGCGGCGTCCGATACGTCAGTGCCCCCGTCCAACCGCGCGCCGGTGCCGCCCCATATGACATGGAAAAAGCGATAGAGAGCCGTGCGCGGGTCGATTTGGCTGTCGATCTGGTCCGGATCTTCCACAAGGGCTGCCAGAGAGGCTCGGATATAGGCGTCTCCGCTGTCCTGGCTGCCCGTCAGCGCGCGCGCGTAGCGGCGCAGCAATGGCAGGTGGGGGGCGAATTTCTGTACCAAGTCCATAGTAACCCTCTTGATCTGACTCTTCGTTTACAACTCGCTGCATCCGAAAAGGTTGCATGCGCTGCCAAATTAATTGTTTTCTGGTGGAACCAATGCTGTTGCCCGCTGTTGCGGTATGTGAGTTGAACAGCAGGTACCATTCCTTGATCGAATCCAGAGTCCAGCCAATGAACAAAAAAAAACAAGCAGGCCAGCAGAAATCAGATGCTGACCTGAAACGTCGCGGTGCCAAAATTGGGGATCAGCTTCGCCGAATTTATGAAGATGTCGCCAAGGAAGAGGTTCCGGACGAGTTCCTGAAACTGCTGGAAGAGGCGGACAAGAAGAAGTCCTCGAAGCCCTCCGCGTCAGATGAGTGAGGCGCCGACAATGACAGATGATCGCAACAAACTCGACGACGCCACGTTCAAGCAGGAATTGACCGCGCTCATTCCCCATCTGCGTGCCTTTGCCCGCAGCCTGTGCCGCGATGCGTCGCTGGCCGATGACCTGGCGCAGGATGCAATGCTGAAGGCATGGAATGCCCGCGACAGCTTCCTGGCCGGTACGAACATGAAAGCCTGGGCGTTCACGATCCTGCGCAATGCATTCTATTCGGAAAAGCGTCGCAGCTGGCGCCGCCAGCCGCTGGACCCGGAAGTGGCCGAGGCAACCCTGGTGTCCAACAGCAATCCGTCGGACGCGCTCGAACTGCTTGCCTTGCGCAATGCGCTCGCCATGCTGCCCATCGACCAGAAGGAGGCCCTGATCCTCGTTGGTGCGGGCGGTATGACCTATGAGGAAGCGGCAGAAATCTGCGGCTGTGCCGTCGGTACGATCAAGAGCCGGGTTTCGCGCGCCCGCAAGGCGGTGGTCGAGATACTAGAGTCAAATTCCACCGGCTATAATAGTGACTCCGGCATGTCGGCTGAAAAAGCCTTTGACGACATCATGAAGCAAGCGGACGAGATCGCCCGTGCGCCGACAAGCTGAACCCAGCCACCCCCCAACGAATGCGAAGTCAGGATCCCTACGCAAGCGTCTCGTCATGACGCTCGTGGCGGCCCTGACTCCGATCCTGGTGTTGTCTGCCATCTCGGCCTACCTGGACGCCACCAGAGGCATGGACGACCGCCGCGCCAACCTTCTGCTGGTCGCTGACGCGTCCCTGGACGGTGTCGAACAATCGATCAACGAAGCCACACTGATGCTGACCCTGCAACGGGATGACCTGGCGCGCAGGCGCTGCAAGAAAGTGTTCAACATCCTCCAGGACCGCATCGTGCCGCTCGCGAATGTGGCCCGCTTTGATACCGAAGGGGTCGCAACCTGTTCAGCCGCATCTGATCCCGGGTGGTCCCTGCCCGATCCCGAGAACAATGCGCGGCTGAAACGCGGCGAGAAGACGGTGCGCAGCGAGACGTATTTCAGTGACCGGAGTGGCGAGTGGCTGTTTGCCATTCTCATGCGTCTTGAGAACGAAGAGGGTGCGTTTGCAGGGTCTGCAGGACTCGAGCTGCGTACCGAGCAGCTGGCATCGCTGATGCACGCCGACGCGCTGCCAGACGGCGTCGAAGTGGCGCTGCTGGACGACCGCGGCGAATCCTTTGGCAGCAAACGGTTTGCGAAGGTTGATCCCGATTGGGTCTCAAGCGTTGCGAACGCGGAATCGGCGGAACTGTTCGTCCTGACGGCCGAGGACGGCGAGTCGCTCGACGTGGTGATTCAACCCTTGGGCCCGGGCAATGTCTTTGCGGCCATCTCCCGCAAGTCGCCCGGCCTGTGGAGCGATTTCACCTTGCGCCCGGTCAGGTCGATCGGCCTGCCGCTGGTCACCTTCTCGGTGGCCTTGCTGGCGGTCTGGATCGCGATCGATTCCCTCGTCCTGCGCTGGCTGTCGCGGCTGACCCGGACGGTCCGGGTGTATGGCGCCGGTCGCTACCAGTTCAAGGCCGGGGACACGTTCGACAAGGCTCCCGACGAGATCTCCAAACTCGCCCATGCGATGGATGTGATGGCCAAGGATATCGACGAACGCGACAAGGACCTGAAACTGGCCATTGCGAGCCGCGACGAGGCCGTTCGCGAGATTCACCACCGCGTGAAAAATAATCTCCAGATCGTGACCAGCTTCCTCAACCTTCAGGGCCGCCAGCTGCGCGACCCCGAGGCCAAGGCGGCGATCTCAGCCGCGCGCCACCGGATCGACGCACTCGCGATCGTCCACCAGACGCTCTACCAGAACGAACGCCTCGAACAGGTCCGGTTGGAGCCGTTCCTCAGCGTTCTTGTCACGCACCTGTCCGAAGCCCTCGGCATGGACGAATCCCATGTCGAGATCGTCCAGACCTACGCTGACGTGGAACGCCTGGCAGACGATGCCATCCCCATGGCCTTGTTCATCGTCGAGGCCGTAACGAATGCGATGAAATACGCATTCGGGCCCGCCGGCGGCCAGATCCGTATCTCGCTCGGCGTCGACGTGGACGGGACCACTTTGGTTATCTCCGATAATGGTCGCGGATTTGATCCATCGACGACATCCGAAACCGAGAATGGCGGCGGGCTGGGGTCGAAGCTGATGACCGCCTTTTCGCGCCAATTGTCTGCCGAACTGACGGTGGATGCGAGCATAGATTGCGGCTGTCGCGTGACCCTGTTCATGCCCCGGAATGCATAAAGGCAGCGCCCTGCCCGCCCCACCTTGCCTGCCTAAAACCTGGCCTCAATGGAAATGGCGAGGTCCAATGTTTCTCCAGGCTGCAAAAATTTCCAGCCCGGCAGCGGCGGGACCGGCTGCTTCGAAAGCGCCGGTGAGATGTGAGACCGGTTCGACGCAGAAATAGGGCGCATCGGCCGGCTTATAGACCACGCAGTGTTGTGCCCCCCGGAGCGAGGTCACCGAAACCTGCAGGCCGGTCTCCGGCTGGATGATCGTGGCAGTCCCTTGCCAGCCCGCATAGCAGTGATCGAGCTCGGTCCCCGATACCGGACGTGGGCTCCCAAATCTTGTATCGGGAACCGAGCGGTTGGGAAACGAGAAGGCCCTGCCCCAAAGGCGGCGAGGCGCTGGTGGCATCGAATCGGAGCATAGTTTGATCTGTGTACGGAACATTGGGATGTAAGTCGAGCCCGGCAGGCATCGGGCTTGCATCAATATTCCTGAGTGTCAGAGCGAGGCCGATCCCACGTTCGATGACTTTGATCTCCTGAAGGCATTCATAGGCCCATGGCCACCAGCCGGTTCCCCGCAACCGAAGCAAGGCGCGCGAACCATCCGCCGCGACGACGTCCCACGGGCGCAGCCATCCCTCGCCAGGGATCGCATGGGCGTCACCGTCCCAGTTTTTCCCAAGCTGGTAGTACTGGCCCTGAAACGCGAATGCGCCATTGCGGATCCGGTTCGAGAACGGCACGAGCGGAAAACAGGCCGAATCCAGGGCGCTGGCGGCGCCGGAACCGGCATCCGGCCGCAGCACGTCCAGCCCTTCATACGTCGCAGAAATGATCCGGCCGCCGCGTAACGGATCTATCGCGACCGCATAGCCATGCGACGCGAGCTGCAACGCCGGGTGCACGATGTCCGCCATGCCTGCCCGCGGTTCCAGCCTATTCACCCAGACATGTTTCCTTGCTGTCAGCATCTTCGGCAAAACGGACATCGGAGACGGTGCCGGGGCCGGCCACGCGCAGGCTGAAGGGCGATGTCACGGAGTCGAGATCCAGCCCGGTGAAACAGATCAGCGACACGCGGATGTCTGTCCACTCGCCCGCCTTCGCATCGGCGGCGGACAAGACCTGATAGGCGGCGCAGTCTTCGCCCTCACAGCGCATGCCGATTTCGACACGGCCGCTGATATCCGGTTTCAGGGTCACGGCGAGTTCGATGTCGGCATTGGATTCGCGCATATAGTTGCGTGCCTTTCCGTCAGTGAAATCTACGGGGGATTGACCATCGTCGATGGGTGAACAGGAGCGCGTCCTCCTAAGCCCGATGATCCAGGCGCGATTGCGTGACATTGCCTGACATGTGGGCGGTCCAGTCGGCGACAAAACTGCCCTTCTCGAAGAAGGTGCCATTGGCGCGGGCCGAGACGAGTGCCTCGCTGACGGTCTCGTCGAGGTGGGCCACCTCGCCGGGCGCGGCATAGGTGAGGCCGTAACCATAGGCGAACAGGGGATCATAATCGGCATCACCGACATTGAGCGGGGTCTGTTCTGCGCGCCGGGCCCAGGAGAAGGAGAGCTTGCCACGGAAATCGAAGCGCGGCTTGCCTGCGGCTTCGCTGAACAGGAGGTCGGCGATACCGGCGCCCTCGCTGCCCGGCAGCCAGGCCGCGACGAAGGCATCCGACGCGTTGATTTCCGGATTTACCCACATCGGACGGCCCGACAGGAAGACACTGACGACCGGGATGCCGTCAGCTTTCAGCTCTTGCAGGAGCTTCCGCTCTTTCGACCCATCGATATCGTACGCGAGGTGATCAACATCACCACGGAATTCCGCATTCCGATCCTCGCCGAAGACGACGATCGCGACATCGGGCCGGTCTGTCTAGCTGCCGTCCGCACTTTAGGTGACTGCGTCCTCGACCGCTGCGATGCCATCAAGGATGGAATTCCCGTTCGGGAACATATCATTTTCCATACCGCCGCCCTGCCAGGTGAGGGTCCACCCACCGGCCTGTTTGGAAATGCTGTCGGCGCCATTGCCAGCGACGAGCACGTTCGCATCGGGACGAATGGGCAGGATGCCATTCTCGTTCTTCAGGAGAACGAGCGATTCCCCGACGGCCTGACGCGCCACCGAGCGATGGTCGGCTGAGCCGAGGAGGTCTGTGCGGCCAGACAGCGCCCGCTCTGAGGGGCGCTTTTCGTCGAACAGACCGTAATGGAGCTTTGCCCGCAGGATGCGGCGCACGGCATCGTCGAGGCGCGCTTCAGGGATAATTCCCGATTTCACTTGCGCCTGCGTATTGGTGGAAAGCCCGCGCCATCTGTCCGGTGCCATATACATGTCGAGGCCAGCCAACAGGGCTGCGGGGCAATCCTCATTGGTGCAACCATCAAGCTGGGCAATCGCGTGCCTCGGGCCGGTTTCGGTGCTTCATACTTGTAGACCTGCCGAGAGAAGAGCCTTGCCAACCTTGTATTTGGATAGTTAGAGGCTCGAGCCTCTAGTACTTTAGCTTTAAGTGGACAGAATATCAGTGAGCAAGCGCCAACCGATTACAATCAAGGAAGTCGCCGAAGAAGCCGGCGTATCCCAGATGACCGTTTCACGGGTGCTGAACAAGCAGAAGCTCGTCAAGGAGTCGACGCGCCTGCGGGTTGAAGCGGCGATTGCATCGCTCAATTATCGGCCAAACCTGATGGCGCGCGGCCTGGCAGGCGGAAAATCCAAACTCATCGGACTGGCCTATTACAACCCGAGTCCGAGCTATCTCAGCGCCCTCTTGGTCAGCGCACTGAAAGAGTGCCGCGATCTCGGGCATCACTTGGTCATTGAAGACCTTTCGGACATCGAAGGCGTTCTCGACAATTCGGTGATCGTCAAACGCCTGAGCTCCATCCGCCTCGACGGCCTGATCCTCGCCCCTCCGCTGAGCAGCAATCTGGCGCTGCTCAAATTGATGCAGGATATGGGAATTCCGGTTGTCGCCCTCAGCTATCGCGATCCTCAGTCGAACCATTCAAGCGTGGCCTTCGACGATATCGCCGCTGCCTTCACAATGACCGAGCTACTCATCGAAAAGGGGCATAAGCGGATCGGTTTCATTCGGGGACCGCGCGAGCATCCATCCTCCCCCCAGCGCCAGAGCGGTTATGAAAACGCGCTGAAAGCGCACGGAATCCCGATCGACAAGGGCCTGATCTTCGAAGGCGACTTCACCTTCAAGTCCGGCATGCAGCTTGCCGACAAGGTGCTGGACGCCAAGGAACCGCCCACGGCTGTCTTCGCCAGTAACGACGACATGGCCGCCGGCCTCATTGCGGGCACCCAGCGCCGCGGTGTGAAGATCCCGTCAGAGCTGTCGATCGTCGGGTTCGATGACACCGCCATCGCCGCCGCCATCTGGCCGCGCCTGACCACTGTGAAACAGCCCATTGCCGAAATGGCCCAGACCGCTGTCGACATGATTTCCGATATTACCAGCGCCAACTGGAACGGACAGCCTGCGCACGTGACGATTGACACGATCCAGATCATCGAACGCGAAAGCCTCACCACACCGCATTGAATTCCGCGATTGTGTTTGGCGCGCCCTGCCGGGCCCCCGATTGAAGACTTGCGCAAACAAAAACGGCAGGCGGTTCCGCCCGCCGTTTCCAATTGCCGTCTTGGAGTCCTTGCTAGCTTTGGATATCCTCAAGTTCCTTGCCCTTCGTTTCGCGCACGGCCCAGACGACAAAGAAGATCGAGATGAACGCGAAGACCGCGTACACGCCATAGGCGCCCGTGAGCGCGATTGCGGCGCATCCCAGCATCATCGGGAAGGTCCACGTGATCAGGAAGTTCGTAAACCACTGGAAAAAGCCTGCAACTGCCAATCCGGATCCGCGAATCTGGTTCGGAAACATCTCACCGAGCGAGACCCACATGACCGGGCCCCACGAGCCGTTGAAGAATGCGACATAGGCATTCGCCGCCAGAAGGGCGATCGGGCCGATACTGCCGGGCAGCATCATGCGCTCATCGACGAGGCGCGCTTGCGAAAAGCATCGGGCCAGTCGCTCCCGCTGGGCGCGGACTGGATGTACGGGGTTGTCAGCGACGACAGGCCGGGCGGTCCCCAGCTGCCATGGGAAACCGTTCGCGGCTACACGACGATTCACAACGCGATGGTCTCGCCCCTGACCGGTTTTCCGCTCTATGCCGCCATCTGGTACCAGGGCGAAAGCCATGCAGACCGTGGCATGGCGTACCAGCCTCTGCTTGAACGGCTCGTCAAAAGCTGGAGAGCGTATTTCGGCGCGAACCTACCTGTCGTGATTGTCCAGCCGCCCGGCTATGACGGCATGCCGGACAGTCCCGGGCCGTCTGGCTGGTCCGACATACGCGAAGCCCAGCGGCGCGTTGGGGTGGATGATCCGAATACCGGACTGGCCGTAACGATCGATGCTGGCGATCGGACCGACAGCCATCCGCCCAACAAGCAGCTGGTCGTCCAGCGCATCCTGCATATCCTGGACATTCTCACGGGACAAAGTCAGGGGGCCGAGGATGGTATTGTGCCCGTCGCGTTGTTCGGGATGGAAGCGGCATCTCGCTGGAAATGCCGACCGAACAACTGAAAGTCATCGGGTCTGCATCTCCGATCGCGTTCGAAACCTGCGACGAATCCGGTAATTGCAATTGGGCCAATGCGACCCTGAACGGCACCGTGATCGACCTTATTGTGCCATCGCAGACCAACCCGTCGGAGGTCCGCTACTGTTGGGGCGACGCGCCGATCTGCAACCTGTTCTCTGGCGACGATGTCCCTTCAGATTGGAATTGGAGTGAGTGGCCAACAGGGTGCGACGACCCCCGGGACAGCAGCCCGGCGGTTCTTGATCGACTTGCCCCAACGTAACCACCAGACTCGCGTTGCGCACGACACCCCGCACCGTTGACGAAAGGCTGTCGGACCTGTCCACTTGCACTAAGGCACAGGCGCGGTGCGTGTGCTTGTTGAACAAGCTCAAGACGGTGGCCCCCGACATGACCTCATCCCGTTCTCTCGTGCCCCTGCCCTCCCAGCCAACCGATACGCCATGGCCGGTAGCGGGCTGGCCGGAAGCACCCCCGTCTGGCGACGTCGATTCATCCAACCTGAACAGACTGCTGGACCTCGCCTTCAGCGACCCCGCGCCTGAGGTGATGGGCGAAACCCATGCCTTCCTCGCGGTGCAAGGCGGGCGCATCGTCAGCGAGCGCTATTGGCGCGAATATACGGTCGGCGATACCTATCCGTCCTGGTCGGAAGCCAAGAGCATCACGCATGCGCTGGTCGGTATTCTAACGCGGGAAGGCCTGATCGACGTTCACGCGCCCGCCGACGTCCCGGAATGGCAGGCTCCGGGTGACCCGCGCCGCCACATCACGCTCGATCAGCTGCTGCGCATGTCGAGCGGCCTGAAATTCGCCGAGGACTATGTCGATGCCGGCGTGTCCGACGTGATCGAAATGCTGTTCGGCGAGGGCAAGGATGACGTGGCCAGTTTCGCCGCGAACTTTCCGCTCGTGCATGAACCCGGCAGCGCCTGGAGCTATGCTAGCGGCACCACCAATATCGTCGCCCGCTGCGCCGCCCGCGCGCTGGGCAGCTCGGGAGACGCCTTCCGATCGTGGATGTTCCGTGAACTGTTCGAACCGATCGGCGTTCAGTCTGCGCAACCGAAATTTGACGAACAGGGCACCTTCATCGGCTCATCCTTCTGCTACGCTACCGCGCGCGACTTCGCCCGCTTCGGCCTGCTCTACATGCGCGACGGTGTCTGGGATGGCCAGCGCATCCTGCCCGAAGGCTGGGTCGACTATGCCCGCACGCCAACAAACACGCCGCCAGCCGAACCGCTCGGCTACGGCGCCCACTGGTGGCTCGGCCTGTGCGGCCCCGGCAGTTTCTCGGCCAATGGGTATCAAGGGCAGTACACTGTCCTCGTGCCAGAGCTCGACGTCATCCTGGTACGCCACGGCAATTCGATGGATGAACAGGGCGACGAGGTCAGGCGCTGGCTGGCAAAGGTCGCAGACTGCTTCCGCTAGGTACGATTCACGACCGACCCGCCGCCATGTCCCGCGATACCTTGTCGGCGATCATGATTGTTGGCGTGTTCGTGTTTCCCGACACGATTGTCGGCATCACGGAGGCATCGATCACGCGCAGCCCGCCCACGCCATGCACTTTCAGGTCCTTGTCCACCACGGCCAGCGGGTCATCGGCACGTCCCATCCTCGCTGTCCCGACCGGATGGAAGATCGTCGTGCCGATGTCGCCCGCCGCCTTCGCAAGAGACACGTCATCATCCCCAACGCCCGGGCCCGGCAGCATCTCGTCCGGATGGAACGGCGCCAACGCAGCCTGCGCCATCAGGCGCCGTGTCATCCTTATGGCATCCGCCGCCACAGTCCGGTCAGTTTCGGTCGCAAGATAGTTCGGATTGATGAGGGGCTTGGCATCCAGCGCCGCCGATTCGATCCTCACTTCGCCGCGCGACGTGGGACGCAAATTACAGGCGCTCGCCGTAATTGCCGGAAACCGATGCAGCGGCTCACCGAACTTGTCGAGCGATAACGGCTGGATGTGGAACTCCAGGTTGGCCCTGTCCTGCCCCGCATCCGACCGCGCAAAGATGCCCAGCTGCGAGGGCGCCATTGTCAGCGCCCCGCGCCGCCGCACGGCATAGTCCAGCCCCATGCCCATCCGGCCAAGCAGGGAATGATAGGTCTCGTTGAGTGTCCGCGTACCGGACACCCGAAAGATCGCCCGCTGCTGCAAATGGTCCTGGAGGTTCCGGCCCACCCCCTGGCGGTCAATCACAGGGGCGATGCCCGCCGCCTTCAGCCAGTCAGCAGGCCCGACTCCTGAGCGGTGCAGTATCTGCACCGACCCGATCGCCCCGGCGCACAGGATGACTTCGCCCTTGGCCGCGGCCTGTCGGCGCCGCCCGTTCTGCAAATACTCAATGCCCACAGCGCGCCCGTTTTTCATGATCAGCCGATCGACAAGGCAACCGGTTTCGACCCGCAGATTGCTGCGCCGCGATGCCGGTTTCAGGAAGCCCCGCGCCGCCGACCAGCGCAGGCCCCGCTTCTGGTTGACGTGGAAATAACCGACACCCTCATTGTCACCCGTATTGAAATCCTCCGTCGCCGGAACACCCATCTCGCAGGCGGCATCACTGACCGCATCGAGAATGTCCCAGCGGACACGAGGGTATTCGACGCGCCACTCGCCTCCCGCGCCATGGTGTTCGGTGTCGCCAAGGAAATGGTCCTCGATCCGCTTGAACACCGGCAAGACATCCGACCAGCCCCATCCCGGCAAGCCAAGGTCGCGCCAATGGTCATAGTCCGCCGCCTGCCCCCGCATGGAAATCATCGCGTTGATCGCAGATGAACCGCCAAGCACCTTGCCTCTCGGATAGGACAGCTTGCGTCCGTTCAGTTCTGCTTGCGCAACCGTGTCAAACATCCAATCAGATCGCGGATTGCCGATGGCGAAAAGATAACCGACCGGAATATGGAACCATATCCAGTTGTCGCGCCCGCCCGCCTCGAGCAACAACACACGCTTACGCGGGTCCGCTGACAGCCGGTTGGCGGCAACGCATCCTGCCGATCCGGCACCGATAACAATATAGTCGTATTCGCCATCAATCGGGTCTGCAACAGGCAATGGGACGGTCCTTATGGCTTTGCACCTGACTACAGGACGCAAATGCAGTGCGCCAGTCGCAAGCCTTGCCCTAACTCGCGATCCGTCCCGCAAATCGCGCATCGGCCCGCATACGGTTGAGCACCACGCCGATGACATACCCCCCACGTCGCTCGATGGCGAGCTGTGCATTGGCCACCTCCTCGGCACCGGTCGATTCAGCCTGCACGACCAGTACGACGCCGTCAGCTTCACTCGCCACATCCAGTGCTGCGTCCGAGCGGTCCAGCGCCGGCGCATCGACGATGATCCAGTCGGTTGACCGGCGCAGCGCCTGCCACCAGCCCGCCTGCGACCGCAGCCGCACCGTCTGTCCAACCGCCAGCCGTTCCGTGCGAAACCGTGTGACCAACAGCCTTGTCCCGGCCACAGGATGTGCGGTGAGCAGTTTCGCGCTGCCACGCGCTGCCGGCATCAATTCATACATTGGCGCGCATCCGAGCGACGCGTCAAAGGCGCGACCGGGCCGCGCCACGTTCTTCGCAAAGCCGATGTCAAACGCATCATAATCCGCATTCTCCGTCAGTTCGAGACTGACCAGCCAGGCCGTCCGTTCGGCATGCTCGGCCGCGATCAAGGCGAACGAGGCCGCCATGCTGCTCGTGCCCTCGCCACTGCGCGCCGCGACAAACATAATAGTGCGGGCGCCCTGCTGCGGCCTCAGGCGCGATGCAACGCTCCACAGCGTCGCCAGATCCGGCCGCAGGTCGCGCATCCTCGCTCAGGCCTCCCCGACAGTCGCGAGCACGGGCAGGTCCAACGTTCGCTCAACCGAGCGCCGCGTGGCAAAGCCTTTACGGGTCAGGGCCTTCAACAGCCCGGCAACAATCGCGGCGAAACAGGCCAGCAAGAAGGCGAGCACCGCCGCGACGGACCGCGTCGCGGTCGGCCGCACCGGTACGCTGGCGGGCTCAAGGACGCGAATGCCATAGAAGCGGCTCACGTTCGCGTCCACATCCTGTCTCACCTCGGACATCAGGTCGCGCTCCAGCAAGTCCCGCTTGCGCATCAATTCCTTGTAGCGCGGCGTGAGGCTGGTGAGGCGGGCCTGACGCGCCTCGAACCCGGCTATCTGCCTTGCAAGGGCGGCCTGCTGGTCTTTCAGGGACGCCGCTTCGGCCTGAAGATCGCCGATAACCGACAGCATCTGTTCATAGCGCGGGTTCGGCCCCGTCCGCACCGTGCCAACAGGTCGGTCCAGCGTATCGATAAAGGTTTCGGCTCGGGCAATGCGCCGGTCCATGTCCTGCACCACAACAGACCCCGGCAAATGGTTGACCAGCAGCGCTTCGCGTTCGAGCTTCATGTCGATCAGCGTCTTCTCGGTCGAGTCCTCGACGAAGAGGCGTTGTTGCGGCCGGATCGCCCTGATCTGCACGCGATAGGCGCCAAGCTGGCTCTCCACCTGCTGGAGACGGGAATCCGTTCCCAACAGGTCTTCACTGGCTGCCTGGTAGAGCGCCTGAACGGTATCGCGCTCTGCTTCGAAATTGCTGATGCCCTGCACCTCCAGGAAACCGCCGACTGCGGCTTCAGATTCCAGCAGCCGAGCTTCCAGTGTGGTCCGATCAATCGGTGGCCTGATGGACTGGGGCTGCGCCAACACTTGCGAGCTATAGGCAAGATAGGCGCCGATGAGCGCATTGAGGACCTCTGCGGAAGTTTCCGCGTCTCCATTCTTGTAAGTCGCCGTGATGACGGGCGCCCGCGATGACGCCCAGACCTGGAAGTCCCGCTCCATCGCGTCGGCGCTCATCTGGCGACACTCTGCGGCGAGGCGGCGAAGACCTCCGGCATCGACTCGCACCGCGCGGCTCCTGGCCTCACAGGACTCGTTGAGCGCAGGATACAGGCGCGACATCGGAAACCGGTCGAGCACACGGGCAACAATCACCGGACTGCGCAGGAATTCCAGCTCGGGCTGGACGAGATCGTCATGACTGGCGCCGCTGACCGAAGGCACGATCAGGCGGGAGCGCGATTCAAACTGGTCAGGTCGTGATATAGCCGCCGCGAGGCCGAGTGCAAACACCGGCACGAACACCAGCAGCATCAGCCACTTGGCCCGCCAGAACTGCACAATCAGGTCCGCTGCCCCAAGCCGTGGCCGCGACGCGGATGCCCGCGCCATGCCGTTTTTCGCCGGATCTCGGTTGGGGGCCTCGTTCAAAGGCATGTCGGTTGCGGCTCCTCACAGCGCGTGAAGAATCAAACTCGCACGCTGGCGTTTGATATTTCATTAAGCTTAACAACGGCGCCCGGACAGGAGCATCAGCGTCCGGGCGAGCCGCAAAAGCCTAGTTCATCAGTTTGAGCCACTCGCGGGCTGACTGGAGGGCCTGCTTGACCTCGTCGGACGACATCATGTCGGCCAGTTCGGCGCGCTGGATCTTGGCGTCTTCCATCCCGCGCAGGGCGGCAAGGTTGAACCATTTGTGCGCGGCAATCATGTCGACTTCAACGTTGAGGCCGGTCGAATAGACCAGGCCGGCCTGGTAAAGTTCCTCGGTAGCCGAATCCGGTCCGAGCATCGAAGCGAGGTCTATAGCGTAATCTGCAAAGGGCATTGTCTTGTTCCTGTTTCACCTTGCCGCCGCATCGCCGGGATCATTCCCGTGTCCTGCCTTGGCGACCACCACCCGCCTTGTCCGGCGATGTGTGGAGAGTGCCGTGAGAGATTTGCGTTATAGTTAACGCCAGAGGGCCCAAAGGGGCAGAGTGTTACCGTCCGGAGGCACCCCGTTAACCCTACCCGCTCACAGGCCTCTGACAGCCGCAAAAACCATTTTTACTTTCCGCTCTCGCGACAATCTGGCAAACCGAACCCATGACCGAATATTTCAAACCGATCCCGTACGCGCTGTGGCGCGAAGACAAGGCTGGTTTTGCCGAAGCGCTGGGAAACTCGTTCCGTGAGACGGGCTTTGCCGTCATCGCCGGACATCCCATCGGCCAAGGCGTCATTGACGAGAACCTGCGCGCCACCAAGGCCTTCTTCGCCATGCCGGATATCGCCAAACTCGCCTATGACGGCAAGTCCGGCGGCGGCCAGCGCGGCTACACCGCTTTTGCCATTGAGAATGCAAAGGGCGCCGCCAAGGCAGACCTCAAGGAATTCTGGCACACCGGCCGCCTCCTGCCGCCGAAATCGCCTTACCGCGAAACCATGGCCGACACGCCCAGCGTCGGCGAGATACCGGATTTTGACCGCGCCACCCGCGCCCTCTTCGATGCGCTCGACGACATGGGCCGCGACCTGTTGCGGGCTATCGCGCTGCACCTTGGCCTCGACGAGATGTGGTTCGAGGACCGCGTCGAGATGGGCAATTCCATCCTCCGCCTGCTGCACTACCCGCCGCAGGAAAGCCCGCCACCCGAAGGCACGGTCCGCGCCGGCGCCCATGAAGACATCAATGTCATCACGCTACTGCTCGGGGCCGAGGAAGCCGGCCTTGAGGTCAAGCACCGATCCGGCGAGTGGCTGAGCGTCAACCCGCCACCGGGCGCGCTCGTCGTCAATTGCGGTGACATGCTGCAGCGCCTCACGGCTGGCGTCCTGCCTTCCACCACGCACCGCGTCGTCAATCCATCGCCGGAGCGCGCGAAATTCCCGCGCTACTCGACGCCCTTCTTCCTGCACTTCAACCAGGACGTCGTGATCAAGGCCCTGCACGGTTGCGTCGCCGAAGGCGGCACGGCCCAGCCGCCGATCACGGCGCAGGACTATCTTATGGAACGCCTACGCGAGATCGGGCTGGTGAAAGCCTAGCCCCACGGCACCCCTTGCCTCGCCCTCCCATTGCGCCTGAATAGGTGGCACAGTTCATCAGAAGCTGGCGGCAAGGCAGGAGGAACCCATGTTCAACAATACGGAATGGCTCGCGCAGGTCCGCGAAGACGTGATTGATCCCGATCGCGAGATCGTCGACCCGCACCACCACCTCTGGCCCAAACCGCATCTCAGCTACGACCTCGAGGAACTCTGGTCCGACACCGAAGACGGCCACAACGTGGTCCAGACCGTGTTCATGGAATGCGGTTCATCCTATCGTAGGGATGGCCCGGACCATCTGAAACCCATAGGCGAAACCGAATTCGTGGCTGCAGCTGCCGCCCGCTCCGCCGCCGATCCCGACAAGGCGACCATCGCTGGCATTGTCGGTCATGCCGACCTTCGCCTCGCCAACCTCGATGAGGTTCTCGACGCCCATGTCGCGGCCGCCAACGGCCTGTTCTGTGGCATCCGTCATGCCGGCTCATTCGACCCCCACAAGGACATCTTTTCAATCCCCGGCCGCGCGCCAGAGGGGCTCTACTTCGACACAGACTTCCGCCGCGGCGTCGCGCGCCTTGGTCAGCGCAGCTTCACCTATGACACCTGGAACTATCACCACCAGATTCTTGATTTCGCCGATCTCGCCAGCGCGGTGCCAGACACGACAATGGTGCTCGATCATTTCGGCACGCCTATCGGCGTCGGCCCCTATGCCGACAAGCGCGAAGACATTTTCGCCAAATGGAAAGACGATATCGCCGCCGTTGCCGAGCGCCCGAACGTGTTCGCCAAGATTGGCGGCCTCGCCATGCCCGACAATGGATTCGGCTGGAACACGCGCGCCACGCCGCCCACATCCGACGAATTCGTCGAGGCGCAGGCGCCCTATTACCACCACGCCATCAAATGCTTCGGGCCCGAGCGCTGCATGTTCGAAAGCAACTTCCCGGTCGACCGCCTGTCCATCGGTTATCGCACGCTCTGGAATGGCCTGAAGAAGATTGCCGCCGACTATTCCGAGACTGACCAGACCGCGATGTTCAGCGGCACCGCCCGCAAGATCTACCGGCTCTAGGTGCGCGCGAGCCAGTTCGCCGCGCCTGCGCCTGCGGCCTTGCCTGTCGCAAGACAGGCCGTGATCAGGTAGCCGCCAGTCGGCGCGTCCCAGTCGGTCATCTCCCCGGCACAGAACACGCCCGGCATGTCGCGCAGCATGAGATGCTCATCCAGCGCGCTCCACGCCACGCCGCCTGTGGTCGAGATCGCCTCGTCCAGCGGCGCCGTGCCTGTGATCTTGATCGGCACTGCCTTGATCAGCTTTGCCAGTGCCGAAGGGGCAGCCGGCAGCGGCCCGCCCGTCGCTTCATGCAAGAGTGCCAGCTTCACGCCGGACAGATTGACGCTCTTGCGCAAATGATTGGCCATGGACTGCTTGCCGCGCGGCCGAGCGAGTTTCTCGGCAATCGCGCCGTCATCCATGTCCGGCAGAAGGTCCACGAACAGCGCCGCCTTGCCGTTCCGCGCCAGCCCATCAACGAGTGTCGCCGACAGCGTATAGATTCCGCCGCTCTCAAGCCCGCGCTCTGTAATCACGAATTCAGATCGCGTCTCTTGACGACCGTGCGTACCGTCCGTCCACAGACGCACGGACTTCACCGGATCGCCCGGGAATTTTTCTTTCAGGTGATCCGACCAGTCGACTAGAAACCCGCAATTCGACGGCCCGAACGGCGCCGTCGCCACACCCTTGCCGGCCAGCAAGGACGCCCACGCACCGTCAGACCCAAGACGTTTCCAGCTCGAGCCGCCCAGCGCCAGCACCGTCGCATCGGGTGTCGCCGTCACGGCGCCATCCGGCGTGTCAAACATGAGTGAACCTGTCTTATCCCATCCCTGCCAGCGATGCCGCGGATGCAGAACAGCGCCCATCTCCTGCAACCGGACAAGCCAGGCCCGCAGCAAGGGTGAGGCCTTCATCATCTCCGGAAACACGCGCCCCGTCGGACCGGTATGGGCGGCAATGCCAAGCCCCTGCATCCATTCCGTGATTTCATGCGGCCCGAATGCCTTGACCATCTCTGCCAACCGGGCATCCCCGCGATAGCGCGACAGGAATACGTCCGCATCTTCGGCATGGCTTATATTCAGCCCGCTCTTGCCCGCCATCAGGAATTTCCGCCCGACACTCGGCATCGCGTCATAGATGTCGACATTGATGCCGCGTGCGGTCAGCGCCTCGGCAGCCATCAGGCCGGCCGGCCCCGCGCCAATGATTGCGGCGCCCACCTAAATCAAACCGGCCAGGGGTGAACTCGGGTCGGCATACATTTTCTTCGGCATCCGTCCGGCGAGATAGGCCTCGCGCCCGGCGATCACCGCATGTTTCATCGCGCTCGCCATCAGGATCGGGTCTTTTGCTGCCGCAATCGCGGTGTTCATCAGCACGCCGTCACAACCCAGCTCCATCGCAATCGCCGCGTCCGACGCCGTGCCGACGCCGGCGTCCACAATCACCGGCACGCGGGTCTGTTCCACGATCAGGCGGATGTTGACCGGGTTCATGATGCCGAGACCCGAGCCGATCAGGCTGCCAAGCGGCATGATTGCGCAGCAGCCGGCATCTTCCAGCATCTTGGCGTAAACCGGGTCATCCGAGCAGTAGACCATGACCTCGAACCCGTCCGCGATCAGCGCCTTGGCGGCCTCAAGCGTCTCCGGCATGTTCGGATAGAGCGTTTTCTGGTCGGCCAGCACTTCCAGCTTCACGAGATTCCAGCCACCGGCCTCGCGCGCCAGGCGCAGCGTCCGCACGGCCTCGTCCGCCGTGTAGCAGCCTGCCGTGTTGGGCAGATAAGTAAACTCGTCCGGCTTGACGAAGTCGGTCAGTATTTCCTGGCTCGGGTCCGACAGGTTCACCCGCCGAAGCGCCACGGTAACGATCTCGGCGCCCGCCGCGCGCGCTGCATCGGCGTTCTGCTGGTAGCTCGCATATTTACCTGTCCCGACAATGAGTCGCGACGCATAGGATTTTCCGGCGATGATCAGGGGTGCGTCAGTCATGTCTGCTGATCTGGCCGCGTTGACCCCGTCCGTCAACTCCTCGCCGGTCAACCGCCCCCGACGAACTGTACCAGTTCCAGCCGGTCGCCCTCTTCCAGCACGGTAAAGGCATGTTCAGACTTCGGCACGATCTCCAGATTGCGCTCCACGGCAATGCCGCGCGGGTCGCGTCCCGTGGCCTCCGACAGCTCTTCCAGCAGCATAGAAAGGGTCGTGCCTTGGTTAACCTGCCTTGCCTCACCATTCAGGGTTATCTGCATGTCTGCCGCCTCCGGTTCAAAGCCCCCTTGCCTTGCCGGGCGTTCCAGAGCAAGACGGGGCGCATGTCAAAACCGATATATGTTCTCGGTGGGCCAAACCTCAACCTGCTCGGTACGCGCGAGCCGGAGATTTATGGCTACGAAACACTCGAAGATATCCATGCTCGCCTGCGCAGCCTGTCTGCCGGCGTGCCCATAGAGGCGCGCCAGACCAATCATGAGGGCGAACTGGTGGATTGGGTCCAGGAAGCCTCTCGCGATGGCTCTGTCCTCATCCTCAACGCTGCGGCCTTCACACATACATCTGTGGCCTTGCATGACGCCCTCAGGGCCTGCAAAGTGCCTGTTATCGAAGTGCACCTGTCCAACCCGGCGGCGCGCGAAGCCTTCCGCCAAGTGAATTACGTTGCACCTGTCGCAAAAGCTACGATTGCGGGCCTCGGCGCCTACGGTTATGAGCTTGCGCTTCTGGCAGCCAAGTCCCTGACGGGCCAAGGAGATATTTAGCGTCCCATGAGCACTGCAAAGACAAAACTCGACACCGGCCTCGTCCGGGAACTGGCCGCGATCCTGAGGGAAGCGGACCTCGGCGAAGTCGAAATCGAGCATGACGGCCTGAGAATCCGGGTCAGCAAGCCGGCTGCACCTGTGATGCAAAGCGCGGTCATGGCCGCGCCCGTCGCTGCCGCCCCGGTCGCCGCTGCTGCAGCCCCTGCCGCTGCAGGCGCGCCCGCGGCACCTGCCGTGTCGGACAATGCGATCAAGTCGCCCATGGTCGGCACCGTCTACTTGTCCCCTGAACCGGGCACGAAACAGTTCTTCAATATCGGTGACAAGGTCAAAAAGGGCGACACGCTGATGCTTGTCGAAGCCATGAAAACCTTCAATCCGGTCGAAGCCGACCGCGCCGGCACCCTGACGGCGCTTTACGTCACCGACTCGCAGCCGGTGGAATTTGGCGAACCGCTGGCCCTGATTGAATAGCATGGCCGAGCAACGCACGATCAAGAAGGTCCTGATCGCCAATCGCGGCGAGATTGCCCTGCGAATTCACCGCGCCTGCAAGGAAATGGGCCTCATGACGGTTGTGGTTCACTCCACCGCCGACCGGGACGCCATGGCCGTACGCCTTGCCGACGAAAGCGTCTGCATCGGCCCGCCGCCCTCATCGGAAAGCTATCTCAAGAAATCCCAAATCCTCGCGGCCGCCGAAATCACTGGCGCCGATGCGATCCATCCCGGCTATGGCTTCCTGTCGGAAAACGCCCAGTTCGCCGAAATGGTCGAGGCTCACGGCCTCGCCTTCATCGGCCCGACCGCCGAGCACATTCGCATCATGGGCGACAAGATTGCCGCCAAGGTCGCGATGATCGAGGCCGGTGTGCCTTGTGTGCCCGGCTCCGAAGGCGCGTTGACCTCAATTGCCGAGGCCAAGAAGGCCGCCAAGAAGATCGGCTTCCCGGTCCTCGTGAAGGCTTCTGCCGGTGGCGGTGGTCGCGGCATGAAGCTGGCAAGAACCGAGGCCGACCTCGAAAATGCGGTAAAAACCGCCAAGACCGAGGCCAAGGCCGCATTCGGTGACGACGCTGTCTATCTCGAGAAATACCTTGAGGGTCCGCGCCATATCGAAGTCCAGATCATTGCCGACACGCATGGCAACGTGGCCCACCTCTGGGAGCGCGACTGCTCGCTCCAGCGCCGCAACCAGAAAGTCTTTGAGGAAGCCCCGTCTCCCGCTCTCAACCAGGCCCAGCGCGAAGAAATCGGCGGCATCTGCGCCCGTGCCATGAAAGAGCTCGGCTATCGCGGCGTTGGCACGATCGAGTTTCTCTATGAGGACGGCAAGTTCTACTTCATCGAAATGAACACCCGCCTGCAGGTCGAACACCCAGTCACCGAGATGATCACCGGCATCGACCTCGTGCGCGAGCAAATTCGCATTGCCGAAGGCAAGGAGCTGTCCTTCCGCCAGGAAGATGTGATGCTCGTCGGCCACGCCATCGAGTGCCGAATCAATGCCGAACACCCTGAAACCTTCGTACCTTCACCTGGCCTGATCACGGATTTCCATGCCCCAGGCGGCCCGGACGTGCGTCTCGATAGCGCCGCCTATGCCGGTTACCGCATCCCGCCGCATTACGATTCGCTGATCGGCAAGCTCATTGTGCACGGTCGTACACGCAGCGAATGCATCATGCGCCTGCGCCGTGCGCTGGCCGAAATGGTCGTCGGCGGCGTCTTCACGACGCTCGACCTCCATCGCCGCCTCGTCGACAATGAAGACGTGCTGGCTGGGAACTACAATATCCACTGGCTCGAAAAATTCCTCGCCGAGAACAAGAGCACGGCCGAATAAACCGCAGGCCTTCACAACAGCTGGCGCAGTCTGCCCCATGGACAGGCGCGCCAGCGAAATTCATATTCAAATCATGTCATCGCGCTTCGGAACCCAGGATCTGCTCGCCTGCTATCGCCGGGGCGTCTTTCCGATGGCGGATTCGCGTGATGATCCGAACCTCTTCCTCGTCGATCCGGACTTACGTGGCATCCTTCCCCTCGACGCCTTCCATATCCCCCGGCGCCTGAAGCGCACCGTGATCCAGGAACCTTACCGCGTCACCGCCGACACGGCGTTCACACGCGTCATGGAATTTTGTGCCGAGGAAGGCGCCGGGCGCGAAAGCACCTGGATCAATTCCGCGATCCTCAATCTTTACAGTACTCTTCACCGCGAGGGGCACGCCCATTCCATCGAATGCTGGGACGGCGACCAGCTCGTTGGCGGACTATACGGCGTCGCGATTGGCGGAGCCTTTTTCGGCGAGAGCATGTTTTCGCGCGCCACCGATGCGTCAAAGATCGCGCTGGTTCATCTCGCTGCCCGTCTGATCGCCGGCGGCTACACACTGCTCGACGCGCAATTCCATAACCCGCATCTCGAACAATTCGGATTGATCGAGATTCCACGTGCGGATTTCAAGGCGCGCCTGCGCGACGCGCTGACGGTCGCGGCGGATTTCTATTCCGGGGTCGGTTCAGTATCCAGCGACGGCGGGACATCGTCCAGCAGCGGCTCGTCGGCCGGCGCGATGACGGGCGTCGGCAGCTTCACCGGAGTTGGCGCGGTACAGCGGATCACCCAGATATCATAGACTGAGTGCTCCAGCGCGCTGAGGCCGGGCGAAGATGCATACATCCAGCCCGAGAAAAGTTCCGGGTTCTCTTCGCTCACCGTTTCCACCACATCGGCCGACACGGCAGCGTCCATTGTTTCGACGGCAACAGGTTGCGTCGAATGTATTTTCAGGAAAGCCGCGCTCTCCGGCGCCTCTTCAGGCGGGGTCTGGTAACAGGCCTTCAGCTCCACTCTAAGCGAACCGAACACGACCGGTTCACCGACCTTCACGTCAATGTCCGTCGAACGCCCGGTGATCTTGTCCAGGGCCCGCAACGTTGCCGTGTTCTTCTGGTCGAAGGTCGCCGCGTGCGCAGCGCCGATCAGGCTGAGGCCAAGCGCGGTTGCAGCAAGGAATCGGATCATTGTCCGTCATCTCCGGCAGGATAGGGATCGTCAGCGGGCACCACAGCCGGCTCGGATGGCGTTACGGTCTGGGGAGCGGCTGACGGCGCGGGCTTCGGGGCCGGCTGGGCGACGGGCTCAGACGCAAGCTCAGGTGCGGCGTCCGGTTGCTCTGCACTCTCTGCCGTATCTCCACCACCACCACCACCGGCTGCGAACGAGGCAAACAGGGTCAGCAGGTCAACGCTACCACGTGTATACTTGATTTCGCCGGTGCCATCCTGGGGGATCGTGTCGAAGCCGCCGCCCGGTTCGAGGCCGATATAGCTACCGCCAAGCAGGCCATCCGTCGAAATCCGCGCATCGGTGTCGTCCGGAAGCTCCCATTTCTTGTCGAGCGACAACGTCAGCACCGCTTCGAATCGCGTCGGATCGCCTTCGATCGATTTGACAACGCCAGCCTTTACGCCGGCGATGCGCACGTCGGATCCGCGCGAGATTCCGGACACATTGTTGAACCGGGCCAGCACATTGTATTGGTCACCCTTGGTTTCGGTATCGCCGCCAACGGCGAGCGAGAACCAGAGGAACACGGCGGCAACGACCACAACCAGCGCGCCGACAAGGGTTTCGAAGAACGACTCACGCATCGGGTGTCCAGGCCTCGTAATCGCCGTCGGACTTCTGACGTCGGGCGCCTTCCGACAGGCTGCCTTTGGGTTTCACCGCGTAGGGCGTGCCGGTCATGTTAGGCGTATGATCCGTTTCCCAGTCGCGCCGCTCCAGCGGCATGTGGGTCGGAGGCTCGTTCACCGTATAGTGCAGCCAGCCATGCCAGTCTGCCGGCACTTTCGACGGTTCGGCCAGGCCCTTGTACATCACGTACCGGCGGTGGCGCCCTTCGAGCGACGCCTTGCGATCCTCGAAATAGCGATTGCCATATTCGTCGGTACCGACATAGCCGCTGCGCCGCTTGATATCGAATGAGGCGCCCACGGTGATACCGCTCCACCAGGTGAAAATCTGCTTCAGCATTGTCTGCCTGTCCTGACGTGACTTGATGGCCGCAATATGGCGTCAGTCGGCCTGTTAATCCAGACCGCCACGGCAGGCAATGCGCGGCATCCGCCCGATGCGCCAGCCCATGCGCCAATACAGCTGACTCAGCAGCCAATCTGGCTTAGCATCGCCGGTCTGGACATCATGGTGAAAGAGGCAGGTCGCATGAACGTGAACGGCAAACTCATCGTGATTGCCGCCTTGGTCGCCACGGCCCTTGGCGCATCGAGCGAGGCGCAGACCCGCCCCGAATCGCACGACAGGGCGCCAAAATATCGCGTTTCACCCTATTTTGTCTTCGACGACGCACGCACGAATACCGTGCGTGCCGACGGTGCCATCGTCCAAAACGGCGCGCCAGCGCCCATCTCACTCAACAATGGCACTGGCCAGTTTGCACTGGCAGGCGGTCCGGACGGCGAAGCGATCAACGCGGTCCTTGCGGACGCGAATGGCGACGGCGCACCCGATTTGGCGATTGCCCGGCGAACGGGCGTGAGCCTCCTCATGCCCGGCGACGGCAGGGGCGGCTTTGGCCTTGCGACACCGCTGACGGGCACAGAATCCGGCGCCACTGGGATCGCTGCAGCGGACGTGGACGCAGATGGAGATACAGATTTCGCGATCACCCGCGGGGACGGACAGGACTGCCTCATCCTGCTCAATGATGGCCAGGGCCAGTTCATACCACGCCCCGTAGACGGCAGCGCGGGCAGCTATGCCCAAATCCTGCTTGAAGACGTCACGGGCGACGCCCGGATCGATCTCGCGCTCTATGCCTTCGACGGCGACAGTCCGTTGTTCACAGGCGACGGCACCGGGCAATTCAGGCGCGCCGGCAGTCTCGACGCCCCGGACCAGCCCGTGGACGTCACCGGCCGGGCCGATCCGTTCGCCGATCCCACCCTGCCAAACCCGGGCGAGTACGAGCTCCCGTTCCGCATTCTGGTCACGCCCGTTCTAGACGGCAGGACAGAATTCACCCCGGGTATCGCGCTCAACGATTCGAACGGTGACGGCCTGCCAGACCTGATCTTCGGGAATCCAGCCGAATAAGCGCCAGATTCGGCCGCCATCCCCACAATAATCCACCTCCGGCAGTTGAAGCTGCGCGCCGCACCCGTCACGCTCTGCGTGAGTGATTCGCGAAGGAGCCGCTTATGCCTGACCAAAGCCGGGACGAAATCCTGATCGCCGCCGAATCCGATGGCCTCATATCGCCCGAGGCGGCATTCGGCACGCTCTGCCGGGCTGCCGGGCTTACACCCGCTGACATGACGCCCAAGGCCCTCGACGGGCTCGCCGCGTCGGCCTCAGCTGCCAACCTGCAGAGCGTGTCACAGCTTGCGCTCGCCGAAATGCTTGAACGCCTCGGGCCTGCCCCACGCAATGCCGATCTGGCCGAGGCCCTCGCTTCAGGCCTGCCGCAGGACCTGCTCGAAGAAGCCCTGCGCCTGCCCGGCGGCATCCTGCGCACCGCTGGCGCCCTGCGCGCCGCCGCTGTCGATACGCCAGCGCCGCCGCCCGCCGTCTTCACCTCTCATCCCGTCGACTTCGCGCTTGAGGCATCCCTGCTGGCTGCGCTGAAGGAAGGTGCCGAGATCGTCTTCCTGCAAGACGCCCTGCCGCCAGCCGCTACGCCCGCCCGGCTGGTCGATGTCTCGCAAGCCGTCAGCCCGGACGGTTTCGAGGACGGATTCCTCATCTCCGCCGCAGAAGCCGCTGCTGCTGACATGAAAGACGGAATCATCGTCGTCACCGGCCTTGGCGCCGCCGTCATGGCGCTCGGCCTCGATTATGCCTCCGATGCTGGCATCGCCGCTGGCGCCGCCATGGCGGCCCTCGTTCGCTCCGCTGCGACCGGCGCCGCGTTCAGCGCGAGCCATGCCAAAGCGCTCGGCCTCCAAGCCCGCAAGTCGGGCAGCAAGCGCCCGTGCTGCGTCATGATCCTGCCCGTCAGCGATCCGATGGCGGCCCTGCCCGACTGCGAAAGCGACGCCGCCGCACCGGTCCGCGCCGTGCTCACCTATGGCGACGACGCGCCCAGCCTCACCCGCGCCGCGCGAATCGGTCTTGCAGCGCGTGCGCCCGAAGCCCTGCCTGGCGTGCTCGACCGGATATCCAATTCAGGCACGCAGGATCTCGAAACTGCGCTCGGCATCGCGCGCTTGCGCGACCGGGGCTTCACCGAAGCCGCGCTCGACCGGGTCGGCCGCGCGCTCGGCGAGGGCCTGCCACTCAACGCCGCCTTCTCGCGCTGGGTGCTCGGCGACGAGATCATCTCGCACGACCTGAAACTCACGCCCGAGAATTTTGATGCAGACGGGCGCGGCGTGCTGTCTGCCATGGGCTTTTCCCGCGCGGACATCGCCAAGGCCGAGGCCGCCCTTGACGGCGCGGGTGAGGCCATCGCCGCACGCGCGCTGCAGGAATGCGGTTTCGTGATCGACGTGTCGCCAGCAGACGAAATCCGCTTTGCTGTCGCCTGCAACAAGGCGCTGGGCGGCGGTGTCGTCGTATCGGTCAGTGCCCGCGCCGGCCTCGACATGGCGGAAGCCGTCATCGCAGACGGCCTGTCCGCCCATCTGGCCGGCCATCGCACGCCCGCCGGCGAAGACGTCCGTGACCGGATGGAGCATATTCTCTCCCTGGCCGAGGAACTCGCCGACGAGGCCGACCTCCCGCAATCCTCGCCGGAATTTCACGAAGCCCGGTCCGCCACCCGCACCCGCCTGCCCGACCGGCGCAAGGGCTATATCCAGAAAGCCACCGTCGGCGGCCACAAGGTCTATCTCCACACCGGCGAATTCGACGATGGCCATCTCGGCGAAATCTTCCTCGACATGCACAAGGAGGGCGCGGCCTTCCGCAGCCTGATGAACAATTTCGCCATCGCCACATCAATCGGCCTGCAATACGGCGTCCCGCTGGAAGAATTCGTCGATGCCTTCGTGTTCACCCGCTTCGAGCCAGCCGGCCAGGTCACTGGCAACGACCGCATCACTCGCGCCACGTCCATCCTCGACTACATTTTCCGGGAACTGGCCGTGTCCTATCTTGGCCGCGACGATCTTGCCGAGGTCGACGTCACACATGATGGGCTTGGCCGCGGCGCAGGCGACGCCACACGCGAACCGGCCGCCTTCACCGAAGAAGCCGCCCAGATCATCTCGCGCGGATTCTCCCGTGGCCACCTGCCCGACAATATTGTCATCCTCGACAAGCGCCGTGCCGAGAAACAGGCCGAATCGGATCTCGACGCAGACGCCGAGGAACTCGAATCGCCCGCCTATCTCGAACAGGGCTGTGAATCCTGTAGCAGTTTCACGGTTTTCGCGATCGGCGAAGACGGCGACACATCCTGCGACACGTGTGGCGAAGAAGGTCGCGTCTCCAAATAATCACGCCGGTTTCGGAGCCGTCTTTTGTCAGCTCACGTAAGGGAAAGGTCTGCGCGACAGTTTGGCAACACTTGGTGCGCTTCTGCAGTTGTTACGGTTTGTTCAGTATAGCAGGATAAGACAACGCGATATTCTGGGTTCATGAGTGGTATGCCTTTTCGCCTGAACCTGGTTGCCGTGATCGCCCTATTGGGCGTGTCGGTCCCTGCCATTGCGCAGGGCAAGCCGGTCGCGTGGCAACCCGGCTATGTCGGCTCGTGCGGCGGATGCAATCTCGCCGGTCGCAACATGTCCGGCTGGACGCTCAGCGGGGCGAGCTATCCCGGTGCCAATCTCGAATTCGCCTTCATGCGAGGCATCCAGGCCGCCAGCGCCAATTTCGAAGGCGCCAATGCGTCCGGCGTTGACCTGCGCACGGCTGTCCTGACATCCGCCCGTTTTTCCGATGCCGTCCTGTCGAATGCCCGCCTGATGGGCGTCCAGGCCACCGGTGCCGAGTTCCGCAAGACCATTCTGCGCGGGGCCAACATGCAGGGCGCGCTGATGGTTGGTGCCAATTTTTCGGAAGCAGACCTGGGCGAGACCCAACTCGATGAGGCTGACCTCTCTGGCGCAAACCTCACTGGCGTGAAGTTCGACAAGGCCGTGATGAAGGCAACCATCCTCAATGGCGCCAACATGACGGGCGTCATGATGACCGGCGCGGATGTTGCCGGTGCCTCGTTCCGCGACGTACGGTTCATCGCAGCCGACCTGTCCGGCATGACCCATCATGACTTGGCAAACTTCACCGGCGCCTGCAGCTCGATCGACACGCTGATGCCCCCCGGCCTGCTGCTGCCGCTTTGCGGTGACGTCATCACGGCGGCCAACGTTTCGGCGCAGTAATTCATCGCCACACTTCGAGCGCTCATCCTGAGCGAAGTCGAAGGACGGGCGCTTTTGTTGAAATCCTGGGACAGACCCCCACCCAACCTCCCCCTTTCAGCGGGAGGAGTTCGTTTCTGCGGCGCCGATCTCTCCACTTGGGACAGTCTGTTCTCCCCCTGGAGAGGGGGGGGGTAGGCCCCGCGCACCAAAACCTGCATGTCCTCTATAAGGAGCGACAAGCCTCAGGTTTTCGCCTGAGGCGCGAGCCGGATGTTCAGCTCTTTCAGCTGCTTGTCATCGACCGGGCTCGGTGCGCCCATCAACAGGTCGCGCGCCTGCTGGTTCATCGGGAACAGGATCACGTCACGCAGGTTCTCGACCTCGGCCAGCAGCATCACGATCCGGTCAACGCCCGGTGCAATCCCGCCATGCGGCGGCGCGCCATAGCGGAACGCATTCAACATGCCTCCGAACTTTTCCTCCACCACTTCCGGACCATAACCGGCCAGTTCGAACGCTTTCAGCATGAGGTCAGGCCGGTGGTTCCGGATCGCGCCGGATGACAGCTCGATGCCGTTACAGACGATGTCATACTGGTAGGCCTTGATGTCGAGTTGCTTCTCCACCGTGTCGGCTGCCAGCAGCTTTTCCATGCCGCCCTGCGGCATCGAGAACGGGTTATGGCTGAAATCAACCTTCTTGTTGTCTTCGTCCCACTCGTACATCGGGAAATCGATGATCCAGCAGAAGCGGAAGATGCCGGGCTCGATCAGGCCAAGCTCCTCGCCGATCCGCGTGCGGGCCGCGCCAGCCAGTTTCACGGCATTGGTCTTGTCGCCAGCGGAGAAGAACAGTGCGTCGCCGGCTTTCACGCCAGCCGTCTCGGCCAGCGCAGCAAGCGCCTCAGGCGCAAAGAACTTGGCGATCGGGCCGGTGCCCGTCAGCTTGCCGTCATCTTCCACGAAGCGGATATAACCGAGGCCGGGCGCCTGCATCTCTTTCTTGGCCCAGGCATCCATCTTGTCGAAGAAGCTGCGTGGCTGCTCGGCCGTGTTCGGTGCCGGGATGGCGCGCACGATACCGCCGCCGTCGACAATCTTCTTGAACACGCCCAGCGTCACGTCTTCGCGCGTCACCACGTCGGACACGTCGCAGATGATGATCGGGTTGCGCAGGTCCGGCTTGTCGGAACCGTATTTCAGCATCGCTTCGGCAAAGGGGATATGCACGAACGGCTCGTCCGGCACGGTACGGCCCTTGCCGTCCCAGTCGGCGAATTCCTCGAATACGTCGCGCAACACAGGTTCGATCGCGTTGAACACGTCTTCCTGCGTGACAAAGCTCATTTCGATATCGAGTTGGTAGAATTCGCCCGGGCTGCGGTCAGCACGCGCATCCTCGTCGCGGAAGCAGGGCGCGATCTGGAAATAGCGGTCAAAGCCCGACACCATCAACAGCTGCTTGAACTGTTGCGGCGCCTGCGGCAGCGCATAGAACTCGCCCGGATGAATCCGGCTCGGCACCAGGAAGTCGCGTGCGCCTTCCGGACTGGAGGCCGTCAGGATCGGCGTCTGGTATTCGGTAAAGCCCCCGGCCACCATGCGCTGGCGCAAGCTGGTGATCACGTTCGAGCGCAGGATCATGTTCTTGTGCAGCGTCTCGCGGCGCAGGTCGAGATAACGGTGCTTGAGCCGGATGTCTTCCGGATAGTCCGGCTCGCCGAACACGGGCAGCGGCAGCTCGGCTGCCTCGGACAGCACTTCCACCGCCCCGGCCACCATTTCGATCTCGCCGCTGCCAAGGTTCGCATTCACCAGGCTCGCATCGCGCGCCACGATCTTGCCCTTGATGGACAAGACGCTCTCCGTGCGCAGGCGCTCGACCGTCTCGAACCCGGGCGCGCCCGGGTTGAACACGACCTGCGTCAGGCCGTAATGGTCGCGAAGGTCAATGAACATGACACCGCCATGGTCGCGGCGGCGGTGCAGCCAGCCGGACAATTTAACGGTTTCGCCCACGTGGGACGCGCGAAGTTCACCGCATGTATGGGTGCGATAGGCATGCATCGGATCGTTTCTCCGGAAAGGCAGTCATTAGAAATCAGGGGCGCAAGGGCATTTAAGCCCTTTCACTTGTCAAGGGCCTGCGATACGCAACCCGATCATGACTGACAACTCCTTGACTCCTATTACTGAGCAGTCGGCGCTCGAAGACCTGTGCGGCAAACTCGCCGAATCGGACTTCATCTGCGTCGATACCGAATTCCATCGGGAAACCACCTACTGGCCGGAGCTCTGCCTCGTGCAGGCCTCCGCCCCCGGCGTGGAAGGCCTGATCGACCCGCTGGCCGAGGATCTGGACATCGGTCCCTTCCTCGACCTGATCGCGGCCGACAACCGGGTGAAAGTGTTCCACGCCGCCCGGCAGGACATCGAAATCTTCAATCGCCTCATCGGCCATCCGCCCGGGCCGATCTTCGACACCCAGATCGCCGCCATGGCGCTCGGCTTCGGTGATTCGATCTCCTACGACAATCTCGTCCAGCGCGTCGTGCGCCGCCAGATCGACAAATCCAGCCAGTTCACCGACTGGATGCGCCGTCCGCTCAGCCAGAAACAGCTCGTCTATGCCCTCGGCGACGTCACACATCTGCGCGACATCTACCTGATCATGCGCGAGGAACTCGAGAAGACCGGTCGTATGGGCTGGGTGCGCGAGGAAATGGCGGACCTCGAAGATCCGGTCAAATACGACACCGACCCGATGAAGGCCTGGCAGCGCCTGAAACTGCGCAAGCCCAAGAAGGATTATGCCGCTGTGGTTGTCGCCGTCGCCGCCTGGCGCGAACGCCTCGCGCAGGAACTCGACAAGCCGCGCCGCCGCATCCTCAAGGATGATGCCATCCAGGAAATCGCCGCCCAGAAGCCGCGCAATGAAGGCGACTATGGCCAGCTGCGCGCCGTGCCCAGCGGCTTTGTCCGCTCGAAACATGGCCAGAGCCTGATGGATGCCGTCACCGATGCCATCGACAATCCGGACAAGTACGCCCCCGAGCTGGAACCGCGCGTGCAGAACGCCCAGATTCCCGCCGGCGCGCCGGAATTGCTGAAGGTCCTGCTCAAACATGTCAGCGACGAGCACAATGTCGTGCCGCGCCTTATCGCCAATGCGGCGGACATCGACCGCATCGCACGTGGCGAGACCAGCGAAGATATCGGTGCCATGACCGGCTGGCGCTTCGACATGTTCGGCAAAAAGGCCCAGGCCCTGCTCAATGGCCAACTCGCCGTCTCGTTCGAAGGCGGCGAAATCCGGCTCTTCGACGTCTGACAGGCGCCGATCCCACTTTCCGGTCGACGCTCGGGATACAAGCGAATATCGCCCAAAGCGCTCATCCCGAGCGAAGTCGAAGGAGGGCGCGGGCGAGTCTGGTCCGCGCCAGGGCCCTCCTTCGACTTCGCTCGGGATGAGCCCCTCTGGTTTCTCGCTTTCAGTACACAGCAGCCAAGCGAATCCGCCCTAGCGCGCCACGACCGTCGGCTTGAGGCGCAACTGGTTCGCCGTCTGCGTCAGGCGCCGCAGCACCGTGTCCGACACCATCGGCTCGTCCACCTTCATCACGTGCAGCTCCAGGTTCTCGCCTTTGCGCGCTAGACTCGCGCGTTTCAGGATCGGCCCGGACCGCCCCGAGAACACCGCACCCAGCCGCATCGCGCTGCCCAGTTGGCGCGCCCGGTCAGCCTGTTCGTCGGTTGTCAGGCTGAGATACTCGCCCGGTCGCTTGAAATCCTTCTCGTACCGGCACCCGACGGCAAAGGCGATCATGCCCCGCTCGGCATGCGTCACGCCCGCATAGGGCGCCCGCAGCGCCTGTTCATAGGCCAACAGCGCCCGGTGGTCCGGATGGAAGCGCCCGGCACTGTCAGCCATCATGCAGGCGGCTTTCTCGATCCGCGCGTCAGCAGCCGGCGACCCGAACAGGTCCGGCTCCGGCGCGAATGCGGGGCTGACAAACTCATGCAGCGCCTGCCCGAAGGCAATCTGGTTCTGGTCCAGCCGCCCGAACGCAATCACGCCGTCGAGCAGCGGGTCCGTAACCGCTGCGCCGGTCAGGTCACGCAACACGCCTTCGCGCAGTCCGCCCGACGAAACCGTCACGCCTTCCAGCGAGCTGATGGCCAGGATTTCCTCCAGGATGATTGCGGCAATCGGCAGGTGTTTCGCGCGTCGGCGGTCGACTTTTTCCACCCTGCTACGCGCGCCCGCATTGCTGACGCTGTCCAGGCAAAGCTTTGCCGTTCGCGCCACCTGCCCCTCGTTCATCTGGTAGCCCTGCAGCACGTGCAGCGGATAATTCTCGATCTCCATGTTAAGGCGCGCAAATGACCGCCACGCGCCGCCCACGGCAAAGAACCGTCCCTGCGCCCCCGGCAGCACTTTCGAGGACTTGAGTTCAGCACGCACTTTCTTGCGCAGTTCGCGCAGGTCTCCGGCTTCCTCGGCCAGTGACAGTGGTCCCAGCAACAGGCTCTCGCCCCGCGCCTTGCCCGAGCCGATTCTCTGGAATTCGATGCTTGACCCGCCAAGGTCGCCCATCACACCTTTCGGACCCTGGAAGCTCGCCTCCACCCCCAATGCCGACAGCCGCGCCTCGTCAGCGCCCGACAGCACCATGACGGGTCGCCCCAGCACCCGCCCGGCCTTTTTCACGAAGTCTGCACCGTCACTCGCCTCGCGCACAGCGGCGGTCGCAACAGCCGTGTAATTGCGCAAGTGCAAGGCCTTCAGGATCGCGCGATACCGGCTCAGCGCGCTCAGTGCCGACTCCCGCCCCGTCGGTGACAGGGTGCCGCGCTGGATCAGTCCCTCGCCCAGTCCCGCCATGACCTTCTCGTTGAAAGTCTGGAGGATCGACGCACCCAGCACGTCATAGATCACCAGACGCACCGAGTTCGATCCGATGTCGATGATTCCTGCGCGCTCGGTTTTCGGGAACATCATGCCGGTTTTCTTCCCCGGTGCGACAGTCTGGGCGGCAGGCTGACTTCCAGCGCGCTGCCCCGTCCTGACAGGCTTGGATTGTCCATGAAATACCGGTGCGCTGCGAACGCCGTCTCCCGGTTCTCCGGCTTGATACGGTGATAGGTGCCGTCCGCGTGCATGATCCAGCTCTGCAGCTCGTCATTCAGGTTGGCGACCATGATCTGGTTCAACACCTGCCTGTGCACGGTCGGGTTCTCGATCGGCACCAGCGCCTCCACCCGGCGCGTCAGGTTGCGTGGCATCCAGTCTGCCGACGAGATGAACACTTTGGCATTCGGCGACGGCAGCGCCTCGCCATTGGCAAAGCAGACGGTCCGCGAATGCTCCAGGAACCGGCCGACAATGCTCTTGACCGTAATCGTCTCCGATAGGCCCGGTACGCCTGGCCTGAGGCAGCAGATGCCACGAACCACCAGCGTGATCGGCACGCCGGCCTGGCTGGCACGATACAGCGCATCGATCACCTCACCATCGACCAGGGAATTCATCTTGGCCCAGATGCCGCACGGCTTGCCCTTTTTCGCTGCCGAAACCTCGTCCCCGATCATCCGGATCAGGTCCTGCTTCAGGGTCAGCGGCGACATCGATATCTTCTCGAGAACCGGACCGACGCTTGGTGGTTCGCGATAGGCGGTGACGAAATTGAACAGGCGGTTGGCATCGCGCCCCAACGCCGCATCGGCGGTGAACAGCGACAGGTCGGTATAGATGCGCGCATTGATCGGGTGGTAGTTCCCGGTCCCGAAATGCGTATACGAACGAAGCTCCGTGCCCTCGCGCCGCACCACCAGAGACACCTTGGCGTGCGTCTTGTACTCGATAAACCCGTACACGACCTGCACGCCGGCCCGTTCCAGGTCGCGCGCCAGCCGCAGGTTCGCTTCCTCGTCGAACCGCGCCTTGATCTCGACCAGTGCCGTCACGTTCTTGCCGGATTCCGCCGCCTCGATCAGCGCCGCCACGACCGGCGAGTTTGACGTCGTCCGGTACAGCGTCTGCTTGATCGCCACGACCGCCGGGTCGGCCGCCGCCTGCCGGATGAACTGAACCACCACATCGAAACTCTCGAACGGATGGTGGACCAGGATGTCCTTGGCCCGGATGGCTGCAAAACAATCGCCGCCCATCTCGCGGATGCGTTCCGGATAGCGCGGCTCATAGGGCGGGAATTGCAGGTCCAGCCGGTCGTCGACGATCAGTTCCGACAGCTGCGCCATGCCGAGTATGCCGTCATACAGCACCGTGTCGGCCTGCTCGGCGCCGATCTCGTGCGTGATGAACTCGCGCAATATCTGCGGCGCGCTCGACTGCATCCTGAGGCGCACGATACGCCCCCTGCGGCGCTGCTTCAGCATCACCTCGAACTCGCGGATCAGGTCTTCGGCTTCTTCCTCGATCTCGATATCGCTGTCGCGCACGACGCGGAACAGGCAGCGGGCCTTTTCCTTGAATCCGGGGAACAGGTCACCCAGGAACATGCCGATCACGTCTTCCAGCGCAACAAACCGCATACTGCCCTTGGTCGATTTCGGCAGCCGGATGAAGCGGCGCACGAAGGCCGGCAGAGGCACGATCCCGACATGGCCTTCCCCGCCTGACTCCGACACAAGATCAACCGCAATCGAGAAGCCGAGATTGGGAATGAACGGGAACGGGTGCGCCGGGTCCACGGCCAGCGGTGTCAGCACCGGAAAGATATTGTTGCGGAAATAGGTCTCGAGCTCGGCACGCTCTTTCTTGGTCAGCGCGTCGCTTGACAAGACGTGGATATTCTCCGCCGCCATTTCACCCTTCAGCGTGCGCCACTGTTCCTGCTGGTCGGCGATCAGGCGCAGCGACGCCTTTTCGATCTGCTCGACCTGTTCGGATGGCTTCAGCCCGTCCTGGCTCGCCTTCACGATACCCGCCCGCACCTGCTCGCGCAGGCCCGCATAACGCACCATCTCGAATTCATCGAGATTGCTCGCCGAGATCGACAGGAAGCGCAGGCGCTCCAGCAGCGGGTGTGCCCGGTTGGCGGCTTCCTCAAGCACACGCTGGTTGAACTCCAGCCATGACAGCTCCCGGTTCAGGAACCGGTCTGGAGACGTCATCAGCGCCTTGTTGGTGCGTAGTGTTCCGTCAGCCATGTTTGCCCGTCAGCCCTTTTTCTTCGTCAGTTCAGCTTCGGCCCACCCGGCGCGTCCGCTTCCATCGCGTCGAGTACCTCCTTGACCAGCGGCACGCTCGGCGCCCGGCCCAAGTCGGTCACATTGTCACTCAGCCTTTCGGCGAACTGCTCAATGGCCTCATAGGAGAGATCAAGCCGCGGAACCAGATATTTGAGGACATCCGGCTCCAGTTTGAGGAAATGCCGCACCGCCGCCGCTTTCAGCCGGCCCAGCATCATCGCTTCGTCCGGCGCATAGATTTCCGCCACAGGCATCGAATTGAGACGCGACTTCAGGTCAGGTGACGGCGCCTGCCAGTTTGGCGGCGCCTGGTTGGCCGTCAGCAACAGCCGCCCCGACCCGCCCGAAACGAGATTGATCAGCGACAACATACGGTCGCCCGCCGGCACACGGTCGGCGCCGTCGATCGCCGTATAGGTCGCCGCCCGGGCCTCCACGTCGCGTGCCTTCAGGCCAGCGAACGGCTTGGCCTCAAACACGTCCCCGCCGAACTGCCGCGCCCAGGCATGGGCAATCGTCGTCAGGCCCGCTTTCGGCGGCCCGACAAGGCAGAGGACCGGCGTTGGCCAGTTCTCCGGACGCTGCACGATACGCAGGGCCGTTTCATTGACGGGAGACATGACAAGATCGGAAAACCCGAGCCCCGGGTCCGGAAATACAAAACTCAGCTGATCGGGCATACCGGGCCTGCCGACTCAGTTCCGCTCTATTGCCTCGCCGCAGCCGACACGGCCGAACGCAGCACCAGACCTTTGGCATCAGGCGCTTCTGCCAGCGACACGCCGCGCTGCAGCAGGTCGTTCTGCAGCCTTGGCTCGTCGCCCGCATAGGCAAACGTCACCAGCGCGCCATCACGGGCAATGGCCGTAATCTTGAAATCGGATACCAGCGGCGACCGCGCCAGCGCGCTGCGCAGCGTGTTCCATTCGGCCAGCGACGTATAGCGGACGCTGGCACTGGTCGTCGTGCGGGTACCGCCCCGGATGATCGAGCGCCGCTTCCAGTCCTCGTCGAGGAATTCTGCTGCCGCATCGGCTGCGCCTTTCAGCGTCGTCGCATAATTCGTGGTGCCGAGCAGTTCCGTTCCCGCCGCTGTCACCGTCGACAGCGTCGTGCGATACGCGCCGTTGCGGCCTTCAACTTCCGCCAGCACGCCGCGCCGTGCGCCGACTGTCGCTGCTTCAGTGGAAAAGACCGACCAGTCAGAGAAGGCCGTATAGCCCGGATTGGCGGCTGTCACATAAGGTGCCAGCGCGTTGGCATTGCCTGCGCCCAGTGCCTGGCGCCAGTCTTCCTGCGCCTGGTAATTTGATGCCAATGGCACGATCAGGCTCTTCGGGCCCTGAGTATCGACATAAGGCACGCCGATACTGTCCAGGTGCGCCCGCACCATCAGCGGGTTCAGCACCACGGACAGGACACCGCGATAGCGTCCGGCACCGGCGGTCTCTTCCTGCACGTCCACTGCCGCCGAGAGGCGCTCTGCGAGGGCATAATCCACTGGCAGGCCGCCCGCTGAGGCACGATCGTCCGACAGCGTGAACTTGGTCAGCAACAAGCGCGCTGCTTTCTGACGGGCCACCGACATGGCTTTTTCACGGGCTTCGATAACGCTCGCCGCCTGTTCATCGACTTCAATATTGCGAATGGTGTAGACATCGCGCGTATCCGCACGCGCTGGCAGCGAAGCGGCGCAGGCGAGGAATACCGAGGCGAGAAGCAAACGAATCATGGTCAACGACCTCCCTGTCAGCCTTCCTTGTAGCAAGGCAATGCGGAGGCTGGAACCGCAAGCAACACTGGATCAGGCGATTTCCCCATGCTAACGCGCGAAGCATCATGACCGAAACGCCCAAAACTCCCCTGTCTTACCGTGATGCTGGTGTCGATATTGAGGCAGGCGAACGCCTCGTCGGCGCCATCGGCCCAATGGCCAAAGCCACTGCCCGCGCCGGCGTGATGGGCGGCCTAGGCGGCTTCGGTGCCTTGTTTGATTTGAAGAAAGCCGGATATGATGACCCGATCCTCGTGTCCGGAACGGATGGCGTCGGCACCAAGCTGATGCTCGCCTTCGAAGCCGGGCAACACAATACGGTCGGCATCGACCTCGTCGCCATGTGCGCCAATGACGTGCTGGCGCAGGGCGCCGAGCCGCTCTTTTTTCTCGATTATTTCGCCACCGGCAAACTCGAAGGCGGCATCGCAGAAGCCGTCGTCTCCGGCATTGCCGAAGGCTGCCGCCAGTCCGGCTGCGCCCTTGTCGGCGGTGAAACCGCCGAAATGCCCGGCATGTACCCGCCCGGTCACTATGATCTGGCCGGCTTTGTCGTCGGGGCCGTCGACCGCGACAAGGTCCTGCCGCGCATGGACGACATGGTCCCCGGCGACGTGCTGATTGGCATTGCCTCCTCCGGCCCGCACTCCAACGGCTATTCCCTGATCCGTCGCATCGTCGAGCGCGAAGGCCTGACCCACGCCTCGCCCTCGCCGTTCAGCAACCAGACGCTCGGCGAAGCGCTGCTGACGCCGACCCGCCTCTATTCGCATATCGCCCTGCCGCTGATCCGTTCGGGCGTCGTCAAAGGCCTCGCCCACATTACCGGCGGCGGCCTCACCGAGAACACGCCCCGCATGGTGCCGGACCACCTGACGCCCGTCATCGACCGCAAGACCTGGACCCCGCTCCCGGTCTTTCAGTGGCTGCAACAGGCCGGCAATGTCACCGAAGACGAGATGCACCGCACCTTCAACATGGGCATCGGCCTGATCTTCGCGGTTGCCGCTGAAGACGTAGACGTCGCCATGGCCCAGCTCAATGAAGCCGGCGAAAACCCCGTCATCCTCGGCCACCTCGCCGCGAAATGAAGCGTCTCAAGCTCGCGATCCTGATTTCCGGCCGCGGCTCGAACATGGAGGCGTTGCTCAAGGCCGCCGCCGCGCCGGACTATCCGGCCAAGCCTGTCCTCGTCCTCTCCAACCGCCCCGATGCAGCCGGTCTCGAAACAGCTCTTGAGGCGGGCGTTCCCGCGCTTGCCATTGATCACAAACCTTATGGCAAGGACCGCGAAGCGTTCGAGCGCGCCATGGACGCCGCGCTCAGCGAGGCAGGCACCGAGATCATCGCGCTGGCCGGTTTCATGCGCGTACTGACGCCCAGGTTCGTGGAAAAATGGCAGGGCCGGATGATCAACATCCACCCCTCGCTCCTGCCGAAATACAAGGGCCTCGACACCCACCAGCGCGCCCTCGACGCAGGCGACGCCGAAGCCGGCGCCACCGTCCACTGGGTCAGCCCCGGTGTCGATGACGGCGAGATCATCCAGCAGGCCAGCCTGCCCATCCTGCCCGGCGACACGCCCGACAGTCTCGCCGCCCGCCTCCTGCCTGTGGAACATCGCCTCTACCCAGAAGCGCTGGCCAAGGCGTGCGCCGTGGTCTCCGCGCGGACCTGACACCCCCTCACCTCACCCAAACCCCACCCATCTCTCCACAAGCTCCGGGAACACTTTCGCCCGCAGGCCTTGGCGAAATCGCGCCGACACGGCACAAGCTACGTATCGAGCCGGAGATTTTATGTCCCGATAATATTGGCGCGCATGGTGCGGCTATCGCAAGTTGCAGAAGTTCAGACTTGACGTGCATTCGCACGCGAAGCGCTTCGCCTTGCCTCATCCAAAAATGACAATGAGCGTCCGGCACCGACCGGGACGCAAAACATGAAAGGAGTCTCTGACAATGATCAGACCCTATACTGACCAAGACACTGATGCCGTGGTGTCCATCTGGCGCGCGACCAGCGAAGTCGCGCATCCGTTTCTGTCCGAAGCGTTCCTCGCGGCAGAGACGGAAAATGTGAGAAACGTATATCCGAAATTCGCGGAGATCTAGGTGCTGAAAAACCACGGCCAGCCCATCGGTTTCATGGCCATGATCGACAAAGAGGTTGGGGCGATATTTCTCGCCCTCGCCTGTCATGGGCAAGGTTTCGGCCGCGCCATGATGGATTTTGCCGTTTCACGAAAAGGGGTTGTGAGCCTGAATGTGTTCGAGGCAAACACGATTGGACGTGCTTTCTATGATCGATATGGTTTCCGGCAAACCGGCAAGTATCTTCATGAAGGTTCGGGCCAGATGACCCTGCAAATGGCGTTCACGCCGGATGCGGGCTGACAAATTCGGGGCGGCGCCCAAAGTGTCTGTCCCCTCACGTAGCAAACGCGCAGCCGCAAAAAACCGGCGGACTCGCGCTTGTCCGGTCTTTGACTATGGATAAATGGCGCAGTTCAGCCATGATTGAAGCGTGCAGGACTCAGCGCCCGAAACCGTTCAGCCGAAAGAGCGCAATTCCGGTGTCCGGAAAGCCGGGTTGTTCGCTTGCACGGACTTCTCGTTGAACAACCTTGCCCAAACGGGTGCTTCTGTCGGACTCAGGGCTTTCGAGAAATAGTAGCCCTGCGCCTCCTTCGCTCCCGCTTCGATGACAAAAGCGAGTGCCTCTGGTGTTTCGATACCTTCTGCCACCGAATTGATGCCAAGTGTGGCGGCAAAGCGTACGCCCGTTTCCACGGCCATCCGCGCAAACGCGTCGCGATGGGAGGCCAAAACAAAGCTCCGGTCTATTTTCAGTTCCGTAAACGGAAAGCGTCGCAGCTGGGCTATGCTTGCCGCGCCGGTCCCAAAATCATCAAGGCTCAGCTTGAAACCGGCCAGGCGAAGGCGCGACAGCACTTCAAGGGTATTGGCCTGGTTATCCAGCAACCTGTCTTCGGTGATCTCGAACGTGATCGAGCGGGGATCGATTCCGGCGTACGTGAATTTGTCACGAATCTTGTCGGCCACGACCGGGTTTAGAATGCAGGCCGGACTCATATTGATCGCCAGTCCGAAAGGCCCGATTTTCCGCTCCCAGTCGCCAGTGTCGGCAATCGCCTGTTCGATCATCGTCCGGGTCAGCTGGCCCATCATGCTGTGGGTCATGGCCGCTTCGATGTGACCGGCCGGTCCGGAGACCGTGCCATCATCGGCGACATGCCGGCAAAGCACCTCAAAACCTGACACGCGCTGCGTACACAGGTCAATCTTGGGCTGGTAGAATGCGTGCAGGCGCTTGTGCTCCAGGTCCTCGGCCAGTTGCACCTGACTCACCGTCGCGCCAGCCAGCACACTTTCCGTGCGCAGTCTGTTTAGCAAGACAGCCAGCCTGGCAGAATCAACGGGCTTTTTCAGAATGCCCGCAACGTGCAAATCCAGCATTTTTCCCATATTGTAGACAGTCTGGATGAGTCCGACTTCCTCACCGCTGACGATGATCACCGTCCCGCAATATTTCATTCGGGCCAGTTCACGAATAACGCTTATGCCATTCACCTTCGGCATTTGCAGGTCGCAGACGATCAGATCGAACCTGTCAGCATCCTCGGCGACACGCGCGATGCACTTTTCGCCGTCTTCGGCCATCTCCACGCATTGCACGCCCGCGCAAAGCAGGTGTTCTTCCATGACAACGCGGAACAGCGGGTCGTCATCGACGATCAGGGCGGATTTGTGTCTCATGTCAGTGCGACGGTTGCGCCGCTGCAGGCGCGCCGTTGACCGCGATCCCTGCGAGGGGACAGGGCCAGTGGTCCTCGCACGTCGGAGATCAAGAATATCGTCATTGGCATGGCCCTGCTTCAGAATTCGAATGGGAACCTAGGCGATCAAGGTGTAATTACGGACAATCATATCGATCGAATTTGATGCAAATTCCGAAAGGGAAATACGCTCGCTTATCCACCCCCTCCAGCACCCGGTGTATAATGCGCGCCATGCCCGCCTTCACCCTCCTCACGCCCCTACCCGGCCTGCCCTGGTATCTCCTGCCCATCTGGCCGCTGGTCTTCTGGCGCGTCCAGCGCCTACAAGCATGGTTCCGAGCAGCTGGCGGTCCAGGAAGCCAGATGCTCTGGGGCGTGATGTGGAATGGCCGTGTCGTGATCATCCAGCTCTCGGATGATTTATCCGGGCATCGTCCAGGCTGTTTCCGGGCACCTGTCTGCGACCGGCTGAACCTAGCGCTCTCGAGCGATCACCCGCTCTCCTCTCTCTTCCGTTCACCCCGGCGGAAGCCGGGGCCCAGGGCCGCGAGTACAGGTCTGGCCGCTGTGATTCCCGGCGTACGCCGGGAAGATCGGTTTTTTGAGGTCATTCCGGACACCTGACCCGCAACTCAACCCGCAGACAGAAAAAGCCGGAGGGCTCCCGCCCATCCGGCTTTTGGTGCTGGATATGCTGTGGGATTGGAGGCCTGTCAGCTGGCAATCTCGCAGGCAAACAATAGCGCATAGCTACCATATTCCTCGGTATTCCCTGAGATGACCTCTTCAATATCCGGTTCGTGGTCGAACAAAGCGTTTCTGTAATAAAACACGCGAACATAATCCTGATGCTCATAGGCAGGCGAGGTATTATGCACCATTTCGTCAAAAGCGCTCGGCGGTATTTGGGTGAACGCTGACAGCAAGATTGTGTCGTCAGCGGCACGCGAAAAAGCAAGATACCAAGTCGTACCGTTGGATCCGAGTTCCGAATTGTAACCTTGCACAAATGGAACCACGAATTTTTCGGCGCGGTAGAAATTCAGTTCGGACGGACTGATTTGGCCCGTCGTGTCCGAAAGCCCTTCTGATCGCACAAAAATTCTTTCATCCGGTGGAAGATCGCAAGGTGGACCAAACGGCGAGTATGCTCCCGCAACCTCACTCAAAATAGATGTTGACGACGGCCCCCGTAACAGCGGCCAGCCTGCTCTCGACAAAAACAGTATAGCGGCCAAAGCAACAATACAAACGATCCTCGGTCTCACGCGAAGTCCTCCGTAGCAAAGCACAGCGTAGCTGAAATAGCGTGGCTCTCGCGTATACAGCACCCACCCAAACAAAAAGGGCCCAACCTTGCGGCGGGCCCCTTCTTGAATATCGTACTGCAAATAGAGGCCGCGCAGCCCTAGCCGACGATCTGGTCAGCCGTGAAGAATTGCGCGATTTCGATACCGGCATTCTCTTCTGAGTCCGACCCGTGCACCGAATTCTCCCCGATCGAAAGCGCGAACAATTTGCGGATCGTGCCGTCGGCGGCGTCGGCCGGGTTGGTCGCGCCCATCACGTCGCGGTATTTCGCAACGGCGTCGTCAGCTTCCAGGACCTGAACGACGACAGGTGCCGAGGTCATGAACTCGACCAGTTCGCCGAAGAATGGACGTTCCTTGTGAACACCGTAGAATTGCTCGGCCTGGGCCTGGCTCATATGGATGCGGCGCTGGGCGACAATGCGCAGGCCGGCCTTTTCGATCACGGCATTGACGGCGCCGGTGAGGTTACGCTGGGTCGCGTCGGGCTTGATGATGGAAAAGGTGCGCTGGACAGCCATGAGGAAGTTCCTGTTGTGAGGGAATTGGAGTGTTGGCGCGGCCTATAGCGGCGCGGGCCCGCCGGGGCAAGCATTCAGGGCGGCGCTTGCACAGGTGCTGGATGGAGCCTAGGGGCGAGTATCACGACATGCCAAGGACCCCCGCCATGAGCACCCTGCCGCCCTGCCCCAAATGCCGGTCCGAATTCACCTATGAAGACGGCCCCATGCTGGTCTGCCCGGAATGCGCCCATGAATGGGCCGCAGGCGAAGCGGCAGACGCGGGCGAAAAGATGATCAAGGATTCCAACGGTAACCCGCTCGCCGACGGCGATACGGTCACAGTGATCAAGGACCTGAAGGTCAAAGGCAGCTCCCTCGTCGTCAAACGCGGCACCAAGGTCAAGAATATCCGCCTCACCGACGGCGACCACGACATCGACTGCAAGATCGACGGCATCGGCGCGATGGGCCTGAAGTCAGAGTTCGTGAAAAAGGCCTAGACGCTCGCCTCTCGGCTGGCTTGCCGGCGGAAGGTGAAATAGGCGAGGCTGAGTGACATCGCATCGACAAGCATGTGTAGCAGGATAGGCAGGAACAGCGACCCTGTCGCCCAGTAGACGACCCCGATGACCGCGCCCAGGATCGCCGTGCCCACCGCACCACCCCAGCCCTGGTAAGCGTGCGCCAAGGCGAATATCACGGCCTGGACCGCAATGACGGCGTAGACCGGCATGAAGAAGGCCAACATCCACATCACGAACCCGCGATAGGCAATTTCTTCCGCGACGCCCGCGCTGACGGACAAGGCCATGCCCCATCTGTGCTGTCGTGCCGTCTTCGGCAGGAACGGTGCCAGATCGGCGTGAGCCTTCAGGCGCGCCGCATCGCCTTTCCCGCTGGCGAGTCCGCCCAGCAGGTTCAGCACCATACCGGTCAGCAGGGCCGCCGCGATCAAACTCCCGATCCAGAAATGTCCTGCCAGGTTAGGCGCGGTGAATCCGAGCAGCGTCCAATCCCGGCCCAACACAAACCACGTCGCCAGTACGCTGGTGGCCAGCACGGCGTGAAACGCGATGGTCTTCATGTATTCGGCGGACAAAATATCCGTGTCGGCCACCGCCTCACGCCGCAAGAAGGAGCGGTGATCGAACCATCCCCAAACCGGCACAACAATGACCAGAAATGCCAATACAAGCCAATCGGGCGTTACAATACCCATGCTCATACTCCTGCCTCCGACCAGCCGCCCTTCGGCGTCTGTTGAAAATAACGCGTTACCATGCCGGCATCCTTCGCCGCCTTGAACTGCGCCCGCGCCTTGGTCCGCGCGCCGCTATCGCCATCGTCGAACATCACCATGCAGCGCGTATAGGGTGCATCCACAGGCACTTCGACCCCGTCCATCAGCACCAAAGCCGCCGCGCCGTTCACATTGTGCGCCTTGGCTGACAGCAGGATGGGCTGGCGATTGGCATCAAGCCCCGGCGCCTCGGCCTGGCCATGCGGCAGGAAGCTCTTGTCCTCATAGGTCCACAACGCCGCGTCCAGCGCGGCCCGCCGCTCGGCATTGGGTGACACGGCCAGCACACGCCAGCCAGCCTCAAGGCATTTCGCCATCAACGGCGCCGCCGCCTGCTCCAGCGTCGTGCGGGAGAGATGGTAGAACCACCATTCAGGCGCCGGCATATCCGCCACTGACTAGTCCTCGTAGTTTTCGGCGATCCAGCGATCCAGCAGGCGCGGGCCGAAGCCGGAGGCCCAGCTCACATCCAGCGCCGCCTTCTCGCCTTCAACCCAGGCCACGCCGGCAATATCGAGGTGTGCCCATTTCACGCCGTCTTTCACGAAGCGCTTCAGGAACTGCGCCGCCGTGATCGAACCAGCGGCCCGGCCACCGATATTGCGCATGTCGGCAAACTTGGATTTCAGCAGGCTGTCATATTCCGGCCCCATCGGCAGGCGCCAGACGCGCTCGCCTTCGGTCATGCCGGCCTTGCTCAGTTCATCGGCAAGATCGTCGCTGCCCGTAAACATGCCCGCATGATGATGGCCCAACGCCATCACGATGGCACCGGTCAGCGTGGCAAGGTCAACCATCGCCTTCGGCTTGAAATGCTCCTGCGCGTACCAAAGCACGTCGCAAAGCACGAGGCGCCCTTCGGCATCGGTGTTCTGGACCTCAATGGTCTGGCCACTGGCCGACGTCAGGATATCGCCCGGGCGGATCGCATCGCCGTCCGGCATGTTCTCGACGAGCCCGACAAGACCAACCACGTTCACTTTCGCCTTGCGCGCTGCCAGTGCCCGCATCGCGCCGGTCACGGCTGCTGCGCCGCCCATGTCGCCGCGCATGTCTTCCATGCCCGGTCCGGGCTTCAGCGAGATGCCGCCGGTATCGAAGCAGACGCCCTTGCCGACCAGGATCACCGGATCCTCGCCCGGCTTGCCGCCATTCCATTTCATGATGCCGAGTTGGCTTTCCTTGCGCGAGCCTTGGCCGACGCCTAGCAGCGCATTCATGCCCAGCTTCGCCATCTCCATCTCGCCGAGGATCTCAACCTCGACGCCGAATTCGGACAGGTCATTCAGTTTCGCAGCAAAGCTCGCCGGATAAAGGTCATTCGGCGGCAGGTTCACCAGGTCCCGCGCAAGCATCGTGCCCTCTGCGGCGGCGTCGAGCGGCACGAAGGCGGCCTTCGCGGCCTTGGCATCGTCCACAACCACGGTCACGGAAGTCAGGCTCGGCTTCTGGTCGGCCTTCTGCTTGGTCAAGTATGTATCAAAACGATAGGCGGCGAGCTTGGCACCCAGTGCGACCCTTGCGGCATCCTCGGCACTGCCCACATGAACCGCCAGCGATTTGAACCCGCTTTTTGCGTGCGACTTTACGAGATTGGCCCCGATGGACTCCAGAATTCGTGCATCGCGCTTCGTCGGTTTTCCGCCGCCAATCAGCACGGCACGCCGGGAATCACTGCCCTTTGGCAGCACGATCAGGGCTTGCTGGTCCTTCTTCCCGTCGAATCGCGCGCCGGTCAGCGCCTCAGTCAGCAGCCCGCCGGACGCAGCGTCCAGGCTGGCTGCACCAGCCGGCAAACCATCGCCTTCATCAACAATGAACGCTACGATGTCGACCTTGGCGGCGTCGGCGAATGTGATTTTCATATGAGTATTCTCCATTTGTGACGGAAACTAAACGTCGACGTGCGCAGTGCAACTCGTTAGCTAAGAAAAAAATGACCTGATTCAGGCAGGCCTGCCGGAAAATGTTTCCCAATTGAGCGTATGAGCAAAGTCCAGACCTACCTTTTCTACGAAGTCTTGCGTGCGGTGCTCATCATTGTCGGTGGCCTCGCCATGCTTGCGCTCCTTGCGCAAGGTCTGTCACGCACCGATCTCATCCTCGAAAACCGCCAGTCTGCCCTGACTTACTTCTATATCGTGATGCTCGGCGCGCCGCAGGTCATCGCGCTGCTGACGCCGCTTGCCCTGTTTGTAGCAGGTGTCTGGTCGCTCAATCGCATCCACAAGGACAGCGAGATTGTCGTCGCCCAGGCCGCCGGCATGACGCCATGGCAGATCGCATCGCCGATCATGCGCCTCGCCGTGCTATGCACGGTGGCCCACCTGGCCGTGAATCTCTGGGTACAGCCGGCCGCCCAGCGCGCCATGCGCGAAACCGTGTCGGTTGCCCGCGCCGACCTCGCCGCCGCCCTGATCCGCCCCGGCCAGTTCACCACCAATGGCGAGCGCCTCACCTTCTACGCCCGCGAGCAGATCAATGGCGAACTGCGCGGCGTGCTGATCTCCGACATGACGGATCCGGAATTCCCGACAGACATCCTGGCCCGCAGTGCGGCACTGGTTGAAGTGGAAGGCCGCCCGACCCTGCTCCTGCGCGAGGCAATCAGCCAACAGCTGGATGACAATCAGCAACTCTCCATCCTCGAATTCGAACAGTACATGTTCGATCTGACGGATTTCATGACAGAGGATTCCGACCTCGTCCTGAAGGCGTCAGACAAATACCTGTATGAACTCTTCTTCGTCGACCGCTCGAACTATTTCGAGGCCAAGGAAGCCGACAACCTGCTTGCCGAGGCCAATGCGCGCCTCACCACGCCACTGCTCAACTTGGTGATGGCGATGATCGCCGTGTTCGCGGTGCTTGGCGGCGATTTCAGCCGCAAGGGCTATGGCAAGCGTATCGCTCTGGCCGGCGCCGGCGCGATCGTCGTGCTGATTGTCCAGCTGGCGCTGCAATCGTCTGCCGCAGACGATCCCTCACTCAACATTCTCCAATGGTTGCTACCGATCAGCGTATTTGCCTTGCTCGCCTACGTCTACTTCCACCGCGGGCGGAAAATCGGGCAGGTCGACCGCCCCAACCTTGACCGGATCCTTCCGGGAAAAGGGGCACCTGCATGAATTTCGCCTTCTCCCGCATCCAGCGCTACATCCTGCGCGAATGCCTCAGTGGCCTCGTGCTCGTGCTAGGCGTGCTGCTGCTCGCCATCCTAATGATCGACGTTGTCGAACAGCTGCGCACGGTTGGCGGCGACGTGAAGCTCAGCCTCGCGGGCGCCCTGCGCCTGTCGCTGATGAAGTTGCCGCTGATCATGGAGCAGACCTTGCCCTTCGCCATTCTCGTGGCGTCGATGCTGGCCTTTACCCGCCTCAACCGCCAGTCTGAACTCTCCATCATCCGCGCCAGCGGCATCTCGGCCTGGCGCTTCCTCGCCCCGGTCATCGTCATGGCCCTCGTGCTCGGCATCTTCACCACCACCGTGCTGAACCCCTTCGCGGCAAAGCTCACGGAATCCTTCGAGCTCGAACGCGCCCGCCTGCTGGATGACGGTCGCCAGACCATGGCTGTCTCCGATACCGGCGTCTGGCTGCGCCAGGGCGACGATTCCAGCCAGATCGTGATTCACGCCCGGCGCGTCGAGGAAGGCGGCATTGTGCTCGTCGACGTCAAGATGATCGAGGAAGAACGCCTCTTTGCCGGCAACCGGCCAACCAATGACTACACGTTCGTGCGCCGCATCGACGCGACTCGCGCCTATCTCCGCAACGGCTTCTGGCAGCTGGAGAACGTGGTCGAGAACGTCCCGAACCTGCCGCCGGAGCGCAAGGCAAACCTCGCCATCCCGACCTCGCTCGACGCGGTCACCCTGCTCGACAAGTTTGCCTCGCCGAACACGATCGGCTTCTGGAATCTGCCCCGCTTCATCAACCAGACCCAGGCGGCGGGCCTGGATGCCTCGCGCTACAAGATGCGCTGGAACAGCCTGATGGCCACGCCGGCCCTGTTCGTTGCCATGGGCCTGATCGGTGCCATCGTCTGCCTGCGCCTATCGCGGCTTGGCGGCACATCGCGCCTGCTCGCCATCGGGTCGCTGATGGCTGTCGGCCTCTATTTCTTCACCCAATTCTCGTCCAGTCTCGGGGCCACCGGGGCCGCGCCGCCCGTGGTTGCAGCCTGGAGCCCACCCCTGTTCGTGCTCTTCTGCACGCTCACTTTCCTGGCCTATCGCGAAGACGGTTGATCCAGTTCCGGCCTTGACAGGCGGCGCCTGCCCACCCCATCACTCCCGCCCTTGAAGAGGTGCCCCCATGAAACTTGTCGTTGTCGAGTCGCCCGCCAAGGCTAAAACGATCAACAAATACCTCGGCAAGGACTATAAGGTTCTGGCCTCGTACGGACACATCCGCGACCTGCCATCAAAGAATGGTTCGGTCGATCCGGACAATGATTTCGAGATGCTCTGGGAGGCTGACGCCAAGTCCGCCAAGCGCATCACCGACATCGTGAATGCCCTCAAAGAGTCCGATACACTCATTCTCGCGACCGACCCGGATCGCGAAGGCGAGGCGATTTCCTGGCATCTGGTCGAGGCCCTGAAGAAGCGCCGCGCGCTCAAGAAGGACGTGCATGTCGAGCGCGTTGTGTTCAACGCGATCACCAAGAATGCCGTCACCACGGCGATGGAACACCCGCGCCAGATCGACCAGGAACTGGTTGATGCCTATCTTGCCCGCCGCGCGCTCGACTATCTTGTCGGCTTCACCCTGTCCCCGGTCCTCTGGCGCAAGCTGCCCGGCAGCCGCTCGGCTGGCCGCGTTCAGTCGGTTGCCCTGCGCATCGTCTGCGACCGCGAGAACGAGATCGAACTCTTCCGCCCGCAGGAATACTGGAACATTGCCGCCAGCCTGCGCGCGCCTGACGGCACCGATTTCGAGGCCCGTCTGCACGCCCTCGACGGCGATACGCTGAAAAAATTCACGCTCGGCAACGAGGGCGACGCCGACAAGGCGCTCGAAATCGTCAAGACCGGCGGCTACTCCGTCGCCAGCGTCGAAGCCAAGCCGGTCAAGCGCAACCCGCCACCGCCCTTCATCACGTCCACCCTGCAGCAGGAAGCCTCTCGCAAGCTCGGCTTCGGCGCCAAGCGCACCATGCAGGCCGCCCAGAAACTGTATGAAGAAGGCCGCATCACCTATATGCGGACCGACGGCGTCAACATGGCCGAAGAGGCCTATGCCGCTGCCCGCAGCATGATCCAGTCAAACTATGGCGCCCGCTACCTGCCGGAAAACACCCGCCGCTATTCCTCCAAGGCCAAGAATGCGCAGGAGGCTCACGAAGCCGTCCGCCCGACCGACTTCAACCTGAGCCCGGAAGACTATCACGGCGACGGCGACCTGAAGAAACTCTACACGCTCATCTGGCGCCGCGCCGTTGCGTCCCAGATGGAAACCGCCCTGTTCGAGCGCACCACGATCGACCTCAAGTCGAAAGACCAGCGCGCCCTCCTGCGCGCTACCGGCCAGGTCCTCGTGTTCGACGGGTTCATCAAGCTCTACACCGTCAGCCACGATGCCGGCGACGATGATGACGAGACCGAAGGCCGCCTACCCAAGATGGAACAGGGCCAGCACGCCGATCTGCTGAAGGCCGACGCCAACCAGTCCTTCACCGCGCCGCCGCCGCGCTATACCGAGGCCAGCCTCGTCAAGCGCCTCGAAGAGCTCGGCATCGGTCGCCCGTCTACCTATGCCTCGACCATGTCGACGCTCGAAGACCGCGGCTATGTCCGAATCGAGGGCAAGGCGCTGGTCCCCGAGGACAAGGGCCGCCTCGTCACCGCGTTCCTCGAAAACTTCTTCGCCCGCTACGTGGAATATGATTTCACCGCGGGTCTCGAGGAAAAGCTCGACGTCATCTCCGACGGCAAGCTCGACTGGAAAGCCTTCCTGCACGAGTTCTGGAAACAGTTCGCTGCCGACATTGACAGCACCAAGGACCTGCGCGTTTCCGCCGTGCTCGATGCCCTCAACGAAACCCTCGGTGCCTATGTCTTCCCGCGTCAGGACGCCGAAGGCAATCCGATCGAAAACCCGCGCCTTTGCCCGCTTTGCAAGGAGGGCGAGCTCTCGATGAAGCTCGGTCGCTTCGGCGCCTTTGTCGGCTGTTCGCGCCACCCCGAGTGCAAGTTCACCCGCCAGTTCAGCGCCGATGGCGACGCGGCTGCGATCAATCCGGATGGCAACGAGCTTGGCCTGCACCCTGAGACAGGCGAGATGATCTACCTCAAGACCGGCCGCTTCGGCCCCTATGTCGAGATGGCCAATGGCGAGAATCCCAAGCGCGCCTCCCTGACCAAGGCCGAAAAGGAAAAGCCGCAGGATTTGACGCTGGAACGCGCTGTCGAACTCCTCCTGCTGCCCCGCGAAGTCGGGCGGCACCCGGAAGACAACGAGCCGATCCTGGCAAACTTTGGCCGCTTCGGACCCTACGTCCAGCATGGCAAGACCTATGCAAACCTGAAAGATCCCGCCGATGTCTTCGCCATCGGCCTCAACCGCGCCGTGGCGCTGATCGAGGACAAGAAGGCCAATCCGGGCCGGGGGCGCGGCGGCGCGACCGCGCTGAAGGAACTCGGCAACCATCCGGACGGCGACCCGGTCCAGGTCTTCGCCGGCAAGTACGGGCCTTACGTGAAACACGGCAAGGTCAACGCCACGATCCCGAAAGAGATGAGCCCCGACACGATCACGCTCGAACAGGCCGTCGAACTCGTGAACGCGCGCGCCGCCGCTGGTCCGGCCAAGAAGAAGGCGCCGGCGAAAAAGAAAGCCCCCGCCAAGAAGAAACCAGCGGCCAAAAAACCTGCCGCGAAAAAGAAAGAGGATTGATCGGAACCGGACCTGCAAGGGTCCGGCTCAGGCCTTTCCGCGATGAACCCGCCGCTCCGCCCGTTCGCGCCCTATCTGCTGCTCGCCGCAGGCATCGCGGGGATATACGCGCTTCAGCCTGCGCCCGTCATGGTGTCTGCGCCCGAAGTCGTGGAATTACTTCCGCCGCCAACGCCGACCTTCGCTTTTCCCGTCTCCATGGCGCTTTGTCCGACGCTCGATGTCGCCAATGCGCCACCCAGCGATGCAAGCCTGCACATCATCGGATACACAGCCCTGGTTGAGGTGAATGCGGCAGTCATGCTGGCCCGCGCGCCAGTCGAGCAGGCCTGCGTCTCATCCGGCTTTGGCGCACGAAACGGCCAGACACATACCGGTATCGACTATTACAACCTTGAGCCTGTCAGCATCTACGCCGCCGGCGATGGCACCGTCCGCGAAGCCGTCACACGCGCCGACTTCGGCAACATGCTGATCATCGACCACGGTCACGGCGTCTTCACCCGTTATGCCCACCTCGATAATTTCGACGGTATGGAGGTTGGCGGGGCGGTCCTCTCGGGCCAAATCATCGGTGTCATGGGCAACACCGCAGCCACGACAATTCCGCGCCACCTTCACTACGAAATCCTGACCGGAGACTGGGGCGAACTCTCCGGCTCCTTCGCCTTGACGCCGATCAATCCGGTGGCATTCACGGGGCAGAACTAGATTGTTCCCTTTTTGGGAGACTTTTTAATCCTAAGATTGCACATGCCCGCTCCATGGACGAATCCGCGCGCCTCGAAGAGACCATTCAGTCTGCCTGTCCGGTGGTCGCCAAACTGCCTTCGGCACATCAAAACCGGCTCGTCATTCTGGTCCGGTCATTCCTGCGTGACGTTGAATTTCGTGGCGCGGCAGGCTTCCAGCCACCGCCGGAAGCGCACCTCAAGATTGCTGCCCATGCATGCCTCCTGCTTTTGAACCGAGACCAGGATCACTTCGACCTGGGCCTGCGCGTGGTCCTTCACCTGCATGGCATCCACCATTGCCGCGAATTGGCCGATCGCCAGTTCCGGCGGGGCCGGATGGACATGGAGTGGGCCGAAATCCGCCGCGACGGCGCTGATTCCGTCGCCGCCATGTGCCGCGTCATGCACGAATTCGCCCACCGACTCGACAGCCCTCATATGCTCGCCAACACGTCTCCGGCCTTGCTTTCCACCGAGTGCCACGCCACATGGGCCGAAGTGATGGAGGAGGAACGTACGTTTCTCCGCGCAAGAATCGAGTATGGCGTCCCAACGTCGCTGACTCCCTACGCTGCAACAAATCACGCAGAATTCTTCGCCTGCACCACGGAAGCCTTCTTTGCGCGACCGGACATGCTGCGAGACCAATTTCCCCGCGTCTACGCACAGCTGGCCCATTTTTACGGGGGCCGCGCGTAGGCATTTCCTGCAAGCCTTTCGAATAAGAATCCACTATATCCAACCACATGACATTTCCAGACAAGCAAACTGTCCTCGATTACATTCGGGACAATCCCGCCGCCACAACGAAACAAGCCATCGCCAAGGGCCTCCGGGTCAAAGGCGAGGAGCGCAACGTGCTGCGCGCCATCCTCAAGGAACTTGAGGCCGACGGAGCCCTCGAACGCACCGGCAAACGCGCCTGGGCACAGGCCGACCGGCCGCCGCCCACGGGCGTCGTTGAGTTCACCCGTATCGACGAGAATGGCGACCTGATCGGCAAGTCGGTCGGCGACAATGGCCCCTTCGGGCCTGACATCACCTATGCCGGTCCCTCGGGCAAACCGAAGGGCAAGGCCCCGGCCGTGGGCGACCGCGCCCTGTGCAAGATCAACGAGCATGACGGCGAATGGCGCGCCCGGGCCATTACGATCATCGAAAAACGCCTGTCAGACCGCCTGATCGGCCTCTATTCCACCGGCCCCAATGGCGGCAAGGTTTCGCCCTCCAACCGCAAGGAACGCCGTGAATTCGTGATCCAGGAGGCCGACACGCACGGCGCCAGGGATGGCGACCTCGTGATCGCCGAACCCAAGCCCCAGGGCCGCCGCCATTATGGCCCGGCGCTCGGCGAAATCACCGAGATCATCGGCCATATTTCCGACCCGCGCTCGGCCAGCCTGCTCGCCATCCACGCCCATGACATCCCGACCGAGTTCCCGCAGGCCGTGCTCGATCAGGCCGGCGACGCGGTGCCCGCCCCGTCGGAGCGAGAGGACCTGACACAGATCCCGCTCATCACCATCGACCCGCACGATGCCCGCGACCATGACGATGCCGTCTATGCCGAAAAGCTCGACGATGGCTGGCGCGTGATCGTCGCCATTGCCGATGTCGCCGCCTATGTCACCGAGGGCTCGCCTCTCGACAAGGAAGCGCTCAAGCGCGGCAACTCGACCTATTTCCCCGACCGCGTCGTGCCGATGTTGCCATTCGAGCTCTCGGCCGACGAATGCTCGCTGAGGGAAGGCGAGCCGCGCTGCACGCTCGCCGTCGAGATGATCTTCGGCACAGACGGTCACAAGCGCTCGCACCGCTTCATTCGGGGCATGATGAAGTCTGCCGCCAAGCTGTCGTACGAGGAGGCGCAGGCCGCCATTGACGGCAAGCCCGGCGGTAGGGCCGGCGAACTCCTTGAGACTGTCCTGAAGCCCCTCTGGGGCGCTTATGCCGCCCTCTCCAAGGCCCGCGACAAGCGCGCCCCGCTCGACCTCGACCTTCCCGAGCGCCGCATCATGTTCAAGGAAAGCGGCGAGATTGACGGCATCGTCACCAAGGAGCGCCTCGAAGCCCACCGCCTGATCGAAGAATTCATGATCCAGGCCAACGTCGCCGCCGCCGAGACGCTCGAGCGCCAGAAAAGCCCGCTCATCTACCGTGTCCACGACACGCCGACCGATGCCAAGATCGCGGCCTTTGCCGAGTTCCTGCAGACGATCGAACTGAAATGGACGATCGGCGAACGCCCCCAGACGCACAAGTTCAACAAGCTGATCGGCGAACTGAAAGACGGCGAATACGACCAGATGGTCACCCAAATGATTCTGCGGACCCAGGCCCAAGCCATCTATAGCGAAGAGAATCTCGGCCATTTCGGCCTCAACCTCGTGCGCTATGCCCACTTCACCTCGCCCATCCGTCGCTATGCTGACCTCATCGTCCACCGCGCGCTGATCTCGTCCCTGAAGCTCGGGCCTGACGGCCTCAGCAAGGAAGCGGCCTCGCAGCTCGAACAGACCGCTCAGCACATCTCCGACACTGAGCGCCGCTCGATGGCCGCTGAGCGCGAAGCGACCGACCGCTACCTCGCAATCTTCCTGAAAGACCGCGTCGGCGTCGAGTTCGACGGCCGCATAACCGGCGTCACCGGGTCGGGCCTGTTCGTCCAGCTCAACGGCGTTGGCGCCGACGGCTTCATCCCGATCTCGTCGATCTCGAAGGATTATTGGGTGCTGGATACGGCCGCGATGGCGCTCTACGCCCGTGGCAGCGGCGAGACGTACAGCCTGGGCCAGCTCGTCCGGGTCAAGCTAAAAGAGGTCACGCCCCTGAAGGGCGGCCTCCTGCTTGAAATGCTGTCTGAACCCTTGCCCACCCCCGAAGGCCGCGCCGAGCAGCGCCGCGCCATGGACATCGGCAACGTTCCCCGCCGTAAGGGTGGACCGCCCCGCTCAGGCAAGCCTAAGTTCAACAAGAAAACGCTCCCCAAGCATAAAAGAACAAGCAAGGCTAAGGGACCAAAGAGATGAACAAGCGCCTGCCGGGTTTGAAGTCTGCCTATGACAAGGAGGATGATGGAGACGTCGTCCTCACCAACCAGCGCAGCCCACGCCCGAAGGATGCCGCCACCCTGATTCTCGTTCGGCAGGACGGCCCAGCGCCCCGTGTCCTGCTCGGCAAGCGCTCCGGCGGTCACAGCTTCATGCCGGAAAAGTACGTTTTCCCGGGTGGCAAGGTCGATCCGCACGACGCCCGTGCCCCCATCCTTACCCCCCTCTCGGCGCCCGTTGCGACCCAGCTCGCTATCGGCACCCGCCGCGCGCCCCACGCCTTCGCCCTGACCGCCATCCGCGAGACCTTCGAGGAGACCGGCCTGATCGTCGGCCGGTCCGGACAGGCCACCGGCAAACCACCCACGGGCTGGGGCCGCTATTATGGTGAAGGGGTCATGCCCTGCCTTAAATCCTTCCAGTTCATCGGCCGCGCCATAACGCCGCCCTACCGGCCCAAGCGCTTTGATGCCCGATTTTTCATGGCCGACGCCGAAGACGCCCTGATTGACGAACGCTCGCCAGTCAATGGCGCCGAACTGTCGGACCTGCAATGGGTGACGATCAAGGACTCAATGGACCTCGACCTGCCCTCGGTGACGCGCTTCATGCTGGACGAAATCGACGAGCGCCTGTCCGGCCCCTGGGCCGCCAAAGGCCCGCCCTTCCTGCGCTGGACACGCAATGGCCACACGACAGACCGGCTTTAGCGCAGGAACACTGCTTGACTTCGCCTCCGGGCCCCGTCATTAAGCCGCTTTCCAGTTACAGACGCTAGCATAAGCGAGCCAATCCCATGGCCAAACCAGCCACTATCAAAATCCGCCTCAATTCGACGGCCGACACCGGATTCTTCTATGTCACCAAGAAGAACCCGCGCACGAAGACTGAAAAGCTCGTGCTGAAAAAGTACGACCCCGTCGTTCGCAAGCACGTCGAATTCAAGGAAGGCAAGATCAAGTAAGATCCTGCTTTTCGGCACGTTTTAGCAGAGCCCGTTCGCAAGAGCGGGCTTTTTGCATTTTCGGCCTCACGCGTCCGGATTACCATCGTGCAGGTTCCGCGCCTTGCGGATGCCCGGAAACATGACCGCCCATGCCGCGGCGATACCCACCGCCGCATAGCCCCCGGCCACAATCGTAAACACCGCGCCCCATTTGGCTGCCATGAACCCAGCCCGCGCCTCGCCAAGCTCGTTTGACGCGCCGAGGAAGATGGAATTGACGGCATTCACCCGTCCGCGAACCTGGTCCGGGGTCCAGAGCTGCAACAGGATTTCGCGAATATAAACCGAGATCATGTCGAAGGCGCCGACACCGACCAGCGCCAGGATCGACAGCCAGGCCAGGGTCGAGTGGCCGAACACCACCGTCGACAGGCCAAACAGTGCGACACAGGCAAACAGGATGACCCCGGCATGGTCGCGGATCGGGAACGCCGTGATCACCGCGGTCACAATCAGCGCTCCGATGCCCGGCGCCGCGCGCATCAGGCCAAGCCCTGTCTCGCCGACCTCAAGGATGTCGCGCGCATAGACCGGCATCAACGCCACCGCCCCGCCCAGCAGCACCGCAAACAGGTCCAGCGAGATCGCCCCCAAAACGATCTTCTGCTTCCAGACATAGGTGAACCCGCCCAGCACCATGCTCATCGTCTTGGGCTCAATACTGGCACTCTGGGGCGGTTTCGGGATCGAGAAGATCAGCGTCGCAGCGACGGCAAAGAGAACCACCGCTGTGGAATACGCAATCACGGGCGCCACGCCATACAGCAAGCTGCCTGCCACCGGCCCGATGATCGACGCCATCTGCCACGCAGACGCCGTCCAGCCCACGGCGTTGGCAAAGTCCTCCCTCGGCACGACATTCACCGCCAGGCTCGCCGAGGCTGGCGACAGGAAGGCCCTGGCCACGCCGAACACGGTGAGAATGCCCAGCACCCAGACCGGGTGGAATTGCTGCGTTGCCGCCAGGATCAGGATGCCCGCCGCGCAACCCATTTCGGTCAGGATCGCCAGCCCCATCACCAGCCGCCGACCGAACGTGTCCGCCGCCAGCCCGGTCACGAACACCAGCAGCAATGCCGGCAGGAATTGCACCAGTCCGATCCAGCCGAGATAGACCGGGTTCTGCGTCTGGTCATAAATCTGCCAGGCCACGGACACCGACACGATCTGTGCGGCAAACGCGGTGAAGAAACGGGATGTGAAATAGCGGCTGTAGGACAGGTGCCGGAATGCGGCGAAACGGTCTGTCATGTCCGGGAACCTGCATCAGCCAATCGAGACGCGCTGGTGGCCCGCGTCGGGGCCCAAGTCAATCAGGCGGCTATGCTTTCGACGCGGTTCCGGCCCGCAGACTTGGCCTGATAGAGCGCGATGTCGGCCCGTTTGGTCAGGTTGGCCATCGTGTCCTGGTCGCCTGCGATGGTCGATACGCCTGCGCTCAGCGTAATCGATATATCGCGGCTTCCGGAACTGACATGGAACGGCGCGCTCGCCACCGCGCGACGAATGCGCTCGGCAGCGGCACAGGCGAGGTCGCCCGGCGTATCCGGCATGATGACGAGGAATTCCTCGCCGCCCGGACGGCAGACCACGTCCATCGGTCGCACATTTTCCCGCAGGCGATTGGCCAGTTCGACCAGCACTTCGTCGCCGACATCATGGCCATAGGTATCGTTGACCGATTTGAAGTGGTCGATATCGCACATCACGACGGACACAGGCTTGCCGCCCATCACCGAGCGATGCATCACTTGCTGGAGTTGGCTCACCATGTAGCGGCGATTGTAGAGCCCGGTCAGCTGATCGATCACCGACAGTTCCAGGCCACGGTCCACGCGCTTGCGCAGCACGTCGATATAGCGCGAACGCCTGGTCTGCGTGCGCACCCGCGCTAGCAGTTCCAGCCGGTCCACGGGCGAAATGATCACATCGCTCGCACCGATATCCAGGCCTTTTCCGGCTTTAAGACGTTCCGACTGGTCGCAGACGAGGATGATCGAAATCGAGCGTGTGGATTCGGTCATCTTGAAATGCGCGCACAGCTTCAACGCATCAAAGGATTGCGACGAAATCGACAGGACCAGGATATCAACGCCCAGGTCGGCCAGGTTGGACATGTCGCCCGCTTCCAGCAGGGTCGTCGCGACGTGTCCGCCATCGCGCAACATGTTGGCCATGCGCAGCGATGTGCGGTGATTGTCGTCGACGATGAACACCCGCGACGGGCGGGCGAGCTCTTCGACGCTGATCACGTCAACCGCGCCGGCCTTCAGGCCGCTCGCCTGACGCTGGCGCAACTCCGAGGCGACGGCATTGTAACGCAAAAGCGCGCCCATCCGTGACATCAGCGCAAAATCATCGACTGGCTTGGTCAGGAAATCTTCGGCGCCGACATCCAGGCCCCGGACCCGGTCTTCGGCATCGCTGAGCGCGGTAACCATCACGACCGGAATAAAGGACGTGCGCGGATCCGCCTTCAGGCGCTTGCACGTCTCGTAGCCGTCCATGCCCGGCATCATCACGTCAAGCAGGATAATCTCGGGCACTTCCGCCCGCGCAATATTGAGCGCCTGCTGCCCGTTCTCGGCATGGATTACGGTATAATACTGCGCCTCAAGCTTCGCCTGCAGCAGGCGGCGGTTGGCTTCGATGTCATCGACGACAAGGACGCGGGCGCTCATACCGGCTCCTTCGGCATCAGTGACTCGACTGCCTTGATGAATGTCCTGATCTGGATCGGCTTGGACAGATAGCCTTCGCAGCCGGCCTCGCGCACGCGCTGCTCGTCAGCACGCATCGCAAAGGCCGTCACGGCCAGCACCGGTATATGGGCCACTTTGTCGTCGTCTTTCAGCCAGCGCGTGATGTCGAGGCCCGACACTTCCGGGAGCTGGATGTCCATGATGATGAGATCCGGCAGCTCGCGCCGCGCGATTTCAACTGCCTTCGCGCCATCGCGGCACTGATAGGTCGCGAATCCATATGCGTCCAACAGGTCGCAAAAGAGGCGCATGTTGAGTTCATTGTCCTCAACAACCAGCACTTTTCTGGTGCGCTTCTCAGCCATAATTCCCCGTAACTGCTAATGATTCGGACGGTGGGCAACCGATCCTGCCCAGCTATACCGCAAATGCTTAACACCGCTTTACGCAGGGATGCACACTTGATTGCTCCAAAAGGCGGAACATGCCATGAACACCCCTGTCATGTATGCACTTTGCCGCGATTGCCTGCACCTGCAAGCCGGTGCTGCCATTGCCTGTTCCATCTGCGGACGGGGCCGAATCCTGTCGCATCCCGCGCTCACGCGGCTCAGCATTGCGCATATGGATTGCGACGCCTTCTTCGCAGCGGTCGAAAAACGCGACAATCCCAGCCTCAGGGACAAGCCGGTCATCGTCGGCGGCGGCCAGCGCGGCGTCGTCTCGACCTGCTGCTATATTGCCCGTCTCTACGGCGTTCGGTCCGCCATGCCCATGTTCACGGCCCTCAAGCTCTGCCCGGACGCCGTCGTGATCGGATCGAACTTCGCCAAATACCGCGAAGCAGCCGCCATGATCCGCGAAAAGATGGACGCTCTCACCCCGCTGGTCCAGCCGGTCTCCATCGATGAGGCCTATTTGGACCTCTCCGGTACAGAGACGGCGCACCATGCGCCCCCGGCTGTCAGCCTCGCCCGTCTCGCCCGCGACATTGAGCGCGATGTCGGCATCACCGTCTCGATCGGCTTGTCGTCCAACAAGTTCCTCGCCAAGACCGCCAGCGAACTCGACAAGCCGCGTGGCTTTGCGGTTATCGCACCGGAAGAGGCCGAGGCGCTGCTCGGGCCCAAGCCCATCGACTTCCTGCATGGTGTCGGACCGAAACTCGCCGAGAAGCTCGCCCGCGACGGCTTCGACACGGTCAAGGACATCCAGGACACCGAACTGAAGGCCCTGATCGGTCGCTATGGCGAGACCGGCATGTGGTTGAAGCAACGCGCCCACGGCCTCGACACGCGGCCGGTGCGCAATGACGAGGAGCGCAAGTCGGTGTCCAGCGAGACCACGTTCCGCACAGATCTCAGCGATCCCTCCGCGCTCGAAGACCAGCTCTGGCAGCTCTGCGTCAAGACAGCCGACCGGGCAAAGGCCGCTGGCGTCGTCGGGGTCGTCGTCACCCTGAAGCTCAAGACCAGCAATTTCCGCGCCCTGACCCGGCGTGTGTCCTTGGGCGAGCCGACCCAGCTTGCCCAAGAAATCTTCCGCGCCGGTCGCCCGCTCCTCGTCCGCGAGGCCAATGGCCGCGAACGCTTCCGCCTGATCGGCATCGGCCTCACCGGCCTCGACGACCACCGGTCCGACACGGTCGACCTGCTTGATCCCAGCATCGCCAAGCGCGCCGCCGCCGAACGCGCATCAGATGCCGCCCGTGCCAAATTCGGCAAGGACGCCGTCGTCACCGGCCGCGCCGCGCGGATTGCGAAGGCCCGGGAAAACGACAGCTGACTTGCCGGATCGGGCGACGTGCGGCAAGCTTCTCCTGCAATCCCGTCGCAACCGGAGCTGATTCCCCAATGACTACGCCAGAAGACCGCCTCGACACACTCGGTATCGAACTGCCCGCACCCATGAAGCCCGTCGCCACGTATGCGCCCTTCGTAATCACTGGAAACATGCTATTCGTCTCCGGTCAGGTCAGCGCCACGCCCACCGGTCGCATCAATGGCCGCCTCGGTGAGGACATGGAATTGTCGGCCGGCCAGCATGCAGCGCGCCAGTGCGGCATCAACCTGATCGCCCAGTGCAAGGCCGCCGTCGGCGAGCTCTCCCGCATCAAGCGCGTCGTGAAGCTCGGCGGTTTCGTCAATGCCGCGCCGCACTTCACCGACATCCCGCAGGTCATCAATGGCTGCTCCGATCTCATGGTCGAAGTCTTCGGCGATGCCGGGCGCCACGCGCGCTCCGCTGTCGCCTGCCCCGTGCTGCCGATGGGCGTCGCCGTTGAAGTTGACGGTATCTTTGAAATCACGGAATAATTTGCGATGGCCCGGCACTTTGACCTGACTGCCTTCACCTATTCCCATCGAGGCCTCTGGTCGCCCAAGGGCCACCCAGAAAACTCTCTCGCCGCCTTCAAGGCGGCTGCCGAGGCCGGAATGGGAATCGAATATGACGTCCGCCCATCCGGGTCCGGCGAGGTCATGGTCTTCCACGATCCGAAACTGGCCCGCATGACCGGCAACGAGGGCTTGTTCGAGGAGCAGGACATGTCTGTCCTCTCGGCCCTGCGCCTTGCGGGCACCGACCAGCCGGTCCCGCCCCTCTCCGCCCTGCTCGATATCTGGCCCAATAACCTGCCGCTGCTGACAGAAATGAAGATCGACGGCAACACCGATCCTGAAGCCTTCGCTCGCAAGGTCGGCGACCAGCTGGCAGGCCATATTGGCCCGGCCGCCGCGATGAGCTTTTCCGAGCCCGCCGTCGACGCCCTGCCCGACGTCCTGATGCGCGGCCAGCTCATCCACCCCATCCATCGCACCAGCGAGGCCGAATTCGACGCAAAGCTCGCGCGCGCGATCGACCGCAAGGTCGACTATCTCGCCATCAATATCGCTGACGCCGAACGCGCCGCCGTCCTGCTCGCCGGCGAAAAACCGTTCGTGGTCTGGACGATACGGTCGATGGCGGACCTGCGCCGCATTCGCCTGCTCCACGGCGCCGCGATTGTCGAACACCTGCCCGTGCCTCTGGCATCCTGATGCCACGCGCCCTAGATTGACGGGCATGGACGACAGCGCGCTCAAGATCACGATTGTCTCGGCGCTTGCCGATGTCTCGCCCGACGAGTGGAACGCCGTCGCCAATCCGCTCGGCGAACGCTACGATCCATTTCTCTCGTGGGAATTCCTCGAAGCCATGGAAAGCTCCGGCGCGGCGACGCCGACCACCGGCTGGGTCCCGCGCCACCTCCTGATCCGCGGCGACAATGGCCGCCTGCGCGCCGCCATGCCGCTCTATGCCAAGATGCATTCTCGCGGCGAATTCGTTTTCGACCAGAGCTGGGCCGACGCCTATGAACGCGCGGGTGGATCCTACTACCCGAAACTGCTGACCGCCGTGCCCTTCACCCCCGTCACCGGCCGCCGACGTCTCGTGCCCAAAGGCCCAGACGAAGCCCAGCTCAAGGCGGCCCTGCTGACGGGCGCCATCCAACTCGCCGAGGAGAACAAGCTCTCCTCCCTACACATCAATTTCGTCGATACGGACGACGCCGAGACCCTTGCAAATACCGGCCTCCTGTCGCGCACCGACCAGCAGTTCCGCTGGGTGAATGACGGCTACGAGCGCTTCGACGACTTCCTCGCCGCGCTTTCCTCCGCCAAGCGCAAGAACCTCCGCAAGGAGCGCGCAAAGGCACAGGAAGGTCTCACCTTCGTCCACCTCACCGGCGACGCGATCACCGAGGACCATCTCGACTCCTTCTACCATTTCTACATCGACACCGGCAGCCGCAAATGGGGCTCGCCCTATCTCACGCGGCTGAGCTTCTCACTGCTGCGCGAGCGCATGGCCGACGACCTGCTCTTCGTCTTCGCCATGGAAGGCGGCGAACCCATCGCCGGCGCCATGAACCTGATCGGCTCCGACACGCTCTATGGCCGCTACTGGGGCTGCAGCGACCATCGCTCCATGCTCCATTTCGAAACCTGCTATTATCAGGCCATAGACTTCGCCATCGAACGTGGCCTGCAATACGTTGAGGCGGGCGCCCAGGGCGGCCACAAGCTCGCGCGCGGCTACGTGCCCGTCCTCACCCGTTCTGCCCACTGGATCGCCCATCCGGGCCTGCGCGACGCTGTCGCCGACTATCTCACCCGCGAACGCGACGCGGTCGAATCCGACATGGACTATCTCACCGACCGCACACCTTTCAGGAAAGACTCATGACCCTTCACGACACCTATGACCCGTCCAATATCTTCGCCAAGATCCTGCGCGGGGAAATGCCTGCCGTGAAAGTCTACGAAGACGATATCGCCCTCGCCTTCATGGATGTCTTCCCGCAGAGCGAAGGCCACACGCTGGTCATCCCGAAAGATGTCACCGCGCGTAACCTGCTCGACATGCCGCCAGAAAAGCTCGGGCCGTTCATGCTGGTCGTCCAGAAGGTCACACAGGCTGTCGAAGCTGCCCTCACGCCGGACGGGATCGTCGTCACCCAGTTCAACGGCGCCCCCGCCGGCCAGACCGTCTATCACCTCCACGTCCACATCATCCCCCGCTCCGAAGGCAAGGCCCTCGGCCGGCATGGCAGCGGCGGCATGGCAGACATGGGCGATCTGGAAAAACTGGCGGCGCGGATTCGGGCGAAGCTCTAGCGCCCCCCTTCGGCAGTCGGCTGCGCCGGCTGCCACCTCCCCCGCAATCAGGGGAGGATGAAGATGGAGTGTTGTTATCCTCGCCTGCTTGCGGGCGAAGTGCCCCGAAGGGGCGGCGGGACCCTAAAGCCCCAGCTTCGCCTTCAGAATTTCGTTGACGGCTTTCGGGTTGGCCTTGCCGCCCGAGGCTTTCATCACCTGACCGACGAACCAGCCGAGCGTCTGCGGCTTGTCTTTCACCTTCTCGACCTGTTCCGGATTGGCCGCGATGATCTCGTCGACCACCTTCTCGATCGCGCCCGTATCCGTCACCTGTTTCAGGCCGTTCTTTTCGACAATCGCCGCCGCCTCGCCCTCGCCCGCAATCATGCGCGCGAACACGTCCTTGGCGATCTTGCCGCTGATCGTCTCGTCGCTGATCATCGCGATCAGGCCGCCCAGCGCCTCGGCTGAAACCGGGCTGTCAGCCAGCTCCAGACCTTCCTTGTTGAGATAGCCGAACAGTTCCTGCGTCACCCAGTTGGCGGCGAGTTTCGCGTCGCGCCCCGTGGCCACGGCCTCGAAATACTCGGCCTTCTCCGCGTCCGCGATCAGCACGCCCGCATCATAGTGCGAAATACCGTACTCGGATTCAAACCGCGCGCGTTTCTGGTCCGGCAATTCGGGCAAAGTCGCCTTGATCTCGTCGATCCAGGCCTGCTCGATTTCGAGCGGCAGCAGGTCAGGGTCCGGGAAATAGCGGTAATCATGCGCGTCTTCCTTCGAGCGCATCGAGCGGGTCTCGACCTTGACCGGGTCGAACAGACGCGTCTCCTGGTCAACCCTGCCGCCGCCCTCGATGATCTCGATCTGGCGGCGCGCTTCGTATTCGATGGCCTGCTGGATGAAGCGGAACGAGTTCATGTTCTTCAGCTCGCAGCGTGTGCCGAGATGGCTGAAATCATCCGCCTCGCGGAATTTCTCGTACTGGCCGGGACGGCAGACAGACACGTTCACGTCGGCGCGCAAATTGCCCTTGTCCATGTCGCCGTCACAGGTGCCGAGCGCGATCACGATGGCGCGGATTTTCTTGACATAGGCCGCGGCCTCGGCCGGCGAGCGCACGTCCGGCTTCGACACGATTTCCATCAGCGCGACGCCGGACCGGTTGAGGTCCACATAGGTCGAGTTCGGGTCCATGTCGTGGATCGACTTGCCGGCATCCTGCTCAAGGTGAAGCCGCTCGATCCGGCAGGTGAAACTGTAGGCCTCGCCGCCATGCGCCGGCTCCACGTCCACGTCGATCTCGCCTTCGCCGACAATCGGGTGCGCGAACTGGCTGATCTGGTAGCCCTGCGGCAAGTCGGGGTAGAAATAGTTCTTCCGGTCGAAGCGGCTGTAGAGATTGATCTCGGCCTTCAGGCCAAGGCCCGTGCGCACGGCCTGTTCCACGCATTTCCGGTTGATCACCGGCAGCATGCCCGGCATCGCCGCATCGACCAGCGAGACATTGCAGTTCGGGTCCGCGCCGAACGCCGTCGAGGCGCCCGAGAACAGCTTGGCATTGGAGGCCACCTGCGCGTGGATCTCCAGCCCCATGACGACTTCCCAGTCGCCGGTATCGCCTTTGAGTATGTAGGGTGTGCGTGTGGTCATCGTGTCAGCCTCAGGTCCGTCTCCCCGGCGTACGCCGGGGTCTCATGCGGTTAATGTGCAGGTCTCGAATTGAGAGAGATCGCGGCATACGCCGGGAATGCGGGTTGGGAAAGCGGGCTCATATTTTGCCTTCTTCCTTGGCGCGCTTGTAGCGCTCGCGCCGCGCCGCCATGCGGTCTGCAACCGAAGCCGACTGCGGCACGCGCGTCGGTATTTCGCCTTCCGTTGTGGGTTCAATTACCGGTTCGGGCGCCTCGGCCGCCTCTGCCTCAAGTTTGCCTTCGGCGACCAGTTTCTTGCGCCGCGCGGCAACCCGCGCCTCGCGCGCCTGGTGCGCCTCGCTCTTGCCGTTGAACAGTCCGGACAGTTTCGATTTCTGCGCGCCTTTCAGCGGCGATCCGTCGTGACGCCGCTCGGCGCGCCGCTGCAGGATTCGCGAAATCCGGAACGCCACATAGGCCGCCACCATGAAGGCGACGAGCAGCATCACGCGCATTTCCGGCGCGAACAGGTCATACCCGTTCTGCACCATCATCCCCCACATCAGGGCAAGACAGATGATGAGCATCATGCCGAAAAGAGCAAAGAAGCGTGTCATGCGCGCGAACCTACCACCAGCGGCCCGGCTTCGTCACGAAGCCGGCTGCACGTTCCAGCTCGCCGCCAACGCGGAAACAGGCGGTCTCGTCCAGCGCCTTGCCGATCACCTGCAAGCCCAGCGGCAGGCCGCTTTTTGACAGGCCAGCCGGAACGGAAATGCCCGGCAGGCCGGCAAGGTTCGCCGTCACCGTGAACACGTCGTTGAGGTACATTTCCACCGGGTCGCCGCTCTTTTCGCCAAAGGCAAAGGCGGGCGACGGGCAGGTCGGCGTCAGCACGGCGTCACAGCTTTCGAAGGCATCGACAAAATCGTTGAGGATCTTGGTCCGCACCTTCTGCGCGCGCAGGTAATAGGCGTCGTAATAACCGCTGGAGAGCACATAGGTGCCAATCAGCAGGCGCCGCTGCACTTCCTTGCCAAAGCCGCTGGCCCGCGTGCCTTCATAGGTCTGCGCCAGATTGTTGCCCTCGACCCGTGCGCCATAGCGCATGCCATCATAGCGCGCGAGGTTCGACGAAGCCTCCGCAGGAGCCACAATGTAATAGGCTGGCAGCGCGTATTTCGTGTGCGGCAGGCTGATCTCGACAATCTCCGCGCCAGCGGCCTTCAGCCACGCAATGCCTTGGTCCCACAGCGCATTCATCTCGTCCGACAGGCCATCGAGCCGGTATTCCTTGGGAATGCCGATCCGCATGTCTTTGACGCCCTTGGTCACGTCGCTGCGCCAGTCGGGCGTCGCCACGTCCAGCGAGGTCGAATCCTTGGCGTCATGGCTGCACATCACTTCCAGAAGGATGGCGCTGTCTTCGACGGTCTTGGCAATCGGTCCGGCCTGGTCGAGCGAGGAGGCGAACGCCACCATGCCATAACGGCTGGCCCGGCCATAAGTTGGCTTGATGCCCACAGTGCCCGTGAAGGCCGCAGGCTGGCGGATCGAGCCACCCGTGTCAGAGGCTGTCGCGGCAAGGCAGAGGTCTGCGGCCACTGACGCTGCCGAGCCGCCCGACGAGCCACCCGGCGTCAGGCCCTGATTGTCGCCGTCCCGGCGCCACGGGTTGATCACGTTGCCAAATTTGGACGTCTCGTTCGACGAGCCCATGGCGAATTCGTCCATGTTGAGCTTGCCCAACATGACCGCGCCTTCATTCCACAGGTTCTGCGTGACGGTGGATTCATAGGTCGGCGTGAATTCACCGAGAATCCCGCTGCAGGCCGTCGTGCGCACGCCCTTGGTGCAATAGAGGTCCTTGATGCCCAGCGGCGCGCCTTCCAGCCTGCCGCCCGTGCCCTTGGCCAGTTTGGCATCCGAGGCATCGGCCATGGCCAGTGCCTTCTCCGGCGTTTCCACGACAAAGGCGTTCAGGACCCGGGCGCCCTCGATGGCGCTCACGAAGTCTTGGGTGATCTCGCGCGACGAAAACTGTTTGGCTTTCAGGCCATCAAGCGCTGCTGCGAGGGTTAGTTTGGTCAAGTCAGTCATAGGAAATCCCGTGAAGAAATCTGCCCTCCTGCTATGACGGCTTGAGGGGAAAGTTCAAGTCTCTGTGACCGCGCTTGTCAGTTTCCGGCTTGCGGCGCATCATTTGCAATCGGAACATTTGTCCAGTTTGGTCCGCCTCGCTGGTCAGCAACCCGCTAAGGACTTCCTATGCGCCTCGCCCTTCTTGCTGTCTCCTCTTTCCTCCTTGCCGCCTGCGCCAGTCAGGCCCCGACCGACGCCAAACCCAAAGGCGTGGCCCAATTCGCCAACGATGCTCGCCTTGGCGAAGAGGTCGACAGAATCTGCTTCGCGTCCAGCATTTCGGGCTTCCATGACGCAACCGACGACACGGTCGTGATCTCGAAAGGCCCCGAAGATTACCTCGTTGAAGTCTATGGCAACTGTTTCATTCTCGACCAGGCCCAGCAACTCGCCGTCGACGCGACGACCAGCTGCCTCACGCGGGGTGATCACATCATCGCTTCAGATTCCATCGCCGGCTTCCATGACGATTCCGGCTTCGGCGTTCAGCGCTGCCGGGTCAAATCGCTCCACAAATGGAACCGGAAAGCCGAGGCGCCAGCCGCGGCAGAAGAATCGGAATAGCGCTCGGTTCCAGCTGTGCTAGGTACGGCCACATGTCCGACACATCGCAGGCTTCGTTCGTCGAGGTAAAAGTCTCCCCCTTCCATGGTCGCGGACTGTTCGCAGCCCGCGCCATTGCGCCCGGAACCACCATCGCGGCCTACCCGCTGCTGATCCTCTCGCACGAGGACACGGCCACGGTGCGCGCGACCCTGCTTCACCATTACGTGTTTTATGTGGACGAAAATGCCGACAGCGAGATGCGGGCCGCTGTCGCTTTCGGTGAAATCTCCATGTGCAATCACAGCCCGAACGCCAATGCCGACTTCACCGTCGATGCTGAAGCACAGACCGTGACCCTGTCTGCCAACCAGGCCATCGCCCCCGGCGACGAAGTCCTCATTGATTATGAGGAATTCGCCGAAGAGGTCATCTAGCTTGACCCTGATCAAGGCAGGCCCCGGCCCGGGAGGACTATGTAACCCATAGTCTCGCCAAAGAAGACATTGGCACCGCATTATGGATCAGGCAAAGCGTGCGCAGATTGTGTCGATCATCGACGACGTCAATGACATGACGATCGCGCCCCTGCGCCCCGACCTGTATCCGCAGGCGACAACTGTCAGCTATGTCAACGATGGCCTGGCCATCTATTTCGGCACCTCGCCCGACTCCCAAAAAGCCAAGAATCTCGGCTGGAGCAACAAGGTTTCCCTGACCATCGACCGCCCCTATGAGACCTGGAAAGAGATTGAGGGCGTCTCCATGGGCGCCGAAGTCTCGCCCATCACGGATGCCGCTGAGCGACAAAAGGTGAGCGGACTCATGTTGGGGAAGTTTCCGCAACTCGCGGCTTTCGTTCCGGAAGTTGCGGCTGGAATCGCACTCTGTCGCGTGGAACCTAAATTCATCTCCCTGCTCGATTACAGTCAGGGCTTCGGACGCACAGAGGTGTTCACGCTTTAGCGCCCGCTTGCCGCCTTAAAGCCACCCGCAACAGTCTGCGGATGGCTTCAGGCCTTCGGCACCGGATCAGGTGATCATGTGGACGGTATAGCCCGCCGGCGATGCGATCAGGGCAATGATCGCCACGTAGAACGCCGCCGCAAATGTTCAGGATTTTATCCGGCTTGTCAGGGTGAGGGGTTCCCGGCCCGCACTATTCCAGGGTTCGGGTGTCTCAGAATAAGTTGTTTCGATTGTCGGTATCATATGCCTGTCTCCTTGTGTCTGGCTGATGGAGAGAAGGTAGGGCAAACGCCCACATCACCGATACTTCGGGGCGCAAAGCAAACCACTTCAAAACCAGAAGCTTTGTAGTTTCATTTGCGAAGTCTGGATCCCGGTTTGACTATTCCTGCCGGGCTTCTTCCGAATTGACACGCGCGCGCAATTCCCGCCGCACGACTTTGCCGATCGGCGATTTCGGTAATTCGTCGACAAAATGAACCGCGCGGGGCCGCTTGTAGCCCGTCAGGCATACAGCACAGTGTGCCTGAACCTCAGCCGCGGTCAGGTCCGGATCCCGGCGTACGACAAACGCATGCATCGTATCGCCCATCTTGCCGTCGGAGACGCCTGCAACCGCAGCTTCCGCGATACCGGGATGCTCTGCCAGCACAGCGTCCACCTCGTTCGGGTACACATTGAAACCGCCCACCAGAAGCATGTCTTTCAAACGGTCGACTAGGTAGAGAAAACCATCATCGTCGAGATAACCGACATCGCCGGTTTTCATCCAGCCGTCATGGAAAGCCGCCGACGTCGTCTCCGGTCGCCCCAGATAGCCGGCCATGACCTGCGGCCCGGCGACAGCGATTTCGCCTGTCTCGCCCGGCGCAGCAAGGCTGCCATCTTCGCGCAGGATCGACACGCGCGTGCCCGGCAAAGGCAGGCCGACGGAGCCAATCCGGGCGCGCGTATCCGGCGGATTGATGCTGATCAGCGTTGTGGTTTCCGTCATGCCATAGCCCTCGATCACGCTTGATCCCGTCAGGCTGCTCCACTCCGCCCGCACAGCCGGGCTCAGCGCCATGGCGCCGGAAATCGTCAGAGTCAGCTGCGGCGGATTTTCGTAGAACCATTTCTCGTCCATCAGCTTGGCAAACAGCGTGCTGACGCCTGGAAACGCATTCGGACGAAATTTCCGGAAGGCCGCCTTCAGGTTCGACAGCGGCTTGGGAGTTGGTACCAGAACCAGGTGTGCGGCGTTTCGCAGCGCGATGATCGACGAGAACATGCCGAACACATGGTAGACCGGCAGCACCAGCAGCATGGTCTGGCCCGGCGCATCGATCATGTGCGGCGACAGGCTGGCAAATTGTTCGA
>Ga0105054_10000183_pt1 | contig 86310 bp, 87 predicted proteins | sample BON02_FD_78091 | JGI IMG/M metagenome (GOLD analysis project Ga0105054, IMG submission 78091) | Freshwater microbial communities from Lake Bonney liftoff mats and glacier meltwater in Antarctica - BON-02 (megahit assembly) | ecosystem: Environmental > Aquatic > Freshwater > Ice > Glacier...
ATCAACGACGTGATCAAGGAGGGCCAGGAGCTCCTGATTCAGGTTGAAAAAGAAGAACGCGGCAACAAGGGCGCCGCGCTGACCACCTTTGTCAGCCTGGCCGGGCGTTACGTGGTGTTGATGCCCAACAACCCGCGTGGCGGTGGCGTAAGTCGCCGCATCGAAGGCGAAGACCGGCAAGAGCTAAAGGCCGCGCTGGACCAGCTCGAATACCCAAACGGCATGAGCATCATCGCGCGCACCGCCGGCATTGGCCGCGCTGCCCCCGAGCTCCAGTGGGACCTGAACTACCTGCTCAAGCTGTGGAACGCGATCGACGGCGCCGCACAAGGTGGCAAGGGCGCGTTTCTGATCTACCAGGAATCGAGCCTGGTGATCCGTGCGATTCGCGACTACTTCAACAGCGACATCGGCGAGATCCTGATCGATACCGACGACATTTTCGAGCAGGCGCACCAGTTCATGGCACATGTGATGCCCGAGCACGAGCACAGGGTAAAGCGCTACCGCGACGACGCGCCGCTTTTCTCGCGCTTTCAGATCGAGCACCAGATCGAAACCGCCTACAGCCGCACCGTGCAGCTGCCCAGCGGCGGCGCGATTGTGATCGACCAGACCGAAGCGCTGGTGGCGGTGGACGTCAACTCGGCCCGCGCCATCAAAGGCGGTGATATTGAGGAGACCGCTACCCGAACCAACCTGGAAGCGGCCGACGAGGTGGCACGCCAGGCCCGCCTGCGTGATCTGGGCGGCCTGATCGTGATCGACTTCATCGACATGGACGAGAGCAAGAACCGCCGCGAGGTTGAGAACCGCTTGCGCGACGCATTGCGCCAAGATCGCGCCCGGGTGCAGTTCGGCGCCATCAGCAAGTTTGGCCTGCTGGAGATGAGCCGCCAGCGCCTGAAGCCCACCCTGAGCGAGGGTGCGTCCATCCCCTGCCCGCGCTGCGGCGGCTCGGGCCACATCCGCGACACCGAGAGCTCGGCATTGCAAATCCTGCGCGTGATTCAGGAAGAGTCGCTCAAAGACAGCACCTCTGCGGTGCTGGTGCAGGTGCCGGTCGAGGTGGCAAGTTTTCTGCTCAATGAGAAGCGCACCGAGATCACCAAGATCGAACTCAAGCAACGCATCAACGTGCTGCTGGTGCCCAACAAATCACTTGACACGCCCAACTACAAGCTGGAACGCCTGAAGCACGACGACGCTCGCCTAGACAACCTCGACGCGAGCTACAAGATGGCCGAGGAGGCGGATGATGTGGCCAGCTTCACGCGCCGCAGCCAGGAGCGTACCAACAAGCAAGAGCCGTTGATCAAGGGTGTGTTGCCCGACGGCCCAGCCCCGATGGCTGTGCCCAAGCCCGTGGCCCCAGCAACGCAGGTGGCACCGGCGCCTGTGGCGACGCCCGTGCCACCAGTGGCGACGCCTGTGCCGGCTGGAAAAGGTTTCTTCGGTTGGCTCAAGAGCCTGTTTGGCAGTGACGAGGTCGCTGCACCCGCACCAGCACGGACACACGCAGCAGCACCAGCAGCCGCCAGCACCGAGGCGCGCGAAACCAAGCGCGACAGCCGAGGCGGCCGTGGTGGCCGGGGCGGCTCGGACAGCCGGGGTGGTCGCGATGGTGGCCGCAGCGCCCGTGGCGAAGGCCGCGGTGACAGCCGCACCGTCGAAGGCCGCAGCGACACCCGCGAACCGCGTGCAGAAGTGCGTGGTGAACCGCGTGGCGATGGTCGCAACGAAGGCCGTGGTGAACCGCGTGGCGATGGTCGCAACGAAGGCCGTGGTGAAGGCCGCAGCAGCAGCGAGGGCCGCAGCGGCGAACGCCGTGGCGACAACCGCAGCGAAGGCCGTATTGACGGTCGCAACGAGACCCGAGGTGAGGAGCGCAACGGCTCGCGCCGCGACGGTCGGCAGGTTGCCCCTGTTGACGCTGGTGCGCCTGGCAGCAGCCCGGCTGCAGAGGGCGGTGAGATGGGTGAGCGTCGCGAGCGCCGCAGCCGCAACGACGGCCGCCGCCGCTCGGGAGCAGTCGAGCAAGCGGACGGCAGCGCTCCACAGGCGCAGCTGGAGAACGGCAACGTGCCATTGCAAGGGGTGGACAACACCACTGAAGACGTGCGAGCCCAGCCCACCAGCGATGCGCCTGACCGCGAAGCCAGCGGCGAGCCGCGTGCACCGCGCGAGCGCCGGGGTGGTCGCGATCGCAACAGCCGCGACCGCCGCGAGCGTGCACCCCGTGACGAAACCGCAGGCTCGGCAGATGCCGCAGCCGCTGACACGGCGCCTGTACAGGTCCCGGACGAAAGCGCTGACGCCACGCCGGTGCGCAGCAGCTACTTCGTGCGCCCTGCGGCTGAGGAACACAACGAGCCAGATGCGGTCAGCACGCCGGCAGCCCTTGAAACGGCTGCAGCTTCCGTCAGCGTCGTGAGCGAGCCCGAGCCAGCCAGTGCAACGCCCGTTGCGCCAGCCGTGTCAGTTGTGCCCGTTGTGCAAGTTGTGCAAGTTGTGCAAGTTGCGGCAGTTATGCCAGTTGCGTCAGTTGCCGCGCATCCTGCACAACCAGTGCAGGTGCCACAGGCCGTTGTGCCAGTTGCTCCCGTGCAAGCTCTGCCAATCGTGGGTGATTTTGTCTTGCCCATCGAGGAGATGAACCAGGTTGCAAAGGCCAGTGGCCTGGAGTGGGTGAACTCCAATGCCGAAAAAGTGGCGCAGGTGCAAGCCGCTATCGCGGCTGAGCCAGGCGCCATCCACTTGCCACGCAAGCCCAAGCCGGTGGTGGCGATGGAAGACGGCCCGCTGGTACTGGTGGAAACGCGCAAAGATCTGCGCAACATGCCACTGCCGTTCGAGACCCCATCGGCGAGCTAATCAACCACCCGGCCTTGGCTGTGTGGCGCACAAGAAAGCCGGCATTCAGGTGCCGGCTTTTTTTCGTCTGCACGCCGGTGATTCGGCGCGGCTGGCTGGATGAATCCACGGTAGCGTGCAGCGCGTGCAGCGCGTGCAGAGCCCGGCTGTCCTGTGGCGCCGCCCAGTGCGCTGGCGGGCACAATCAACGCCAGCCCTATGCCGCGCCCATGTGGCATATGTGGCATATGTGGCATTGCTGCGCCGCGCCGCGGCGAGCGCCTCAGTCGAGCAGTGCCGCCTTTTTCCAGGTGCTCTGCGCAGCCGCCTCGTCACCGCGTTCTTCAGCCAGGCGGGCCAGGCTGCACCAGGTGCGGCGCAACAGCGTAGCGTCCTTCAGACCGTGGCTGGCCTGCCCCAGCAGCTGCGCGGCTTTGCCCCAGAGCTGGCGTTGCATGCAGGCCTGCCCGGCGAGGTACTGCAGGTACACATTGCCGGGTTGCTGGAGCTGCGCCTGCTCGAGCCGGGCCAGGCCAGCGGCATCAAGCTGCGCCAGACCGGGCTCCAGCGCCAACACAAACTGACGCTGCTGCGACGTGCTGAGTGTCGGCAGATTCGGCCACAAAGGAGCCAAGCAGCTGCGCACCCACGTGGATGCTTGCTCGCGCTCTTGCTCGTCAGCTGACAGGTCGGCCACCACCTGGCGGGCACGCAGACCAGCCGCCAAGGCGAGATCGGGCAGTGTGCGCTCGCCCGCATCCAGCCGCATCCACACAGCCTGCAACTGCGACAGGTCTTGTGCTTCGCGAAAGCTGTCCAACGCCAACCCGCGCACAATGCTGGCCGAGGCCTGGGGCGCAAACGCCCGGTGTTTGGCCAGTACGCGTGCGGTTTCCAGCGCCTCGCTGGTGGCCTCGTCCAGGCGAGCGATGCGCAGCTTCAGGCGCAGTGCCTGAATGCGGCGCGCAGCGCCCTGCGGTAGCTCGGCCAAGCGGCTGCGCGCCAGGTTGGCGTCGCGGTCTTCCACCGCCCAGCGCACGGCTCGCAACAAAGCGCCTTCGTGGGCGTCGGGCGCGCTCTTGGCGAGCCGGGGGTGCAAGGCCAACTGCAGCTGATCATCACGTCTCTCTCGGTTTTGCAGGGCATGCGCGCTCTCTGCCACCAACAGGTGGGCCAGCAGCTGCAATTGGTGCCGCCGCGACCACTGGGCAGACGGCATACCGTCGAGCGTTTTTAAAGCCGAACGGCCAGACGCCTGAGCCCGAACAAACCGGCCCGCGAGCTGGTACGACAGCGCGTCGAGCACCGCGCCCACCGCCGCTCGCTCAACCTGCTGCGCGCGCCAGTGCTGGGCCTGGCGAGGCAACTCTCGCAGCAGACTGACCGCGCGCAGCGCCAGATAAATCAGCACAAAGCTGGCCGCAACGCAAAACGCCACAAAGTTGAACGACAGATCGAACCTGTAGGGTGGCCAGAACAGCGTGACCGTGGCCTGGTTGCGACCCACCAGCAGCGCCAGTGCCACCGCCAGAGCAGCCAGACCGAGCAACCAAAACACGCCGCGCATGGTGCCCCTTTGGCGTCGGTGCGGCATCAACGACCCCCCGCCGCTGTGTTGAGGGCAGCCAGGCTTTCGGCAGGCTGTGGCAGCTCCACCATCCGAAGTTCTTCGCGCAACGTGGTCAGCGCGGCCCGCGCCGATGCCACCGCTGGCGCTTCGGTATTGAAGTAGCGCGCGAGCGCGGCCTCAGCAGACACCAGGTCGGCCAGCGCAGACGCCGGCTGGCGAGCGAGCAGCCCGAGCCGTGCATTCAGCAGCTTGAGCTTGAGGTTTTCACGCAGGAAATAAGCCTGCTCGGGAGCGAGCAGAGCGGCCTCGGGCTGGTCGATGCGGCTGACCCGAACCAAATCGCTGCTGGCGCGCAACACATCGCGCCAGGCCCGGTCCCACCGCTGGCCCCAGCGAGCCGCCCAGCCTGTGCTCGGTTCTGGCGCCAACGCGGGCGCAATAGCGGTTACTGAGGGCGGCGCATTCTCGGGCTTCTCGGCTGTAGTCTCTGCGCGGGTTTCGCTGCCAGGGGCAGCGGATTGCGCAGTGTCTGGCTTGTCAATGCTCAGGGCGGGGGGGCCGGCGACCGCAGCAACCATTGGGACAACGGCAACCGTGGGACCCACCTGGTTGGCTACCGGCCAGGTATCGACCAAGCGGGCCAGCTCATCAAGACGCAACACAACCGAAGGCACGTCGGCCACCGCAGCGCCGCGCACACGTTCAATATCGCGCTGGATCGCACGCTGTACCGGGTTGAGGCGGGGCTGGGCCGCCCGGTCGATGCGCTGGTCGGCTGACTGCAAAGCAGCGAGCAAGGGCGCCACGCTGCCAGTCAGCTGGGACTGCTGCTGGCCCAGGCGCAACGCCGACTCCAGGTCTTGCACCAGGTTGTCGTCGCGCGAACGCGAGAGCGACAGCATGAGTTCTTCGAGTTGGCTGCGCTGCAAGCTCACCTCGGACAACCGCACCTCGGCCACGGTCAGACGGGCGTCGAGCTCTTTGGTCAGCGCCTCGGCCTGCCCACTGACGGTGCGCGCCTGTTCAACCTGCACCGCACTGTCCTGGCTGCGCCGTGCCATTTCCCGCTGGGTCTCACCCAGCTTCTGCCACAACCAACCCGCAGCCAGCAGGGACAACGCGGCAAAGAGCAGCGAGAACAAAGCCAGCAAGACCGCAGCGCGGCTGGCGAAGGTGCTGGATGTGTGCGGTGTCGATTGCGGTGCGGGTGTGGCGGCTCCCGGGCTCTCGCGAGGCGCGGCTGGCGTGACAGTGGGCGCTGGCACGGCCGGCGTCTCGGCGGCGGCGGGCTGACCGGGCTCGTCGGTGCTGGAGGTAGGGTGGGTATCGCTCATGACATGCTCTGCCAGGATTTTAGGGCGCTCACCACATCGGGCAGCGCTGGCCGGCTCTCGATCACCCGGCCAAAACCAGCGGCGCTTGCGGCGGCGGTGATGCGCGGGTGGGTGGCCAGGGCCACTGCGGCGGACCAGCCGTGTCCAGGGGTCAGGGTCTGCAGGTTGGTCAGCGCCTCGGCGCTGCTGAACAGCCAGAGCTGGCCCGAGCCGCTGGTGTGTTGAATCAGCGCGCGCTCGGCTGCCAAGAGCACCGGTGCCCGCCGCTCGTAGGCAATACAGGCGGCGACCTGCGCACCCGACGCTTCACAGCGTTGAATCAGCCAGTCGCGACCGGTGCTGGGCAGTGCACCTTTCCGGGGAGCGTCGCGCAAGTCATCCAGCTCGGGCGAATACCCGCGTACCAGCAGCACCCGGGCGCCGGGGTGCAGCTGGGCGGCCACCACCGGCCACAGGTGTTCAGAATCGAACTGGGCTGCGTCGGCCGGCGGCGCGTCGATGCGCTCGGCGCTGATGCCCAGGCCCGCCAGCGCCTGCGCCAGCACGCGAGCGGTGCCCGGGCCGGGCGCCCAGAAGCGGGTGGTGGGTGGTTGCTGGGCCGGGGACGGCGCCACGTCGTGCGCGAAAAAATGCCGCACCGCAGCGGCACTCACAAACATCAGCGCATCCATCTGCCACCAGTGGCGGCGGCACTGTGCCAGCGCGGTTTGGGCTTGCGGGTCACCCGGCTCGGTGATCTCGATCAGTGGCAAGGCCTCGGCGTGCCAGCCACTGGCGCGCAAGGCCTGCACCCAGTGGGCCGCCTCCGCCGCCGGCCGGGTGACGATCACCCGGCGGATAGAGCCGAGCCGTGGTGCGCCGGGGCTCGAATCGGCTGCGGGTGCCAATGCCTCACGCCTCGGCTGGCAGCGGATGGGCACCAGCAGCACGCAAGGCCTCAGCCACCCGCTGGCCCAACGCCTCGGCTTGCGCCAGGTCTTGTACCGGTGCGCTGTCTTGGACACGCACCATGCGCTGCATGCCCTCGGGGTCGCCCCAGGCGGCATCCAGCCGCAGCCTGCCATCGGCCAACCAGTCGGAATAGGACGCAAGCGGCATGGAGCAACTGCCTCCCATGGCACGCGAGACGGTGCGCTCAGCCGCCACGCGCAGCCAGCTGGGCATATGAACCAGCGGCGCCAGCGCCGCCACCAGATCGGCGCGGTCGGCCCGCACCTCGATGCCGAGCGCGCCCTGACCAGCCGCTGGCAGCGACTCAACCGGCGAAAAAATGTGGCGAATACGCGGCTCCAGCTTCAGCCGCTTCAAACCGGCGGCCGCCAGCACGATGGCGTGGTACTGACCCTCATCGAGCTTGCGCAAACGCGTGTCGAGGTTGCCGCGCAGCGGCTCGATGCGCACATCCTGCCGACCCAGCGCATCCAGCGCCTCACGCAGCAGCACCAAACGGCGCAGGCTGGAGGTGCCGACGATGGCGTCGCGCGGCAGATCGGCCAAGCGATCGCAAACCGGCGACACCCAGGCGTCGCGCGGGTCCTCGCGCTCCATCACGCAAGCCAGCGCAAAGCCTGTGGGCAGGTCCATCGGCACGTCTTTGAGCGAGTGCACCGCGATGTCGGCACGCCCTTCTTCCAGCGCCACCTCCAATTCCTTGATAAACAGGCCTTTGCCACCGACCTTGGCCAGGCTGCGGTCCAAAATCTGGTCACCCTTGGTGGTCATGCCCAGCAACTGCGCGCCGTAGCCCAGCGCTTCGAGCAACGCCTGCACGTGCTCGGCTTGCCAGATTGCCAGGCGGCTTTCACGGGTGGCTATTGTGATCTTGAGGGGGCTTGGGGAGGGGGAGGACGACACAGGCAGTGTGGGTGGAAGCAGTGTGAAGCAGCGGCGTCGATCCGGCTACGGGACACCGATGACAAAGCCAAATGCTAGCATGACTGTTGCTCAAAAATTCAGCAGTTGCCGCATGAAAACACCACCCCACCGCCGCGCCCAAGCCCTGCTCAGCGCTCCCGAAACACCCGACAAAGACCGGCCGCTGGTGGAGGACATCCGGCTGCTTGGACGCATTTTGGGCGACGTGATCCGCGAGCAAGACGGCGCGCCTGCGTTTGATCTGGTGGAACAAATTCGCCAACTGTCGGTGGCGTTTCGGCGCCACGACGACCAGGGCGCTGACCGCGCGCTCAAGACCTTGCTCAAGCACTTGAGCGGCGATCAAACGGTGAGTGTGATCCGCGCCTTCACCTACTTCAGCCACCTGGCCAATCTGGCCGAAGACCGCCACCATATCCGCCGGCGTACCGTACGCGAGCGCGCCGGCGACCTGCAAGAAGGCAGTCTGGCACTGACTTTGCGGCGTTTGCAGGAAGCGGGTATCCCGAAGGATCGCGTGGCTCAAACGCTGGCGCACAGCCACATCTCGCCGGTGCTCACCGCCCACCCGACCGAGGTTCAGCGCAAAAGCATTCTGGATGCCGAGCGCGCCATTGCCCAGCTGCTGACCGAGCGCGACGCCCTGGCGCCGCGCGAGCTGGCCCACAACGAATCGCTGCTGCGGGCCCGCGTCATTCAGCTCTGGCAAACCCGGCTGCTGCGACTCACCAAGCTCACCGTGGCCGACGAGATCGAGAACGCGCTGGGTCATTATGAGACCACCTTTTTGCCGCAAATTCCCCGCTTGTACCGCGAACTGGAGCATGGGCTGGGGCAGAGCGTGGCGCCCTTTTTGCGCATGGGCCAGTGGATCGGCGGCGACCGCGACGGCAACCCCAATGTGACTGCGGCCACGCTGGAGCTGGCCCTGCAAAGCCAGGCCCGGATCGCGTTGCGGCACCACCTGGCGCAGCTGCACCTGCTCGGCGGCGAGCTGTCGGTCTCGGCCATGCTGGCGTCGGTGAGCCCGGCGATGCAGGCACTGGCCGAGCGCTCGCCCGACACCAACGCGCACCGCCAAGACGAGCCGTATCGCCGCGCGCTGACTGGCATGTACGGCCGCCTCAGCGCCACCCTAAAGACCCTGACCGGCGTTGAGGCCGAGCGGCACGCGGTGGCGCCCAACAACCCCTACCCCAACGCCGCCGAGCTGCTGGCCGACCTGCGCACCATCGAGGCCTCGCTGATCGCCCACCACGGCGAAGCGCTAACCGAAGGTCGATTGCGCCCGCTGATGCGCGCGGTTCAGGTGTTTGGTTTTCACCTTGCCACCATCGACCTGCGCCAGAGCTCTGACAAACACGAGGCGGTGGTCGCCGAGCTGCTGGCCACCGCGCGCATCGAGGCCGACTACAGCGCGCTCGATGAGGCCGCCAAACGAGCGGTGCTGCTGCGCCAGCTGAGCGACGCGCGCACGTTGCGTGTGCCCGAGGCGCGCTATTGCGATCACACGGTAGACGAGCTGCGCATCTTCGAGACCGCGCGCAGCGGGCGCGAGCGATTTGGCGCGCAGGCCATCCGCCACGCCATCATCAGCCACACCGAAACCGTGAGCGATCTGCTGGAGGTGATGCTGCTGCAAAAGGAAGCGGGGCTGATGCACGGTCTCTTGCTGGACGCCGAGGCCGCCACGACCAACACTGCTGTGTCTTCGCTGCCCCCCAAGGGGGATCGGGCCGGCCTGGGGCGCCCAGCCGCCGCCGCCGCCATCTGCGACCTGATTGTGGTGCCGCTGTTCGAGACCATTGAAGACCTGCGCAACGCGGCGCCCATCATGCGCGAGTACTACGCGCTGCCGGGCGTGCGCGCCATGGTGCAGCGGGGCGATGCGCTTGGCTACTGCGAGCAAGACATCATGCTGGGCTATTCAGACAGCAACAAAGACGGCGGCATCTTCACCAGCAACTGGGAGCTCTACCGCGCCGAGACCGCGCTGGTAGAGCTGTTTGACCAGCTCAATGCAGACACCGTATTGACGGAGCGCGGGTGCGACAGGCCAGCCGCTGGGCCGCCCCCAAGGCAGGCCCAAGCCCCTCGGGAGGCAGCGACCCGCGAAGCGGTGGAGCGTGGGGGCAACACGATCCAGCTGCGCATGTTCCACGGCCGTGGCGGCACGGTGGGGCGCGGCGGCGGACCGAGCTACCAGGCCATCCTGGCGCAACCGCCAGGCACGGTGCGCGGCCAGATTCGCCTGACCGAACAGGGTGAGGTGATCGGCGCCAAATACGCCAACCCCGAAATCGGCCGGCGCAACCTGGAAACCCTGGTGGCGGCCACGCTGGAGGCCACCCTGCTGCAAACCACGCGCGACGCGCCGCCCGAGTTCCTGTTGGCGGCCGCCGCTCTCTCTCAGCACAGCATGACCGCCTACCGGGCGCTGGTTTACGACACGCCGCGCTTTGCCGAATTCTTCTTCTCGGCCACCCCGATCCGCGAAATCGCCGAGCTCAACATTGGCTCTCGTCCGGCTTCGCGCAAACCCTCGCAAAAGATCGAAGATTTGCGCGCCATTCCCTGGGGCTTCAGCTGGGGCCAGAGTCGGCTCACTCTGCCCGGTTGGTACGGCTTCGGCTCAGCCGTGCAGGCCTTTTTGCAACTCAACGGCACCAAAGGCGAAGCCAAACAAAAGGCACTGCTCCAGCAAATGGTGCAGCAGTGGCCGTTCTTCAGCGCCCTGTTGTCCAATATGGATATGGTGCTGGCCAAGAGCGATCTCGCGCTGGCCTCGCGCTACGCCGAGCTGGTGGAAGACAAGCGCTTGCGCAACCAGGTGTTTGGCGCCATCGAAGCCGAGTGGCACCGCACCGCCGATGCGCTGGCGCTGATCACCGGCGAACAGCAGCGCCTGGTCAACAACGCATCGCTGGCCCGCTCCATCCGCCACCGCTTCCCCTACATCGACCCGCTGCACCACCTCCAGGTGGAACTGGTGCGGCGCTACCGCGCCGGCAAGCGCGAGGTGGATCGAGACGACCGGGTCAAGCGCGGCATCCACATCTCAATCAATGGAATTGCGGCAGGCTTGAGGAATACGGGCTGACACCGAGCAAGCCTTTATGTGAATCCCTAAAATAGTTGCATGACCCACCTTACCAATGCCGACCTTCACTGCCACTCCATCTTCTCCGACGGCACGCTCACGCCCGAGGCGCTGGCCGAGCGAGCGAAGGCCAACGGCGTTGAGCTGTGGGCGCTGACCGATCACGATGAGCTGAGTGGGCAGGAGCGGGCGATGCAGGCAGCCCACGCACTGGGCCTGCGCTACCTCACAGGCGTGGAAGTCTCGGTCACGTTTTTGCACGCCACGGTTCACATCGTGGGCCTGGGCATGGACCTGGCCCACCCGTCGCTGGTCGATGGTTTGCGTGAGACGCGCGGTGGGCGCGAGCAGCGGGCACGTGACATGGCGGCTGGCCTGGCGGCAGCGGGCATCACCGGCGCCTACGAAGGCGCGTTGAAATACGTGGGCAACCCCGACCTGATCTCGCGCGCCCATTTCGCGCGCCACCTGGTCGAGTCGGGTGTTTGCAGCGACATCGGCTCGGTGTTTCGCAAGTACCTCACCGAAGGCAAGCCCGGCTACGTACCACACCGCTGGGCCAGCCTGGGCGATGCGGTGCGCTGGATCACAGGCGCTGGCGGTATGGCCATCATTGCGCACCCGGCGCGCTACGGTTTCAATCCCACCGAGGAATACGCCCTGTTCACCGAATTCAAAGGCCACGGCGGCCAAGGCATGGAGGTGCTGACTGGCGCACACAGTTCGGCCGATGCGTTGAAGTACGCCGATATGTGCCGCGAGCTTGGCCTGTTCGCCTCGCGCGGCAGCGACTTCCACGGCCCAGGAGAAAGCCGTTGCGATTTGGGCTCCCTGCCGGACCTCCCCGGCAATCTCTCACCGGTTTGGGAGCATTTGCAGTCGCGCATCCATTGATTCGCTGATTTCATGAGAAACGCCCGCGCGGCACCCAGTGCCCTCGCGGGCATTCTTTTTCTGGTGGTGGCTGTGGCCTGTTTCGCGGTGCTCGACACCACCGTGAAATACATCGGGGCCACCGTGTCGGTGGTGGTGTCGCTCTGGTTTCGTTACGCGTTCCAGGCGCTGGCAACCAGCGCCATCATGCTGCCCCGCCATGGCAAGCGGCTGCTGCACACCGCTCACCCGCGCTTCCAGTTTCTGCGTGGACTGCTGCTTGTGGGCATCAGTGCGCTGGCCTTCATCAGCTTGCAGCACATGCCTGTGGGTGCTTTCACCGCCATCGTCATGACCACGCCGCTGGTGGTCACGCTGCTGGCGGCGGTGTTCCTCAAAGAGCGTGTCGGCACGCTGCGCTGGTTGCTGGTGGTCGGCGGCTTTGTCGGCACCTTGCTGATCGTGCGTCCCGGCGGCGCCGTGCTTGGCTGGGCCAGCCTGCTGCCGCTTGGCCTTGTGGGGATGTACGCCTGGTTCCAGATCATCACCAGCCAAATGGCGCGCACCGAAAACCCGCTGACCATGCACTTCTACACCGGCTGGGTGGGCGCTTTGTTGTCCTCGCTGGCCTTGCCGCTGTTTTGGACCGTGCTGCCCGACACCAAAACGCTGGCCCTGCTCAGCCTGATTGGTCTGACGGGCACGGTCGGCCACTTTCTGCTGATTTTGGCATTTGCCCGTGCGCCCGCCTCTGCCCTGACCCCGTTTCTCTACACCCAGATCGGTTTTGCGATGCTCGGCGGCTGGCTGGTGTTCGGCCATGTGCCCGGCAGCTGGGAGCTGGGTGGCATCGGGCTGATCGTGCTGTGCGGCGCCAGCGCCAGCTGGATCACCGCACGCGAGAAGCGCCTGCCGATCGAAATTCCCGAGCCCTGACCCCCACGCCTGCGCTGGGTCAAGCTCTGCGAAAATCTTCGCATGTCGCAGTACTTTGAAGTTCATCCCGAAAATCCGCAGCCGCGCCTGCTCAAGCAAGCGGTTGCTTTGCTGGCAAAAGGCGGCGTGCTGGCCGTGCCCACCGACTCCAGCTACGCGCTGGTCTGCCAGATCGACGACAAAGCAGCGGCAGACAGCCTGCGCCGCATCCGCCGGGTCGACGAAAAGCACCATCTCACCCTGCTCTGCCGCGACCTGAGCGAGCTGTCCCACTATGCCCGGGTTGACAACCGGCAATACCGCCTGCTCAAACAGGCCACCCCCGGGCCTTACACCTTCATCTTGGAGGCCAGCAAGGAGGTGCCCCGGCGTCTGAGCCACCCCTCGCGCAAAACCATCGGCCTGCGGGTGCCCCAACACAACACCTTGCTCGCCTTGCTCGATCTGCACGGCGGCCCGCTGCTGGCCACCACGCTCATCCCACCGGGTGAGACAGAGCCGCTGAACAACGCCCAAACCATCCGCGAGCGCTTCGAGCGCGAGCTCGCGGGCGTGGTCGATGCCGGCGCCTGTGCGATGCACGCCACCACCGTTATCGACCTCACACCCATGGGCGATGGCGGCGAGCCCGAGGTGGTGCGCATCGGCCAAGGCGCGCTGGCGCCGCTGGGTCTTTGAGGATGATCTGCCAGGGCGCTGCGCGCGCCTGAGGGACAATAGTGGTTTGCTCGCTCACCTATGAACGTCGACAGCATCATCCAAGCGATCACGGTCAACGCGATCCCCCTGTTGTTGGCCATTACCCTGCATGAAGCTGCCCATGGCTATGTGGCGCGCCGATTGGGCGACAACACGGCGTATCTGTTGGGGCGCGTCACGCTCAACCCGATCAAGCACATCGATCTGATTGGCACCCTGGTGATGCCTTTGCTGCTCTTCGTCGCATCCAGCGGCGCCTTCTCGATTGGGTACGCAAAGCCGGTCCCGGTCAACTTCAACCGCCTTCGCAACCCCAAGCTGGACATGGTCTGGGTGGCGTTGGCGGGACCCGGCTCCAACTTGCTACAGGCGCTGGCCTGGCTGGCGTTGTTTTACACCGGCCAAGCGTCGGGTGTTGAAGAGGCATTTTTCGGGCTGGTCTGCGCAGCCGGCGTCAAGTGGAATCTGATTCTGATGATCTTCAACCTGTTGCCCCTGCCGCCGCTGGACGGCGGGCGGGTGCTGGTGGGCCTGCTGCCGCGCGGGCCAGCGAACGCCGTCGCGCGCATCGAGCCGTTTGGCTTCTTCATCGTGATCGCACTGGTTTTCACCGGGGTGCTCGCTGACTACTGGTTGAGGCCACTGATGGGCTTGTCCATGCAATTCCTGCAACTTCTGCTATCGCCGCTTCGAGCCCTGCTGTTCTGAATTCGCCCTTCCCATGAAAACCCAACGCGTTCTCACCGGTATTACCACCTCGGGCACCCCGCACCTGGGCAACTACGTGGGCGCGATCCGCCCCACTGTGCGCGCCAGCCGCCTCGCCAGCGTCGAGAGCTTTTACTTCCTGGCCGACTACCACGCGCTGATCAAGGTGACCGAGCCCACGCGGGTGCAGCGCTCCACGCTGGAGATCGCCGCCACCTGGTTGGCCTGTGGGCTCGACCCGGAGCAGGTCACCTTCTACCGCCAGTCCGACGTCCCTGAAATCCCCGAGCTCACCTGGCTGCTGACCTGCGTCGCCGGTAAGGGAGTGCTCAACCGCGCCCATGCCTACAAGGCCTCGGTCGACAAAAACACCGCCACCGGCACCGACCCCGACGCGGGCGTGAGCGCGGGTCTCTTCATGTATCCGGTGCTGATGGCGGCCGATATTCTGATGTTCAACGCCCACCAGGTGCCGGTGGGCCGCGATCAGATACAGCACATTGAAATGGCGCGCGATATCGCCGCCAGCTTCAACCACCTCTACGGCGGGCACTTCACCCTGCCCGAAGCGGCGATTGAAGACCATGTGGCCACTCTGCCCGGGCTCGATGGCCGAAAGATGAGCAAGAGCTACGACAACACCATCCCGCTGTTTGTCCCACGCGAACAGCTTCGCAAACTGATTCAGGGCATCGTGACCGACTCGCGCGCACCCGGTGAGCCCAAAGACACCGCCGGCTCAGCCCTGTTTCAGCTCTACCAAGCCTTCGCCAGTGCCGAGGAAACCAGCGCCTTCGCCCAGGCCTATGCCGACGGTCTCGCCTGGGGTGATGCCAAACAGCAGCTGCTCGAGCGGCTAGACCAGGAAATTGCACCGATGCGCGCGGTCTACGATCAGCTGATCCAAGACCCAGCCCAGATCGAGCGCACCCTGCGCCGAGGTGCTGAGAAGGCGCGCGCCATCGCCACGCCGTTCACCGCGCGCCTGCGGCACGCGGTCGGTCTGCGAGCCCTCGACAGCGTGACCACACCGGCCCGCAAAGAAAAGACGGCGAAACCGGCTTCGCCCAGCGTCAAGCAATACCGCGAGTCCGACGGGCGCTTCTATTTCAAGCTGGTCGATGGCACAGGCCAGACGCTGCTGCAAAGTCAGGGCTTCGATTCGCCCCGTCAGGCAGCTGAGGCTCTCGGTCAGCTGCGCGAGCATGGCGTTGCTGCCTTGCCCGCCCTGGTGCACCATGTGGATATCAGCACTTCCCCAGACGCCTTGAAAGCTGCCTTGGCGGCATGGATGAACCCGCTGTGATGAGCGGTCAGGGAAGCAACAAGAGCCGGCGTAAACACTTGCAGCACAAGGCAATAGCCTGCGCGATATCCGCCAACGTGATGGAGAAATAAAGCAGTGCCCAAATCTGATTTGGTTACCCCATCGCCAAATGCCCGCATTGCCGATATGCTTCCTTTTGGCTCAACATTTTCAAGAAGCGACGCCGCTATGAGTATCTTTGTAATAGACGACCATCCGCTGATGCGCGAAGCCGTCGTCATGCTGTTGCGCCGCCTGCGCTCGACCACCCAAGTGGTCGAGCTGGAACGCATGGCCACCGTCAGCAAGGCGATAGCCGAACACGGCGAACCCGAGCTGGTTTGCCTGGACCTGAGGCTGCCGGATACGAATGGCGTCTCCGGCGTGCGCGAGGTGCGGCAAATGCTGCCCGACACCTCTCTCATCGTGCTTTCCGCCTCACCCGCCTGCGACTACGAAGATTTGGCCCGTGAAGCCGGAGCCGATGTTTACGTCGAAAAGTCGGCTGGAGCGGCGCAGATCGCCAGGGTGCTGCGTGAGTTCCTGACCGAGGAGATCGAGGACGAGAACGCGCCCACCATCCCCGACAAGCTCTCCAAACGGCAGAAGCAGCTGCTGGTGATGCTTGATCGAGGCTTGTCCAACCGCGATATCGCCGAGCAGTTGCAAATCAGCGAACACACGGTAAAAGTGCATCTGTGGCGCTTGTTTCGCCGGCTCAATGTGAAAAGCCGCTCGCAGGCCAGCCACCTCGCGCGCACCGCCGGCCTGCTCGACCTCTGAAGAAGCCTGGCGGCTGGCAACTCAGCTCTGCAGCGGGGCAAGGGTAGCTTGGGATGCACCGTCCTTTGGTGCCTGACTCGCCTCAGGCAGCGTGATCCGAAACACGCTGCCCTGCCCAGAGACCGAGTTGAGCGACAGTTTGTAGCCCATGATTGAGGCCAGCTTGAAGACGATGGTCAACCCCAGCCCAAGGCTGTCCTCGGTTCCCTGGTGCGGCGCGACCCGGAAAAACTCCTGAAAAATCGCTTGCTGGTGCTCGCGGGCAATGCCCACACCGCTGTCCCAGACCTCAAACACCAGCGAACCCTCACGTCGGCGCAGCGCAATCAGCACCCCGCCGTGCTGGGTGTGACGCAACGCGTTGGAGATCAGATTGCCCAACATACGGCGCAGCACCACCGGATCGGCCCAAATGGTGCCGGGTTGAGAGCGGCTGCGCAGGCTGAGCGATTTCGCCCGTGCCACCGGCTCGAACTGCTGTGTCAGATCGACCAACAGCTGCTTCGCATCCACCGCCTGCAAGCGCACTTTGTAGTTGCCCGCATCGATGCGGGTGAGGTCAAACAGCGAATCGAACAGCTCGTTGATCGCCCGGGTGGATTGCAGAATGCGCGGCGCGATGTCGCGCCCCATTTCGGGCTCGCTGGCCAGCCAGTCGGCATAGAGGCTGAGGGCATGCACCGGCTGGCGCAGGTCGTGCGCGGTTGAGGCCAGAAACCGATTTTTGGTGGCCACCGCACGCAACGCCGCGCGGGTTTGTTGCGTCAGGGAATCGATCAGCTCCTGGTTGGAAAACTGCAACTCGCAGCTGCTGCGGTGCACGGCGTTTAAACGGCGCCCAGCTGCGTACAACAGCCACCAGAAAACCAACATCAGCATCGACAGCAGCACCGACAGCTCGCGGTCGGGGTTCGGCACCAACCCCAGCCACCCGGGCAGCAGCAAGCCCGCGATCACGGCACCAATCAACCCGTTCACATAGCGGCAGAACAGCGGCAAATACGGCGAGAAAATGGTCAGCGAAATCATCCCGTGACCCAACACCACCAAGCCCGTCACAAACTGGGTTTGCGAGCTCGCCTGCTGAAATGTAATGCCCACCGAAGCGCCCCACAAAATGCCAACGGCGGTCCATGTCCAGCCATGGTGGTCGACAAATGTCTTGCGCATCGAGCCCCCGACGCTGTCGTATCGCAGGCGATAAAGCCCAATCAAGCGAAAACGGTAGCTGTACAGGGCAACCAAAGCGCCGGCCCACACGATCAGGATCGCGTGGTCGACCTCCCCAAACATCAGATAACCCAGCAGCGGCAACGCTGCGGCAGCAGCAAAAAGCGTTCGCATGGCGCCATCCATCACCACCCCGATCAGCTGGGAGGCGACCCATTCCTCGCGCACCTCGGACGAAGCCGACAGATGCTGGTGGGTTACCGACTGGGTATCAACGAGCATGGGGTAGCAGGGGGCAGGGTGGCTGAGGGCCTGCATTGTCGCATCGCACACAGCCCCAACGCCCTGGAGAAACCGTGCCAAGAGCGCTGTTAGAATCGTGGGCTTCGCCACAGATAGCCCCCCAACCAGACCAGCACCGGCTGTCCAGGCGGCCGATCAAACCAACAAAACACCGGAGAGGTGGCAGAGTGGTCGAATGCACCGGATTCGAAATCCGGCGTACAGTTTTAACTGTACCGAGGGTTCGAATCCCTCCTTCTCCGCCAGCAACAGGTTTCAGAGCTTCCAAGAAACTCCAGAAAACCACTTGAAAGCCCCGCCAGCCGGGGCTTTTTCGTTTGTAGGCGTCCAAGGAAGGGGCTTTACAGCCAGCCCGATTCAGGGGCGTATTTGGGGGCACAAATCGGGATTTTCCGATGCCCCCAGAAAAATGCCCCAACCATGCCCCTGACCAAGATCGAATGCGACCTGGCCACTTGTCCCCCTGGCAAGAACTGCGCCCGCCTGGCTGATGAAAAGGGCATGTACCTGGCGTCGCAGCCAGCGGCGGCCGGTACTGGCGCCTGCCCCCTCAGTCAAGATAAATGTCGCCTCCAAATTTCCAGCGGATGATCCGCACAGGAGCGACACGCCATGCAGCGAAATCGATATTGAAGAGAGTTCAGAGGGCAAGCCTGCAAAAAGGCAGCAGACCGAGGCAGCCGCACGCTTGAAGCGGTGGCCCTGGAGCTTAAGGTCAGCCTGGGAACGCTCAAGGGTTGACTCAAGCGCCCCCGCATTGGCGGCGTCGCCAGCGCGGGGGCGCTTGAGTTGCCCAGCGATTTGGCAGCCGCGCAGTGGAGCACCGCGCAGCGCCTGCAAGCGCTGTGGTGGGCTTGGCTGCGCGCACCGTGAAGCGCTGGCTGCACCCAGCCGTTGCCCTGGGCGACCGCAGAACACCTGAGCAGCGAACGCCGCACGTCCCGGCCAACAAATTCACCCAGGCTGAGCGACAAGCCGCCGTGGACATCTTGTCCAGCAATGCCTTCAAGGACTTGCCGCCCAGCCAGATCGTGCCGCGCCTGGCGGACTTGGGGACCTGCGTGGGCAGCGAATCCACGCTGTACCGGCTGCTGCGCCAAGCTGGGCAACTGGCGCAGCGCCGGCCTAAGCGCGCGCCTCACAAACGCAGCAAGCCGTGCGCCCTGGTCGCCACAGCGCCAGACCAGATCTGCTGCTGAGACATCACCTACTGGCCCACCCAAGTGCACGGCCGGCGCTTCTACCTGTATCTGTTGGAGGACCTGTTCAGCCGCAAGGCCGTGGGCTGCCAGGTCTTCACTGGCGAGAGTGCAAAGCTGGCCAGCCAGCTGCTGCAAAGTATCTGCCACCGCGCAGGCATCAAGCCCGATCAGCTGACCGTGCACTCGGACACCGGCGGCCCGATGAAAGGCCAAACCATGTTGACCACGCTGCAGAAATCGGGCGTGGCGCACAGCCGCAGCCGACCCGCTGTGAGCAACGATCACCCGTACGCGAAGAGCCTGTTCAAGACGCTGAAATATCGGCCGCAGTTGCCCGTCAAACCGTTCGAAGACCTGCTGGCTGCGCGGCGCTTGGTCACCGAATTGCTGCACTGGTACAACGAGGCGCATCGCTGCAGCAGCATCTCGTTTGGATCGGCTTGCCGGTGAAACCGATGCGGGCGCTGTTGGACAGCCTGGCCAGCAGCTTGGCATGTAGGTCGCCAGCCAGGGTGCGCTGTAACCCGTGCACCAGCACCAGGATGGTCTCGTCCGCGTTTGACACCTCCAAGCTCTGGGCGACAGTCTTCACCCGGCAGGCCACCGCCTCGGGCTTTTTGGCCTCGGCGCACCAGCCCGTCGGCCCGGTGGCATGTCGTCTGTCAGCAAGCCCAGCTCGCCAGCGGCGTTTGAGTCACGCTATTTCTGGATCGTGGCAAACAGCAGTCCCGGCCCTTGGCTGCGCGCCAGTTTTTGCATCACCACAGAGCAGGTCGCCACCTTCGCCACCTCCGCCACCTCGCCGGTCAGTGTGGCGGTGGCCGAGAGCTGGCTTGCAGGTCTTTGCGGTCGGTCACCAACACCACCTTAAAGCGGCGCAGCAGCGGGTGGCTGCGCAGCATGCGCACCAAAAACTCCCCCGTCAGCGACTTGCCCCAGCCCTGGGTGTGCCAGATCGCGCCGCCGCGCCGGTCGTGTGTGCCGTCTTGCAGCCGCGTCTTGCCAATCAGCAAGCGCGCCATCGCATTGCTCACCCCACGAAATTGCGGGTAGCGGCACACCAGCCTGATGCTCTGCCCACCGGTCTAAATGAGCGGGGTGACATGGCGCGCGATGTCCAGCAGGTTGGCCGGGGTCAGCGGGCCAGCCACCAGACGCTGCTGGTCAGACAAGGCGGCCACGCCCAAGCCCGCCACCGCCTCGTCTTCCCGAGCTGGCGCTGCGGTTTTCCAGCTCGCAAAACGCTCGAACAGCCCGCCGATGGTGCCGACCCAGACCTCGTCAATGCTGGGGGCGATCAGCAGCTGGCAGGTGTTGAACAGCGCCTCGCCGCCCTTCGGGTTTCCCCCCTCGTGGCGGGCATGGCTTGAGCGCCCGTTCCGCAGCGCCAACACCCCGATGGCTTGCACCGTCTGTCGGTTCCGTCCTACCGCAGCCAACGCGCTTGGCCGACAGGTCGCAGGCCAACCGCTCCCTAAACTGAGTGCATCGCAACGATTGGCGTTGCGTTCACAACCCTTCCAGGGCGGCAGCGGCAACGCGCAACCTCTGGAGCAGGAGCCCGCCATGCTGTCTTACGCCGTTGTTTTTCTTGTTGTTGCGTTAATTGCGGCGGTTCTTGGTTTTGGCGGTATCGCAGCCGGAGCCGCCGGCATCGCCAAAATCCTTTTTGTGGTCTTTTTGGTTCTGGCCGTGGTCTCCTTCATCTTTGGCTACCGCCGGCGCTAAGCGTCAGTCTGCAGCATCGCCGTTCCCTTACCTTCACACCACCGAAATCCCATGAACAACGACACCCAAAACCTCGCCAAAGACGCCCAACAGATGGTCGAGCAGAGCGCCGACAAAGCGCGGCAAATGGCATCCGAAGCAGCTGAAAAAGCCGACCAGACGACCTACGCCGCCCAGGACGCCTTAGCAGATGCGGAACATTCGGTTCAAACCGAGTTGAACCAGACCCGCAAGGCGGTTCCAGCCAAGCTGTCTCGTGCTGCCCACCAGGCCGAAGATTTGGCTCGTGCGGGTATTGACAAAGCGCGGCTGGCGGGCCAGTCGATGGCCAGCCAGGCCGGCGACATGCGCGATCAAACTGCAAGCTACGTGCGCGAAGAGCCCACCAGGGCCTTGCTGATGGCGCTCGCCGCTGGCGCCTTCGCCACCCTGCTAATCGGCTGGGCCACACGCGGCAACGCCCACCCACGCCACTGATCGCGCGCGGATCGCGCCAGGCCTTTTCGGCCCGAAGCGCAGCCAACGCACCCTATTGAAATGCGGTCAGCAGAAATCCCCGCTGGCTGCGCCCTTTCTCATGCACAAGCTCTGGGCGTACCGCCGCGATCGACCCGCTCTTCATCGCGATGGTCAAACAGCCCGGCCTGTTTCTGGAGCATGCCGACGCTTACGCAGACCTCGCGGTAGCCAGGCTGGTCTGTTGGCGCAGCTGCTCGCCACGCTCGCTGTCGCAGCCGTGCTGCTTGCCATGTTGGGTCTGGGGCTGGTCGGTTTGGCAGCCTTGCTCGCTGCGGCGCTGCCGTTTCGAACCGTGCTCCAGCTGCGGGTGCTGTGAGCTTTGTCGCTTTGCTGTTGACCGTGCCGCTGTTGGCTGCCAGCTTCGAGTAGCGGGTGCGGCAGATGCATCTCGGCGCCACCTTCTCCACGCCGTGCGGGCAGGTGGCGCAAAAGCTGGCCACGCTGAACATGCTGGACAAAAAAGTATGAATCACGCCGCCAACCCAGCCCCTGGCCGCCGCGACCCCGCCGGCCAAATCCAACAAGACAAGCCGCCAAGCACCGCAGCGCATGGGACAGACGGTGGCTCGCATTGGGCCATCCCGATCTTCACCTATCGCGTGCTTGGCGAGCGCCTTTCCTGCCCAACTCAGCAGCAGCCCCGGCATGGGGTGGCGGTAGCGGCGACGCCAAGCCGCTGGTTGCCCACACACCGCCGGCGCACATCAAACGCCATCGGCTGATGCAAGTGAACTGGCCAACCCTGCGCGTGCTGACACGCCGCTGGTGGACCCGCTAGCCTGGGCACAGCTTGGCAAAGCCCGTGATGCAGGCGCTCGCGCGTACGACACGCTTGCTGCTGCGCCATCCCATGGCAGCGCTGGTCATGGGATGGCGGTGGGCGTGAGGCTGGTGCTTGCGCCGTCGGCTGTGCGCCCCAGAACCTGGCACCCGAGCCGCAGCAAGGCCTCGCCGTGGGACGACCGCGTGTTCGGCCTGCTGTGGGAGCAGCTCACCTCGGCGCCAGTCCAGATGGCGTTAGCCAGCGCCTTGACGGCCTGCTGGCCGGTCGAGGCAAGCGACACCACACGGCGTCGGCTCAACCATTCGGTGGTGTGGCGCCACAGCGCACCCAGAACAATGCAACGGCAAGCGGCACGACGCCAGACATCGCATGACGTCGCGTTGCGGCGCGCCGGTGCTCCGGTGCTCCGGTGCTCCGGTGCTCCGCTAGCAACCTTCAGCACCAAAAAACCTGGCTCTATTGGCCAGGTTTTTTCTTTGCCTCTGCCGCGCTGCGACTTGGGTCTTTTTTGCCTTGCGCACCTTAACGCGTTCGGCTGGCACCCAGCCTCTCGCCGGTGCTGGACAGCAGGCGCAGCGTGTCGGTTACAGACAGGGAATCGGGTGTGCGCTGTTCCAAACGCCACAACTCAGCGCCCTGGCCAATACCGTCCACCACTGCGATAAAACCAACCAGCAGCAACGCGGCCAGCGCCAGCAGCACCCAGATCAACGCGTGGGTCCAGCCGCTTTTGCCAGCGCTCTGGGTGGCGTGGCGGCGCGACAGCAAGCGGTGCTGGGTGTTCATGGCAAGGCTCCTCGCTGGTCTTGTGGGCGAAACCTATGTTGCGTGAAAACGCCAGCGCCAGCTGTCGGCTCAAGGCGCCTCGTGCTGTAGGCGCGGGCCTACAGCCGCCAGCCACCATTGCCAGCGCTTCAGCGGTGCATCTCGCGGCGCGAACCCCGGGTGTTGGCGTACACCCAGGTGAACTCGGCACCAAGCAAAAAAACCTGCGCAGAGTAGTAGACCCACAGCAACACCAGCACCAGCGAGCCCGCCGCGCCGTAGGCGGAAGCGACCCCGCTGGCGCTCAGGTAGATGCCGATCAGTGCCTTGCCCAGGCTGAACAGCAGCGCGGTCACCAGCGCGCCCACCCACACGTCTTTCCACTCCACATAGGCGCGCGGCATGAGCTTGTAGATCATGGCAAACAGGGTGGCGGTGATCGCAAAACCCAGGCCCAGGTTGAGCGCTTGCGCCAGCCAAAGCCAGTCACCCAGTGTGTTGTTCCACCAGCGACCCAGCGCGGTGATAACAGCGCTCATCACCAGCGACACCATCAGCAAAAAGCCCAGGCCCAGGATCAGGCCAAACGACAGGACCCGGTCCCGCAGCAGCGCCCAGACGCCGCCGCCTGCAGGGCGTCGGGGCGCTTGCCAGATGCGGTCCAGTGAATCTTGCAGCTCGGCGAACACGGTGGTGGCACCCACCAGCATCACCCCGAGCCCCACCAGGGTGCCCCACCAGCTGTCGGCCGGCTCGCTCACGCTGGCCACCAGCAGCTGGATCGAGTCAGCCGCTTTCGGCCCGAGCACGCCACCCAGCTCAGACATCAAATACCCCTGCGCGGCGTCGCGACCCAGCAGCAGACCCGCAACCGAAATCACGATCAGCAGCAGCGGTGCCATCGAGAAGAAGGTGTAGTAAGCGAGCGCAGCGCCCATGCTGGACGCACGGTCGTCGATCCAGCCTTCAACCGCAGCCCGTGCCATTGCCCACCAACCTGGCCGGGCCTGCGTGGATCCCGGCATCGGCATCGGGAGCGAATCAGCCAAGGAGCACGGGGTTGGTCTGCCAGAGCACCGCGTTGAGCACGCCAGCAAACGAGACCCAGGCCCACAGCGGCACCATCAGCAGGCCAAACACCGGGCGCACGCGCCAAAACGCGCGCACCGTGAGCCCAACCAGCAACCACAGCACCCCGATATCGATCAGCGCCCACAGGCCCAGGTGCCAGTCAAAGAACAGCCAGGACCAGAGGGCGTTGGGCACCAAGGCCACGCCGTAAAGCAGCAAACCAGTGGAGCCCCGCACCATGTGACGGTGCCGCCAGACCAGCCAGGCGGCCAGCGCCATCGGCAAATACAAAGCGCTCCACACCGGGCCAAAAACCGCCGCTGATGGCGCCCACGCCGGCTGTTGCAGCGCGCCATAAAACTGTGTGGCTCGGCCCGAGGCCAGGCCGCCCAGCGTGGCGGTGAGAAGCGTGAGGCCGACCCAAAGCAGCGCCCCCCGCGCGCTGTCAGCCGACCGCGCTGGCGAGACCGCCGTGTAGCGCTGGATGGCATCGCCCGACAAGGGCGCACCGGAGAGATAGGTTTGCATGGCGTTCTCCAGACATCGGCCACAGGCCGCAGGTTGTGACCACGAGGGTAGCGCTGCACCCGATAAGCGCGTGTCGGACAACGCCCCCTGTGCAGGCCTGCTCTAAGCGCTGCCCTCTTTCCTGCTGGCGTTGCTGGTGGTTTGGGTTGGCTGGAGGCTGGGCCGCTGGCTCTCGCGCCGCGTAGCGGTTGAGCGCTTGTCGGCCCGCAACCCGTGTCTCAAGGAACCAAGCGCGCGCGACCACCCGCTGGGCCAGCGTCTCCATTGCCATACTGATCGTGCTGAAAATACCCGACGCCAGTGCTGTGGCGATCGCCATGCTCGGCACCGCTGGTGTGATCGGTCCGCACTGGGTTTTGCGTTCAAAGAAACATTGGGAAACTGTCTGGCGGGTGTGCCCATGGCCTGCGACAGCCTTTCGCGTTGTGCGATCTGGTGGTGATCGACGACCGGGCGCTTCGCACTTAAGCGCAGGTATCGCGCTGGACTGGCGCTAGCGGTCACGCTCAGGGAGACCCGCGAACGGGCCGCCCAGGTCACCCACGGGGCTTACTGAATCAGGCCGTGGGTCATCGCGTAGTAGGTGAGGTCGCTGTTGCTGGCAAGCTTGAGTTTTTCCATTACACGGGTGCGGTAGGTGCTGACCGTTTTGACGCTCAGGAACATGGCACCGGCCATGTGGCCCACCGTCTCACCTTTGGCCAGCCGAAGAAACACCTGCAGCTCGCGCTCGGACAGCAGCTCGTGCGGTGGCCGGTCCAGCCCGCCAGCCAAGCCCTCGGCCAGCAGCGTGGCGACCGTCTGGCTGATGTACTTTCTTCCCATGGACACCGTGCGGATCGCGCGGATGATTTCCTCCGGGTCGCATTCCTTGTTCAGGTAGCCGGCTGCGCCCTGGCGCAGCAGCGCGGCGGCGTAATGCGCTTCGGGAAAGCCGCTCAAGATCAGCACCGAGAGCGCGGGGAAGCGGGATTTAATCGCCTTCAGCGCATCCACGCCGCTTTGGTCGGGCATGGAGATGTCCATCAGCAACACATCCACCTCGCCTTGGCGCGCCAGCTCCAAGGCGTCGGCGCCGCTGCCGCCTTCGCCGGTCACGCGCACGTCCACATGCTCAGACAAATACTGCTTGAGTCCGGCGCGAACCACGGCGTGGTCGTCAACGATGGCTACACGAATCATGCGATTCCCCGGTTGGTTACTTGTGGGTGGCGAGGCGCCACACAAACGTCTGCAGTCACTGTAGCGGGGGCTGTCTGACGGCAGCGTCAGACAGCGCCTACAACCCGGCATATCGAGCACGGGCAACTGTCCTACAGGGTGGCGCGCAGCCGCCCGACAGCGCCTGCCCAGCGCCCTGCCTACAGTGATCACACAGTAAATCGAAATAGATCGCTGCTGTGACCGACACCGGCCCGTGGGGGCTGAGCCACCTCACCCTACCAGGAGAAATCAGCATGAACCGCAGAAGCATCGAGGGAAACTGGAAGCAGGTCAAAGGCAGGGCCAAAGAGACGTGGGGCGCCCTCACCGATGACGACACGGACGTGGTCGCAGGCCGCCGCAATCAGCTCACCGGCAAGACCAAGGAGCGTTATAGCGTGGCCAAAGGCGAGGCCAAAAAGCAGGTCAGCGCATGGGAACGCAGCGCCACCGACGACTGGTTCCGCTGACCCAACCAGACAACGCCGCCACATGGACCACCAGCGCCGTGGGGTTGCAGCTTCACAAAAGCGCCCGCTCTACAACCCACCCCTCTATTCCCCTTGCGCTCGCGCTACACACAGCGCCTGACCCCCGCTTCACGAGTCTCACACCATGAACACCTCACAACGCCCCCTCTTTCTGCTCACGATCAGCGCCGCCGTTTTCCTGCTGGCCGCTTGCAATCAGTCTCAGCCGCCGACCGCAGGCGAGAAAGTCGACGCCGGCATCGAAAGCACCCAGGAGGCGGCCACCGAAGCCAAGCAGGATGTGCAGGCGGCGGGCAATGAGATCAAGCAAGACGTCACGCAGGCGGGCACCACGATCGCCGATGGCGCAGCCGACATGACCATCACCACCATGGTGAAGGCAGCGCTCGCCACCGACGACCAACTCAGCGCTATGGCCATCAGCGTGGAGACGACCAACAAGGTGGTCACGCTCACCGGCCCCGCACCAAGCCAGGCCGCATCCGATCGGGCCACCGCCATGGGAGAGGCGGTGGACGGCGTGACCGAGGTCGACAACCGGCTCACCGTTGACAGCAAAAGCTGAACCGCTCAAGGGAACAGAAACACCGCATGAAACAAGACACCCCGAAAACCACCGTCATCACGCACAAAGGTTCACCGATGAAGCTCGACGAAAGTGGTCTGGCAGCCGCCCGTAAAAACCTTCAAGACGGTGCCATGACGCCAGCTTATGGCCCTTGGCGCGATGACATCGTGGGCCTGCTCAACGACGCCCTGGCAACCGAACTGGTTTGTGTACTGCGCTACCGCCGTCACCACTTCACCGCCAACGGTCTGGAATCGCCCAAGATCGCCGAGGAATTCATGGTGCACGCCAACGAAGAGCTTGGGCACGCCGACCGCCTGGCTGAGCGCATCGTGCAACTTGGTGGCAAGCCCGACTTCAACCCAAAACGCCTGCTGGATCGTAGCCACGCCGACTACGACGACGCAAGCGAGCTAAACGCCATGATCCGCTCCAACCTGGTCTCCGAGCGGATAGCGGTCGAGAGCTATCGGCAAATGATTGAGCTCATCGGCGCCAAAGACGCCACCACCCGCCGGTTGCTGGAATACATCTTGGCCGACGAGGAAGAACACGCCGACGAGCTGGCCGACTGGCTGACATCCTGACGCCGCTCACAAACCCCCTCCCCCTCCCCGCGCCCGCAACCAACGTCCCCTTAACCTAGGAGAGCACCGTGATCAAAAAAATTGCCCTCGCCTCTGCCATTGCCATCACCGCCATTTATTCCACCGGCTGCGCCTTGGTGCGCGACCAGGAATCGGTTGGCGCTTATGTGGACGACGTCACCATCACCACCCGGGTGAAAGCCAGCTTTGCCGACAACACCACGGTAAGCGCCATGGCGATCCAGGTCGAAACCCTCAAGGGGTCGGTGCAGCTCTCCGGCTTCGCCAAGTCTTCCGCCGAGCGCGCAAACGCCGAGGTCATCGCCAAGGGTGTGCCTGGCGTGACGCAGGTGATCAACAACATCGTCTTGCGTCCCTGACGCAACCACCGCAACCGCCTGACACCAGCGCATGCCCTCTGGTGCCAAGCGTCTGCCCAACGCTCAGACCCTGGGGTAGCGTCGCCAGACACCAACAGCTGCTGTGACCCCGCAAGGAGCCATTGGCTTTGGTGGAGCGCTTTGGTGGAGCATCAGCTGGCCCATGTAAGACCTTTCCTACACAGATTCAAAACCTTTTAAGTTAACGTTCAGATACACATCGGGGCACAGCGAAAGTGCCCCAAATCGCCATCCCTGACCACGTTTCAGCAGGCCGTAAGGGCCTGAAACACAGCCGGTTGATCGAACCGGTTTTTGACCACCATGCCCACGTTGAGAACCTTTATCGTTGAAGACAACCCCGTCATCCTGTGCAACCTTATCGCCGCATTGGAAGAGCTGTCGGATGTTCGGGTGGTGGGCTCGGTGGGCAGCGAACACGAAGCGGTGAGCGAGCTGCAACAGCGCGACGGCCTGCTGGACCTGGTGATCGTGGACATTTTTCTGACCTCGGGCAGCGGCCTCGGTGTGTTGCGTAGCGCGAAAAACATGAATCTGCCCGCCCGCCGGGTGGTACTGAGCAACTATGCCACTCCCGACATGCGCCGGCGTTGTCTGGAGCTGGGCGCCGACCGCGTGTTCGACAAATCCAGTGAGCTTGATGAGTTAATCGCCTACTGCGACAAGGCCGCCGAGGCCTGAGGCGAGAACAAGGCTGGTCGCTTGGCGTGCGTGCCAGCGTTTGCCGCACACCGCGAGGGCCGGCCAAGGCTGTGAATGTGTGGGAGCGGCACTGCCACGCAGTTGTTGGCCTGCTTTGTCACAGTCGGGAAGCGACAGCGCCGTTGGCGCCAAGGTCAAAAGAGCGGCCAGCCCTGGCCGCTCTTTTTTATAGCTTCAGTCAGCAGACGCAGGCCAGTCACGCCCCGTTCGCATCCAGATGGCGCAGCTCTTCGTGTTCGCCCGAATCCGCTGGCTTGCCCGACACCACCGCGCTGGCGAACGCCAGCATGCGCTGCACAGCGCTGTCGGGCTCATTCCATATCTCGGCTTCGGTCGGCTCCAGACGCAACAGCACCAGATCGGCATCTTCCACGCCATCGGGGAACCAGCGCAGTACCTCGGACGACCAGAGCTCACGTTTGCGCTGCATGTCGTCGCTCAGTTCGGCCCTTGCGGTGATCGACACGAAGGTCGAATTGCCCTCGCTGCTGAAGGCAAGGTTCAACGTGTCACCTGGCAGATTGGCCCTGACATGATCAGCGACACGCCCACTGTCGCTGATCATCAGCCAAATCGCGCCGTTGGCGTCCATCTCCAGCGGCGTCATGGGCTGGCTCGCCAGCCGGCCGTCGGTGTCGCGCAGTGTCAGCATGACGGTGCGCATGCCTTGCAGGTGTTCGGCGAGGGTGGTGCGCTCGGGGAGGGTTTGGTCGACTAATTTCAAGAGATTCTCCTGTGGTTGCGGGCGGCGCTGTCCGTGGCTTGCGCGTCCCAACCAATCTAGGCCATCGGACGCCCCCGCCCGGTCGGACATTTCTGCGCCGCCTTGTAGGACAGCGCCGACACCGCGCCCGCGAACCGGAGCGGCACAATGGCCTGCCATGTCCACACTCCCCCCAAACACCCGCCGTTTGCAGCATTCATTGGAGGCGGTGGCACGCGGGCGCTACCTCATGCCGATCGTGCTGGCGCTCGGCATCGTGGCCGCGGTGGTCAATGAAAGCTCCTACACGCATTCGCATCGCACCCTCTCCAACGGCATCGCGCTGACCGATGCACGGGTGCAGGCCGCCAAAACACTGCAGCTCCTCACCGACGCCGGCCTCTTCGCCCGGTCTTTCATTCTGGCGGACATACCCGAGGAGGCACAGGCTTACCGCGACGCTGTCAGCAAGATGCAAGCCGTGAAGCAACATACCTTCGATCTGGTGGCCGAGGTGGCCCCTGGCGGCTCCGGGTCGCTGGATGAAATCGAGCGCCTGGTCACCGCGCACATCGCCGCCACCGACAACTGGGTCGATCTGATGGCCAGCGGAGAGCGCGAAGCGGCGTTGACCGCAGCCGTCAGCAGCCAAAGCCGCGACCAGCGCGACCAGCTGCGCGACGAATTCGACAAGCTGCTGCTCAGTGCGGCGCAGGTACAGCAAACCGCGCGCTTCTCGCTTTATCAGGCCGCCTCGATGAACCGGCTGGCGGTGCATATCCTGGCCTTTGTTGCGATTTTGGGCATGGCCCTGTTTCGGCGCCAGTTGCGTCGCGGTGACGAGGAGCTGGCGAAAGAGCGGCTGCTGCTGGCTGATCGCGTGCGCGAGCGCACCGCCGAGCTGACTGAGATGACCAGCCACCTGGTGCACGCCCGGGAAGACGAGCGGGCGCGCATCGCGCGTGAGCTGCACGACGAGCTGGGCGGGCTGCTCACCGTGATCAAGCTCGATTTGGCGCGCTTGCGCCGACTGCCCGACCTGCCACCCAAGGCGCTGGAGCGCATGGTGTCGATCGATGCTCGGCTCAGCGAGGGCATTGCGTTCAAACGCCGCATCGTCGAGCACCTGCGGCCCTCTTCGCTGGACCAGCTCGGGCTGGTGCCGGCGCTGGAGATCCTGTGCAGCGACATGGCCGAGGTGCTGGGTGTGCCAGTGCAAGTCGACCTGCAGGAGGTGTCTGTCAGCAAGAGCGCCGAGCTCACGCTGTACCGCACCGCGCAGGAGGCGCTCACCAACATCGGCAAATACGCTCACTGCCGCCGGGTACGGGTATCGATGCACGAACGCGGCGCCAAGGTGCGGCTCACCGTGCACGATGACGGGCAAGGTTTCGATCCTGCCCAGGTGCAGCATGGCCACCATGGCCTGCTCGGCATGAGGGTGCGGCTGGAGCTGCACCGCGGCCGCTTGAAGTTGGAGAGCGCACCAGGGCGTGGTACCACCGTGACCGCCGAGCTGCCGCTGGCGCAGGCAGTGAAGCAGGCAGCGACCTGAACCCGGCTCAGCCACCCGCTTCCCGTACAGTGCGGCCCATGTCCGACGCACTGCCACCCCTCATCCAGTCCCTGTTAAGTCCCAGCCGCTATCCGCACCCGGTGGATTCGGTGGCGCTGATCGAAACACACGGCGCCTGGGTGCTGCTGGCGGGCGACCAGGCCTACAAAATCAAGAAGCCGGTGCGCTTCTCCTTCATGGACTTCGGCACATTGGCACAGCGCCACGCCGCCTGCGAAACCGAGTTGCGCGTCAACCGCCGTTTTGCCAGCGACGATCCCGCGACCCAGCTTTACCAGAACGTGCTGCCGCTGTTAGGCAGCGCTGGAGAACCGCGCTGGGGCACACCAGGCGAGGACGGTGAGGCGATTGAATTCGCGGTCCACATGCGCCGCTTCAATGAGGCGGGCCGGCTGGATCACCTGTGCGCGCGCGGCGGCTTGACCGCCGACCACCTTCAAACGCTGGCGCAAGACCTGGCAGTTTTCCAGACCAGCGCAACGGTGGCGCCTGCTGACAGCCCCTGGGGCAGACCCACCGGGGCGATTGCTTTCGCCCGCGACAACCTCGACACGCTGCGCGAGCAGCTCACCCTGGCCGCAGACACCGACGCGCTGAACACCCTGGCCGGCTGGACCGACGCCCGCTTTGCTCAGATAGAACCGCTGCTGACCGAGCGCCGGCGCAGCGGTCGGGTGTGCGAAGGCCATGGCGATCTGCACCTGGCCAATCTGGTGTTGATCGGCAAAGCCGTGCTGCCGTTTGACGCCATCGAATTCAACGACGCGCTGCGCTGGATCGACACCGCCAGCGACATCGCGTTTCTCTGGATGGATTTGCTGCACAGGCGCCAGCCCGGCCTGGCCAACCGCTTTCTAAGCGACTGGCTCGACGCCAGCGGCGACACCACCGCGCCCGAGGTGCTGCCGTTTTTTGCCGCCTACCGCGCACTGGTACGCGCCAAGATTGCGGCAATTCGCAGTACACAGCCTGGGGCAGACACCCGCGCCACGCTGGCCGAGGCGCGCGCTTATCTGGCGCTGGCGCGTCGCATTGCCGAGCCGCCAACGGCACAGCTCGTTATCACCCACGGCCTGTCGGGCAGTGGCAAAACCTGGGCCGCCAGCCGCTGGTTGCAGGCCGAGCCCAACGCACGTGTGATCCGCCTGCGCTCCGACGTGGAGCGCAAGCGGCTGCACGGCCTGGCTGCGCTGGCCACCAGCGGCTCCGGTTTGAACACCGGCCTTTACGCGGCACAGGCGCACAGGGACACCTACGCCAGCCTGCTCAAGCGCGCCACCCAGCTGCTGCGCCAGGGCTGGAGCGTGCTGGTGGACGCGGCTTTTTTGCGCCAGCACGAGCGCCAGGCCTTCGCCGACCTGGCCGCCGACCAGTTGGTGCCGTTTCACATCCTCGCGCCCGAGGCACCGGTGGCTGTGCTGCGCGAGCGCATCGGCGCGCGCCATGCAACCGCAAACGATGCGTCGGAGGCCACCTTGGCCGTGCTGGAGCAGCAGCTGGGCTGGATCGAGCCGCTAAGCGATGCCGAGCGCTCACAACGCTTGCCCGCACCAGCCTGACGCGCCACAGAAGATTTTTCACAAGCGCCACAGCAGCTTTCACAAGCCAAGGCCGGCCCGGCTGGCTACCATTCGGATTGCCCCATCAGAAAACCCCGGAGACCTTTTTCATGCCCGTGATCACCACCATAGAAGACCTGCGCGTGCTCGCCAAAAAGCGCGTGCCGCGCATGTTTTACGACTACGCCGACTCGGGCTCCTGGACCGAGAGCACCTACCGCGCCAACAGCGACGACTTTCAGAAGATCAAGCTGCGCCAGCGTGTGGCAGTCAACATGGAGAACCGCAGCACCGCCACCACCATGGCGGGGCAGGCAGTGAAGATGCCGGTGTGTATCGCGCCGGTGGGGCTGACCGGCATGCAAAGTGCCGACGGCGAAATCAAAGCAGCCAAAGCGGCCGAAGCGTTCGGCATTCCGTTTACGCTCTCCACCATGAGCATCTGCTCTATTGAAGACGTGGCCGAGCACACCACCGCGCCGTTTTGGTTTCAGCTCTACATGATGCGAGACCGCGAGGCCATGGCGCGCATGATCGAGCGCTGCAAGGTGGCCAAGTGCAGCGCGCTGGTGCTCACGCTGGATTTGCAGGTGATCGGTCAGCGCCACAAAGATCTGAAAAACAAGTTGCGCGCTTCGGTGATCCCCAGCCTGGGCAATATCATCGATATCGCGACCAAGCCGCGCTGGGTGCTGGGCATGATGGGCACGCGGCGCCACACATTTCGCAATCTGGTTGGCCATGTGAAGGGCGTGAGCGACATGAATTCGCTCGCGTCCTGGACCAACGAGCAGTTCGACCCCAGCCTGTCGTGGGAAGACGTGGCCTGGGTCAAGCAGCAGTGGGGTGGCAAGTTCATCTTGAAAGGCATCATGGACGCTGAAGATGCCAAGCTCGCGGTGGCATGCGGGGCCGATGCCATCGTGGTCAGCAACCACGGCGGACGCCAGCTCGACGGCGCCCCCTCCAGCATCGAGGCGCTGCCTGCCATTGTGGCCGCGGTGGGCGGGCAGATCGAGGTCTGGATGGACGGCGGCATCCGCAGCGGACAAGACGTACTCAAGGCCTGGGCGCTGGGCGCGCGCGGCACCATGGTGGGCCGCGCCATGGTTTACGGCCTCGGCGCGATGGGCGAGGAAGGGGTGTTGAAAGCGCTGCAAATCCTCCACAAGGAGCTGGATGTGACCATGGCGTTCTGCGGCCACACGGACATCCGCACGGTCGACAAAGGCATACTTCTCGCGGGTACCTTCCCGACCTGAAAACCCCCTGAAAGCAGACACGAGCCACATGACCGAGACCCCCTTCTCAAGACCGAGCCTTTCAGCGCGTCAGCGCATGGTGGCGCGTGCTGGGGATTCTTCTCAGGGTGCTACTTGGCTGGGCCGTGGGCACCAGCATGGTGAAACAGCTGAAAGCACAGCTCGTGCAGCTGCAAGGTCGGTTGGTCCAAACGCCTCAGCTGCGAGAGATGGCGGTGTTGCTAAACCAACAGCGATTGCCCGCGATGCTGGTGACCTTTGATCCGCAGCAGAGCGCGCTGCTGTTGCAGCGTCTCGACAAAGTCAAACAGGAACGGCAAGACAGCACGCAGCTCTGGGTGCTGGCTGTGGATACACCGCCAAGATCGCTGGGCATGATTGAACGCAAGTACAAAACGCTGCAAATGCCGGTGAGCGAGGAGACGCTGCACGGTATCACGCAGCTTGCCATCAGCAGCGAAAACAAAGACGGCACCACCGCCTTGGCCAGCCCCGCACTGCCTTACCTGGACCAGGGCTGGCTGGTGCAGAACTCGATTTAACGGGTGAGTCCTGTTTGGGCTGGGCTTGCCCAGTGACGCCCTCCACTGCCCACCACAGCGGCCTGCCCCGGCGCATTGCCCACCTCGACATGGATGCGTTTTTTGCGTCGGTCGAGTTGCTGCGCTACCCGCAGCTCAAGGGCTTGCCGGTGGTGATTGGTGGCGGTCGGCGCAAGGAAGACGAGCTGCTCGTGCGGCTGCGCGAGACCTACCCCGATCAAGGCTGGAGCGGCTCCACGCTGGACCGTATACCGTTGGACTTTTTCCCGCGCTTGGGCCAGTACACCGGGCGCGGCGTGGCGACCACCGCCACCTACGCAGCGCGCCAGTTCGGCGTCGGCTCGGCAATGGGGCTGATGAAGGCGGCCAGGCTGTGCCCACAGGCGATCCTGCTGCCGGTGGATTTCGACGAGGTGCGCCGCATCTCGCGGCTGTTCAAAAGCACCATTACCGAGATCGCGCCGGTGATGGAAGACCGGGGCATCGACGAGGTTTACATCGACTTCACCGAGGTGCCCGGTGGCCAGCGCGAGGGCGGTCGGGTGCTGGCGCGGCTGATCCAGACAAGCATCTACAACGCCACCGGCATCACCTGCTCCATCGGCGTGGCGCCCAACAAGCTGATCGCCAAGATGGCAAGCGAATTCAACAAACCCAACGGCATCAGCACGGTTGGCATGGACGACCTGCAAACCCGGATCTGGCCGCTGCCCTGCCGCAAGGTCAACGGCATCGGCCCCAAGGCCGACGAAAAGCTGAAGCTGCACGGCATTCACAGCATCGGGGACCTCGCGCTGCGCGAGCGCAGCTGGTTGGTGGACACCTTCGGCAAAAGCAGCGGCGCCTGGCTGTTTGATATGAGCTGGGGCCGCGACGAGCGCCCGGTGGTAACCGAAAGCGAGCCGGTCAGCATGAGCCGCGAAACCACCTTCGAGCATGACCTGCACGCGGTTCGCGACCGCGCCGAGCTGGGCGCCATTTTCACAAAGCTGTGCGAGCAGGTGGCAGCCGACCTGCAACGCAAGGGCTATGTGGGCAAGACCATTGGCATCAAGCTGCGCTTTGAGAACTTCCAGAGCGTGACGCGCGACACCACCGTTGAGCGCTTCACAGCAGACGCCGCCACCATCCGCCGCCATGCTGGCCTGTGCCTGAAGCGGGTAGACCTGTCGCGCCGCATCCGGCTGCTGGGTGTGCGGGTGGGCAAGCTCGTCAAGCCCGGGACAGAGGCGCTAGAGGCGCCGGGCTACAGTGAAAAACCCCTCCGATCCCCAGCCGCTGCGAAAGACAAAGCTTCCGATGAACACACCGACCTGCTTTTCCCTGAGCTCGAGTGACGACTTTGTCGCCCACCTGGTGCTGAGCCGCCCCGAGGCGATGAACACCATGCACCCAGGCTTCTGGCGCGAGCTCGACGACATCCTGAGTCAGGTCCACCGCGAAGGCACGGCGCGCGCGCTGGTGATCAGCAGCACCGGCAAGCACTTCAGCGCTGGTATGGCACTGGAAACGTTCAACGGCGCGATCACCATGGACGACCAGAGCCCCGAAGGGCGCGCCGCCATGTTCGACCTGCTGGCCGACATGCAGGCCACCTTCAGCAAGATCGAGGCGCTGCGCATCCCAGTGATCTGTGCCATTCAGGGCGGTTGTATCGGCGGCGCGGTCGACATGGTCACCGCCGCTTGCATCCGCTACGCCAGCGCCGACGCGTTTTTCTGCATCCAGGAAATCAACATCGGCATGGTGGCCGACGTGGGCACGCTGCAGCGCCTGCCCAAGCTGATTCCGTTGGCGGTGGTGAAGGAGCTGGCCTACACCGGCCGGCGTTTGCCGGCCGGCCAGGCGCTGGCCTATGGCCTGGTCAACGGGGTGTTCGACACTGCCGAGGCCACCCTGGCCGCCGCGTTGCAATGCGCCAAAGAAATCGCCAGCAAGCCGCCGGTGGCGATCTGGGGCACCAAACAGGCCATCACCTACGCACGCGACCACTCGGTAGAAGACAGCCTGCGCCAGATGGGCTGGCTGCAAGGCGCAATCTGGAGCAACGCGCATGTGCGCGAGTCCATGGCAGCGATGAAAGAGCGGCGCACAGGCGAATTCGCCGCTTTGGCGCCGCTGCGCGTCTTCAAGGATCTGGGCGTTGATTAACGCTTGGGAAGGCCAGATCAAGACAGCAGCGAGGCGCTGATCTCAGCGAAGTTGTGGGCTTGCTCGATCACGTTGATCGTCTGCCCTGGCTGGCGTTCGATCTGCGCCTGAGAAGTCACGCCGCGCAGCACCGGCTTCTGGCTGTCTTGCCCGTGATCGACCACCAGCATGTGGCGCCGCCCCAGCTGCCGGCTGGTCGCAATCGCCTTGGCCACCGTGGCGCGGCGCAGATCGTCCATGCCCACCGCATCCAGCGTGGCCAGCGGCGACACCACATCGGCCACCAGCGGATCGTCGTAGCGCACACCGCCGCGCGCGGTCCCCTGCATCGGCCGCTCGCCATCCAGATCGGTGGTGGTGATGAGGCCGTCGACACAAGGCATGTCGCTCACCACAAACAGCAGCTGCACGCCCTGGTGAATCATGTGCTCGCGCGCCATCAGCAACGTCTTGTCAGGGCGCACGCTGGCAGCGCGCACCAGCGCCAGATCGGTTACGACCAACAGCGCGGGCGGGTCCAGAGTGACCGGCTGCGCAGCGGGCTGTTTGGCTTGGGCAAAACAGGTGGCACCAGGGAGATGGAACCAGGGGAGCAGGTGGTTGTTGATGGGCCGCCTTAGGTCTGAGAAATGAAGAGAAGGGTGCACACCACAACACTTGGAGCGCGCTGAATACCGCTTTTATCGCGGGGCCAAAATTGGCGCAGGAAAAGCTCTCACAACCCACGCCATAGGCGCCACGCCGGCAAGCAGGAAATGTTTCGTGGCCACCCGGTCGATTGCCACGGGGGGGCCCGAGCGTCTGGATTTTGTGCTGGCCGAGCGGCAGCGCCGCCCGCTTGGCACCGCCGACGTGCTGGCCGTCGACGACACCACATTGGGCACCCCAACTGCACCGCGTGCACAGCGCGCGCAACCTGGATTTCTTGCAAGGCGCCTAGGACAAGCGGGTTGAAATAGACCCATCCAACGCCAGGCGCGACGCCATGCACTCGATCTTGCTGCTGTCGAAACGCCACAGCTTTCGCATTGATGTGCTGCCCGAGAACTTCGCGACACAGCGGGGTGCTTTTTGCGTCCTGTTCAGGTTGCCCGCTCACCGCCGGCAGCTGGGTGGCGGCGCGCGCTGGCGCGGCCTGTGCATTGGCCGCCGCGCAGGCGGTGGCAGCCGGCGAGCGCAGCGCGTTTGCGCCCACCCGCCCACCCGGCTACCACGCCGGGCCCGACTGTTTCGGCGGTTACTGCTTGCTGAACAACGCCGCTGTGGCAGCCCAGGCGCTGCGTGACACCGACAAACAGCGGGTGGCGGTGATCGACATCGACTGCCACCACAGAAACGGTACCCAGAGCATCTTTTATGAGCGTGCCGATTTGCTCACCGTCTCGATCCGCGGCGACCCGCACACCGAATACCCGTGTTTTATCGGCCATGCAAACGGGCTTTGTGAGGGCGCTGGCATGGGCTTCAACCTCAACCTGCCACTGCCACGCGGCAGCGGCTTCGTGGCTTGGCGCGGCGCACGCGACAACGCCTTGCAGGTGTGGCCAACAACTTTGGCGCCAAGGCGCCAATGGTGCCTATGGATCTGGACACCTTCGCGGGCGAACCCATCTCGGCTTCACATTGCAGCGCGCCGACGACACCGCCATCGGTGCCGCTCTCGCCAGCGCCGGCCTGCCCACAGTGTTCACCTCTAAAGGTGGCTACGTGGTGGAGCCGGTAGGCGTGAGCACGGTCAACTGCTGGATGGGTTTGCAGGCGCCAACTGAGGCGTGGCCCATCGCTGCGCCTCGGTCGGCGCCTGCACACCCGGATGCAGCCTCTCGCTGCCAAGCACACAGGTGCACAGGCTATTGCCGAGCGGTCCGCACATTGGGCGGCGGCAGTTGCGGGTGGCTGCTGCGCCAGGGGTTGATGTCCAGGCCACCACGTCGGGTGTAGCGGGCGTACACGCTGAGCTGGGTCGGCTTGCAGCGCGCCTGGATGTCGACGTAGATTCGCTCGACGCACTGCTCGTGAAACCCGTTGTGGTTGCGGAAACTCACGATGTACTGCAGCAGGCCCGCCTGGTCGATCTGCGGTCCGCTGTAGCGGACTTGCACGCTGCCCCAATCGGGCTGACCGGTCACCGGACAGTTGCTTTTGAGCAGGTGGCTCACCAGCGTTTCCTGCACCGGCTTCTCGTCCAGCGCGGCGCTGAGCAGATGCGCCGCAGGCTGGTACAGATCGCATTCCACATCGAGCCGGTCGATTGACAGCCCGTCAAGTTCGCGCACCGGCTCGGCGCCGAACTGATGGGGCATCAGCAAGCGCACACCGACCGCTGCGCGCACTGGGCCGCCTTGCCAGATGGCAGCGCTGACGTCCACGCGCAGGCGCTCGCGCACCGCATCCACGCTGTCAAAGCGGCTGTTGTTGAAGCTGTTGAGGTAAAGCTTGAATGACTTGCTCTCGACGATGTGCGTGCTCTCGCAAGGCACCGTGAAGTGCGCCAGCGCCACCTGGGGCTTGCCGCGAAGGTTCAGCCAGGAAAGCTCAAACGCGGTCCACAAATCGGCGCCCAAAAACGGCAGACGCCCGGTGATGCCAATTTCAATCCGCTTGGCTTGGCGCGGCAACGGGAAAAGCAGAGAAGCGTCGTACTGGTCGGCATAGGCCGAGGCCTTGCCAAGCTGGGAAAGTTCGGGCGTGTTGGGTGTCATGGAGAGAGGGTCAATTGAATTCGCGTTCGCGCAACCACTTGGTTGCCACCCACTTTTCGCCCACCAGCACGGGTGCACCGCCGTGCAGCGTGCGGGTAGCGGGAGACGGTTGGTCATAGCTGAAGAACACCGCGTGGCCCCGATGCGGCGCCACCTCCAGCCCCGCGTCGGGGAAGGTGGTGCCACCGCCGCACTCGGGCTCGTTGAGGTACATCAGCAGCGTGGCCACCCGCTGGCCACCGCGCTGGAGCAGCTTGGGCGTGCCGAGCTCGGCCGGATCAAAGTAGTCATAGTGCGGTTTGTACTCAGCACCTGGCCGGTAATTGAGCACCTGCAGGCCCTCGCCGTTTTCCACCGGCCAGTGCAGCAGCCGCGCAATGCGCGCCTCGATGCGCTGGATCAGTGTGGTTTCGCCCCGGTTGAAAAACATGCCACTGCTGGTGCGGTCGGGGTTGAGCGCCTCGCCACCACTCACGCTCTCTGTGGTGCGCGAGCGCGCTAGGCGCGGACGGGCAGCAGCCACCAGGGCGTCGCATTCGACAGCCGACAACAGCCCGCCCAGCACCACAACACGCGGCGACCGCAAAGAAGCCAGCACCTGCACGCAGCAGTCGCCAGCGTCTAGCTCCCGCACACCCAGCGAGAGATCCAGATCGGGCACGGCGGCGCCAGCTGCCGTCACACAGCGCGCGTGCGCTGGCGCCAACCTCGGCAATTGGGCGGCCGGCCCATCAAACCGGTGCTCGCGCCAGCTGCTCGCCAGCGCGGCGGCGGCGAGTTCTTCGGCCCATCCTGCCTGCACCAAGGCGCGCAACAGCGCCTCTTGCGGGTGGCCCGCCACCGCCTGGTCGACGATCCACTGGCGTACTTCGGGGGTCACGCTTTGGCTCACGTCGCCATTTCCTGGGCTTGGCTGGCTGTTCAGCTCTGGGGCTCGCGCCGAAACACCAGCCGGTCGGGCGCCGATACCGAGGGCGTGAAGCGGTAGCCCTCGGCATCAAATGCCTGCAGCTGCGCTGGGATTGCGGCCTGGTGTTGCACCGCAAAACGCACCATCAGACCGCGAGCGCGCTTGGCATAGAAGCTCACCACCTTGTACTGATCGCCCTTGCGTTCCTCGAACACGCAACTGACCACCCGCGGCGTGAGTGCTTTGCGGTCCACCGCCTTGAAATACTCTTCGCTGGCGAGGTTGACCAGCACCGGCGTTTTGTCGGCCACCGCGCGCTGGTTCAGGTACTGCGCAATGTCTCGGCCCCAAAACTGGTAGAGGTTCTTGCCGCGCGGTGTCTCCAGCCTTGTGCCCATTTCCAGCCTGTAGGGCTGCATCAGATCGAGTGGGCGCAAGACGCCATAGAGACCGCTCAGGATGCACAGATGCTGCTGCAGCCAGTCGAGTTCGGGCTGCGAGAGTGATTTGGCGTCGAGCCCGCCGTAGACATCGCCATCGAAAGCCAGCGCGGCTTGCTTGCTGTTCCTGGTCGTGAACATGGGCGACCAGCTCTGGTATCGCGCCACGTTCAGGCCCGAGAGCGCGTCTGAGAGGTGCATGAGCTCCGCAACTTGCTGCGGTGACTTTTTGCGCAGCACCTCGATCAGCTCAGCCGAGCGTTGCGCAAACAGCGGTTGGGTGTGGCTGGCGGTGGGCGATGGCGTCTCGTAATCGAGCGCCTTGGCGGGAGAGATGAGAAACAGCATGGTGGTGTGGGCTGCTCGGTGTGAGCCAGTGGTCAAGGCGGGCGATCGCCCAAGAAAAAAGCTTCCCGCAGGAAGCCTTCATTATGGGCAGGTGACAGCGCTATTTCAGATCACCCGCCAGGCTGGCCAGGGTTTCTGGCGCAATCTGCACATGGGCCGGGTAGTTCGTGTGTTCGCAGCCAAGCTTGACCCCAGCACCGGCCCGGATGGCAGCCTTCATGGCCGGCGTGAACTCAAGGCGCACGAAGTGCACCGCGCTGGTTTTTTCTTCGTTCTCGCGGTCCAGATCTTCGTCGGCAATGGCGTAAACGCGCTTCATGCCTTCAACCTCGACAAACAAACGGTCTTCCACGCCGATCAGCCGGGCCAGCTCGCGTTTGCGCTCGTTGACGTCGGTGTACTCAATCATCATCGTCGCCTTCCAGTTGCTGCCGTCAGGCACGAGCGGCGCGTAGGCCTCGATCTCCTGCGCAATGCCCTCCTCCTCAAACACCTTTTCGATACGCAGCATCTCCTGGATCTGGAAGCGGATGGTGGTCTCGCTCTCGAAATGCAGGTTTATGTGTTCACCCAGCTGCACGCTGCGCAGCTTGCGGTGGGCGATGACGTCAGGCTTGTGTAGCTTGCGCCACTTGGTATAAGCCTCTAGGGTCATAAGACTGTCGGGGGTGATGTGGCCGGTAAGTTGCATGCGTTTCTCCTTCGTTTTGCGTCGCGGTTTTCTCACACCCCTCAAAAGGGTTCAGAGCCCCGTTTCGTTGTGGTGGTTCTGGCTTCGGCGGGGTGACTGTCCTGGATGGGGATCCGACCCTTTTTCCATTGACCCCGCTTCACTTGCCTGTCTTGGTTTGAAGCTGTTTGTTTCCTGTTTCTTTCAAACCGTAAGCCTTGGCGACCAGGCTAAGCGGGTGCTGCAGTTCCGGCGTGCCGAGTCCATTGACTTCAAAACCCTGAGCGATGTGGTGGCCGCCAAGTGGGCAGTCCGAGCTGATGTAGTCGGGTTTGCTGCCGTCTTTCATGGTCGCCATGGCCTTGAAGACCGGCTTGCCGATTTTCATCGCGATCTGGTGGGTTGCTTTCTTCACCCCGAACGTGCCTGCGTGGCCCGAGCACCGTTCGATCGTGTTGATGGTGGTCTGCGGAATCATCTTGAGCATCTCTTCGGTCTTCTTGCCGATGTTCTGCACCCGACCGTGGCAGGGGATTTGGTAACTCACATTACCCAGCTTCTGCGGAAATTCGGTCTTCAGCAGGCCGTCGCGCTTGCGTGCCATGAAGTACTCGAACGGGTCCCACATGTGCTCTTTGACCAGCTGGGTTTCGACGTCATCGGGGAACATCAACGGGATTTCCTGCTTGAACATCAGGGTACAGCTGGGCACTGCGGTCAGGATGGCATAGCCGTCCTTGGCGTACTTTGCCAATACTGGGATGTTGGCCTCTTTGCTCACCTGCACCGATTCCAGATCGCCCAGCTCCAGCTTGGGCATACCACAGCACTTTTCTTTTTCGACCAGGGTGTAAGGAATGTCGTTGTGGTCCAGGATCTTGAGCAGATCCATGCCGATGCCGGGCTCGTTGTAGTTGATGTAGCAAGTGGAAAAGATCGCCACCTTGCCGGGGGTCTTGGCGCCGTCTACCACCTGCTGCGCGCGCGCCTCGGGCGCTGCGGAGCGAAACTTCTTCGTGGCCAGCTCAGGCAGCCAAGCTTGCTTGTCCACCCCGGCGACCTTCTCCATCAGGCCGCGCGCCATTTGCGTCTTGTTGATCGCGTTGACCGCCTGCACCACGATGGGGATACCGGCGAACTGGCCGTGTACATCGGTCGAGGCCAGCAGCTTCTCGGCTGTGCCGACTTCGCCCTTCTTGAATTTGATCGCCTTGGCGCGCAGCATCGTGTGCGGGAAATCCAGGTTCCACTCGTGTGGCGGTGTGTACGGGCACTTGGTCATGTAACACAGGTCACACATGTAACACTGGTCAACCACCTTCCAGAAATCTTTCTTGTCGACGCCATCGACCTCCATTGTCTTGCTTTCGTCCACCAGATCAAACAGCGTGGGAAACGAGCCGCACAAGCTCACACAGCGGCGGCAACCATGGCAAATGTCGAAGATGCGCTCCAGCTCGACAAAGCATTTTTCTTCATCGTAAAAATCGGGTTTCTTCCAGTCCAGCGCGTGCCGCGTGGGCGCTTGAAGGTTGCCTTCGGTGGCCATGGATGCTCCTCTTTGTGTGGGGATGTTGTCTTGGGCTTTTTCAAAGACTCGTGCGAGAGGTCTGCAAGTTCTTGCAAAAGCCCGCTGGCAAGGAAGAACCCAACCAGCGGACACCGCAGAACCCGCTTTGCCGAGACGCAGATGTCGTTCCCCTGTTGGGGGCAAGCCGCGTCAGCGGCGCAGAGGGTCAATCCACGAATTCTGTCAGCGCTTTTTGATACCGGTTGGCATGCGAGCGCTCGGCCTTGGCCAGAGTCCCGAACCAGTCGGCGACTTCGTCAAAGCCTTCCTCGCGGGCGGTCTTTGCCATGCCAGGGTACATGTCGGTGTACTCGTGCGTCTCGCCGGCCACCGCAGAAGCCAGGTTGTCTCGGGTTGAGCCCATCGGCATACCGGTGGCGGGATCGCCGGACTGCTCCAGAAACTCCAGGTGGCCGTGGGCGTGACCCGTTTCGCCTTCGGCGGTGGAGCGAAACAGAGCTGCTACGTCGTTCTGGCCCTCAATGTCGGCCTTGTTTGCGAAGTAAAGGTAGCGGCGGTTGGCCTGGGATTCGCCAGCGAAGGCCTCTTTCAGGCACTGCTCGGTTTTCGAGCCTTTCAATGCAGCCATGGATATCTCCTGGTGGTGGGTTAAAACAACATCACTCATCGGAGTCACCGTTGTGGGCTGGCCCCTGAGTCGATCAAACTCTGGTCGACTTGCTGCAAACCGTCTAATTGTTTGCGCCTATCTGGTGAATTGCCGCTGGCTATCGACATCTCTGATTGGATAAGGCATGACACGCTGAGGCGAGGGCGGGCCAGAGTCAAAGAGGAAGAAGCCAAGCGCTTCGGGGTCGCCCCGTAAAATTCGGGGTTCGCCCGAGACCGGGCCTGTGCCTGTGCCTTCGGCGCAGTGGCACACACCTTACTTCCCCACCCAGCATGTCCAACACCGCCCCCGACCAGCCCGGCCTCAACAGCCTGTCCAAATCTTTCGAGCCGGCCGCAATTGAGGCCCACTGGGGACCGGAATGGGAACGGCGCGGCCTGGGCCACGCAGGTTTTCGTGGCACTGGCGCACCGCTTGCCGAAGCACCGCCGTTCGCCATCCAGCTGCCGCCGCCCAACATAACCGGTACCTTGCACATGGGCCACGCGTTCAACCAGACCATCATGGACTCGTTGACCCGCTACCACCGCATGAGCGGCTTCAACACCGCGTGGATTCCCGGCACCGATCACGCGGGAATCGCCACGCAAATCGTGGTCGAGCGCCAGTTACAGGAACAAGGCACCAGCCGCCACGATATGGGGCCGACACCCGCTGAGGCACGCAAAAACTTCGTGGCCAAGGTTTGGGACTGGAAACAGCAGAGCGGCAACACCATCACCACGCAGATGCGCCGCATGGGCGATTCGGTGGACTGGAGCCGCGAGTACTTCACGATGGACGAGAAGCTGTCCACGGTGGTGACCGAGACCTTTGTGCGCCTGTACGAGCAAGGCCTGATTTACCGTGGCAAGCGGCTGGTGAACTGGGATCCGGTGCTGATGTCGGCCGTGTCCGACCTGGAGGTCGAGAGCGAGGAAGAAGACGGCTTCCTGTGGCACATCGCGTACCCGCTGACCGACGGATCGGGCCAGCTGGTTGTGGCCACCACGCGCCCCGAGACGCTGCTGGGTGATGTGGCGGTGATGGTGCATCCTGAAGACGAGCGGTACATCCACCTGATCGGCCAGACGGTGCAGCTGCCGTTGTGCGACCGCGCCATTCCGGTGATCGCCGACGACTATGTGGACCGCGCCTTCGGCACCGGCGTGGTCAAGGTGACGCCAGCACACGACCAGAACGACTATGCGGTGGGCCAGCGTCACCAGTTGCCCATCATCGGTGTGCTGGCGCTCGACGCCACAGTCAACGAGCGCGCACCCGAAAAATACAGAGGCCTGGACCGGTTCAAAGCACGCAAAGCAGTCGTTGCCGACCTGGACGCTGCTGGCCTGCTGGTCGAGACCAAGAAACACAAGCTCATGGTGCCGCGCTGCGCGCGCACCGGGCAGGTGATTGAGCCGATGCTGACCGACCAGTGGTTCGTCGCCATGCAGTCCAAGGGCAATGAACACAACACCAGCGGTACCTCCATCGCCGACAAGGCGATTGCCGCCGTGAAGTCTGGCGAAGTGAAATTCGTGCCCGAAAACTGGGTCAACACCTACGACCAGTGGATGAACAACATCCAGGACTGGTGCATCTCGCGCCAGCTCTGGTGGGGCCATCAAATCCCCGCTTGGTACGACCAAGACGGCAAGGTTTATGTCGCGCGCAACGAGGCCGACGCGCAGGCTCAGGCGCCAGGCAAATCGCTGCGTCGCGATGACGACGTGCTCGACACCTGGTACTCCAGCGCGCTGGTGCCATTCAGCACAATGGGCTGGCCCGAACAAGGCAACGCGCCCACCGACGACTACAGCCTCTACCTGCCCTCCTCCGTGCTGGTCACCGGCTACGACATCATCTTCTTCTGGGTCGCCAGGATGATCATGATGACAACCCATTTCACCAGTCAGGTGCCGTTCAAACACGTCTACATCCACGGCCTGGTGCGCGACGCGCAGGGACAGAAGATGAGCAAGAGCGAGGGCAATGTGCTGGACCCGGTGGACCTGATCGATGGCATTTCACTCGCGCCCCTGCTGGATAAACGCACCACCGGTCTGCGCAAGCCCGAGACCGCGCCCAGGGTACGCAAGCTGACCGAAAAGGAATTCCCCGACGGCATTCCCGCCTATGGCGCCGACGCGCTGCGCTTTACCTTTGCCGCACTCGCTTCGCTGGGCCGCAGCATCAACTTCGACAGCAAGCGCTGCGAGGGCTACCGCAATTTTTGCAACAAGCTCTGGAACGCCACCCGCTTCACGCTGATGAATTGCGAGGGGCAAGACTGCGGCTTGGAAGATCACACCAAGGCCGAATGCGCGGTGGGTGAACCTTTCCACGGCTACCTCAGCTTCAGCCAGGCCGACCGGTGGATTTCTTCCGTGCTGCAGAAGACCGAGGCTGAGTTAGCCAAGGGCTTTGCCGAGTACCGGCTGGACAACGTCGCCAACACGGTTTACGACTTCGTCTGGAATGAGTTCTGCGACTGGTACCTGGAAATCGCGAAGGTGCAGATCCAGACCGGAGACGCTTCACGCCAGCGTGCTACCCGGCGCACACTCATCCGCACGCTGGAGGCGATTCTGCGCCTGGCACACCCCGTAATCCCGTTCATTACCGAAGCGCTGTGGCAAAAGGTGGCGCCCGTGGCGGGCCTGCCCGGTGAGTCGGTCAGCGTCGCGCGCTACCCGCAAGCCCAGCTCAACAAGGTCGATGAAGCGTCGATCGCACATGTGGCCAAGCTCAAGGGCCTGGTCGCTGCCTGCCGCACACTGCGTGGCGAGATGAGCGTCTCTCCCGCCACCCGCTTGCCTTTGTACGTGCTGGGCGACACCGCCTTCATCACCTCGGCCGCGCCGGTGCTGCGGGCCTTGGCCAAACTCAGCGAAGTCCAGGTGTTTACCGACGTGGCCGCATGGGCCGCAGCGGCGCAGGCGGCGCCGGTGGCGGTGGTCGGCGAGGCACGCCTGTGCCTGTTCATGGAGATCGACCTCGCAGCGGAGAAAGTGCGCTTGGCCAAAGAGGTGGCGCGGCTGGAGGGCGAGATCGCCAAGGCCCACGGCAAGCTCGGCAACGAGGCGTTTGTAGCCAAAGCGCCGCCGGCTGTGATTGAACAGGAGGAGAAACGCCTGGCCGACTTCGGCGCCGTGCTGCTCAAGATGCGCGAGCAGCTCGCGCGCCTTTGAACATGCCGGCAGGAAAGTCACCATCCACCCGGAAACGCAATAGGGCTCACACAGGAGCCCTCTCTTGGCGGGCACTGATGGATTGTGGCAATGCCGCTCCCTACAAAAGAACTATTTTTTGCGGTCTACAAACACCTCACCCGTGCGGTGGCTTTGTAGGAGCGCTGCGGCCGCGATGGCATGGGTCGGCCTTGACGCTGGCCGATTGCTGCGCTGCTCAATGACAACCCAGATGCCTGTGAAGCGGCACGTCGCAGCCGTGCTTGGGGTCAGCGGCGCTTGATCAGCGAGGTGTGTTCGTTGCCCTGGGAGTGCTGCCCAACCAGCTCGTTGCCGGTCTGTTTGGTGAAGGCCTGGAAGTCGCGTACGGATCCGGCATCGGTTGACACCACACGCAGCGTCTGGCCACTCAACATGTCCGACAGCGCTTTTTTGGCTTTCAGAATGGGCAATGGGCAATTGAGCCCACGGGCATCGAGTTCTTTGTCAGCTTGCATGGTGGTTCCTCAGAAAATCGAGATTCTAAGCCGGCAGACTGCACTTTTCCCCTGCGTGGAATGGGGGTTTTCGGGTCGGCCATGGCATCAAGCAGAGGGCGCATCCAGGAACACGGCCTGATGGCCCCGGCCGACCAGCCAGCCAGCCAGCGCCAGCCCGGTGCCGGCGCGCCAGCATCTGACTTGCTCAGGGCGCAGCAGCCGGTAGTCGGCCAGCTCGGGCGAGAGGCACACCTCGCCATGGGCCACCGCATGGTAGGTAATGAGAATCTGATTCATGCGTTGAAAGTCGTGCACACCCACCAGCGTGAGCGCACTGACGCTCAGGCTCGTTTCTTCCGCAATTTCGCGCCGAATACCTTCCTCCGGCGTTTCACCGGCTTCCATGAAGCCAGTGATGAGGCCCATCATCCTGTGCTCCCAAGCGGCGTTGCGTGCCAGCAGCACCTTGCCGTCGAGCTCAACAATGGCGGCCAGCACCGGCGTGGGGTTGTTCCAGTGGGTGAAGTCGCAGGCTGGACAGCGCAGCCGCTCTTTTTCACCGCTGTCTTCCAAGCGGATCGAGAGCGCCAGCGGCGAAGCACAAATGGGGCAAAAACGGTAACTGCTCTGTTTCATGATCAAGCCGGAAAAACGCCGGTGGACAGATAGCGGTCACCGCGATCACAGACGATGAATGCAATGGTGGCGTTCTCCACCTGCTGCGCCACCTGCATTGCCACCCAGCAGGCGCCTGCTGCCGAGACGCCAGCGAATATGCCCTCTTCGCGCGCCAAGCGGCGGCACATGTCTTCCGCATCGCGCTGGCTCACCAGCACCAGTTCGTCGACATGGGTGGCGTCGTAGATTTTCGGCAGGTAGGCGGCTGGCCACTTGCGAATGCCCGGGATGCGCGAGCCTTCGCTGGGCTGGGCGCCGACGATGCGCACCGCCGGATTTTTCTCTTTCAGAAAACGCGAGACGCCGGTGATGGTGCCGGTGGTGCCCATTGAGCTCACGAAGTGGGTGATGCGCCCAGCGGTCTGCTGCCACAGCTCAGGGCCAGTGGTTTCAAAGTGGATACGCGGGTTGTCGATGTTGGCGAACTGATCGAGCACCCGACCCTTGCCCTCGGCCTGCATGCGCTCGGCCAGGTCGCGCGCGCTCTCCATGCCGCCGCTCTTGGGCGTGAGGATGAGCTCGGCGCCAAACGCCTTCATGGTCTGGGCGCGCTCGATCGACAGATCCTCCGGCATGATCAGCACCATGCGATAACCCTTGATAGCCGCCGCCATTGCCAGCGCAATACCGGTGTTGCCCGAGGTGGCTTCAATCAGCGTATCGCCAGGCTTGATCTCGCCGCGCTCCTCGGCGCGCCGGACCATGGACATGGCAGGCCGGTCTTTCACCGAGCCAGCGGGGTTGTTGCCTTCCAGCTTGCCCAGCAACACATTGCCACGCGCTCGGTGCTCGTCTGCGCCAATGCGCTGCAACGCCACCAGCGGTGTTTGGCCGATTGCGTCTTCGATAGTCGGGTATTTCATGGCCGCCACTGTGCCATAATTTGAGGTTGCATACATTGTGCCCGGGTGGTGAAATTGGTAGACGCAGGGGACTCAAAATCCCCCGAGGTAAAACTCGTGCCGGTTCGATTCCGGCCCCGGGCACCACAGATAAGGCCGTACGCTTCCAAAAGCGTGCGGCCTTTTTCTTTTTCCCTATGGGGAGACGGCTTTGACCAGTGCAGCAACGCACATCAAAGTGTGCCAGCCTAGTGGGGGTATGTGGGGGTATGTGGGGGTACAAATAGGGAAGCATTTCTGCCATGTGGGCGCCTGTGCCACTGGCCGGGGGCGCTCTGCTCCTTTTGCATATCGCCGCGTTGCGATCGCAAGAATAGGGGGCGGTCTGGGGCTCGAAAGGTCTGGACTTTTTCACTATTTTCAAAATCGTTACCCGCGCCCACGAGATATGCCGCGCAAAACTGGTGGTTTGCTTGGGTCTAGGGCCTTTGTCCTGACCGTCTGATTCCCCTCACTTCAAACCCACACACCCAGCCATCGCCTGCCCTTAGCGAAAGGCGGCGTTTGAGTCGCGCCACCCACAGCTCTTTTCTGCATCGCGCCAGCGGCAATCGGACACTGTGGTGGAACTGAAAACTGTGGAGGGCGTCGCTATCGCACCGTGCTTGCCGCCAGATCTTGTTCGCCAGCCAACGGCAACAGCAGGCGGCCAATTTCCTTTTTGACAACGCCGTAGCACTCGCAGACCCTGCCCTGCAGTCCGATGCGATCAAGAATGGATATGTGGCCACGGCGGTAACGGATAAGGCCAGCATCGCGCAACCGCCCAGCAGCCTCCGTGACGCTCTCACGACGCACGCCCAACAGACCTGCCACCAGTTCCTGCGTCATTGCAAGTTCGCCCTCAGGAAGGCGATCTGCGGTCGACAAGAGCCATCGGCAGAGTTGCTGCTCAATCGAGTGGTGGCGATAGCAGACCGCCGTTTGTGCGATTTGCGTCATCAATGCCTGCGCGTACAGGAGCAACGCGCGTTGTAGCAGGCCTCCTCGATGAAAGCTCACACTCAGCGTGCGGTGGTCCAGCCGATACCCATGTCCGCCTGTTTGCACGACTGCCGATCCGGTCATCTGGCGGCCGCCCATTAAAAGCGCGATCCCGATCATCCCTTCATGCCCCACACCCGTTGTCTCGGCCGATGCGCCGCCTGCCGTAAGGTAGTGCAGCGATACGATTGATGTCGTCGGAAAGTAGGCGTATTGCAGGTGTTTGCCAGGTTCATACAGCATGTCACCCAACCGCATTGGGACCAGTTCCAGGTCCGCCAACAGTGACTCGATTTCAGCAATTGGCAACGCGGCCAGCAGGCGGTTTTGATTCGGGCTGTGTGACGGCATCGGGGGGCACCTGCTGTAGGCCATCTAATTACCCGGGTTCATTTCTATGCCGACGCCACGGTAGCCAAGGAAACGGCACGCCTGGTCGAACATGGGCTGGCCACTGACCCGGAACTGCTGCTTCGAACCATCGGGGTTGGTGCGATGGAAGACAAAGTCGAGGAAGGGCCGACGATCTGCAATGTTTTGCCAGAGTTCGTGTTGCTCAGCTTCGTCCCAACCGCCTGACGTTTCGCCATTTGAATTTCCCTGCAGCAGAGGAACACGCAGGCCAAGCATCTCCATCACCGGCCCAGACACCTTCGTGAACTCGCCGAGGGCATCTTGTTCCCAATACCAGTCGGATGCCAGCTCGGTCAGGCCGCGATAACGGGCTTCGCTCTCACGCAATTCAGCGGTGCGTGCGAGAACAGCCTGTTCCAGTTCTGCGTTGTGGCATTCGAGCTTTCGATACAACAGACGGACTTCCAGCATGTTGTAGATGCGCGTCTTGACCTCGACCAAATCAAAGGGCTTGCTGATGAAGTCCTTGGCGCCAGCCGCCAAAGCGCGCAGTTTGTGACCCGGCTGGGCCGTGAGCACGATGACGGGCAGATAGCTCTCGTTGTCGTTGGTCTTCAGGCCCTGCATGACACCGAAGCCATCCATGTTGGGCATCTGCAGGTCGAGAAGGATCAGGTCATAGGCGTTGTTGCGATGCAGTGCGCACACCTCGGTTGGGTCCATGGTGGAGGTGACGCGGGTATAGCCCGCGCTGGTGAGTAGCTGGGTCAGCAAGTGCACGTTGGCCACCTGATCATCAACGATCAGGATACTGGCAGCAAGAATGTCTTGGTCAAGTTTCATCGCCTCACCCCCCGTGGCCAGCTCGGTCCGATGTTGTCATCGCGGCTTCCAAAGCCAGATTCAACGTGTCCATGAACTCGGTCACCTTGATCGGCTTGGTAAGGTATCGGAAAAACCCAGCTTTCAGGCCCTTCTCGATGTCTCTGGGCATCGCGTTCGCACTGATCGCAATGACGGGGATGTGCGCCGTGGACGGATCAGCGGCAAGGATCCTGAGCGCCATGACACCGCTGATACCAGGCAGGTTGATGTCCATCAGGATGACGTCGGGGCGGGTGGCCTGAGCCATCTCGACACCGCTGCGACCGTCTTTCGCGCTGAGCAAGCTGATGTCTGGGCGCCGCGCCAGAAGCTTCGTGACCAGCATCAGATTGGCTGGGTTGTCTTCCACGTAGAGCACGGTGCGCAGTGGCCCACCACGCCCGGTGTCAGACAACGTCACCGCAGCATGTGACTTGTCTTCGATGCCTGTCTTGACAACATCACCTGCGGTCAATTCAATCCAGAACACGCTGCCAACACCGACCGTGCTCTCCACGCCTATCAAGCCCCCCATCAGTTCGACCAGTTGTTTGCTGACGACCAATCCAATGCCGGTGCCTTCTTCGATGCCGGCTTCTTGGCCGAGGCGGTTGAAGGGCTGGAACAGGAGGGCCAGCTTGTCCGGGGTCAAGCCTTCGCCTGTGTCCTTGAAACTCACCCGAACGCGGTCTCCTGGGCGCGGGCAGCTGCTCACCTCGACCGAGCCACCGACGCGGTTGTACTTGATCGCGTTCGACAGCAGGTTGACAAAGACTTGCTTGACCCGCGTGCGATCGGCGCTTACGAACAAGGGAACATCGGGTTTGGAGAACACCACGCGAATGTCGCTATTTCGCGCTTGTGGTTCGATCATGGCCTGGCAATCGCCCAACACTTCGTCGATTGATACGAACTCAAGCGACAAGGGAAGCTTGCCGGATTCGATCTGCGCGAGATCGAGAATCTCGTTGATGAGCTCCAGCAGGTACCAGCCAGCCTGCAGGATGTGCGAGGTGCTCTCTTTTTGCTCCGCGGTTAGCGCCGGTAACTCCGAGTCCAACAACTGAGCGAAGCCGAGAATGGCGTTAAGCGGCGAGCGCAGCTCGTGGCTCATGCTCGACAAAAAGTCGGACTTGGCCAAGTTTGCACGTTCGGCTTCGACCTTGGCGCCCTGAAGTTCGGTATTCGTCTCGCGCAGGACTTGACCCAGGCGCTTCTGCTCAGCCTCGACCAACTTGCGCGCCGTGATATCGCGAGCAGCCGCGAACACCCCCAAAACGATGCCACTCACGTCTTTGTACACCGAGGCGTTGTAGAGCACGTCGGTCAGGCGGCCGTCGCGGTGCCGGATGGTGAGCGGGTAGTCGATCACCGAGCCCAAGGCAAATACCTTCTGATAGCCCTCGCGCGCCCTTGCGGGCTCGGTGAAGTAATCAGAAAAATCGGTGCCGATCAGCTCTGATCTGGCCACTCCGATGACCTTGATCGAGCTCTCGTTGACGTCGGTGATCTTGCCTTCGGCGCTGATGGTGACCAGCGGGTCGAGGCTGGCCTCGAGGACGCTGCGCGCGTACTGGTAGGCCCGCGAGCCTGCGGGGTTGTCGGTGGCAAGCAGCAGATAGCCAATGATGGTGTTCTCGGCGCCTCGCAACACGATGACCGACACCAGCGCAGGGACGCGGCTACCGTCTTCACGAATGTAGGTGAGCTTGTAAGTGTCTTCAATGCCGCGTGCGGCCTTGAAGACCAAGGCATCGAAGCCGGGAGCGATGGCGACTCCGAGTTCGGCGCTGAGCGCCCTGGCTCGGCAAATGACTTCTTGCGGGTCGGCGATATCGGCCAGCGTCATCTTGTTCACCACGTCGGCATGAAAGTAGCCAAGCATGCGTTCGGCACCGACATTGAAGATTTGGATGACGCCTTTGGCGTCTGTAGCCAGGATCGGAAAGTTCGCGCTGCTCAAGATCGCGGTCTGAAGTACGCCGGTCTTTAGCAGGTCGACTTGTTGCGGGGCTTCATCCTTCATGCGTCTTGACCCGCTCCATTGGCAGTGCCAGATGCGATGACATATTTGCCTGTATTGACCATGGTGGCCTTTCACGGGTACTCAAGGGGAGGTGATTCCTGAGCAGGGCATTCTGGTGTTTGGTCGCTGTGTTCTTAGAGCCACAACATTGCAGAAAAACGAATACAAAAGGACGCAAGTTTAATGCGGTTTTTCTGGCTGTCTGTGCGCTAGCGAACATAACCTCAACAGCCTCAAAAGGAGCGCGATGGGAGCGCGGTGGGAGCGCGATGGCCCATACGACTGGCTGTCACGTGCTGTTGGCGCCCGGACATGCCGACGCCCTGGTTCGACTTAAGTCCGCTTGCGATTCGAAGACCTATCCCAGAGCAAATACGCCGCTGAATTACCGCTGTCGGGCCGCTCTTTCGATTACGCGGGTGTCGTCTGCAGATCAATTTCGACCTTCTGCCAACGCGCCAAATACCGAACATTGGTCCCTCCTGATTCAGAGCTGTGAGGCAACAGGCCGTCTACCGTGCCTGCTCCTTTCTGGTGCCACAGACAAGGTCGCACAGTCCCAAAGACATGCGGCCTTTTTGGCGGGCTCGGCCAGGCGCGAGACCTCAGCCACTTGAGCTGCCTGTTTTTTCAGCACCGAGCGGTAAGCCAATGGGCATGCGGCTTGGCGGGCTTGTTCATGCGCTTATCCACAGGGTGGGGCACAGGCGGTGGGGGTAACTCGCCTGCGGTTACCGGCCAAGTTGTCCGCGTCTCGACGGTTCAACGCGCTGTGGGCTGTCGGTTTGCTGTTGCGGGTGTATCGGTTCAGCGCGCCAACTCATCATCAAGCAAGCGCCCATACAGGCCGGGCAGCTCACGGCTCATCTTGTTGGTCTCGATACCGTAGCCCAGGCTGGTCCAGGTACCGGAGAGGCGTTTTAGCACCGGCTGCACGCGACCGTGGCGCAGCTGGGCGCCGATGTCCAGTCGCCAAGCGCGCGGATCTGCCAGCCAGGCGTGCACCACCCGGTCTTGATCGAGCGCTGAGAAGCTCAGGCCCACAGCGTCCAGCGCGTTGTCGGTACGGTCGGGGTGGTAGCGGGCGGCCAGCTCGATCCAGGTGCCAAACAGCACCTGGTAGCGGCCCGCAGCGGTGGAGCAGTTGCCTCGGTTCGGGCCTTGGCCGATGGCCTCACAGCGGTTCGGGTGGCGCTCCAGCGTGGCCACCGAGTCGCCACCATGGAGCACATGGTAGGGCCGTATGACGTTGGACTCGCTGGCCGAGATGGTGCGCATTAAAGCGCGCAAATGCGGGTCACCGCCGGCCATGACAAGCGGCTGCGTGCCAGGAATCAGCAGCAGTGGGCGCCAGACCCACAGCAGCACAAGAATGAACGCGGCGCCCGCCGCCGACCACAGCAGTTTGCTGCGTAGAACGCAGGAAAAAGCGGCGCCCAAGCGGGCTGACCAAGTGGGTGGCAGGGGGCTCTTCATTCGGGCGGGCGGGGCTTGATGGAGGGTTTCATTCTCGTTCACCGCCTGCGCTGGGACCTCCTCTGCCCGCATCCACGCTGCGGCCTTCTCTTGCGATCCTGATCGGCCTGGTGCTCCTGATCTGAAGTGCCAACCGTTTTGTTGACCGCGCCCGCGCCATCACGCACCATTTTTTTGATCCCGCCGCTGCTGCTGGGTATGCTGGTGCTGGGCTTTGGTACCTCGCTGCCCGAGCTGCCCGTGTGTACCGTGGTGGCCCGAAGGGGCGAGGACGGTATGGTGCTGGGCAATGCGCTGGGCTTCAGCTTGCCCAACACGCTGGCGGTGGTGGGGCTGGCAGGCGCGATCTCGCCAATGGATATCGAGCCCGTGCTGCTGAGTCGCGATCTGCCGGTGGTAGCGGGGCTTAACGTGTTGTTGTTTGTGCTGGGTGGGGGCTTTTAAGGCCCCGGGGCGCATCGACCGGACCGAAGGCGGCCTGCTGTTGCTGGCCTATCTGGCCTGCACCGCTTGGCTGCTGAGTTCGCTTGCGCCCGCATCGGCCTGAACTGTCAAACCCTCGCACACCGTGGGGTAGCGCAAGCGCAGACCAAGCTCCGTTTTCATGCGCTGGTTGTGCAGCCGGCGCGATTCGCTCATGAAGCTCAGCAGCATCAGTGGCAGCTGATCGCTGGCGGCATCGCGCGACACGCGTGTCGGGCGCGGCAAGCGGTAGAGATCGGCGGCGAGATCGAAATAGTCGCCCATCTTGAGCTCGGTGTCGTCGCACACGTTCAGGTTGCGCTGGGGGCGCGCGCGCCAAAGCGCGAGCGCGCAGGCGCGCGCCAGATCGTCGGCGTGAATGTGGTTGGTGTAAATGTCGTCGTCCGCGCACAACACCGGCGTGCCTCGCTCCAGCCGCGCCCGCGGTGTGCCGTTGTCGCGGTCATTGGCATAAATGCCGGGAATGCGCAAGGCCGTGGTGCGCGCGCCGCTGACGCGCCCCAGCCAGTGCACCGAAGCCTCGGCATCAACCCGGCGCCAGGCGCGCGGGGTGCTGGGCTGCACCGTTGTGACCTCGCTCACCCAGCGCCCCTGCTGATCGCCGTACACACCGCTGGTCGAGCCGTAAACCAGGGTGGTGGGCAGCGAGCGTTGTAGCAGCACCCGCACCAGCGCGCGGGTGCGCGGATCGAGCCTCAAGTCGAGCTGCTCGCAAGAGGGCGGCGGGGCCAGATGCAAGACCCGCGTGGCCAGCCCGGCCAGGCGCGCCAAGCTGCGCGGCTCATCGAGATTGCCCAGCAGCGGCGTGATGCCCTGGGCACGCAGGACCCCGCGCCGCTCGGGGCTGGAGGTGAGCGCACGCAGTGTCATGCGCCGAGCACCACCAAGCAGCGCAGCTGCACGCTGCCCCACATCGCCACAGCCCACGATCAACACCCGCTCGCGTCGAAAGCGCGCAGGCAAAGCACCCATCAAGCCCATACCATCCTCCCGAGTCCTGTTTTGTGAATTTGCGACAATGACGGGTTGTGTTCGTTGTGCCGCTTTACCACCGCACATCCCCCACCCTAAGGGTCAGTATGACATTCAACATCACGATCGAGCCCAGCGGGCGCAGCTTCACCGCCGAACCCCTTGAGCCCATGCTGGCCGCCGGTATCCGCCAGGGCATAGGCCTGCCCTATGGCTGCAAAGACGGCGCCTGCGGCTCCTGTAAATGCAAAAAGATCAGCGGCAGCGTGGTGCACGGCGCGCATCAGTCTAAGGCGCTGAGCGATGAGGAAGAAGAAGCCGGCTATGTGCTGACCTGCTGCGCCGTGGCACAAAGCGACGTGATCTTGGAGTCGCGCCAGGTCACCGAAGTCGGCGCGTTCCCCATCAAGAAAATGCCGGTGCGCGTGAGTGCGCTGGAGCGTGCCTCGCACGATGTGATGGTGATGCGCCTGCAGTTGCCCGCCAGCGACGCTTTCCAGTACCACGCTGGCCAGTACGTGGAGTTTTTGTTGCGCGACGGCGACCGGCGCAGCTACTCAATGGGCAACGCGCCGCACACCCAGAGCGCCATGCCGCAGATAGAGCTGCACCTACGGCACATGCTGGGCGGCAAGTTTTCCGACCACGTCTTTGCGACGATGAAGGAGAAGGACATCTTGCGCATCGAGGGTCCCTACGGCAGCTTCTATTTGCGCGAAGACAGCCCCAAGCCGATGGTGCTGCTGGCCTCGGGTACCGGCTTTGCGCCGCTGAAAGCCATCATCGAACACATGCAGTTCAAGGGCATCACCCGCCCAGCCACGCTTTACTGGGGTGGTCGCCGGCCGGCCGATCTGTACCGGGGTGACTGGATCGATGCCCGGCTGGGCGAGATGCCGAATCTGCGCTATGTGCCGGTGGTATCCGACGCATGCCCCGAAGACGGCTGGAACGGCCGCACGGGGTTTGTTCACCGCGCGGTGCTGCAAGATTTCCCCGATCTCGGCGCTCACCAGGTTTACGCCTGCGGCGCGCCGATCGTCGTGGAGTCCGCACGAACCGACTTCACAGCGCTGGCGGGCCTGCCAGTCGACGAATTTTTTGCCGATTCATTCACCAGCGCCGTCGACAAGATTTGACAACCACCGCGAACCGCAGTTCGTCCATCTAGCCAACAGGAGATCTCTCATGCTCAACCGCCGCCACCTCACCGCTGCCCTCACCGCCATCGTGCTCACGCTGCCGACCTTCGCCATAGCGCAAACCACCACACGCATCGTCGTGCCATTTGGCGCCGGTGGGCCGATCGATGTCACCACGCGGGTGCTGGCCGAAGCGGTCAGGGGCTCGCTGGGCACGGTGATCATCGAGAACCGGGCCGGTGCGGGCGGCAACATTGGTGTGACCGCCGCAGCCAAAGCAGCGCCCGATGGTCTGACGTTGGGCGTGGCCACCACCGCCTCGCATGGCATCAACCCCTGGCTGTTCAAGAATCTGCCGTACGACCCGGTGAAAGACACCACACCGGTGACGCAGATGCTGCGGGTGCCCAACGTGCTGGTGGTCAACGCCGACGCCGCCCAGCGCCTGAACATCAACAGCGTGGCCGACCTGATTGCCTACGCCAAGGCCAACCCGGCCAAGCTCAACTACGGCTCGGGCGGCAACGGCAGCGCGGGCCATCTGGCGGGCGAGCTGTTCAAAAACCAGGCTGGCGTGTTTGCAGTTCATATTCCCTACAACGGTGGCAGCCCGGCACAGACCGCGCTGCTGGGCGGCCAGGTCGACTTCAACTTCGACAATCTCGCCACCGCCGCGCCCAACATCCGCGCCGGCCGAATCAAGGCGCTGGCGGTCACCACCGCGCAGCGCAGCAACGTGATGCCCGAGGTGCCAACCCTGGCTGAGACCCTGCCAGGCTTTGAGATCGATACCTGGTGGGGTCTGTTCGCGCCTGCCGGCACACCGCCCGAGACGGTGCGCAAGCTCAACGCCGCCTTCACCCAGGCTTTGAACACGCCCGGGGTGAAAGCCCGCTTCGCCATGTTGTTGGCCGAGCCCGCCCCGAGCACGCCAGAGGCGTTTGAAGCGTTCATACAAAAAGAGCGCGCGAAGTACGAGCGGCTGGTGAAGATCAGTGGCGCGCGGGTGGATTAACCGCCCTGAGCAAACGAAAAATCGGCACCCAAAGGTGCCGATTTCATGTCCTTGCAGACGCTCAGCTCAGCCGCACCAACACAAAACTTTGGTCGCTGTCGCGCTGAAATAACAAAGCGATTGACTTCTTCGCACCGGTCAACACCGCTTGCAACTGGGCCATGTCTTTCACCGGAGCAGCGTTGATCGCCAGCAACACATCGCCGCGCTGCAAACCCGCCAAAGCAGCTGGGCCCTGCTGTACCCGCTCCACCAGCAAACCGCCGGTGATGCCAACATTGCGCTGCTCGTCGGAGCTCAGCGGATGCAAGGCCAAGCCCAAACGGCCCTTGCCCAACACCGGATCGGCCTGCGCCACGCTGGCGGCCTTGTCGCTGGCGCCACCAAGCAACACACCGATCTCCATTGGCTTGCCTTGGCGCCAGATGCCCAACTGGTTGCGATCACCGGGCAGCGTCTGGCCAAGCAGCGAGGGCAAATCGCCCGAGTCCAGCACCAGTTTGTCGCCCAGACGCTGAATCACGTCGCCCACCCGCAAGCCGGCTTTCTCCGCCGGGCCACTTGGCTCGATGCTGGGGACCAGCGCGCCCTGCGGCTTGTCGAGCTGGAACGAATCGGCGAACGTCTGGTTGATGGACTGCAGCGCCACGCCAAGCCGCGCATGGCTGGCTTGGCCGGTGGCAACAATCTGGTCTCTCCCCCACATCACCGTCTCCATCGGGATCGCAAACGACAGGCCCTGATAGCCGCCAGTGCGGGTGTAAATCTGCGAGTTGATGCCCACCACCTCGCCGCGCGCATTGAACAGTGGTCCGCCCGAATTGCCGGGATTCACCGCCACGTCGGTCTGGGTAAAAGGCACCATGCTGCCAATGGGCAGCGAGCGGCCCTTGGTGATCACCACACCAGCCGAGACGCTGTTCTCCAGCCCAAACGGAGAGCCCGATCGCTAACACCCATTCGCCTGCCCTCAGATCGTGCGTGCCGCCCAGCTGCACCACCGGCAGGTCCTTGGCCGCAATCCGCAGCACAGCCACGTCGGTCTTTGGGTCCGAGCCCAGCACCTGGGCCAAGAATTCGCGCCAATCGGTTAGCTTCACCGTGACCTCGCTGGCGTCGCGCACCACCTGGGCGTTGGTCAGGATCAGCCCATCGGCACTGACGATGCAGCCCGAGCCCTGGACTTGCGAGGGCTGACTGGGTGAGCCGTCGTCACGGCCTTGCTGCTGGCCCGGCACACCAACACGCCGGAGATTCCCGCAGAAAGGGTCACTGGGATCGATGCCAGGAACGTCGGGGTGGGCGTCAACACCTCGCTCTTGGTCTTGTGGCAGCCTGCCCACCACGCTGATGTTGACCACCGCAGCCGCGTTGCGCGCCACGATGTCGGAAAAATCGGGTGCGAGTACAGCGGCGGTGGCACTGATCGCCAGTGCGCTGACCGGGGGCATCGAAGCACCCGCATGGCGGAAGGTCGCCAGGCCAACACCGGCGCCACCGATCACGCCAGCGGCGAGCAGCGCAGCGACCATGCGGGTTTTGGTGAGTGAGACAGTTGGCATACAGGCTCCTGCAAGGAATTTGGTGAACAAGCCCACACTTTGAGTCCCTGTGGCTGGACCGGGCTTGGGGCCACGGGAAACAAGTCCTGCGTGGCGCAGCCATCCCGATTTCGGGCGGCCTGTTGCGTTGCAAAGCCTCACCAGACCACCCGCGGCACGAGCGTCAGGCTGCTGGCGGAAAGCGCAGCTGCGCCTGCAAGCCGCCGAGATTCGGCGCGGTGGACAGCGTGAGCGCCGCGCCATGCAGCTGGGCGATGGCTTGCACGATGGCCAGCCCCAGGCTGCTGCCACCGGCCGGCGAGCCTTGCACGCGGTAGAAGCGGTCCATCAGCCGCGTGCGATCGGCCTGGGCAATGCCCTGTCCACTGTCGTCGACGCGGAGCAGCAGCGCGTTGCCCTGAGGCAGCACAGACACATCGACCCGGCCACCCTCGGGTGTGTAGCGAATCGCGTTGTCCGGCAGGTTGCGTAGCAGGATACGCAAGGCATCCGGATGACCCGCCATCTTGCTTGCATCGGCTTGCACCAGCCCAAGGTCGATTCACCGTTGCTGTACCAGCGCCACTGCATCGGCCAGCACGGCGCGCACCAGATCGACCGGCGCCACCTGCTGTGCCGGCTCCCCCGACGATGCCTTGGCCTGCTGGCGTGCCAGCAACAGCAGCTGCTCAACCAGGCGCGTGGCGCGGTCGATGCCAGCCAGCAAGCGCTCCAGCGCCAGCTCACGGGTGGCCTCTCGCGCGCCCGCTGCAAACCCTGCACCTGCAGGCGCAGCGCGGCCAGCGGCGAGCACAGCTCGTGCGCCGCGTCGACCACGAAACAGCGTTGCGCATCGAAGGCCTCGCGCACGCGCGAGAAAGCAGATAGAGCTCGTGCACCAGCGGCGCGATCTCATCAGGCACACCGCTTTCCTGTGGCGTGCTCAGATCATCGACCTGGCTTACGCACGCCGCCGGCCGCAGCGAAGCGCTCACTCACCCACCAGGCAATGATCATCAGCAGAGGCGCCAGCCAGACGATCGGCGCCACCGTACGCAGCGCCAGCGTGCGCGCCATTGCGTGGCGCGGCGCGGCGCGGCGTGGCGCTATGTTCTGTGCGACCTGAATCACCTGGGTTTGCGTCTGTAGCGCGTACACCCGGTACCAGGCCTTGGCCACCCGCTTCTCTGAAAAACCGAGCACCGCGCGTTGCGGCAGCTCGCCCTTGGCGCTGAAATGGAACAACCGCGCGCCTTCAGCCGACCAGACCCGCATGACAAGGTCGAAATCGTCACTGCCGGCCAGCTCGGCGTCGAGCGCAGTTATGGTGGGCATGGCGACGCCATTGCGCAGGGCGTGAGCCATCTGCTGCATGTGGTGATCAAAAATGCTGTCGGCTTTCGCACGCGCTTGCTGGCATGCCACAAGCGACTGCGCTACGGCGGTGAGCACGATGGCCAGCAGCAGCAGGCTCAGCAGGCCGGCACGCAACGCGTTGGTCGCGGGCCACGTCATCGAGCTCAGCCCCTGGGCACCATGTGGCCCACACCGCGCACCTTCTGGTCAGCTCGGCACCTGGCTTTTTGCGCACGCCGTGGATGTAGACGTCCGACGCGGTGCTGCTGATGGCGTCTTTCCAGCCATATCGTTTTTCTTGCAGCTGTGGACGCAACATCACCATGCCCGGGTGCGCCAAGAGCGGCTCCAGCACCGCCTACCCGCGCGCCGACAGCACCATCGACGCACCATTCACGCTCACCTCGCGGGTGGCCGGGCAGATCGACACCCCCCTGTGTCTGTACACCGGCTCTGCGCGGCCCGCCGCGCGGCGCAGCAGCGCTCGAATGGGGGCCAGCAGTTCGTCAAGATCGTGGGGTATCAGGATGCGGTCGTCGGCGCCAGCGTTTAACCCCTGCGCCCGCTGCTGCACCGAGTCGCGAGCCGTGGCGATCAGCCCGGTACCCGCAGTTTGCGAGCGCGCAGCAAGTGCAGCACCTCTTACCCGTCACCCGCGACAGGCCAAGATCGAGCAACACCAGGTCGTAGGTTGGCGACTGCAGCGCTGTGAGCGCTATCTCGCCGTCGCGCACCCAGTCCACTGTGTGGCACACAGCTCGAAGCTGGTCAAGCACCGCCTCGCCGATCGAGGCGTCGTCTTCAACCAGCAGCGGTCTCATGGCGTGGCGTGTTGGGTGTGGGGTGTCAACCAGGCTTGGCCGCCACAGAATACGCCGCTGCGGTTAGCGCCCGCGTAAAGCGCCAAACAGCGCCGACTCCTCAGACGCCTGCGAGCAGCTTTTTAACGTCGTCAGCCAGCGCCTGCACGCCCGTGCCATAGCGGTTGTAAAGCCGCACCCGACCCTGCGGATCGAAAATATAGCTGCCCGCCGAATGGTCCATGGTGTAGTTCTCGGGCGTGCTGCCAGGGACTTTTTTGTAGTAGATCTTGAACGATTTGGCCAGCGCGGGCAGCTCATCGGGCTTGCTGTAGAGCGCAAGAAAACTGGGATCAAACGCCGCCATGTATTCCTTCATGATTTCGGGCGTGTCGCGCTCGGGGTCGATGCTGACAAACAGCCCCTGAAACCGATCGCCTTCGGCGCCCAGCATCTGTTTAACCTGCGCCATCTCAGCCATGGAGGTCGGGCAGACATCGGGGCACTGGATGAAGCCAAAAAAGACCATCGCCACCTTGCCCTTGAAATCGGCCAGGGAGCGCGCTTGGCCGTTGTGGTCGGTCAACGCAAAGCCGGTCGCGTAATCGGCGCCGGTGATGTCGATGCCGGTAAACTGCAGCGCGTCTTTGCTACAGGCGCTCAAGGCCAGCGCAGAGGCGCTGAGCAGCAAAACAGAGCGGCGTGAAAGGGCAAGTGTTGACATGAAGATTTCCCCGTAAGAGATGTATGAACCGTATTTCCGGAGCGCCATGCCTTCAACCCAGGGCGCTGCAGAGTTGGTTCCGCAGGGCCGCCAGCGCCGACCCCGGGGGGAGCGTGCGCGGCGCGGCGCGGGGAGAGGTCAGATGTAATGGTCGATCAGGAGCGCCGCAAACAGCAACGTCAGATGGATCAGCGAAAAGCGAAAGGTCTTGCGCGCCAGCGCATCCGAGTAATTGCGCCACAGCACAAACGCATAGGCGCAAAAGCCGATGCTCAGAATCACCGCCGAGACCAGGTAGAACCAGCCGCTCATGCGCATGATGAATGGCATCAAACAGGCAGCAAACAGCACGAAGGTGTAAAGCAATATCTGCAGCCGGGTGAATTCCGAACCATGCGTAACTGGCAGCATCGGCAGACCCGACTTGCGGTAGTCCTCCACCCGGTACAACGCCAGCGCCCAGAAGTGCGGCGGCGTCCAGAGAAAGATAATGAGGAAAAGGATTAACGCTTCGGGCGAGACCACATTTGTCATAGCGGCCCAGCCCAGCACCGGCGGCATGGCACCCGAGGCACCGCCAATCACGATGTTTTGTGGCGTCAGCGGCTTCAAGATAACGGTGTAAACCACCGCGTAGCCGACAAAGGTGGCAAAGGTCAGCCACATGGTCAACGGGTTGATCCAGAGATACAGAATCGCCGAACCGGCGCCGCACAACACAGCCGAGAAACTGAGCGTGCGCAGGTTGCTGAGCTCGCCCTTGGCGGTGGGGCGCCACGAGGTGCGTTTCATCTTGGCGTCAATGTGCTGCTCGACCACACAGTTAAATGCCGCCGCTGCACCCGCGACCAGCCAGATACCAAAACAAGCAATCGCAGCGCGCTGCACCTCCGCCCAGGTGGGCAGACCAGGCACCGCCAGAACCATGCCGATCAGCGCACAAAACACGATCAGCTGAATTACCCGCGGCTTGGTCAGCGCGTGGTACTGCCGCCAAACGGAAGGCAGGGCCACCGGGTTGGCGTGATTGGCGACGGTGCTCATGGCGTGGATCGTGACAGGTTCAGGGCTAACTCAGTGGCGGGAGCAGCGGCACTGCGGGTTCTCGCTAACGCCCCTGTCGTGAGAATCACCAAGGCCGCCGCGCCAGCGATGTGTCCCAATGCAGCCGCCAAAGGCCAGCCCAGCACCACGGTGGTCAGGCCACTGAGAAACTGCCAAACAGCGAGCAGCACCAAACCCTGACCAATGCGGCGGGTGGCAGACGTTTGCCACAGCAGCCACGCCAGCCAGCCCATGCCAGCAAACACCACGAAAGCGCTGAGGCGGTGCACATAGTGGATGGCGGTAAGCGCTGCAAACGGCAGGCCATAACCGGCCTGGGTCATGCCCAGCTCGCGCCAGACGGTAAAGCCATGGGCAAAGTCCATTGCCGGCCACCAGCTGCCTTGGCAGGTCGGAAAATCGCTGCAGGCCAACACCGCGTAGTTGGTACTTACCCATCCGCCCAGCGCGATCTGCACCCAGACCAATCCCGCTACCGCCACCAGCACACGGCGCGTCAGTGCAGGCAGTTCGATGCGCCCCGCGCTGCCAGGCTCGGACAGCTCGTAGGCCACCGACTGCGCGCGCAGCAAGGCCAGCAGCGCCATGCCACCGAGCAGGTGCAGGGTGACGATGGCAGGGAACAGCTTCATGGTCACGGTCAGCGCACCAAAGGCACCCTGCAAGCAGACCCAAACCAACGTGACCATGGGCCACCAGAACGACACCGTCAGGCGGCGCCGCTCGACCCAGCTCACCGCTGCCAGCACCAAGATGAGCACGCCCACGCCGGTGGCGAGATAGCGGTGGATCATCTCGATCCAAGCTTTGGGAAAGGTCACAGGCCCGGTGGGCATGGCTTCTTGCGCAGCAGCAATCTCTACCTGAGCGCCGATCGGACTCACGCTGCCGTAGCAGCCTGGCCAGTCGGGGCAGCCCAGTCCAGAGTCGGAAAGCCGGGTGAAGGCGCCGAACAAGACCAGGTCAAAGGTCAGGAACAGGGTGACCAGGGTCAGCACTCGCAAGCGGTGAGACGGCGAGGCGTCGCGGTTTCGCATCCAGACCCAGGCCAAAGGCCCAAGCGCGATGACCACACCCAGCAGCATGATGCGGGCGATGGGAGCGAGATCGTAAAGCGGCTGGGTGTCCATCTCAATGCGGCTCAGCTGTCAAAAAAGAGGGGCGGCCGGCTTGGCGAGCCGGTTGTGAGTGCAGGCGCAGCCTTAACATGTCAGTTGGTCACACGACCCGCGTTGTCCCAGAACGACGAAGCACGCAGCAGGCGGTTCAGATCGCGCTTGGCTTGTTTGGGGTCGAGATCGGCCGGGAAACGCATCATCCAATTCCCCATCGGATCGACCACGTACAGGTGGTCTTCGATCAGATGGCCTGCAGCGGGCTCTAGCCAACTGGCAAGCGCACTGGGGTCCATTCTCAGCACCAGCGCCGCTTGGGTCGCCTCGCTCAACACCGTGCTGAGATCTGCTGCACCAGTACGCAACCAGACCCAGTCCAGCCGATCTTTGTCGCGCCCCAGCGTCTCGCGCATCTGGTGTTGCAGGTAGAGATGGCGCTGACACAAGTCGTTGCAGGCACTGTCGGCCACGCTGATAAGCAGCCACTGGTCCCTAAGGCTGGTCAAGGGTACCGTCTGCCCCTGAGCGTTGACACCACTCAGCGCTGGCAGCGGACGCTGGGGATCGATCAGCTCACCGTAGTTGCGTCGGCCCTCCGGCCGGATCACGTAATAGGTGAAATAGGACGCTATCGCCGGCGCGGCACACACCAGCATCAGCAAGATCATCTTCCAGCGACCCGAGCGGGTAGCGGCCGCAGAGCGGGCGGTGCCTTGGTCGAGCTGGGGCAGGCTGTGTACCGTCATGGTGAGGGGTTCATCGGGCATCTGAGCCATTGACTTTGCGCTTTCGGCGGGGGGAAATAAATTGGAACCAAAGATAGAGCACTGTGGCGAGGACGCACAGTGCAAACCACTGGAAAGCGTAGCCGTGGTGCTTGTCGACTCCGGTCTCGACACGGGGCCATTGACGCGATAAGCCGTCACCCACATTGCTGGTCTGTAGTATGGAACTGTCCAGCATATTCAGCCCGTGTTCCGACGCTATTGCACCAATATCAATATTTTGCCGGATCAGGCCAGGGGCAGACTCACCCAGCTCATATAGCTTGCCCGGTGGCGGGGCCAAACGGCCTTCCAATGTCACCTCGCCGACAGGCGTTGGCACATCCGGCGTCACGCTGCGGTCGATGAAGTTGCGCGGTGCCCAGCCCCGCTGTACCAGCACCGCACGATCGCTGCCCGCCAGCCGCAAGGGCGTGAGAAGAAAAAATCCTGGTCGGCCTTCCATCTGGCGGTTGTCGAGGAACACGCTGGCTTGCGGCACCCATTCCCCTCGCAAGCGCACAGGCCGGTGCCACGCAGTGCGCAACGCTTCGGCTTGAAGCAGATCGGCCTCGGTCCAGACAGACAGAACAGCCCTGGTGTCCATTTCGGCTTGCAGGGTGAGCTTTTGGTCGGCACGCTGCAGCTGCCAGCGACCCAGCGAGGCGGTGATCGCCACCGTCAACACGGTGGCGAGCGTTACGATCCAAAAGCGACGCGCCGGGATACTCATGTAATCAGCTTTTGCCCAGGCCTACAACGCAGGATAATCCACCCCATGAAATATCTGGTCATTGCATCGTTTATCGCCATCATCGGCAGTCTGGCCACGGCCTTGGTGTTCATGATGCGTGGGGGCAGCCATGACGATGGCACCAAAGAAGAGCTCAGCTCTCCGGCAAGCCGGCGCATGGCAAAAGCGCTGGCTTTCAGGATCGGCTTTTCGGTGGTGTTGTTTGCGGTGGTTCTCATCAGCTACTGGATGGGCTGGATTCAGCCAACCGGTCTGCCTGTCGGTGCATGATCGCCCGGAGGTGGTCTGGGTTCCAACAAAAAAGCGCCAGTCGGCGCTTTTTTTGCTCGCGCTTCTGAAACGAAGGTGGGCCTTCAAACTGCCCGGATTACATCCAGTAAATTACGATGTAAAGCCCCAGCCACACCACATCGACGAAGTGCCAATACCAAGCCGCGCCCTCGAAGCCGAAATGGCTCTTGGCGGTGAAATGGCCTTTTTGAAGCCGCAGCGTGATGAACAGCAGCATCAACATGCCCACAAAAACGTGGAAGCCGTGAAACCCCGTCAACATGAAGAAAGTAGAGCCGAAAATACCGGACGTGAGCTTGAGATTGAGGTCGGTGTAAGCGTGGTAATACTCGTAGCCCTGCACGCCCAAAAACACAACAGCCAAAATCACCGTCATCCACATGAAGGCAATCGTTTTCACCCGCTTTCCCACCTGCAAAGCGTGGTGAGCGATCGTCAGCGTGATACCCGAAGTGAGCAGCAGCGCGGTGTTGATGGTGGGCAACCAGAATGGCCCCATCGTCTGGAATGGCTCCACCACGTCGGCTGGTGAACCGGTAACGCCTGCCTGCAAGCTGGGCCACACCGCATTGAAGTCAGGCCAAAGCAAGGCGTTTTCGATATTGCCCAAGGCTGGCACAGAATGGCTGCGCGCCCACCAAAGAGCGGTGAAAAAGGCGCCAAAGAACATTACCTCAGAGAAGATAAACCAACTCATGCTCCAGCGGTAGGACAGATCGATCTTGCGTCCGTAAAGCCCGCTCTCGCTTTCAGCGACCGCATCGCGGAACCATTGAAAGATCACGACAGCCCAGAAGGTAAGACCAAAAGCCAGCGAGTAAGCGCCCCAAGCTGCATCGTTGATCCATTGTTCAGCGCCGAGAATCACAAAAAACAGGCCAAAAGCAGCAAACACCGGATGGCGCGAGGGACCCGGGACAAAATAATACGGCGCCTTGCCCTGTGGGGTGGATGACATGCTCACTCCTAATCGCTGTCGCTTGTGTGGATAAAAAAATTTAGAGCCTCTGATGGCATCAAGTCAGGGCACAACCCAATTCACCAAAGCAATCAGTCCAATCACGAACAGCATGGCCATCACGATGCCCACCCCGATAATATGGATCGGGTTGAGCGTGGCGATGTCTTTTTGGTAATCAGCATTGCGACGCACACCAATAAAGCCCCAGAGAACCGCTTTCACCGTCCCCGGAATACTTCCTTTGCGTCGATGCGCTGGCAATTCTCCGCTCAAATCGCCCCCAACAGATTGGGGGACGGCAGTGCCATATGACTCGATACCGTCGTTGAAATCTGGACCGCCTCTTGCGGTGCGGCCGGCACCTTGCCGCCCACCTCAAAAAAGGTATAAGACAGCGTGATGGTGGTCACGTCCTTGGGTAGCTTGGGATCGATCACAAACGCCACCGGCCATTCTTTCTTCTCGCCGGGAGCCAGCGTGTGCTGGGTGAAGCAGAAGCACTCCAGTTTGTAGAAGTGCGGCGACGCCTGCTTTGGAGCATAGCTGGGGATTGCCTGTGCAGCCATGATGCGATTCTGGATATTTTGAAACTGATACAGCACCGTGGTTAGCTCCCCAGGGTGCACCTGCAGCGAACGCACTTCGGGTTTGAAATACCAAGGACCCCGCACATTCACATCGAACTCGACCGTGATCGTACGCGAGGTATCCACCTGCGTATTGGCTGGTATTTTGGGCTTCAGTCCCGGCACTTCGCGCTCTGACAGCGCCAGAATATTGATGCCCGTAGCCTCACAAATCGCGCGGTAGATCGGTACCAGCGCGTAACCGAATGCAAACATGCCCAGTGCAACCACGCCCAGCTTGCCCACCATCTTGAAATTTTCGTGTTTCAGACCCATAGCTCTTACTCTCTAAGTGGTCTTCCAACAGCATCATCCGCCAAGGAAGACCAGCTTGCCGATAAAACCCAGGAAAAATACCGTCACCACCGACGCCAAAATCAGCGCCAAGCGCAGGTTGCTTTTCTTGCGTTCGTTTGATTTCATGTGATTAGATGCTCCGCGCAGCTCAACCTATTACCCTAGTGGCAGTGATGTCCAACTTTGGCGGGTTCTCGAAGGTGTGGAAAGGTGCTGGCGATGGCACTTCCCATTCCAGGCCTTCGGCACCTTCCCAAGGCTTTTGCGCTGCTTTTTCACCCTTGCCGCGCATCGCCGGGATGATGATCGCAACAAAGAAATAGACCTGAATGATGCCGAAGAAGAACGATCCAACCGAAGCGATCGCGTTGAAATCGGCAAACTGCATGGGATAGTCGGCATAGCGGCGTGGCATGCCGGCCAAACCCAGGAAGTGCATCGGGAAGAAGGTGATGTTGAATGAAATCATGGAGACCCAGAAGTGAATCTTTCCTCGGGTCTCGCTATACATCACCCCAGTCCACTTAGGCAACCAATAGTAGATCCCTGCGAACATTGCAAACAACGAACCGGCCACCAGCACATAGTGAAAGTGCGCCACCACATAGTACGTGTCTTGCATCTGCACATCAATCGGCGCCACCGCTAGGATGAGTCCGGTGAACCCGCCGAGCGTGAACACAAAAATAAAACCAACCGCCCACAGCATCGGGGTCTCAAACGTCATGGACCCCTTCCACATGGTGGCGATCCAGTTGAAGACCTTCACCCCAGTCGGTACAGCGATCAACATGGTCGAATACATAAAAAACAGCTGGCCTGTCACCGGCATGCCGGTGGTGAACATGTGGTGGGCCCACACAACAAAGGACAGGATAGCAATCGAGCCGGTTGCGTACACCATTGACGCGTAGCCGAACAACTTTTTGCGCGAAAATGCGGGAATCACCTGACTGACGATGCCAAACGCCGGCAAGATCATGATGTAAACCTCGGGATGTCCGAAGAACCAGAAGATGTGCTGATACATCACCGGATCGCCACCGCCTGCGGGGTTAAAGAAGTTGGTACCAAAGTGCCGATCGGTCAACGTCATGGTGATGGCGCCCGCCAGCACTGGCATCACCGCAATCAGCAGGTAGGCAGTGATCAGCCAAGTCCAGCAGAACATCGGCATCTTCATCAGCGTCATGCCGGGAGCACGCATGTTGAGGATGGTCACAATGATGTTGATCGAGCCCATAATCGAGCTGGCACCCAGGATGTGCAGCGCGAAGATGGCTGCATCCATCGAAGGGCCCATTTGCAGCGTCAGCGGGGCGTACATCGTCCAGCCCGCTGCTGGCGCACCACCAGGAAAGAAGAATGAAGACACCAACATCAGCGCGGCGGGAATCATCAGCCAGAAGCTGAAGTTGTTCATGCGCGCAAATGCCATATCGGAAGCACCGATTTGCAACGGAACCATCCAGTTTGCGAAGCCCACGAAGGCCGGCATGATGGCGCCAAACACCATGATCAGGCCGTGCATGGTGGTGAGCTGGTTGAACAGCCCAGGGTTGACCAGTTGCAAGCCTGGCTGGAACAACTCGGCGCGAATGCCCATCGCCAGCACACCACCCACCATCAACATGGTGAAAGAGAACAAAAGGTACAAGGTACCAATGTCTTTGTGGTTGGTCGCATAGACCCAGCGCCGCCAGCCGGTGGGAGCGGCATGGTGGTCGTGCTCGTGGTCGTGTGCGTCGTGGTGGTCGAGAACTGCACTCATATTCGATTCCTAAATGGCTCTGCTGGTGTGGTTGTTGGGCTGCGGTTACTTGCGCGCTGCCAGCACATCGGCAGGCTGCACCATCTTCTGGGTCTGATTCGACCAGGTATTTTTGGTGTAAGTCATGACAGCCGCCAACTCGGTGTCAGACAACTGCTTCCAAGCTGGCATGGCGCCGTTGTTCTGCCCGTTCAGCAAAACGTTTATCAACATCGACGTGTCGGTATTAACCACCAAATCTGAGCCGTCAAGCGCCTTGATCGCGCCACCGCCCTTGCCTTGCGCGCCATGGCAGGCCAAGCAGCTCGACGCGTAGACCGACTCGCCACGCTTCACCAGATCGGTGAGAGCCCAGATCTTGCTGGGGTCGTCCGCTGCAGCAGACATAGCCTTCATCTGACCATCCACCCACGCGGTGTAATCCTCTGCGGATACCACCCTCACGTGGATTGGCATGTAGGCGTGTTCCTTGCCGCACAGTTCTGCGCACTGACCATAAAAGTCTCCGGTCTTCTCGGCGCGAAACCAGGTGTCGCGCACAAAGCCGGGAATCGCGTCTTGCTTGACGCCGAAGGCCGGCACCATCCAAGCGTGAATCACGTCGTTGGCAGTGGTGATGATGCGAATCTTGCGGTCCACTGGAACCACCATGGGATTGTCGACCTTCAGCAGATAGTTATCCATCGGCGGTGGGTTGCCGCTGGCAGACATTTCACGATGTGTCTTGTCAAGTGTGGACAGGAAACCAATGCCCTCGCCCTCACCTTTGATGTAGTCGTATCCCCACTTCCACTGCATGCCGGTGGCTTTGATGGTGAGATCGCTGTTGGTGGTGTCTTTCTGGGCAACCAGTACCTTGGTCGCCGGCAAGGCCATGCCGATCACGATCAACAACGGCACGATGGTCCAGCCCAGCTCAACCCAGATCGGTTCAGACAACGTTTGCGCTTTGTGCCCAACCGACTTGCGGTGCTTGAGGATGGAGTAAAACATCACCCCGAAAACGATCACGAAAATCACCAGGCAGATGGCCATCATGAACCAGTGCAACCATGCCTGCTCATGCGCAATCTGCGTCACCGCGGGTGCGAAATTGAGCTGATTGACAGCCGGACCCCCCGGCAGATCGTTAACCTTTTGGGCCATGGCGGCGGTCGTCGCTCCAAAGGTAGCGATCAGCAACACGCCTGCTGCATGCGAGGCAGCACCTTGCCTCCCCGGCTTCTCAACCGCAGTGATGGACTGAATCACGTTTCGCGCCTCGAACATAAGCATTGGTTGATATCAATATCAAGTAGAACAAATTTTGGGACCGCTGGTTGCATGGTGTTTACCCGGATCCCAAGAATCAAAAATCACACCTTTGCGCTTCGCACGGCCTGCCTCAACTCCTGAGCCAGCTGAGCGCGCAAATCGGCGCGCAAAAAACGCCCGACCCACATCGAGTGCCCACCGCCGCTCAATTTCACCAAGCCTTGGTGTCGTTCGGGTTCTATGCGAACCCACTCAAGCACGAACACACAGCGCTCCACCCGACCAGCTTTCTCCACCTCCACCAGCAACTGTCCACCACGAACGCTGATGCGTTCGCGATCGGCTGCGTGGCGAGCATAAATCAGAAATGCTGCAGCCAGCGCCATCAGTTCCAGCGCAGCAAACGGCAACACCAGCACAGCCCCTTGAAACCAAAAAAACAGGCCCACTGCAAGTGACACAGCGCTTAAGCACAAAAAGCAAATACCAAGTTGCGCTGGTGTTACCGAACAGTTGCGCTGCAGTGTCCAGTCCAGGCCGTCTTCGGACACTTTCGCCAATTGCAGCGAGCTGCTGGACCGATCCATCACCGCCTCCACTCAGGACATCAGCCCAACGGGGTCTGGGCCTGCAAATAGGCCGCAGAACATACCCCTCAAGGCTTGGGTTGTCCCAAGTATAGCGAGCAACAGCTGTCTATCTGTGGCAAAAACGCTGCATTTGCTTGCGGCGGGTGGACAGCCGCACGCGTGTGTCAACGGCGCCCTGCGCGCAACATGGCCCGCATGTCGTCAATGGCGACCGCCGTCTCGCCCGACAGGCCTTTGGCAGGTCGTGGTGGTGCTTTGAACGCGTGGCCGTAAACCACCTCCACCGTGAGCCGCAGGCGGCCATCGGCGTCTCGCGGAAGACCCGCCTCCAAGGCCGATATCAAACGTTGGCGCCACTGGCGTGAACGCAGGCCAGCGGGGCGGCCTGCGTGCAGATTGCGCCCCAACCCACGCAAATCGTCCAGCAACGCGGCACCGCTGCTGTAGGTCAGCGTGAGCCGCTCCATGTCCATCACCGGCTCGGCGAAACCGCTGTGCACCAGCATGTCGCCCCAGTCGTGCATGTCGGTGAAAGGATGGTGAGGCACCGGCCATAAATGTGCCTCATACACAGCGCGCAGCTCACGCAGGGTGTCTGGCCCCAGACAGGAAAACATCAGAAACCCCTGGGTGTTGATGTGCGCGTTCCAACGGCGCAACAAACGCTGCGGCTGAGGCTCCAGGTGCAGCACCATGTTGGCCCACAGCATGTCGACACGGGTGTCTTCATCGGCGAGCTTTAGCCGGCTTCTGCGGGTCCAAGACAGCGGGCTCCAGGATCGAACCGGAGGGGGCGCAAGCATGGCGACGGCTTGTCGTGTGTCGTGCGCTGCAACCTGGCCGCAAGCCTGGGGCAGTAGCGCTTGCAGGCGCTGATGCGCCTTGACACCGCCAGTCTGGGGCTCCCAGTGCAACCAGCTGGTGGGCTGCTGTCGAAACCACCGCAGGCGATCTGCCATGCGCAAAGCGATCTCTTCATGCAGCCAGGGACTTTCGCTTCGCGGCAGACCGCGCCAGCGCCGAGCGGCTGTCGCGTCAAGATCGGGTACTGGTGGCTCAGATTCAGGGAGAGAGGTCACAAAAAGGCCCAACTTGGGGAAGGTTCTGAAGAGCGCTCTGGTGCTCTGTGTGGGGACTGACCCCTATATTGACGCGATGTTAAAAGCCTTGCTGCAAACAACACCCCCGTGGCCAGCGGTTTGCCAGGTTTGTGGGCAGTGGCCGGCGCAACCGGTCTGCGAGGCTTGTGTGCGCCGCTTCGCGCCGACGCGCCAGCGCTGCAAAACCTGCGCGGCGCCGCTGGCTCAAGCCAGCAACCTCTGTGGCGACTGTTTGACGCGCACAGCGCCCACGCCATTGGGCCACTGCCTCGCAGCCGTCGACTACGCCTACCCCTGGGACGATCTGATTGCCCGTTTCAAATTCCGCGACGAGCCGGGCCTGGCGGGCGCGCTGGCCGCGCGCATGCTGGCGACGGCCGGCGTCAAAGACCTGATCGTCAGCAGCGACTGGCTGGTAGCCGTGCCGCTGAAACCGCAACGCCTGATGAGCCGGGGCTACAACCAGGCCTGGGAACTGGTGAAGGCGCTGCGAGCAAGGCTCACCGACGCTCCCGCTGGGCTACCCGATGCGCTGGTGCGCTTGGGCGACGCGCCGGACCAGCACAGCCTGCCACGCGAGCAGCGCCTGCGCAATCTGCGCGGCGCATTTGTCAGCGCACCGCAGCGGGTGGAGGCGCTACGCGGGAAACGCGTGTTGCTGGTGGACGATGTGAGCACCACCGGCACGACACTTCACAGCGCTGCGCTCGCCCTGAGGCAAGCTGGGGCAACACAGGTGCACGGTTTGGTGGTCGCGCGCACCCCGCCCGACCAATCCGATCCCTGATGTTCGGATGGCCTTGGGCCTGCGTCGCACCGGCCAACAGCGCCAGCAGACGCCCATGACGCTATCATCACAAAGCCACGTGATCCACAGACAGCCAGCGAGCTGGCCCGCTTCACTTCGGATCTGCTGGTTTTTTTTATTGCTGCCCGATGTACAACATCGTCCTTGTTGCCCCCGAGATCCCCCCCAACACAGGCAATGTGATCCGCCTGTGCGCCAACACAGGCTGTCGTCTTCATCTGATCGAACCGTTGGGCTTCTCGATGGAAGACAAGCAAATGCGCCGTGCCGGACTGGACTACCACGAATACGCCGCACTCAAGCGCCATGCCAGCTGGACTGGGTTTCTTACCAACGAGCGACCCGACCCGACACGCTGCTTCGCGCTGACCACGCATGGCAGCCACAGCCTGTTTGAGGTCCGCTTTCAGCCCAACGATTGGCTGGTATTCGGCTCCGAAACAAAGGGTCTGAGCGAGGCGGTACGCGAACACTTTCCCAACGAACAGCGCCTGCGCCTGCCCATGCGCGATGGGCAGCGCAGCCTCAATTTGTCCAACGCTGTTGCAGTGGCAACGTTCGAAGCGTGGCGCCAGCAGGGCTTCCCAGGTGGCTCAATGTGAAAGCCCGCACCTGATGGCTGATGGAGCGGCGCCACCCGCGTTGTCCCCAAGCAGCTGACTGGTCAATCTTCTTTCTACAAGCAGTTAGCCGCACCCGAAGATCAAAAAATTCAGGGATAGCGGCGAACCAGCGATTCCGCCACGCACACTGGCTTGTCCAGCCCTTCGCGTTCGACCGACACAGCCCAGCACATTTGAAGGCCGTGGCCCGCAATCGGCTCGGCTGAGAGCAGTCGCAAATGCGCGCGCAAGCGACTGCCCACCGGCACCGGTGCCGTGAAACGCACTTTATTGAGGCCGTAGTTCACGCCGATCGACGACTGGCGAACGGTCATGGCCGACTCAAAAAACGCAGGCAACAAGGACAGGGTGAGAAAGCCATGGGCGACCGGAGCGCCAAATGGCCCCTGGCGAGCACGCTCCACATCCACATGGATCCACTGGTGATCGCCCGTGGCCTGTGCGAACAGGTTGACCTGCTCCTGGGCAATGGTGATCCAGTCGCTCACAGCCACGTCCTGGCCCACACACGCGGCCAGATCGGCCAAGGTTTCGAAGGTTTTCATGGAGGGCACTGTAGCGAAGCGCCGGCGCCGACCCTGTCGAGGGCGCGACATTGGCCCGTCAAGCGGCTGGGCTTCGAGCGACATCCGGAGCACGACCGATGCCGAGACGTCCTGTTTTTGCCGCCAGATAGAAATGGCCTCTTGCTGACTGCGCATCTTTTGCCACGCCGCTTGCTGCCATGTTGAACAAGGTCAAGTGGTGCGCAGCGAGGTGAATGTGGCTTTGCGCGTCGCGCAAATAACCGACGACTGGCAGCCCCAGGCAGCCAACACGCTCGCGCATCTTCTCAGCCGCAACGGGGCGCTCCTGCGGCCCGCAATGGCAACCGGTGGGCGCCCGGCGTGGCCCGGCTTGGCGTGGCGCGGCCAATTCATCCAGAAATACCCGCCTGGTACAGGCACAGTAGATGCTGCGCCGCATCGGCAGCAGCACCTTGTCGGTTAAATTAAACACGCCTTTGACATGCCAGCCGCGCAAACCGGCTGGCATGTCCAGCGCCGCAGACGTCAAATCATCGGGCGGTTGCGGGATCAGATCAAGCGAGACGCCCCAGCCCTGGGTCAAACGCACCCCCGGCTGACACAGCCGAAGCCACAGCGCAGGGGACGGCTGCCGGTCCGTATCGCCCATGCACCGTACCACTGCCCCTGGCTGGCAAAATGGCCCGCCGCGCTGGTCGATAACGTGCATTTAAAGGCACCACCTTTGGGATTCGCCGCCGCCACCACCGCCATATCAATCTCCTCAAGGCCTTGCAATCAAAACCCGTGTGGCGCTGTGCCCTACCGACTTCAATTGCTTCGGCACTTTCAGCGAAACGCGTCCCAGAGCAGCTTGGTGCCCGTGAGAAACATGCCCAGGTACACCACACGGTAGAACAGCGTGGGATGGATGCGGTGGGCAATGCGGACCCCAATCCACACACCCAGAGGCGCCACTGGCAACAGCACCAGCGAGGTCATCAGGTTGGCGGTGTCGAGCAGGCCCAGCCATGCGTAGGGAATCCATTTGGCCAGGTTGATAAAAAAGAAGAAGTAAGCCAGCGTACCGGTGAACAAAAGGGGCGAGAGCTTGAACGGAATCACGTAGGCGTTGAGCGGCGGGCCGCCAGCGTGCGCGATGAAACTGGTAAAACCAGAGGTCACAGTGAGCAGCGCGCCCAGCCAGCGCGGTGGCGGCAAACTGTCGGGTCGGGGCGGGAAGAGCAGCCGTTGCGCGAGAAACAACAGGGTCACGGCGCCCACCATGCCAGCCACCCAGTGGGCGTCTAACAGCTTAAAAAGCAAGGTGCCGATTAAGATGCCCAACAGGCCAAAAGGGATAAGGAACCCAAGCAGAGCGCGATCGATGTTGTTGCGAAATGCGGCCATACCCAGCACATCCATCAGCAGCAAAACCGGCATCAGCATGGCGGCTGCCTGTGGCACCGTCACCGCCAGCGCCATCATCGGCACCGCCAGCGAACCGAAACCAGCACCGAAACCGCTTTTGCTGATGCCCAACAGCAGCACCGCCGGGATGGTGGCCAAATAGAAATAAGGATCGGTGTTCATGGGCCTGGCATTGTCACCGGGTACAACCTGCGGTTCCTGGAGGTTTGGGTTGAATGCGCCACAATTCTTGTTATGTTCACTCCCTCCCAAGCCGACGTTCGGCGTTTCTTTTGCGAGGTTCACCGCAAACAGCTGGCTGCCGAGCCGATGCAGGCGATCGAAACGCTGGCGGATCTGTGGATAGCCGAACACCCCGAGTACCACGCCGGGCTGACCGATGCCGAAGCCGCTGTGGCGCGCATGGGCGAGGTGCGGGACGCGCAAGATAACCCGTTTCTGCACCTGTCCATGCACCTGTCTATCAGCGAGCAGTGCAGCATCGACCAGCCGCCCGGCATCCGCCAGGCGGTGGAATTGCTTTGCGCGCGACGCGGGGACTTGCATGCCGCTCACCACGAGGTGATGGAGTGTCTGGGCCGCATGCTGTGGGAAAGCCAGCGCGCCGGCCTCCCACCCGACGGCCAGGCTTACATCGAGCAGGTGCGCCAGCGCGCCACGCGAGACTGAAACAAAAAAACCGCTCAAAGAGCGGCTTCCCTGGGCCGACAAAAATACGTATTTATTTGAAACGCGCCTGCGGCACCACCGCAAGTTCGGTCTCGATTGAGGCCAGGTACTTGGCAATCTTGCGCATCTCAGCGCGCGAATACTGTTTGGAAATGCCCGACATGATGGCGTTGTTGCGACCAAGTACGGCATTGCCTTCAACGGTGTAAGCCTTGAGCGCCACATACAGGTAGTCCGCGTGCTGACCGGCCAGCTTGGGGTAGCTGGGGTCGATGGGCTTGCTGAAATTGGCGCCGTGGCAAGAAGCACAAGCGCCTTTCTCGATCAGTGCCGCCGCAGCGACGCTGGCGGCACGCGGGGTGTCGGGCGCGGTCTTGCCCACCTGGATGGAATAGAAAGCAGCGAGATCCGCCATGTCTTGCTCGGACAACGCACCAGCAATGCCGCGCATCGTGGGATGCCTGCGGTCCCCTTTTTTGTAAGCGTTCAGAGACGCCACGATGTACTTGTCAGACTGGCCGGAGATTTTGGGCACCTTATGTACCTCGGGAAAGCTGTTCTGGTAGCCGGGAATACCGTGGCAGCCGATACACATTTCGGCCTTGTTCTGGCCAGCTTTTGCATCGCCGGCGACACCCTGGGCGTTCGCGCCAACAACCGCCAGCACCAGCGTCGCAGTGGTGACAAAAGTACGGGCAAGAGTGGGTATCTGGAGGTTCATTTTGCAAGCACAATGGCACGGAGATTGATAAAAATCAACGTGTCATTATATAGACCTTGACCGCGCCTTTTGCCCTCCTGCCCCAGTGCAACGCGAGGCAAGGCCCCACCACCAACCTCCTCCAATCACACGCCACCATGAAATTCCAAGGCTCTGAAAACTACGTGGCCACGCAAGATTTGATGCTCGCGGTGAATGCAGCCATCACCTTGAAGCGCCCGCTTCTGGTCAAGGGCGAACCGGGCACTGGCAAGACCATGCTGGCCGAAGAAGTGGCGCAGTCGCTGAACATGCCGCTGCTGCAGTGGCACATCAAGAGCACCACGAAAGCGCAGCAAGGCCTTTACGAATACGACGCGGTGAGCCGCCTACGCGACTCGCAGCTGGGTGACGAGAAGGTCAAGAACATCAACAACTACATCGTCAAGGGCGTGCTCTGGCAGGCCTTCACCACCGACCAGCCGGTGGCGCTTTTGATCGACGAGATCGACAAAGCCGACATCGAATTCCCCAACGACTTGCTGCGCGAAATCGACCGCATGGAGTTTTATTGCTACGAGACGCGCGAGCTGATCCGCGCCAAGCACCGCCCGTTGGTCTTCATCACCTCGAACAACGAAAAAGAGCTGCCGGATGCGTTTTTGCGCCGCTGCTTTTTTCACTACATCAAGTTCCCCGACGCCCAGACCATGCAGCGCATCATCGATGTGCATTACCCGGGCCTGAAGAAAGAGCTGCTGGCTGCGGCCATGAAGACTTTCTTTGAGGTGCGAAACCTGCCCGGGCTGAAGAAAAAACCCAGCACCAGCGAGCTGCTGGACTGGCTCAAGCTGCTGATGGCCGAAGACATTCCGCTCGAAGCCCTGCAAAGCGCCGACAGCAAAGTGAGCATTCCGCCGCTGGTGGGCGCGCTGCTCAAGAACGAGCAGGACACCACGCTGTTTGAGAAGCTGGTGTTCATGAACCAGCGCAACCGCTGAGCGCACGATGCCGTTTGCAGCACCTGTATCGCTGCGCGGACACCAAGTCAGCCTGGTGCCGCTGAGCCAGGATCACCACGGCGACCTGTGCCAGGCGACGCGAGATGGCGATCTGTGGCGGCTCTGGTTCACCACCGTCCCGTCGCCCGATCAGATGGCCAGCGAGATCGACCGGCGACTTGGGCTGCAGGCAGCTGGCGGGATGAACCCCTTTGCGGTGGTCGACGTTGCGGGCCGAGCGGTGGGCATGACCACCTACATGAACATCGACGAAGCCAACCTGCGGCTGGAAATCGGCTCCACCTGGTACCGGCAGTCGGTGCAGCGCAGCGCGCTGAACACCGAATGCAAGCGCCTGCTGCTGGCCCAGGCGTTTGAGGTCCTGCGGTGCATCGCAGTCGAGTTCCGAACCCATCGGTTCAACCAGCGCAGCCGCCGCGGCATTGAGCGCCTAGGCGCCCAGCTTGACGGGGTGCTGCGTTCGCACCAGATCAACCGCCATCCCGACGCGCCCGACACCCTGCGCGACACCTGCATCTACAGCATCACAGCCGCCGAGTGGCCCGCCGTCAAAGCCCACCTGACGCATCTGTTGGCGCGCCCGCAGCCTGCTTGAGGAAACTTCTATGTTGATCGACTTTTTCTACACCCTGCGCGCGGCCAAACTGCCGGTCTCCGTCAAGGAATACCTGACGCTTTTGGAGGCGCTGCAGCAAGACGTTGTGGGGCCACGCAACCCCGAAGCTTGCAGCATGGAAGACTTCTACTTCCTCAGCCGCACCGCGTTGGTGAAGGACGAAAAGCACTTTGACAAGTTCGACCGCGCCTTCGCCGCTTACTTTAAAGGTGTGGAGATGGTGGCCGACTTCACCAAGCCGATCCCGGCCGACTGGTTGCGCCAGGAGATCGAACGCATCCTGTCCGACGAGCAAAAAGCCAACGCGCCCAAGATGGACTGGGACGAGCTGATGGAGACGCTCAAAAAGCGGCTCGAAGAGCAAAAAGAGCGCCACGAAGGCGGCAGCAAATGGATCGGCACCGGTGGCACCTCGCCGTTTGGCCATGGCGGCCAAAACCCCCAAGGCATACGCATCGGCGGCAAGGGCAGCAACAAGAGCGCGGTGAAGGTGTGGGAGCAGCGCGCTTACCGCGACTACGACGACACCCAGGAACTGGGCACGCGAAACATCAAGGTGGCACTGCGCCGCCTGCGCAAGTTCGCGCGCGAGGGCAACGATTTCGAGCTGGACCTGCCCGACACCATTCGCGCCACCGCCGCCAATGCCGGCTGGCTTGACATCAAGATGATCCCCGAGCGGCACAACAACGTGAAGGTGTTGCTGCTGATGGACGTGGGCGGCTCCATGGACGAGCACATCGAGCGCGTGGAAGAGCTTTTTTCGGCCGCCAAGACCGAGTTCAAGCACCTGGAGTTTTTTTACTTCCACAACTGCGTCTATGACTTCGTGTGGAAAAACAACCGGCGTCGCCACCTTGAGAAGTTCCCAACCTTTGACATCCTGCGCAAGTACAACAGGGACTACAAACTGATCTTTGTTGGCGACGCCACCATGAGCCCTTACGAGATATTGCAGCCCGGTGGCAGCGTGGAATACAACAACGAAGAGGCTGGCGCCGAGTGGCTGCAGCGGCTCACCCACGCCTTCCCCAGGTTCGCCTGGATCAACCCGGAGCCGCAGGGCGTGTGGCAGTATCGCCAGAGCGTCAGCGTGATCCAACAACTCATGAGCCAGCGCATGTTCCCGCTGACCTTGAAGGGCCTGGAAGACACGATGCGCATGCTGTCCAAATAATTTCGCCTTGAACACCGCAGATTCCCTCCGTGTGCGGGGCACACGGAGTCTCCTGCTGATGCTCGTGTGGCTGCTGCCGCAGCTGCTGTGGGCGCAAACGCCCGCTGAATCGGCTGGGTCGGTTGCGATGACCACCGATACCACCGATGCGCCCGCAGCCAGCGCCTCAGACAAACCCGCACCCGCAGCGGTGGGCAGCGCAAACCCGGTCCAACCCACCCGCGCTGCGCGCAACGCAGCCAGCGGCCCTGCGCCAGAGCCCCGCTTCGCCATCGAAGTCAAAGCACCCAAGGAGCTGCGCGACTTCCTGCTGCGCCACCTGGAGCTGCAGCGCTTTCGTACCTTTCGCGATCTCAACGCGCCCGAACTCAACCGCCTTCTGGCCCAGGCACCCGACAACCTGCGCGATTTGCTGGGCACCCAGGGCTACTTTTCACCAGAGATCAAGGTGGCTCTGGAGCCACCAGCGCCAAATTTAACGCCAGCGCCAGCGCCAGCGCCAGCGCCAGCGCCTGATAGCCGCAGGCCATCTCTGGGCACGGTCATGCTGCGGGTGGAGCCCGGCATCCAGACCCGCATCGCCTCAGTCAGGGTCTATTTCCGTGGCGACATCACCGCCGCGCCCGAGGCCGCCGCTCAGCGTGCCGAGATCGAACGCAGCAGCGCACTGAACGAAGGCAGTGCGTTCACCCAGGCCGCCTGGGACGACGCGAAGTCGCAAGCGCTGCGCGCGCTCACCACACAGCGCTACCCCGGTGGACGCATCCACAACAGCCAGGCCGATATCGACCCGATCGATCACAGCGCGCGGCTCTGCCTCGAACTCGATTCGGGTGCGCCGGTGCAGGTGGGCGAGCTGCGAATCAACGGCATTGAGCGCTACGACCCAGCGGTGGTCGAGCGTCTGGTGCGCCTGGCTGGCCTCACCCCGGGCAGTGACTACGCGTTTGACAAGCTGCAGGCAGCACAGCAGCGCATTGCCAACACCGGCTACTTCGACTCGGTGTTCGTCACGGTGGAGCCGCAGGCCGACGGCAGCCCGGCGCCGGTGGTGGTGCAGGTGCGCGAGGGCAAGCAGCAAAAACTGGGGTTCGGCGTTGGCGCCAGCACCGACAGCGGTGCGCGGCTGTCGCTGGAGCACACCCACCTGCGCGTGCCCGGTGTCGGCTGGCGCGCGTTGAGCCAGGTCAAGCTGGAGCGCGACGAAAGTCTGCTCAGCACCCTGTGGAGCTCACCGCTCGATGCGCAGGGCTGGCGCTGGATCGCCAGCGCGCAAACAGAGCGCCAGATCGACAGTTTTGACACCACCACCAGCCAGCGCCTGCGCCTGGGCCAGACCCAGGAGAACACCCAGCAAGACCGCAGCTTTTTTCTGCAGTACGACCGCGCGCGGGTGAAAAACAGCGTGTTGAACCCGCTGGACCCGATCAGCACCGCATCGGCCCTGTCGGCCAATTACGGCTGGACGCGGCGCCGCTTTGACAGCCCCCCCTTCCCCAACAGCGGCTACGGCCTGGGTGTGGAGCTGGGTGTGGGCACCACGCTGGGTCAGGAGCGGCGGCCCTTTGTGCGCTCGCTGGCGCGCTGGCTGGGCTATTGGTCCCTGGACGGCGAGCAGCAGGTCAACCCGCCACCCGGCACGGCCCCGCCTGACATCGCCACCACCTCTGCCAACACCCCTGTCTCCTCCACCTCCTCGCTCGGGCGGCTGGCCTTGCGGCTGCAAGGCGGTGCGGTGTGGGCCAAGCACGACGCACCCATCCCCGACACCCAGCTGTTCGAGACCGGCGGCGACACCACGGTGCGTGGCTACGGCCTGCGAGAGATCGGTGTGCCGCAGGCCGACGGCGGCGTCGCCGCCGGCCGCTACCTCGCCGTGGCCAGCCTGGAGTGGCAACGCCCCGTGGTGCGCGACGGTGCGCGCACCCGTTGGGAAAGCGTGGTGTTTGTGGACGCTGGCGCGGTGGCCAACCAGCCAGGCGAGCTGCGCGCGCGCGTTGGCGTGGGCGCCGGCGCGCGCTACAACAGCCCGGTCGGCCCGCTGCAGGCCGATCTGGCCTACGGCGTCACGCCCAAGAGCCTGCGGCTGCACCTCACCGTGGGTTTCACGTTTTGACCATGCCCGCTCCTGAAACCACCGCTGAGCCCAGGCGCCAGCCCGGACCGCCCAGCCAGTCAACGCCACCACCGCGCCGCGCCGGTCTGCGTGGCCTGCTCTGGCTCACCGTCTGGCTCACCGTCTGGCTGCCCGGCGCGCTGGTCGCGCTGTTGCTGGCGGGCGGGCTGGCTGTCGTGGCCTGGGCCAGCAGCGAAGGTTCGCTGGCGGTTGCCCTGGGCTGGGCGCAGGCATACACGCAGGAGCACCAGGCGAACAGCGGCGCGCTGGCTGCACAGGGCGTGCAGGGCAGCCTGCTCGGCGGTGGCGAAATTGCGCAACTGCGCTGGGCGCGCGACGGTTTGCATGTGCAAGCCAACGGCGTGGCGCTGCGCCTGGGTCACACCGCGGTCTGGAACGCCCTGCTCGGGCGCGGCCTCGATCTGGAAAGCCTGCGGCTGCAGCGGCTCGTCATCACCGACAAAAGCCCGCCTTCCGACACACCCGCCGAGCCACTGGACGCGGTTACCCTGCCGCTGCCGCTGAGCCTGCCGTTTGAGGTGCAGGAGATCGTGATTGACGGCGCGCAGCCGCTGGTGCTGAACGACCTCAAGGGCCGGTATCAATACGGTGTCAACAACGGCCCCGAGATCGGCGGTGTGGCCGATGTCCACCGCCTGCGTATCGATTCGCTGCAGGTCGCCGGCGGGCGCTATCAGGCGCAACTGGCGCTGGGCGCGCAAGCCCCCATGCCGCTGTGGCTGCGCGCACAGGGCATGGTGCAGGCCCGCGTGCCAGATGGCGAGACCCTTGTCTTGCAGGCCAACGCGCAAGGCAGCGGCACGCTCTCAGGCGCCGGCGCGGTGCTTGATGTGCAGGCCCGCGTGGCGCCCAGCGGCGAGCCGGAAAGCGCCACGCCCACGCTGGCAGCCAGCGCCCGCCTCATGCCCTGGGCCAAGCAACCGCTGCAAAGTGCCGACGCCACCGCCCACCAGCTCGACCTGGCCAGCCTGTGGCCGCAAGCGCCGATCACCGCGCTCTCCGGCACGCTCAAGGCCGCGCCCGAAGGCATGGCTTGGCGCGCCCAGATCGACATGCGCAACAGCGCCAGCGGCCCAGCCGATCAACAGCGCTTGCCCCTGCAACGCCTGCAAGCCACGCTGACCCAGAGCGCCGAGCGCTGGCGCGTGCAGGCGCTAAAAGCCGAACTCGGCGGCGGCAGCTTGCAAGCCGACGGCGAGGTTGGCCGGCTGCCAGGCGGCGGCGCTGCGCTCGGCGAGTGGCAGGGCAAGCTGCAGGCCCGCGGCATCAACCCAGCCGCGCTCTGGAGCGCGCTGCCCCCAGCCGCACTCGACGCCACGCTGTCGGTGCGGACCGCTTCCACCGCCACGGGTTCGGCAGGTACCGGGCAGGCGAGCGCGATGGCAATTGAAGCCCGCATACAGCCCGCAGGCCGACAACCGGCGGGCGCCATGGCGGGTCTGCGCCTGCGCGAGCTGCGCGCCCAGGGCCGCTGGCTGCCCGCAAGCGGCGACGCCAGCCAAGGCGTGCTCGACCTGGCCGGCGCCCGCCTGGCCGTGGCCGACGCCGAACTGCAACTGCGCGGGCGCTTTGACACCCGCAGCCGCGTCTGGGACGGCAGCGGCCAGCTCAGCCTGCCCGGCGCCGAGGGCGATATCACCACCCTGCTCGCCCACGACAAAGGCCAGGGCAAGCTGGACCTGCGGCTGGACGACGCAGCACGCACGCTGGACTGGCTGAGATCGCTGCAATCGCTGCCGCTGATCGGCCCGGCGCTGAGCGAGGCGCTCGCGCCGCAAGCCAGCCTCGCGCTACAAGGCAGCGGCCGGCTCGACCTGCGGTGGACGGGTGGCCTGGGCGCGCTTGGCTACCCTGCCGGCGCGGGCCAGCGCGCGGCCAGCGTCACCCCACAGGTGCAGCTCACGCTGGACGTGCCGCGCCTGCTTTGGCAGCCAGCCGGTGTCGGCTCGAAAGATGGGACACAGGACATCGCGCTCACAGAGGCCCAGTTGCGCGCCACCGGCCCGCTCAACAACCTGCAGGTCGGGTTGCGCGCCAGCGCCAGCGCCACGCAAACGCCTTGGCGCGGCCAGCTCAACAGCACGGCACGCCTGCGCTTGGGCTCCGCCAACCAGCCGTTCGCCACCGCCTGGCGCGACGGCACGTTGGACCTGCAACGCCTGCAGCTCCAGGCCAGCGACAGCTCGCAGAGCGAGCGCCTCACCGACTGGACACTGCAAAGCCCCGAGCCAATCGCGCTGCGCTGGTCGTTCGACGCGGCCGCTGGTGCCCAGGCGCTCAAGCTCGACGCTGGCGCCGGCCAGATCAGCTTGCTGCCAACAACACGCGCGGCCGGCAAACCCACCAAAGCCGCCCTGCCCGCGTTTGGCCAGAAACCGCTCAACCTGAGCTGGGACAGCCTGGTCTGGCAGGCCGACACACTGCAAACACGCGGCCAACTCAAGGGCCTGCCGCTGGCCTGGATCGACGCCCTGGCCACACCCGAAGGCGCCAACGCCGGGCCGATCACCCACGCCGGCATCGGCGGCGATCTGCTGTTCGACGGCCATTGGGACATATTGCTACCAGCCAATGCGGCCGCACCGCTGCGCCTCTCGGCCGAGCTGCGGCGCAGCAGCGGCGACCTCACGGTGGCAGCCGAGCCTGGCGCCGCCAGCGCGTTCGGTACACCCGGCACTTCTGAGGGGCTGCGCATGGCCGCTGGTATCCAAGAGGCACGGCTGGGCCTGACGGCACAGGGCAACACGGTCCAGGCGCAGCTGCGCGTGCGCAGCGCCCAACTGGGTGACGTCAGCGCCGACCTCAGCACCGAACTGCGCCCACCCGCCGCCACGCGGCCCGAAGGCACCAGCGCGCTGGATGCCTGGTGGCCCGCCAACACACCGGTGCGCGGCACGCTGCGCGCCTCGCTGGCGCAGGTCGGCGTGTTGTCGGCGCTGGCGCCACCGGGCTGGCGCATGCGCGGCACCCTGGCCACCGAGGTCGCCCTCAGCGGCACCCGCGCAGCGCCCCAGTACAGCGGCACCCTGAACGCCAACCAGCTCGCGCTGCGCTCGGTGATCGACGGCATCGCGTTCACCAACGGCGCGCTGCGCGCCCGCTTCACCGGCGAGCGGCTCACCATCGACCGCTTCAGCCTGGAAGGCGCACGTGGTGCGGCGCAAGGCGGCACGCTGGAGGCCACCGGCAGCGCCGAATGGCGAGCGCTCACGGGCAGCGGCAAACGCCAGCCGGTGGTCGAGCTGCAGGCCACCGCCGACCGGCTGCGCGTGTCGGCCCGGGTCGACCGCCGGCTCACGCTGTCCGGCAAGCTGGGCCTGCAACTCGACGGCCCGGCGCTCAAGGTGCGCGGCCAGCTCAAGGCCGACAGCGCCCAGATCACGCTACCCGACGACCTCACGCCCTCGCTCAGCAGTGACGTGGTGGTGCGCGGCGCGGGCACCCCGGTCGAAAACCCCAACGCGCAGCGGGTGCAGCCCGATGTGCAGGTCGAGTTCGATCTGGGCCCGGCGTTCGAGGTCAGCGGCCGCGGCCTGCGAACCCGGCTGGCCGGCCAGCTCAGCGTGCGCGCCACGCCAGCCCTGCCCGCACCGCGCCTGCTCGGCGAGGTGCGAACCATCAGCGGCACCTACCGCGCCTATGGCCAGCGCCTTGCCATCGAAAGCGGCGTGCTGCGCTTCACCGGCCCGGTCGACAACCCCACGCTGGACATCGTCGCGGTGCGCCCGCAGGCTGGCACACAGTCCAAAGCCCAGGGTCAGCGCGTCGGGGTGCAGATCAGCGGCAGCGCGCAAGCGCCGCGCGTGCGCCTGTTCGCCGAGCCCGACATGCCCGACAGCGAAAAGCTCGCCTGGCTGCTGCTGGGCCGCCCCGCCACCGGCGACGGTGCCGAGGCCGCTGTTCTGCAGCAGGCCGCTATGGCGCTGCTCGCCAGCAACAGC
>Ga0105054_10000189_pt1 | contig 85143 bp, 88 predicted proteins | sample BON02_FD_78091 | JGI IMG/M metagenome (GOLD analysis project Ga0105054, IMG submission 78091) | Freshwater microbial communities from Lake Bonney liftoff mats and glacier meltwater in Antarctica - BON-02 (megahit assembly) | ecosystem: Environmental > Aquatic > Freshwater > Ice > Glacier...
GTCACAGGAACTGGAAGAATCACATAAACTTTCCCGTCTGCTGGCATCGTCTTCTTGAATTCAGCGATCATATCCAGGTAGTCCTGTCTGAATTCTGAAGCATATTGCCAGTTTTGAGGTTTGGAGTCATTGGTTCCCAGCATGATGATCAGAATGTCTGCTTTGAAATCTTTCACTAGCTGAAACTGCGGCTCAATCCAATATGGGTTATCGCCTTTGCGAAGTAATGTTCTTCCACTGACACCGAAATTACCTACCTCGTAGGCATCACCGAGTATAGTCTGCATCTGTAGTGGCCAGCTGTCAGGATTTTCTCTGCCTGGGCCTTGTGTGATGCTATTTCCTACGCAGGCTATTTTGATAGGTTTTTGCGCAAAAGAAACAGTCGCGAAAGCGAGCAGGGCGACTAAAAGTAAATTAAATTTTTTCATATGTAAAGGTTTATGGGGTTGATAATTGGCTGGTAAAGTAGGGATTATCCCCGAGCTATTGCCCACCTACTAGGCACTTTTGCCTATTCACCCTATCTTTAAGCCGTGCAGTTTGTTTTTAAAATCTATCAGTGCTTTACGTGGCTTTCTCTCGATGTAGTTCTCGGAGCTATGGCTGGAATGCTGTTTTTTGGGAGAGCACTGCGGGTGGAGATAGACTGGCAAGAATACGCTTTACTCGGGATGGCTGTCTGGTGTATTTATACCGCCGATCATTTGATGGATGCTAGAAAGCTAACTCGGGATCATACCGAGAATAGGCATCATTTTCACCTTATTTACCAAAAGTTCTTGTTTGTCGTGCTAGGTATAGTTGGCTCCGGTGGATTGGCATGGGCGATACGCTATTTTGGGTTTACTCACGAACTGTTTTTCGGAGCTGGATTGGGAGTGCTGATCCTTTTGATTATGCTAGCTGTAAGAAAGTTTGCCTCAAACCGAGCTCGTATAAAGGAGCTCAGCTCGGCAATATTTTATGTGGTGGGAATTTCTTGGCTACCTTGGTACGAAACGCCTGAGATAGATTATACTTGGACGGCTCTCGGCCTGACAATTTTATATATGGGCTTGGCTTATTTGAATTTGATTATGCTTTCCAGTTTGGATACAAAATCAGACAAAGTAGCGGGGTTTTCATCCATTGCCACGATCATACCTGAGTCAAGACTCAATCCAATAATCCGTCAGCTAGCGGCTCTATTGCTCCTTTTCGCTCTTATAGGCCTCTTTCTTGTAGAGTCTTTCTATCGAATCTACCCGGGTTTAATATTGATCATGCTGCTGTTGCACTACTTAAGTTTTTTCAAATCTGGACTCAAATCTGAGCAAATCAGAATGCGTATGGAAATTGCATTTCTCGTTCCAGCACTTTTTCTTTTGCTTTGAACCCGAAATATGCATTAGATTTCCTATTACGAGCCAAAAATGCTTCAAAATCAAGTGCTTCGCTTCATTTAACTCTTTCACCATAACCGTGCTATGATTCAGTCGTTAAATGCTTGATTTTCTTGCGTTTTTGACTCTCATTACAGATTCTAATGCATAATCCGGGTTAGACAAATGCACTGTGCCCCGTGATGGCACGCCCTACGATCAGAGAATTGATTTCCTTCGTTCCTTCATAGCTATATACTGCCTCCGCATCTGCTACGAATCTCGCGATATCATAACGGAGCAAGATCCCATTACCACCGAATAATTCTCGGGCATGATCCACTATAGACCGCATTCGAAGTGTACAGAATACCTTCGCTAGAGAAGCATGCTCATCCTTGAGCATATCATCGTCCTGCATTTCTGATAAGCGAAAAACCATCGTTTGCATGGCGGTAAGGTCGCCAAGCATAGTCACCAGCATGTCTTGTACGAGTTGGAAGGATGCGATGGGACGGCCAAATTGTATTCGCTCATTCGTATAGGCCAAAGCCAATTCATAGGCTCCTCTTGAACAACCTACTGCTTGCCAAGCTACTCCTGCTCTGGTCATTCGTAGTACTTTTGCGGTATCCCGGAATGAGTTGGCTTCTTGTAGTCTGTCTGTTTCTGGAACTTCACAATTCGTCAACGTGATCAAGGCATTTTGCACCGTTCTCAGCGCCATTTTATCTTCCAGTTTTTCTGCCAAAAATCCTGGATTCCCCTTACGAACTATAAATCCTTTCACCTGCTGATCTTCCACGTCTCGTGCCCAGATGATAGTCATATCTGAGAACGTAGCGTTTCCGATCCATTTTTTCTGGCCATTGATCACCCAAGCATCGCCTTCTCGCTTACACGTAGTGGTCAATCCGCCAGCTACGCCAGATCCCACTTCAGGTTCTGTCAAGCCAAATGCACCGATTTTTTCCAGCTTTTGCATAGATGGAAGCCACTCTTGTTTTTGCTCTTCAGATCCACAGAGATAGATAGAACCCATTGCCAAACCACTTTGCACACCAAAGAAAGTAGAAATTGACGTGTCTATTCTTGCCATTTCCATTGCCACAAAACCTTCCAGCAAAGCCGAATGTCCCGGGCAACCATAGCCTTGGTAGGTCAATCCAGCGATATCCAACTCGGCCATTTTTGGGATGATCTGCATGGGGAATTCACCGCGATTCCAGTAGTCATTGGCAATCGGCTTGATCTCTCGCTCCATGAATTCCCTCACTTTCAACTGAATCTCACGCTCATGAGGGGCAAGGGTTTTGCCCAATTCATAGAAATCTCCATTGATCGGTGGGATCGTCTTGGGTTTGCTACCACCTTTCATCATCCCCATCATTTTTGAAAGGTCTTCTTCGCTCATCTGTGAAACTAAGCCGACCATTTTGGCTATATCTACTTTTTCAGAAAGCTTGGATATTTGATCCAGATCGACGCTTGACAAAAGTTGACGTAATCCTCCGAGGGTTTTAAAAATATTTTTCATATAAAGGTATTTTGGGAATTAGTTCATTCCTTTAAACTAGTGAAAGATCATTACAGTTTCCTCGCTCCCTTTTACAATCGACTGACCAAACTAATTTTTGGAGATCAATTGATGCTGGCAAAAAACCATTTTGCGGAAAATCTATCGAAAAAAAAAATCTTAATCATAGGTGGAGGAGATGGTCTTGACTACCAGAATTCCCAGAACCAACTTTCAGGAGAATACTGGGAAATCTCAAAGGCGATGCTTAGCAAGGCAAAAGTAAATTTGGCTGAAAGCAGCTTGACGTTTCATTTGAACTTTTATCAAGCCACTAAGGGGGAATTATTTGATGAAGTTTGGCTTCATTTTGTGCTGGATACGATGAAAGATGAAGAGATAATTAGTCTTTTGGGAGAAATTAGGAAAAGTGTTAAATCAGAAGGTAGAATTTATCTAGTAGATTTTTTTCCACCTAAAAACTCATATCAACGATTTTTGAATCTGAGCATGATTACATTTTTTAGGATAGTTACGAAGCACAAGCGGGCAACTATTCCTGCTTATGAGAAGATTTTAAGAAAGAAAAACTGGAAAAAAAACGGTGAAAAAAAATTTCTGAGAGGATGGGTGAAAGCGCAGGTGTGGGAATTGAGTTAAGGTTTTGCCTTTTCGATAATTGCCAGTATCAACTCATCAAAGTATGTCCCATTTCCTGGGCCGTACCAGTTCATTTCACGGACTTCATGGAAATTTTCGTCGTAGAGTTCATCGGGAGTGATGTAGCCAATATAGCCGCCATTGAAGGTGGTAATGATCAGATTCAGGCCTTTGCTTTGCGCAAGTTTCTCCCATTTTTCATAAAACACGCCGGATAGTTCGCCGCTCGATGCGATCATCAAGGTATTCCCGATCTGAGTGATGTCGAGATGAGCATTGGTGTCACCGAGAAGGTAATTGAAAAGCCAAGGGCGGAGGCGTAAATTATCCGAAACCCGAAGATGTGGTGCGCGAAGTGAGATCGGTAGATAGCCAGTTTTGATCTGCTGAATTTTGACATCTGCAAAATAAGTCATTCGTAGATTCAGCGTCGAGTCCAGTTGATGAGCGTACAACTTTACCATTTCAGGCGTATTTCCTGGTCTCAATGGTCTGTGGCTTCCGACTGTTCCTGCGGCATAAAGCGCAAAATCAAACCCGTCTTTTTCCAGCTCTTTGGTCAGATAAAAAGGATAGTCACCTGATAAGCCCATGAATTTGGTGCTCATCGTAGTGGCATGTGCCGAGTAGGTAAGGAATATGGCTTTTTTTCCAGACTTTTTTGTGAAAATAAGTTGACGTACAAAAGGATCTGTCGGCCCATCTTTCACAAATCTATTGGCGACCAGATCACCTGCATCGGATTTACGATAGGTGATAGAAACGGTGTCCTGCGTAGAAATAGCGTTTTGTAAGGCAGAAATACTTCTAGAAACCATCAAACCCACTATGCTTGGATCGTATCCTCCAAACACAATTTCTCCCATCGGGCCAGGCATGTAGCCTCCCATTCCTGAATGTGTATGGGTAGCAGTGAAAATCACCTGATCCAGTGGGAGCTCTGCTTTTTTTATCGCTTCTTGAACTTGTGTTGCCAACTGCGGATGAACAATCAGAAGTTCGTAATTCAGCCAAGCAACTCGTGATTTTCCATTGGAAAGTGCTAATGCTTTGACGTAACTGCTGTCTTGGACAAACTCATACTTTCCTCTAGGAGCATAGCCTACCAAATCTACAGGTTCTCCGGGAGTCATATTGACACTTGACCAGCCAGCAATCCATGTTTCTCCTTGCGACTTTGAAAAAGTGCTTTGATCTAAGCGCTCTAAAGTTTCTTTGTAGAAAGGCTGATCCTGAATCGCTGAGCGATCTACTGTAGTTAATACGAACAGTCCAATTACCATTAAAACAACAAAAGTCCAGGATAGGACTTTTGTTGTTTTAAGTATGATGTTTTTAGCGCTCATGCTACTCAATATTCAAATTTACCGTGTGGGCTAGTAATGGTAACTTTTTTGCCTTGGTGAGGTTCTACGCGGCCTATGATCTGCGCTTCCACACCATAAGACTCAGCGATGTCGATAATCTCTTCAGCATAGCGCTCGTCGAGATAAACTTCCATTCTATGACCCATATTGAAGACTTTGTACATCTCTTTCCAATCAGTATTACTTTCTTCTTGGATGATTTGGAAAAGGAGTGGAGTTTCAAAAAGATTGTCTTTGATCACATGCACGTCATTCACAAAATGAAGTACTTTCGTCTGCGCACCACCACTGCAATGAACCAGACCATGAATTCTAGGTCTCATGTAATTCAGCACATCCACCATGATCGGTGCGTAAGTTCTCGTTGGAGAGAGCACAAGCTTCCCCATATTCACCGGTGCGCCCGGGGCTGGGTCAGTGAGGTTATATTTCCCTGAGTAAACCAGATCTTCTGGAATAGATGGATCAAAGCTCTCAGGGTATTTTGTTTTTAATACCTTATTAAAAACATCATGACGGGCAGAAGTAAGGCCATTGCTTCCCATGCCGCCGTTATACGAGGTTTCATATTTTGCCTGACCAAAAGATGCCAAACCTACGATCACGTCGCCACCTTGAATCTGATCATTGGAGATCACCTCGTCACGTCGCATTCTGCAGGTAACCGTGCTATCTACGATAATCGTGCGAACCAAGTCTCCCACATCGGCGGTTTCTCCACCCGTGAGAACGGCATTTACTCCATTGTCGCGAAGCATCTGAAGCACTTCTTCGGTTCCTTCGATGATCGCGGAAATCACTTCGCCTGGGATCAGATTTTTGTTTCTTCCGATGGTGGACGATACGAGGATATTGTTGATCGCTCCTACACAAAGCAAGTCATCGGTATTCATGATGATTGCATCTTGCGCAATGCCTTTCCAGACACTCACGTCGCCCGTCTCTTTCCAATAGGAATAGGCGAGAGAAGACTTGGTGCCGGCGCCGTCCGCATGCATGATGTTGCAGTAGTCAGGATCGTTGCCGAGGGTGTCTTCTACGATTTTGCAAAAGGCCTGCGGGAAAAGTCCTTTGTCAAGATTGGATATTGCCTTGTGAACATCTTCTTTGGAAGCCGAAACTCCTCTTTGCATGTATCGTTCGTTCATGTCGATTTGGGTTGACTAGATATGCTGACAAAGTTAATAGGTTCTATGTAAAAGGGGGAGATATGGAGGGTAAAGTTGATCCGATAACTTAGAGGTATGAGATGGAGGTTTTAGTGAAAATTTATTTTAACTACAAAGCCGACAAAGCTTTCGCATAGTTCACAATTCATTACTTGGTTCAAGCCTTCATACATGGGCCTAAATCAGTGTAGTCTACAGGCAGCTTTCTTTTTGAACGCAAAAGTCCAGCTTCTCCAGAAGCTGGACTTTTGCGTTCAAGACTTTAAATTCTTATTAGAAGAGCAGTCTGAAAATTATAAGTTGTGCTCTCTGTGGTTATATAGCCTCCTGATGAGCAGCTCCTGAATGCTCCAACACCATTTCCTTCACGCATTCCACCCAGGTATTTTCAGAATTCAGACTAGGAACCAAGTCCCACTCTTCTCCTCCCTTTTCCATGAATTTGTCTCTGTATTCTTCCGCCACTTCCACGGTAGTTTCTAAGCAATCTGCAACAAAAGCCGGAGAAAAAGCCAATACTTTCTTGACTCCCTGTTTCGTTAAGTCGTTGATCACATCGTCAGTATAGGGTTTCACCCATGGGTCATTGCCCAGTCTGGACTGGAAGCAATTCACTGCCTTATCCTCTGGGATCCCCAGTTTCTCGCAGATTAGCCGTGTAGTCTTAAAGCATTGTGCCCGATAGCAATAATGGTTTTTTGCTCCATACTTATTGCAGCAAGCACCAAGCTGACAAGAGCCATCTACGGAGCCTTTGAGAATGTGTCGTTCAGGAAGTCCATGATAGGAGAAAAGGATTTTGTCGTACTCTTTTCCTGCTAGCATTGCTCTGCCTCGCTCTGCCCATGCCTCTAGGAATAAAGGCTGCTCGATGAAATTGCTGATAAAAGATATCTCTGGAATGATCTGCCATCCTCTTACAATTTCCATCACCTTATCCTGCACAGAGCCAGTAGATGCAGATGCATATTGAGGAAAGAGTGGTAGTACGATAATTTTGGACACGTGCGCTTTTCTCAATTCCTGAAGACCAGCTTCAATGGAAGGAGTTTGATAGCGCATAGCCATCACTACCTTAAATTGCTTGGGGTCAAGTTTCTCTATCAGTCTATCTTTGAGATCTACAGTATGAAAAAGCAAAGGAGAGCCTCGATCTGTCCAAAGTTTACGGTATTCGTTGGCTGATTTGGGCGCTCGAAATGGTGCGATAACTAAGTTGATCAGCATCCATCTAAATACAACAGGAATGTCGATTACACGCGCATCCATTAGAAATTCGCGAAGGTATTTTCTTACATCGCCGGTAGCGGTACTATCTGGAGTTCCCAAGTTTACTAGCAAAACGCCAGTTTTTCCGGTTTTAGTCATGTGTGCTATTATTGTGTGAATTTCCGATTTAGAACCCAAAAATACGTCCTATTGTTAGATTTCGCCAATTGATCCTTAAAATCAACGATTGAAAAAAGCTCTTAGACCTTCAGGTTCCTGGCCCAGCCAAGCAATGGTCCAGCACTCATACTGGCGATAATCGCTAGAATCACTAATCCAATAAAAAGAGGCTCACTGACTAATCCAGTCTCTAAGGCAATCAATCCCAGCACGATATCCATACTTCCACGCGTACTCATGCCAATGCCTGCAACGATAGATTCTTTCCTAGGTATACCCGCAAGTCTTCCTCCAAAGTAGGCCCCATAATATTTGGTCACCAACCCAACAATAATCACGACGCCCACAATTCCCGGATCAAATCCTGTGATAAAGTTTACTTTGAGACCGATAGAGACAAAGAATATAGGGGCGAAAATATTATTGATAAACTGGTGTAAAATCTCTTTGGCTTTTTCTGTCAAATACTCGGAATCTCCCAGAGCTACTCCGATGATAAAGGCACCAAAAATGGCATGAATCCCGATGAATTCTGTAAAAGATGCTGCCAAAAAGCAAAGTGCCAAGGAGAGGGAAAGTAAGCCCCCTGGCCATGCCATTTTTTTATTGATCCATGGCAAAACTCTGTTGATAAGTCCTTTGCCAACAGTCAGCATGACTAGCGTAAAAAGTAATGTTAATCCGATCGTAGGCCAAACTCCCAAGCCGTCACTTCCAGATTCGGAAAGAGATAATATCACGGAGAAAATCAGCCAACCTATAACATCCACAATCATCGCTCCTGCGATGATAAGTAATCCGGAGGAGGTTTTGAATAGGTTTAGATCCATGAGAATCCTAGCTACAATGGCTAGCCCGGTGATGGAAATAGCTAGCCCAAAAAAGGTAGAAGCGACTATTCTATCGTTGATATTGACTCCTAGGAACTCCGGGAATGCGTAAGCCACCACAAACCCGGCAATGATCGGTAAGATCATGGAAGCTACGGCTATATAAAGGGCTTTTTTTCCCTGACTCCACACGATGTGCAATTCTACTTCCAGACCTGCGATGAAGAGCAACAGCACCACCGAGATCTGTACGAAGCCATCGAAGGCTATATTGGTCATCTCGTGTGCACCAAATAAATATTCATGGGCTCCGGGGAAGAAATTTCCGAGGATAGTAGGGCCGAGGATGATCCCGGCAAATATCTCACCGATTACAGCAGGTTGCTTGAATTTCCGGGCTAGCTCGGCAAGAACTCTTGCTAGAATCAGGATGGATGAGAGCTGGAGGAGTAGGTTAATGACCTCCTTATGGTCTAAAGTATCCATGGAGGTTTAATTTTTTACGATTAACAAATTGCAAGGTAAAGTGCTCAATAGATCCTCCAAGTCATGTGGGAAAATCCTATCGAAGAAATTTAACTTGTGATCATCACCTACTACTAGCAGATCAGCCTCGATTTTTTCACAGAATCTTGCTAGTTCCACAGCCCATCTTCCTCCAGTCACTTTTATATTTAGCTTCAAATCCCCCGCATCTATATTTTTCATTATCTCTTGCACATACTCCATTTCATTTTGCACGAGTTGCCGGCGAGTCTGTGATGCTTCCTCTTCCGAGTCTTCGCTGGCGGTTCCCATCTGAAGTCCATACATCTTGATTTCATTCAAAATATGAACTTGTTCAGCTTTTATTTTCTTGGAAAAATTGATTCCAACTTCGATCACGTTTGGAGTGATTTCCAGTTGAGTTCCATTGATTACTATTTTTTCGAAAATGGTGGATCCTACTCTAGGTTCGATCAGTGTCAAAACAGAGCATGGAGCTTTTCTTATGATTTTTCTACCTACCGAACCCATGTAATAGGTCAGGAATCCTTCGCGCTTCAAGGCTCCGGCCACTAACAAATCAGCGTTTTCTTCCTTACATGCCTCGATAATCATTTTCACAGGCTTTCCCTCTTTCCAGATAAGCTTGGTTTTGAGTTTATCCAAACCTGTTTTGATAATAATCTCGTCAAGCTCGGTTTCCAACTCATCGGTTTTTTTACCAATATGAATCAGGATCAGGTCAGATCCGAAAAGCTGGACAAGTCGCTTGCTTTCAGAAATTAAAGCTTCCATCCTAGGAGAAAAAGCTATGGCGAGGGCTACTTTTTTATACATTTTTAAAATGCTGTGGCCTTTAAATAAGCGAATTTTCCCCGTCTGTACAATAATTATATAGCAACTCCACTTATCCCGAGCAATATCCATTCAAGGGCTATTTCATGTTTCAGAAAAAGGAATGAGTATTTTATTTCTAAATTTTAGTAAAATTTAGAAACCGATCAGTTTATGTAATCGGCAAATCAGAAGATTAAAACCCAATAGATTTATGAAAAAAATACTACTCAGTTGGTTGTTGCTCGGAGGGATGGGGCTTTCAGGAGCTGCGCTTGCGCAGTCTGATTATCCTACACTCAGTCAATTAAATCAGCGTTTGCAGCGCGTGGCGTCCTATGCCTCCGCTGAACTCACCTCACTTACTAAAACCGAAGGTGGCAAAGACATCTGGGTGCTGAAAGTAGGCACCGGAAAGCTAGATCAAAAGCCAGCAATTGCCGTAGTCGGTGGAGTGGAAGGCTATGACGTGTTGAGCGTTGAGCTTGCGGTTCAGTTTGCAGAAAAACTAGTCGCAGATCACGCAGACGCACTTGAGGCGACCACCTTTTACATTTTCCCAAACATGTCTCCAGATGCATACGAGCAGTATCACGCTTCGCTGAAATATGAGAGAAGAGGAAATGCATTGTCGGTAGATCATGATCGTGATGGTACGCCGGGAGGAAGTGGCTATACTGATCTGAATGGAGACGGAATGATCACAATGATGCGCGTGGAAGATCCTATGGGTGACTATATGATCTCAAAAGAAGATGAGCGCGTACTCGTGAAAGCAGATAAATCAAAGGGTGAAGCGGGTAAATACTCTCTTTATAAAGAGTCAAAAGATGATGATAAAGACGGTGAATTTGCGGAAGATTTGAAAGAAGGAATTGCCTTCAATAAATCACTGACTTACAAATTTCCCGTATTTGAGCCATTGGCGGGTGATATGCCTGTGACGCAAAAGGAGACTAGAGCACTACTTGATTATTTGTTTGAGCAGTGGAATATTTTCGCTTTCGTTACTTTTTCCCCAGCAAATAATCTGTCTTCACCATTGAAGTACAACGCTGGAAATGCCAAAAAGCGAATCGTTACATCCATTTTAGAAAAAGATCAGTTAATAAATGCTATGGTTTCAGATCTGTACAAAGAGACCGTGAAACAGAAAGCTTATCAGCAAGAGAACCAAGGGACTGATGGTGATTTCTTTCAGTGGGCATACTTCCACTTTGGTAGATTGAGCTTTGGTACGCCAGGGTATTGGATTCCTGAGTTCAAAGATTCTACCGATAAAAGTAAGTCAAATGCAGAAGCTAACTATTTGGCTTGGGCTGATTCACTAGGCACTACTGATGTTTTTGTTCCTTGGAAAGAAATGCAACATCCGGATTTTCCTGGCAAAAAAGTGGAAGTTAGTGGAATTAAGCCTTTCGTGATGACAACTCCTTCTTTTGATAAAGTAGGGGAAATCGCAGATCAGCATACAGCATTCATCTTGAAGCTGGCAGAGATGCAACCTAAATTGGAGATTCACAACGTGAAAACTGAATCGCTTGGCAATGGATTGACCCGTGTGACACTAGATCTTTTCAATAACTCAGCTATCCCTACACATTCCGAAATTGGTGAAAATTCCAGATGGCTGCGAAAAATAAGAATTGACATGGATGCAGATGCTGACAAAATCGTCTCTGGAAACAAGATTGAGTTGAAGGATTCACTTGGAGCTTACGAGAAAGCCAGTTTTAGCTGGATCATACGTGGCGCTGGAAATGTGACCGTAAAAGCCGGTGCTTCACATGCCGGATTCACTTCTGCAACTGTAAAACTTTAAGCCATGAAAATGATGAAAACTACAAAAATGATCATTGCCTTGGCTGTAGGTGCACTTAGCCTGGTAAGTTATAAAGCAGACGCGCAGGAGAAATTTTTCCGTGCAGTTGGTACTCCGCACAATCCTAAAGTAGATATCGCTTTCAACAGATATTATACTTATGAAGGTTTGGTGGATAATATGAAAAAAATTGCGGCAGCACATCCTAACCTAGCAAAACTGGAATCAATCGGCAAATCCTATGAAGGTCGAGATATGTGGACGCTGACGATTACGGATTTTTCTACTGGAAAAGACACGGACAAGCCAGGAATGTGGATCGATGGCAACATTCACTCCAATGAAATTCAGGGAGGAGAGTTTTCCCTCTATGGGGCTTGGTACCTTACTGAAATGTTTGCGGATAACGAATTTGTTCAGCAGCTATTAAAAGACAAGGTGTTTTACATCACACCTACAATCAATCCTGATGCGCGAAATAACTTTTTCCTTGAACCAAATACCGCCAACTCTCCTCGGTCTGGTATGATGATCCTCGACAATGACGGTGATGGAGTCGCTGGTGAGGATGGTATGGATGATCTCGATGGAGATGGGCACATCACGATGATGATCAGAAAGTCGCCAACTGGACGCTACATCAAAGACCCACAGGATCTTCGAAAGTTGATCATGGTAGGATCAGATAAAATGGGTGAGTACGAAATGCTGGGTCAGGAAGGTACAGACGGTGACGGTGATGGTCGTGTGAACGACGATGGTGTGGGATATTATGATCCGAATAGAGATTGGGGATGGAACTGGCAGCCGGATTACATTCAGCGTGGTGCCTTGAAATATCCATTCACACTTCCTGAGAACCGTTCGATTATGGAGTTTGTGATGAAGCATCCCAATATCGCCGGAGCTCAAAGTTTCCACAATTCAGGCGGAATGATCCTTCGTGGTCCGGGTGCTGAGGAAGATGTGAGTACCTACAATAGAAACGACATCCGAATCTATGATGCTATTGCGTCCAAAGGGGAGGAAATGATCCCAGGCTATAGATATCTCACCGTTTACAAAGATCTTTATTCAGTGTTCGGAGGAGAATTAGATTGGTTTTATGGCGTACGAGGAGTATTTACTTATTCTAATGAGCTGATGACTTCCTATTTGTATTTCAATAAACCATCTGGTGGGCAAGATGAGATGTTCGAAGTGGATGAGCTATTGACCATGGGTGATGCTTTTGTGAATTGGCATGAGTTTGAGCATCCTCAGTTTGGTATGGTAGAGATTGGTGGATTTAAGAAAACTTTTGGACGTGCCCATCCTGGATTCTTATTAGAACAAGATGCGCATAGAAATATTGCCTTCACTATTTATCACGCTTATCACACGCCAAAATTGTCAGTAATGGATGTGAAGGAAGAAGATCTGGGTGGAGGTTTGAAAGCCATCACAGCCACGATCTTCAACGAGCGTTTGATGCCAACTCACGCTAGCCAGGATCTCAAGTACAAGATCGAACGACCTGACTATGTAACTATTTCCGGTGCTAAAGTAGTAGCTGGATTTGTGGTAGAAGATGAAGATTTCAATAAGGTAGTAGAGCAAAAAAACAATCCGGAGAAAATGCATGTAGCCAATATTCCAGGGATGACTGGCGTAAAAGTGAAGTGGATTGTGTCTTCAGGATCTAACTATTCCATTACTGTAGACTCTGCGAAAGGTGGAAAAGCAAGCTGGAAGAAATGAAAATCAGTCCAAAGTGATCAGTCACAATAGTTCTGTGAACGAATTTTGGTAAAATAAAAAAAATACGGGGCAGAGATGCTCCGTATTTTTTTTATCTAAATTCTTTTACCCCCGGGTCGCAAACAAATACCCAGAGAGATATCTAATGAGTAATAAACTTGTATTTGGAGATGTATATCAAATGTCGATTTGAAATTTCCAACGAGGCTCTGATCTTTCAATAGGCAGATTCAACTGGCTCCTCCGAAGATCAACTAGCAATTATCATTACTTGGCCTAAGCGCCAAAACCATTCAATAATCAAAGAAAAAAAGGTGCTACTTTTTGCTTTCTTTGTGCTCTTTGCGGTTAAAAAAAGATTGCTTTAGACAACAAAAACCCGCTTGATTGCTCAAGCGGGGTCTGTCAATATAATGTTGTTGGTTTAGCTTACAGGCTAGAAACGTAGCTTTCGAAACCTGATGCCGTTTTTACTTTGAAGTTGATACCTGCTCCACTAACGTTGCTTAGTGTATAGATTTTGTGAAGCCCCTGTGGGTTGTCGATTTTCTCCGTGTGGATCAATCTGTCTCCATCATAGATCAACACTTCTACTTCTTTAGATTGTAGATTGCTTACAAGCAGTCTGTACTTATTGTCTTCTATTTGAGATACTCTGGAGAATACAGCTGGTGTTTCTACCGTAAAGTTATTGAAAGAAGCAGTTCTCAGCACGCCTGATTCGTCCGTAACTTCTACAGAGTAAGATCCTTGAGGAAGTGCTTTAAGATCATATTTCTTAGCAAAAGCTTCTGCCTTGTTTATTTTGTCTCTCAAGATCAACCGATTTTCTGAATCTGTGATTCTTACGATCACAGTACCTTGTGGTGCTTCGTTAAAGGATACCGCTACTTTTGTAGTTTCAGTTTTTCTGATTAGAACAGTTGTTCCTTCAGATTTGGCAAACGCTCCTGCAGCGATCCCCGCTACAAAAAGCAATGTGAATAATTTTTTCATTTTAATAATTGGTTTGAATAGGTTCTAAATTTTGTGTAACCGGCAGACTACTACTATGTGTCTGCGTTGGGTATTTTGGGCTACATTTTTCATCGGGGTAACCGATTGGTTTGTTAGTATGATTCAAAGGTACGATTGGAAATATAAATTGCAAATACTTCAATGAAAAAAGATTAATGTTAATGATTTGGTAATGGATATACGGAATAGTTGCGAATTTTATAAAAATTTTCCGCAATCGATAGCGAAACTATCTTTATTCTGTTTAATTGTTTTTAATAAGAATAAAATTGTATTAATCGAATTTTTACGAAATAATATTACAATATGAACCCGTTATGTAAGACCAAAACAGATTTATATTTTGTTTAAAATAAATTTATAACGAACCATATTTCTATCCGTTACTAGGATATAAAGCAACTACTATGAAAGCATTTTGGAATAATCAACTCCTTGCAGAAAGCAATGAGACTAAGATCATCGAGGGAAATCATTATTTCCCGCCACAATCCATAAGTATGGATTTTTTTAAACCATCAAACACAAACACGTCTTGTCCTTGGAAAGGGAAAGCTTCTTATTTCAGTATTGAGGTTGATAGTCAGGAAAATAAAGATGCAGCGTGGAGTTATCCCGATCCAAAGCCTGCAGCCAGCGAAATCAAGGATTATATTGCGTTTTGGAAGGGTGTAGAAATCACCAAATAGTTTAAAAAAAGCACGTATACCTCAAAAATAAATATGGCGGAAATCTACTCGATTTTCCGTCATATTTATTTGTTTAACTAGTGCTTAATTCTTGTCTTTGTAATTTACCGCTTTTGCTACCAATTCTTGGTCGAAGGAGCCCTTAAGTTCCACTACCATCAAGTCACCGTCATCGCCTCCCACAAGCACCACTAAATCGGAAATTTTATTCCCTCCTTTAGAATAGACAATCACTCCGCCTTTTCCTTCTGAAGCTTCCATTAGCAGTTCATATCTTTCTCGCTCCAGACCCTTTTGTAAAGCTTTATATTCTTGGCGTGTATCATCTGCATGATCAGGTAGTGTAAAGAAGTTTAATTTCTCAATTGATTTTGCTACAGTAGCCATGTCGTTTTCATCGATATCAATCTTGAAGCCTTGAGCGAAGTTCAAAAAATTGCCTCCCAGCTCCATGTGGAAAAAGTCATCCTCACTTTTGTATTTTTCAAATAGCGCTTTGACACTTTTGCTCTGCGCCTGTGCGACCATTACCGATCCGATTAGTGCTACCGTTAGAATTAGCTTTTTCATAGTCTTATATAGTATGGTTTATTAAATTGATTTTCGGTTCACTAAACTTTAGCCAGAATCCTTGATTTTTCTATAACTGATCACTGATCACTGATCACTGATCACTAAAAACTGCTAACTCATTTCACTCCCTTCGAACCCTTACTTCCTTTTCCGTAAAGATCCATTCCGGGGATATCTGTCTTTTCGGCAAGAAGGTTAAGATCCTCGTAAGTGAAATTCCCGAGCATAGACAGAAGAGTAAAATCATCTTTTTCGCCAGAAATCATCATTAGCTCTCTCACCAAGCCTCCTTCTTCACGTACCATAAACTTCAGGCTGCTTCCTTTGTCTTCGACAATCATCAGATCCTCATACTGGTTTTTGGTAAGTGTTCCCATTGCCTCTTTGTAGAAGGTTATTCCATCAACCTTGTCTGAGGAAAGAATCCGTATGCCCTTCACTTTCTGTATCAAGACGCCTAAATCCTTAGAGTCTTCATCGGAGCCAGCATTACTTTTCAGGAATCCTGCAGCCATCTGCATCATTTTTGGACTGATATACACTCTCGAAAATCTTTCATCATCCATGTACTCGGAGAAAAAACGCTGAATGGCATCATCCTGAGCTTGCACCTTTATACTAAAGGCAAAGAGCAAAAGTGGGATTAGTAGGAATTTTTTCATGGCTTATTTATTTATGGAATTGCCAAATAGTTGGTTGGTTGTATTCAGGTATTTCAAATCATTCATCACGGCCATTTCCTCTTGTCCTCTGGAGAGGTTGGTTTGGATGAGTGCAAAGGCTTGCATCACTTCCATGTATGCTTCTTGCTCAGCTTGCTTTTGTTCATAAACTGTCCATCCCCAGGCTGATCCTATCAGAATCGCTACTGAGGCCGCCCAGTTTATCCAATTTTTAGACTTGATTGGAATTATCACAGTTGGTATTTTTAGGCTTGGCTCCTCGTTAGAAAATTCTCTCAAGCCTAAAAACATAGCTTTCTCATCGGAGTAGCCTTCTGCTGACACGAGTAGCTTTTTTAGCTCATGCTCCTCCGCTAGGCTGCTTTCGGCATCCCAGTACTTATCAAGTAGTTCGTCTATTCGCTGGTTCATTTGGTTAATCTTTGGTTGAGCATCCGCTCTCGAATACTTTTTCTGGCTCGGTGAAGATTGATCTTCACTTGTTCCATACTTATATCTAGGTGCTCGGTTATTTCCTCGTAACTCAAGCCTTCTACTTCTCTTAGGTGGAAAATCTCCCGCTGTCGCAAAGGCAATCCTCTCACAAGATTCATTACTTGTCGCACCGAGTCCTTTATGTCCTCATTCACTGATTCCTCCACTTTTAATTCTTCTAATCCATCCAAAGAGTCTAGTTTCTTGGTTTGGCGAAAGTGTGTCAATACTTCATTTTTGAGACTTCTGACTAGCCAGCCCATAAGATTTGGATGGTTACGAAGTTCATCTTCCCGTTCAAAAGATTTCTCAAAGACGTTCTGAAGCATATCCTCAGTCAGGGATCGATCCCTGATCCAGAGATAACCCAGCCGGTAGAGCCTGCCTCTTTGCGGCCAGATATGTGCTTCAAAAAATGACTTCATTTAATACGGTAATGAATGGAAATAGGGAATGTTACACTGATGAAGAGAAAAAATGTAAAGTTTTAAACATAACAGAAAAAAGTCGGAACAAAAGCACTCAAAAATTCGGCTTTTGGCTGAGATGGCTAACTATCGTAAATTGCTTCTAAATTAGAGACAGAAATAGTATGCATGCCTACTATTTATTAATTTGCTAGAGTCTTTTGAAGAAATGATGCAGTATACTAGAATTAGACAGTTGGATATATGAGTAATTGGGCAAATAAAATAGGAATGAGCAAAGAAATGGAGGGTTCGCATTTGTCTATAAAATTTCAAATTGCGTCCTCTGCGAAACCTTTGTGCCTTCTGCGGTTTAAAAAACTCATAAAAAAAGCCCTGAATTTCTTCAGGGCTTGTGGTGATAAATGGACTCGAACCATCGACTCACGGATTTTCAGTCCGATGCTCTACCAACTGAGCTATATCACCTTGTTTGTAAAGTGATGCAAAGGTAATTATTTGATTATTTGAAGCAAGTCATTTAAAGAAAAAAAACAGAATAAAACCCTAGAAACACGCTAATAACATCATTATGAGCTTTTTACCTCAACTTATATTTTTGATCATATTGGGTGCTGCCAGCTTCTTTTTGATCAAGCGGGTCAAATTCCTCCGCAGAAACATCTTTTTAGGCAAATCGGAAATCAGAAATGATCAGCCTGATAAAAGATGGAAGACTACGCTTTTGGTGGCTTTCGGTCAGCAAAAAATGTTTAAACGTTTTATCCCCGCATTTCTACATTTCTTCGTCTATGTAGGATTTTTGGTGATCAACCTGGAAGTCCTGGAATTTGTCCTTGACGGAATAGTTGGAACTCACCGGCTTTTTGCTCCTGCGTTGGGAGGCTTTTATACAGCCGCGATGAATGTTTTTGAATTTCTGGCTTTCGCAGTTCTTGCTTCATGTGTCATATTTATGATCAGAAGAAACGGGCTTAAAATTCCGCGTTTCAAAATGCCAGAAATGAAGGGCTGGCCAGCGATGGACGCTAACATCATTTTGGTTGTGGAAATCATCTTGATGATGGCGATCTTGATGATGAATGCTTCTGACCAAATTTTAGCATCCAGGGGAGTAGGGCATTATATGGTGGTTGGAAACCTCTTTTTCAGCGGTTTACTTCATCCGATTTTCGAGAATATGAGTTCGAGCTCACTGATTATCGTGGAGCGGGCAGCCTGGTGGTTTCATATTGTCGGGATTTTAGCCTTCGCTATTTATGTGACTTATTCGAAGCATTTACACATTTTCCTAGCCTTCCCAAATACTTGGTATTCGAATCTGAAGCCCAAAGGTGAAATGGTAAATATGCCAGTAGTGACCAACGAAGTAAATATGATGCTTGGAATTACTACAGATGCTCCCTCGGATCCATCTGCTGAGATCGGTAGATTTGGAGCTAAAGATATCAACGACCTGAGTTGGATAAATGTGATGAATGCCTATTCCTGCACTGAATGTGGTAGATGTACTGCCGAGTGTCCTGCAAATCTGACTGGCAAAAAACTCTCTCCGAGAAAAATCATGATGGACGTGCGTGATAGAGCGGAGGAAGTTGGGAAAAGTTTGGATGCCGGGGGAAAGGGATTTGACGACGGGAAGTCACTTTTGGAAGATTACATTACAAAAGAAGAGTTGAACGCCTGTACTAGTTGCAACGCTTGTGTGGAAGCCTGTCCGATCAATATAGATCCGCTAGCCATTATCGTTGAGATGCGACGTTACGTGGCGATGGAAGAATCCGGAACGCCTGCCCAGTGGAATGTGATGTTCCAAAACATGGAAACCAGCTTTGCTCCTTGGAAATTCAGTCCCTCAGATCGTTTTAATTGGGCAGAGAAGGTGAAAGAAGAGGAGATTCAGTAATCAGTGTTCAGTTGGCAGTCTCAGTTTAGATGGCCTCGGCATCAACGCATCTGACAACTGTATTGAAATTAATAATTAAACGAATGTGAGATCTCTGGGCATATTTCAATATTAATCATGAAAACGCCCTGGTATATCTTAATTCTGAAATCGTAAATCCAGATTATGTCAACATATAAAGTACCAACCGTGGCCGAAATGGCCGGCAATGGAGAAAGTCCAGAAGTCCTCTTCTGGGTAGGCTGTGCCGGATCTTTTGACGAAAGGTATAAAGCCGTAACCCAAGCTTTTGTGAAAATCTTAAATAAAGTTGGAGTAAACTTTGCCGTTCTCGGACCAGAAGAAGCCTGTACTGGCGACCCAGCAAGACGCGCTGGAAATGAATTTCTTTTCCAGATGCAAGCTGTGGCAAATATTCAGGTGATGAATGGCTACAACATCAAAAAAGTCGTCACTGCTTGTCCGCATTGCTTCAATACCATCAAAAACGAGTACCCTGCTTTGGGTGGAAATTATGAAGTGATACACCACTCACAATTTCTCCAGCAACTCATCAACGAAGGGAAAGTGACGCTAAAAGGTGGAGGAGAATTCAAAGGAAAGAAAATTACATTTCACGATTCCTGTTACTTAGGAAGAGGGAACGATGTGTATGAAGCGCCTAGAGATGTGATCAGAGCGCTGGATGTTGAATTGGTAGAAATGAAACGCTGCAAGACAAAAGGGCTTTGTTGTGGAGGTGGAGGAGCGCAGATGTTCAAAGAACCAGAGCCAGGTAATAAGGATATTAACCTGGAGCGAACTGAGGAAGCTTTGGCTACTGGAGCCAGTACTATTGCAGTCGGATGTCCTTTCTGCCTTACCATGATGACGGATGGCATAAAGAACAAGGAAAAAGAAGCAGAAGTCAAAGTCTACGACTTGGCTGAAATGATCGCTAAGGATATGGGGATCTAACTTTTTTCAATGAATCAATTTGACCCTTTTTGGCGTTAGGTAGAAAGGGTTTTCTTTGCCAAAGTAAAAAGCAACTATATGTACGTTCAATTTGAAGATATTTCAGAAGATTCGCGGGTTTGGGTTTACCAGGCGGCACGTCAGTTTTCTGATCAGGAAAAAAAGTTAATCACCTCCAAGCTGTCCGTTTTCTGCGATGGCTGGAATACACACGGCAATAGAATGCCTACCTCATTTCAGATCTTGGATGGCCAGATCTTGGTGTTGGCAGTGGATGAGTCTGGCTTGGGAGCAAGCGGTTGCTCCATTGATAGTTCTGTAAGGACTTTGCGCGAGCTTGAAAATGAACTGGAAAACAACATCACCGATCAAGGCAAAGTGACTTTTAAATCCAATTCGGGCGAAATAAACGTAGTTTCTGCTTTAGGAATCAAGTCAAAAGTCACCTCTGGGGAGATAGATTCACAAACACTCGTGATCAACTCGCAGGTGCAAAGCAAAAAAGACCTCGAAAGTGTATGGATTTTGGCAGGGAATAGCTGGCTGAACCGATACTTTCCAAATTAATTTAGTAATATTCAGAATAGATCTTTAATCACCTTTCAGATGAAATCGATCATGACTCAAGCGTCACATACTGGGATGATTATTAACCATGTGAGATTCTCCCGAAAGCAGTTCGGGACAGGCTATGTGGCCGAATAAAATCAAATTATAAACACATGAAATCGAGCATCACTCAAGGTTTACTTATAATAAAGATTATAATACTTGTGAGATTCCATCTGACCTTTAAAAATCAAAATATAAACAGATGAAAAACCATTTTTTTTGGATTTGTCTTTCTCTGCTCGTCGGAGTGAGCTCATGCAAAAGCCTTCAGGAAAAAGGAAATGACCAGTTTCTTTCTGGACAATACCAGTATGCCATCAATTCTTTTTCTCAAATTTTGGCAGACGATCCAGAAAATAAAGAAGCGAATCAGGTCATCGCGGAGAGCTATAGGCTATCGAATAGAATCGAGGATGCAGCTCCATATTACCAAAAGTTAACAGAAGAAGACCCTTCTTTTGAAAGTTATTATCGACTAGGCTTGAGCTTAAAAGCACAAGATAAAGATGAGGAGGCAAAGGAGGCTTTCGAAAAAGCAAAGGGCTATACACAGGATGAAGCCTATCTGGCAGAGACACAGCGTCAGATTAAAGCAATCAAGTTAGCTGATGGGATAGCCGATTACTGGCCTTTCCATGTGCTGGTCAACTATAAAGGTCTGAATACTGCTGGTCCAGATTATGCTCCAGTAGTAAATGAAAATTTTATTTATTTCACTTCCGGGCGTCAGGCAAGTGGACTTTATCCTGCTGATGGCTCACCATACACCAAATTGTTTCGTGCAAGAGCAGATGGATTAAAGGTTGACGTCACTGGAGCTCAAGCGCTCCCCGAATTCAAAAATGAAGAAGGATTGAACCAAGCAGCGATTGCTGTTAGCCCTGATGGTAACACGATGATCTACGCAAGAGGAAACTCAACATCAGACAAAGATCTTCCCGAAACAGCACTTTTTGTTTCTTACTTCCGAGGTGGAGGCTTTACTCAGCCGATCTGGATGCCGATAAACGAAGACGAAACCTGGTGGAATTCTACTCCAGCCTTCTCCGAAGATGGATCGGAATTGTATTTCGCTTCCAATAGACCAGGAGGATTTGGGGGAATTGATCTCTACAAAGCAACAAAATTGGCTAATAGTGATTTTGGGAACCCAGTTAATCTCGGGCCAAATGTAAATACGCCTGGTAACGAGCTTTTTCCTAGACCGATGGGTGATGGTAAATTCTTCTTTTCCTCAGATGGACATCCGGGTTATGGTAAACTTGACCTTTTCGTAGCAGAAAAAGATGCGGCTGGAGCTCAGGTAATCAAAAATCTAGGTGAGAATTTCAACAGCACCAACGACGATTTCTCGCTTTTCTTCACAGAATATCCTAAAGCAGGTTTCATTTCTTCCAACCGAGATGGGGGCGTAGGCGACGATGATATTTACTTCTTTGAAGACAAGACTCCAACACCAAAAATCATCAACGTATTGCTAAATGTCTATACTAAACAAAGAATTGCTGGTGCGGATGATGCAGTACTTGAGCAAGCCAGAGTGGTATTATACGATAGCCTCAGCAAGCAGGCAGGCGGAGATTTCTCCAATACCAATGGCCGTGTAAGATTTACATTGACGCCAGATTCGGATTTTACGGTAATTGCTTCCAAGGCAGGATACTTTTCCAAGTCAGTTCCTTACACTACTACTGGGAAAACGCCTGATGTATCCACACTTATTCAAGACGTCACTAATATCACGTTGGACACGACGATCGTGTTGGATCAGTTAGTTTTGGACAGATCCGTAGTGCTTGAGAATATTTATTACGATTTGGATAAAGCTGATATTAGAGCTGATGCAGGAATAGAGTTGAACAAATTGGTTCAAATACTAAAAGATAATCCAGCCATAAAAATTGAGTTAAGCTCTCATACTGATTCACGATCAGGCGATGCTTATAATCAAGAATTATCGCAGCGAAGAGCGCAGTCGGCAGTGGATTACATTGTATCACAAGGTGTAGCCGCAGACAGACTTGTCGCCATAGGCTATGGTGAGAGTCAGTTGATTGTTGCAAATGCAACTACCGAAGAAGAACATCAGACCAACAGAAGAACAGAATTCAAAGTAATTGAGATACGGGAATAATAAGATTGACTATCCATACTACCAAATGAGCCTGGTCGAAGTGATTCGATCAGGCTCATTTGATTTAGGTATTCAGATTTGGATTAGGTTATCCTATATGCATTTATTTCTCACTACTTACCACATTTACTTCTCTTGTAATCTTACTCACTATATCCTTCACAATTATTTCCGCATGCACTATGCTGTTTTCAATAAAGAATTCACGGGTATTCAAGCCGCCACAAACTACGCCTGCCAGGTAAACTCCCGTTACGTTTGTTTCGTGACTTTGCTCATCGTACGCCGGTTGGCATTTGGGGTCATCACTCAAGTTTACTCCCAGTTGATTTAATAAACCGAAATTGGGTTTGTAGCCTGTCATGGCGAGTACGAAGTCATTTTCTATTGTCACGTCTCCATCAGGCGTTGTAATGACCACATCATGCTCGTGGATTTCTTTTAACCGAGACTTAGTAAAAGCTTTGATAGATCCTTCTTTGATCCGGTTGACGATGTCTGGGCGGACCCAGTATTTCACCGCTTGATCCACTTCATCTTCCAGCAAGACCATGCTTACTTCAGCGCCCTTTCTCCAGCATTCAAGTGCAGCGTCCACGGCGGAATTTGCTCCGCCCACGACCACAATTTTTTGATTGATAAACGGCCAAGGTTCTTTGTAGTAGTGTTGAACCTTTGGTAAATCCTCACCAGGTATATTCATGAGATTAGGCAAATCATAGAAGCCTGTTGCCATCACTACATTCTTTGCCAGATAGTCGCGTTTGGAGGTTTTGATATGAAATAATTCCTCTTTCTTCTCAAGCGTCTTTACCGCTTCGTACAGTTTGACATTGAGATCGAAGTGGGAGAAAATTCTGCGATAATACTCCAGTGCTTCGGTACGGTTTGGCTTATTTCCTATAGACATAAAGGGAATATCTGCCATCTCCAGTCTGTCTGAGGTGGAGAAAAATGTCATGTTGATCGGGTAATTAAAGATTGAATTCGTAAGCGCGCCTTTTTCGACGACGACGTAATCCAATCCTGCTTTTTTCGCTTCTACACCGCAAGCAAGGCCTATTGGTCCGGCACCGACGATTAGCATATCATATATTTTGTTTGACATTGGTACTTAGGTTTGGTCGAGTTGAAACTGAAAACACAGGTCTGAATATTGCTCGGGATTCCACTGATAAGTTCGCTGTTTAAGCTGAACTAGCCCTGATGTATGTTGAACCACTGCAGCTGCCGAAACCGTTCCATAATGCCCAGACATGCGGATTAATTGTGCAGAAAGAGAGGTTTCCATTGCTATAGGTATTCCTGTTTTGGGAAGTATTTCTTTAGAATATGTCTCCTTGGATTTCAGAATGTTAATTAGATCATTGGTAGAAAAATCAGACTTGGTCAATTGCTCAAGTTGCTCTGTTGCCAGTGTTACTTTTGGCCAGGGGTCATCGAGGAGCGCATTGCTCAATCCGTAAATTCCCGGTTTAACTTCTAATATCTCCGGGGCGTAATTGCTTAGGTAGAAAAGCTTCTCGCCATCACTTACCAATAAATTGAACCCGTCGTATTGATTTTGAAACTTTTGAATCCTTTGCAGGTATTCTTCTGGACAAATATGGCTTTCTAGCCATTGTTCAACTAATTTTCCTCTACTGATCTGCGCTTTTTTTGGGTCGCTTAAATCTCGATAATTTGTCAACAATGACCAGCGCCCGTCTGGGTGAAAACCCATCCATGTCCCGCCACTTCTCAGATCTTTCCCAGCGTAAAATCCGGATTCCCAAAGATGCATTGCTTGGGATGGTCGGTCAAAAAACTCATCACGGTTTGCACTAATAATCAACGGGTATTCTGGATGAGATTTCCAGCAAAAGGCTACAAGACACATGACTTAAAAATAAAGAAAAGGCCGGAATATCCGGCCTTTAGGTGAGTCAACTAACTTTTGATTCCTTAAGTGTAAGGTAATCAGTATATCCTTTTTCACCAGGAGTGTAAAATGTATCCTTATCAGGCTGAGCAAGGTCAGCTCCTGTTCGGAATCGCTCCACCAAATCTGGATTAGATACATACAAAGTCCCAAAAGCAACCGCATCCGCATCGCCTGCTTCTATTACATGATTTCCTTTTTCTTGGTTGAACCCTGCGTTGATTACTAAAGTGCCTTTATATATTGGGCGAAAATGTTTCGCTATATGACTGACTAAGTATGAGATGTCTGAAACGTCCGTAAATGGCTCAGAAAGGTGCAAATAAGCCAGATCGTACTCATTCAGCTTTTTCACGATGTATTCAAAAGTAGGAATAGTCTCTTCATCAGCTTTCATTCCAAATACGCCATTTAGTGAAGGATTTAACCTCAAACCGATTTTTTGCTCTGGCATTACCTCTTTGAGCGCATCGATAACCTCGAAAAGAATTTTAGCTCTATTTTCAATGGATCCGCCATATTCATCTGTTCTCACATTACTCGTCGCATTGAAGAACTGGTGAAACAAATAGCCATTAGAACTATGAATCTCAACTCCGTCAAAACCGGCTTCCATTGCATTTTTTCCTGCATTCTTAAAGTCTTGAATGGTTTGCTTAATATCTTCCAGTGTCATCGCTTTTGGCGTCACAGTTTCTTTGAATCCCTCTGGCGTAAACGACTTTTCATTTGGATTGATGGCCGATGGAGCTAATGGTAAATTTCCATGATGGAAATCTGGATGAGAGATTCTCCCTACATGCCAGAGTTGGATGAAGATGTGCCCGTCTTTATTATGTACTGCTTTGGTTACTCCTTTCCAGCCTTCTACTTGTTCTTTAGAGTAAATTCCAGGCGTATTAATATAGCCTACCGCATCCTTGGAGACTTGTGAACCTTCGGTAATGATCAGGCCTGAAGAGGCGCGTTCCGCGTAATATTTATCGTGAATTTCAAAAGGCTTGGTTTCAGGATTGGCGGCACGACTTCTGGTCATCGGAGCCATCCAAACTCTGTTTTTCAATTCTAATCCGCCTGAAAGTGTGATAGGCTTCAGTAGTGCTTGATCGTTATTCATGGTGTAGTTGGTTTGTTTTGAAAAATTCTGTGTCGATACAACTAATGTCTGGGAGGTAAAGTTCAAAGAATTTATTGTGAGGAAGCTCTTGATATTCAATGCCCACAAAATCTTTTCCAAAGATTAAAGTAGGATATCTTTTCAGTTCTAAAACTAGGCGACACTTAATTTGAGTGATGTAGAAAACTCTGACTCCAATTTTTTTTCATAGATATTAATGAATTGTAAGTCAGAGTTTTAACAACTTTTAATACGATTATTTTTGTAGCTGTTTTGAACTTACGATTTCCTTCGTATATCTTTGGTACGAAAGTAATCGTATAAGCTCCTATGAGTAAGCCAACAGAATCAGAATTAGAAATACTTTCCCTATTGTGGGAAATGAAAGATGCCAGTGTTCGTCAGGTTCATGAGCGATTAGCTGTGACAAAGGATACTGGATATACGACTACACTTAAGACTATGCAAAACATGCATGCCAAGCAGATGGTCAGTCGCAACGAGGCACAACGGACTCATATCTATAGCCCGGCTACAAATCAAAAAGACACGCAGAAGTCTCTCTTGAGGAATCTGGTAACGAAGGCTTTTGGAGGCTCTGCTCAGAAATTGGTACTTCAGGCATTGGGTGAAGAAAACCCATCAAAGGAGGAGTTAGATGAAATTCGTGCGTTTTTGGACCAACTGGAAAATAAGAAATAATGAATCTTTTGAACGACTGGATTTCTGAAAGTTTGCTTTATGCTATGGGTTGGACGCTCGTGCATTCACTTTGGCAGCTCGTAATTATTGGTGCCGGACTTTGGGTGCTGTTGAAATTATTTAGAAAAAATAGTCCCGCATTCAAGTATAATTTAGCCTTTGCGGCTTTGGTACTAACAATACTAGCGGCGTTTGGCACCTTTCTTTATGAGGTTTCCAACTTAACGCCTAATTCTTTAGTAGATAGAACAAATAGGATATTTTTGCCGACTCAACACCTGGAAGTGTCTTCATCGATAGGATTGGAGTCTCTCATTTCTATGTTCATCAATTGGATTGAGCTTCAATTGCCGCTTTTGGTGAATTTCTGGTTTTTGGGTGCAATGCTTTTCCTTTTTCGTTTATTCAATAGCCTTTCCGAAGTCAGAACACTACGAAGATCATCTGCAGATCTTCAGGATTTTGAGTTAGAAAAAATGCTTTATCGCCTAATGGGGAAAATGAATATCTCTAAAAAAGTAGAGATCAGGCTTACTTCCTATGGTGTCTCTCCAATCACTTTCGGCTACCTCAAACCTATAATACTTATTCCGGTTGGACTTATTTTTCAACTTAGTCCTATCCAGTTGGAAGCGATCATCGCACATGAACTGGCCCATGTGAAAGGGAATGATTACCTCGCAAATCTATTTCAGTCAGCGCTGGAAGTGCTTTTCTTCTACCATCCTTGCTATTGGTGGATGAATCAGACTGTGAAAGAATTGAGAGAAAATGCTGCCGATGATGTAGCAATAAAAGTAGGAATTGTGCCAAAAGAGCTTGCACACGGTCTGGCGAAAGTGCTGAACCATGCGAAGCAAAATCCTCCAGAACTTGCTTTGGCAGCAGGAAAAAGAAGGAATCCCACCCTTCAAAGAATCAAAAGAATATTGGGCCATCCAGCTCAGACTTATCCACAAAACCCTATTATTTCTATCCCTATGTTACTAACTCTCTTATTGAGTGCAGGCCTTATGGCAACTGCGCAGCAGGACGTTGCTGTCTCTGTAGAAAAAGCAAAACCGATATCGGTGAATTTGAATGCCGATGTAAATCCAGTTGTCGAAGTTGATGAGATAGTGGACGTGAATTTAGATATCAATTCTAATGTCGATGTTTTTGTTGATACGATTATTTCCAAAGGCGATACAGTTATTATAAAAAATAACAGCAAAGGATCTTTTGTTTACAAACTTAATGGTGACACGCTGCTTTTGGAAAATATGCCAGAATTATTGCTTGCACCTATGCCGCCATTTCCTGCCGGGATGATAGAACCGGTAATGGATTTTGCCATGGCTCCTGTTCCTCCAATGGAGTTCGGTACGGCTCCGATTCCCGGATTTGACATGGGCTCTATGCCAGCGATGGACTTTGATATGGGCAGTATGCCTGTCATGGATTTCATGGTTTCTCCTCCCGTTTTCGCCTTTGATGCAAGTTCTTTTTCTTCAAAGGACACGATAAATATGACCAAATCGGAGAAGGAGAAATGGGTGAAAGATATAGAGAAACGTGCCAACGAGTATGCCGAAAAAATGGAGGATTGGGAGGTTTCCATGAAGCCAAAAATGGAAGCTTACGAGGTGAAAATGGCTGAATGGCAAAAATCATTTGAGCCAAAAATGGAAGGTTTTGAAGAGAAAATGAAGGTTTGGCAAAGAGAAATGGAGCCAAAGATGAAGGAGTTTGAAAAAAAGATGGCAGCCTGGCAGAAAGGGAATGAACCAAAAATGAAGGAATTTGAAGCCAAAATGGAAGCTTGGCAAGATGCAAATGAGCCAAAAATAAAAGGGTTTGAGACGAAAATGAAGGATTGGGAAAAAGAGATGCAACCTAAGATGGAAGAGTATCAGCGTAAAATGAAAGTTTGGCAAAAAGAGAACGCTGGGAAGTTTGAAGAGTTTCAGCGAAAGTTGGAAGAGCAGTTTAAGAAGAAAGATAATTAATAGTGTATTTGTAAAAAAAAACACCTGCTTAATGGCAGGTTTTTTTTTTGAAGGGCAGGGATAAGGATTCAGTCTTATCCCCACTGCTGTGTCCATATATTTTTTGTTTACGCTATGTTCTTTATAAACCTCATAAAGGTAACTGCATTTTTATTAATTGTAAACTACAAATATCTATAATTGAGTAAAGTAAATTTAGTATTACTTTGAATTATAGATTTTTTTATATGTATATCCGCAATTGTACCAGTAAAAGGCCAAAAGTGGCTTAATGTATGTTAAACACTAGCATTGCCGGTACTTCGGTCACCCGTCGTCGGTCTTCCCGCCAGTTAACCAAAGAAAGAGGGGTCACTGGCATCATTGCGGATAATCAGATTTTTTTATTTAATCTTCGTTATATTCAAATTAGTTAAATGTTGTTGTTATGAAAAAAACAGTTTACTCTTTTTTCATCATGTTGGTCATGTTGACTTCATGTGAAATTGATCAGATGTCTTAGACCCGAACTTAATAATTGAATCAGCTATCCTTAATCAAGAATATGAAAGCGAACTTAAAACACTCACGCTCTACATGGGTGAGGTTTTCAAAAATAAATCGGCTCTTCAAGAGCTATTCAATTTTGCCAGAATCGAAGGAAATGCGAACGATATTGAGTATAATCTAAAGGAACTGTTTGAATCAACCGAAAATCCTTCTTTTAAAATTCAATCAGCCATTGTGTCAGAATTTAAAAGTAAAGGAGAGTTTCTAAGAACCTCTGAAAACATTAGTAACGTAGACGAATTGATATCCTTTATAAAGGGAAATAACATTGGACTGCTTGCTCCGTACATGGCTCAAAATTTCAACTTTGACGAAGTCGATGAATTGACCGTTTCTTGGTGGACTCAAGAAATAGAAGACGAAAATCAATTAAATGATCCAGATGGAGAAGGTCAAACTCCGGCAATCAAATTATCTTTAGGAGACTTAAAGAAGAACAGAATCAGCAATTTCTCTAGACTACAATCTTTGTTGGTCGGAGATGATTATGCCATGGAAAACCCCACAGTAGTTTTCGGCCGGTTTGAAGAACCTACCTTGGTTGATCCAGAAGGTGGAGTAGGTCCGATAATTGGCGGAGGTACTGGCGGTAGTGGAACAACCACAGAATCGAAATATCCCCATGAATTGGGTTTAAATTGCGTTAGCGTTCAATCAAGTGATATTGTGAGATGGCAAATGGAAAATTTCAAATTAACCGGAAACACTCGTGATTGGCCTCATCCCAATAGGATTTCCATTTGGGTGAACTCAATCACAAATAAATCTTCTGAGACACCGTATTTGAATGAAAAAAAATTTCCACGGTCTGACGTGGATAAATGGCTAACTGATTTCATACCAAATAACGGTCTTTTAGCAACGTCGTGGGAAGAAGTTAATTATAACCAAAATATTGTAATGGCTTACAAGAAACCATTTGCTGAGGTCGATGAGACTGCAGTTGTTTTTTCTGCAAAGAGAACGAGTTCAGGGGCTTTTGAGACTACGGCATCAGCGAATATTACGTATGACGAAAATGCATATAAAACTTTTGTAAATCAAGGGTGGTTAAGATGCGGGGAATTAAATGGTAACTACAGGGTATCTGTTGGTAATGGTTTACAGGGTGGGGTTGCTGTTTATTCCTATGATTTGGATAGAAAGGGCTATAAGGCCCAATTCACTGTCGCACCTAAGGTTATCAGATTCTAATGAAAAAAATTATAGCATTTGTACTTTTATTGGTGATCTCCAATTCTTCATTTTCACAGGAGGTAAATTCTACCAATTTTGAAGTTGGTGTAAATTATGTGGTCGCAAAGACTTCTTCTTTGGGGCAGGGCTCAAATAGTGGAATCGGTATTTTTGTAGGACATAGTAAGGAAATCTCTGGAAAGTCAAAATTAATCTGGACGAACAGATTGGGGGTAAGTTATTCCTCAGAGTGTCAGGAGGCCTTTAATTGTAACTCGTGGTGGTATTCTAAAAACCTCTGGCTGAGTAGTACCCTTTCCAAGACTACGAAAATTGGGCAAAAAGGTGTTTTGAGATACGGGTTAGGCTATGTTCTATTCTATGGACCTAGGATTACTGGAAGTGTTACACGAATTGAAAATGGGGTTATAGTTTCTCAGACCTTCAGATCAAAAGATTATGCGGCTCATGGTCCAATGCTTGATTTGAACTATTCAAACAGATCCATCAGCGAAAATGTGAGTTTGAATTACACCTTTGCTTCTGATTTATTGGACAAATTCAGAACTGGCATCCATTCATTCGGCTTGGTGTACCGAATTCCAAGAAGGAATAATGCCAATTGATCAAAAATAAAATGTAAAAAGACCTGTCGGATGGCAGGTTTTTTTTCGTCAACTTTTTTCTGAAAACATTCTTTATCGAAATAGAATTTGTATAAGATCAGCTAAAGGCTGTAAACTAGCAGCTTGAATTCCAGAATGAAATCCAAAGGCACTAATTCCCTTGTTTTTATCTTCATCACTATCCTTGTAGATGTGATAGGACTGGGAGTGATTATCCCTGTAGTCCCCAGTCTCATCAAGGAGCTCACAGGTGAAGGGCTAAGTGCGGCTTCTCGCTACGGTGGTTGGTTGATATTTTCCTTTGCAGCGATGCAATTCCTTTTTTCTCCCATTATGGGAGGTTTATCAGATCAATTTGGTAGACGTCCTGTTTTGCTGTTTTCCCTATTTGGATTGGGGATTGATTATATCTTTCATGCTTTTGCGCCCACTTTATTCTGGCTATTTGTAGGGAGATTGATTGCAGGGATGTTTGGAGCCAGCTTCACTACAGCCACTGCCTACATCGCAGATATTAGCACTCCAGAGAAGCGGTCTCAAAACTTTGGATTGATTGGAGCTGCATTTGGTTTGGGATTTATTATAGGGCCAGTAATAGGCGGCTTGGCTGGAGCAGAGTTTGGGCCTAGAGCTCCTTTTTTGGTGGCTGCAGCACTTTCGCTACTCAATGTATTGTATGGATTTTTTGTATTACCAGAGTCTTTGGATCAAAATAAAAGGAGAGCTTTTGAGTGGAAAAGAGCAAACCCTATAGGCTCTTTGTTGCACCTAAAAAAGTATCCTGTCATTTCAGGTTTGGTAGTTTCCATGGTATTGATCTACCTAGCCGGGCATGCTGTGCAGAGCAATTGGTCTTACTTTACCATGTTCAAATTCGAATGGGATGAAGCCATGGTGGGTTATTCTTTAGGTGTGGTTGGTTTGCTGGTAGCAATAGTACAGGGAGGTCTGATCCGAGTGGTAATACCAAAATTCGGTCAGGCTAATTCCGTCTATGTAGGCATCGCACTTCAGGCAATCGGCTTATTTTGCTTTGGAATTGCTTCGGCAGGATGGATGCTCTTTATTTTTCTTATCCCGTATTGTTTGGGTGGAATCTCTGGTCCTGCCCTTCAGGGAATAATTTCCAGTCAAGTACCGGCTAGTGAGCAAGGGGAACTACAAGGCGCGTTAACGAGCTTGTTAAGTTTGACTGCTATCGTCGGGCCATTAATGATGAATAGTTTGTTTTCTTACTTTACCTCTGAGGAAGCACCGATCTATCTCCCGGGAGCATCCTTTTACTTAGCTTCGATTTTGATGGTGTTCAGTTTGTTTTTTGCCTATAAAGTACTTTCTATGCGTTTGGTCAAAACCGTTTGATTTATCGTAGAACTAATGCGTTTTATGTGTATCGGTCCGAATGACTCTAGCAAAATAGAACACTGAAACATCTCCCTCGGTTTTGCTAAGGAGCAGCATTCTTGGGTCTCTCCGTGCAACATTTAGGAAGCTCATAGGCGGAGCAAAGGCGAGGGTTGATTGAACTTAGGTGCACGAATGCGGATACGTATTTATTTTTATTCAACCAGTGTGTTCCTTCGAGGCGTACCTATTTTTTTAGGATTAGACCTACTTACTGAGCATTCCAAAGGTACCTGTGGAGTTTCTCCCCACTTTACAGTGAGTTCGTATGTAGTTTACGGGAGATCATCCCACTTTTCTTTTGATGAGTAGCACTCTAATGCCATCATATTCTTTTTGTGCTTGCAAAAGCCTTCTATAAACTCTGTTCTGCCCCATTTTGGGGAAAGGCTAACCTCTTTCTAATCAAGACTATACCTTCAAAAAAATCGGTGTCTTTTTTCGAATAATTATTGGGATGGTATAAAGAATAAGCTACTTTTAAGTCAAAGTGGGAATTTGTGGAGGGAAGTGGTAGAAAGTGAAAGTCATTTTCTTACTTTTGTCTTTACCACAAACTCAACTTTCTAAAGAGTCCAAGAAATTATGTTCAACAGTCAATACGATTGCAAGCTAGATCCCAAAGGGCGTCTGGTATTGCCGGCCAAGATCAAGGCGGCAATACCAGAGGTTAACGGGACTGTGCTTATGCTTCGGATGGCTGAAGATAGATGCTTGGCTCTTTATACCATAGTGGAATATAAAAAACTGGAAAATCAAATTAAGTCTCTGAACATCAATAATGCTGAACAGCGATTGTTGCAGAGGTCTTTTTTTAATTCAGTAACTGAGGTAGAGTTGGACAGTGCAGGTAGGTTATTAATACCAAAGCATTTTCAAATCTATGCAGGTTTAGAGAAAGAACTGATGGTGGCAGGAAACGGGTCTCGAATAGAAATCTGGAATACTGAAAACTACCTCAACAATATTATCAAGGATCCGGCGGACTTGTCCAGCCTGATGGAAAAGCATCTTTCTTAATCACATCATGACAGAGTCTATTTACCATATCCCAGTGATGCTAGCCAAATGCACTGAAGGCTTGTCTATTGATCCCAATGGGATTTATGTAGATGTGACTTTTGGTGGTGGAGGGCATTCCAGAGAGATTTTGAAGCAGTTGGATAAGGGGCATTTGTATGCTTTTGATCAGGATGTAGATGCCGAGGCAAATATCCCTGCGAGTGACAACTTCACGTTCATTGCAGCCAATTTCCGGGATTTGAGAAAATACCTGAGACTACATGGCGTAAAGAAAGTGGATGGTATTTTGGCTGATTTGGGTATTTCATCCCATCAGATCGATGTGCCAAGCAGAGGGTTTTCTACCCGATTCAGCGGAAGTCTGGATATGCGGATGAATCAATCTGATGAAGTTTCTGCCAAAGAAGTATTGAATACTTACGACGAAGGCAGCCTTCACAAGATTTTAGGGATGTACGGTGAGGTGAAAAATGCAAAGACGTTAGCACAAGCCATAGTCTCCGAAAGAGCAGGGAAACCATTTGAGACGACAGAAGGATTTACCTCCTTTTTGAAAAGATATGCTCCGCGGGGCAAAGACTTTAAATATTACGCTCAGGTCTTTCAGGCTTTGAGAATCGAAGTCAACGATGAAATGGGTGCATTGGAGGAAATGCTGCTGGAAGCGGTAGGAATGCTTAACCCTGAAGGACGATTGGTGGTGATGAGCTACCATAGTTTGGAAGATCGTCTGGTGAAAAACCTGATGATCAAAGGTAAGTTTCAAGGTGAGGTGGAGAAGGATTTCTATGGAAATCTAATCCGGCCACTGGAACCAATCAGCAGAGGAGCAGTGGTGGCAGATGCTGAAGAAGTTGCATCCAATCCAAGAGCAAGAAGTGCAAAACTCAGAATAGCGAAGAAGACAGAGGCATGAGCAATAACACGTTCAGAAAGAAATTGAAGTCAGGCAACAAGCCAAAAGGCGGCCCTAGCAAATCCATCTTTAGTTGGATTGAAGAGAAGCTGGATATTACTGGTCTTTTGGGTGAAGGAGTACCTGTCCAGTTGGTTCCGCCAGTTGGATTTGTGGCTTTACTGGCTTTGGTCAATATCTGGAGCAATCACCGCGCAGAGAATATGGTGCGAAAGATAGAAAAGGCGCAGCAAGAAGTAGAAGATCTTCGCGCTGATGTCACTACGCTGGAAGCCGAGTACATGCTTAGCAGCATGCAGTCAGAAGTGGCGAAGCGTGTTGCCAAACAAGGAATATTTGAACTCAATCAACCACCGATAAAAATCGAGGTAGAAAAGTGAATTTTAAGCGATCCATATTGCTCCGAGTACGGGTGATCTTCATCCTGATAGCACTTTGTGCAGCGGCGATTCCGTATAGAGTCACCAGGCTACAGATGGCGGATGGAGACGTATGGCGTGAAAAAGCTGAAACTATCAACTTCCAATACAGAGAAGTACCAGCTACCCGAGGCAATATCTACGCAAATGATGGAAGTCTACTGGCTACAAGTTTGCCTTTTTATAGAGTAGCGCTAGATCCTACCATTGCCAATTCGGATCGATACAAATCTGGCATAGATTCGCTGTCCAAAATGCTTTCGGCATACTATAAGGATAAGTCATCCGCTTCTTATAAGAGAATGATTAACGATGCTAGGCTGGATAACAAGCGGTATCTGGTGTTGAACAGAAAGCAAATCGGTTATCAAGGAATGCAGGAAATGTCCCATTGGCCGATTTTCAGAGAAGGAAGATTGGGAGGTGGAGTGATTTTCGAGAAAGTAGAGAAAAGATATCGACCGTTTAACTCCCTTGCCAGCCGAACAGTTGGCTTTTTGAATGAGAATGACTACGGAGCAGGAATCGAGTACAGTTTCAATAATTACCTGCAAGGTCAGGATGGTAAGGCTCTTTTTCAGCGATTAGCAGGAGGAAGCTGGAAGCCGGTATTTGATGCGGAAGATGTGAAGCCCGAAAATGGCTATGATGTCACCACTACGCTGGATGTGAATATGCAGGATGTAGCAGAAACTGCCTTGAGACGTCAATTGACTGATCGCGATGCCGACTTTGGTTCGGTGATCGTGATGGAAGTGAAGACGGGTCAGATCAAAGCAATCACCAATCTGCAGCGCAACACAAGTGGCAATGGCTATGGTGAAAACTATAATTACGCTATAGGAGATCAGGGGAATACAGAGCCTGGGTCCACATTTAAGCTTCTTTCCATGCTTGCGCTTTTGGAAGAAAATAAAGTTACGCTGGAAGAAACAGTGGAAACAGGAGATGGCGCGTACAAATTCTATAACCAAGTGATGCGTGATGCTAAAAACGGCGGTTACGGAACGTTGACAATTCGCGAGGCATTTGAAAAATCTTCCAATGTTGGGATCTCCAAATTGGTGAATGAGCACTTCGGTGCTAGTCCTTCCAAATTCATGGCTTACATAGATAAAGTCGGATTGAGAGACCCTTTCGGTTTTCAGTTGATCGGTGAAGGCAAGCCTTATTTCAAGAAACCCGGTGATAAAAACTGGTACGGTACTTCGCTACCCTGGATTTCCATAGGCTATGAAGTAAAGCTAAATCCACTTCACACGCTTGCCTTGTACAATGCCGTGGCGAATGGAGGGAGAATGATGAAGCCTTATATCGTGAAATCAATTTCCAAAGGAAATATGGTTGAGAAGCAATACGAGCCAGAAGTAGTGAGAAAGCAGATCGCATCTGAGAAGAATATCAAGCTTCTTCAGAGCCTTCTGGAAGGGGTAGTAGAGCGAGGAACGGCTAGAAATATTGCCAACGCAGATTATAAAATAGCGGGTAAAACCGGTACAGCTCAGAAACTCGTGAACGGAAAATATACAAGGAATTATTACACAAGTTTTGTCGGCTACTTCCCGGCTGATCATCCGAAATATTCCATGGTGGTGGTGATCGATAGCCCAAAAGGTTTCGCTGCTTATGGAGGAGATGTTTCAGCTCCGGTTTTCAAGGAAATCGCAGACAAAATCTATGCACTTGACATTGAATTGAATCCTGACAATCAGCAGGAAATATTGAGATCAGAAGCAGAAGGCACACAATTGCCCTATGTGAAAGCTGGTAAGGCTGAAGAGCTACAGGGGATATTCCAAGAATTAGGATTGAAAGCTTCCGCTGCCAATCCAGAAGAATGGGTGAAGGCGGTTGCTCATGAAGCTCGTGTGGAAATGAACGTCAATGACACGGATCAATCGCTTGTTCCGGATGTGTCAGGACTTCCGCTTAGAGACGCACTTTTCATCCTGGAAAATAAAGGAATGAAGGTTAACTATTCAGGAAAGGGAAGGGTGAAAGGGCAGTCTATTGCGCCTGGATCAGCTTTAATTCCAAACGCAACTATTAATCTGGTATTAGGATAAATGAAAGTACTGAAAGACATATTATACAAAGTATCACTTACCTCCACTACTGGAGACATGGAGCTGGGAGTGAAAGATATTGTCTTTGACAGTCGTCAGGTGACGGAAGGAAGTGTTTTTGTAGCGATCAAAGGCACTCAGGTAGATGGACACGACTTTATTGAAAAAGCTATTGGATTAGGAGCTCAGAGTATCGTTTGCGAGCAATTACCAGAAAAGCTTCTGGAAGGCATTACCTATGTAGAAGTAGTGAACTCTGCTCGTGCACTTGGCATCATGGCTAGCAACTACTTTGATAATCCATCAGAGTCAATCAAAGTAATAGCGATCACAGGAACGAACGGTAAGACAACGACAGCTACACTTTTGCATCAGTTATTTATGCGAATGGGATACAGTACTGGGTTGCTATCTACTGTAGAAAATAAGATCAATGAGACCGTAATCCATGCAACTCACACCACACCAGATGCGGTGAGTGTGCAAGCTTTGCTTCGCAAAATGGTGGCAGATGGATGTACGCACTGCTTCATGGAAGCAAGTTCTCATGCGATTGTCCAGGAGCGAATTGCAGGTTTGAAATTGGCGGGTGCGGTATTTACCAACATTAGCCACGATCACTTAGATTATCACGGCACTTTTGATGAGTACATCAAGGCTAAGAAAAAGTTATTTGATGAGCTTCCAAAAGATGCTTTTGCACTGGTAAACGGTGATGATAAGCGTGGAGCTGTGATGCTTCAGAATTGCAAGGCTACTCATCAGACATTTGCGCTGAAATCCCCAGCTGACTTTAAGGCGAAAATCATTTCAAATACACTCGAGGGACTTGAGCTTGAGATCAATGGAAAGCTGATCTGGTTCAGAATGATCGGAGCATTCAATGCATACAATCTTCTGGCAGTCTTGGGAGTGACCGTGTTAATAGGCGAAGAGGAAGATGAAGTGCTACGTGAACTCTCTGGGATCCGCGGAGCCAAGGGCCGATTCGATAGGATTTCCATCGCCGGCATCACAGCCATAGTGGATTATGCTCATACGCCTGATGCGTTGGATAACGTGTTGAAGACGATTAACGGCGCAAGAACTGGGGGAGAGCAGCTGATCACAGTGGTGGGTTGTGGCGGAAATCGTGACAAGACTAAGCGTCCTATAATGGCAAAAATCGCTGTTCAGGAAAGTGATAAGACAATTCTTACTTCTGACAATCCTCGATTTGAAGAGCCAGAAGAAATACTAAAAGATATGCAGGCTGGCGTAGGCCCGTCTGAAATCAGAAAAACATTAACCATCGTGGATCGCAGAGAGGCAATTAAGACTGCGTGTATGCTTTCGCAAAAAGGAGATATCATCCTGATTGCCGGAAAAGGCCATGAGGATTATCAGGAAGTCAAAGGAGTGAAGCATCACTTTGATGATACTGAAGTAGTAACCGAGTTTTTACAACAATTGACACAAAGCTGAGATGTTATATCCTCTTTTTGATTATTTGGACAAAGTGCTTGATATCCCCGGAACAGGAGTGTTTAGATATATCTCATTTCGTGCGGGAATGGCATCGCTTTTTTCATTAATCATTACCATCTCTTTTGGTCACAAAATCATCGCATGGATCAGAAATAAGCAGATAGGAGAAACTGTAAGAGATCTTGGTCTGGAAGGACAGCAGGAGAAAAAAGGCACGCCTACCATGGGTGGCTTGATGATCATGGCTGCGATTCTGATCCCGACTTTGCTTTTCGCAGATCTAAATAATGTCTACATCATTCTGTTGCTTATCACGACAGTTTGGTTGGGTACAATTGGCTTTATAGATGATTACATCAAGGTTTTCAAGAAAAACAAGGAAGGTCTTGCCGGTAAATTCAAGATCATCGGTCAGGTCGGTATAGGCATTATCGTGGGTTCTACACTCTATTTCAATGAGAGCGTAGTAATTCGTGAATTTCAAAATCCAGTTTCCATAGAAGAAGGCGTAGTAGAAACGCCAGCCTACAGAGATGTGAAAGTGGCTAAAACCACTATTCCTTTTACTAAAAACAATGAGCTGAATTACGAGACTTTGCTTGGCTTCATGGGCGAGGCGATGACTCCGATTCTATACATTTTCGTGGTGACTTTCATTATCACGGCTGTTTCCAATGGCGCAAATATCACGGACGGCATAGATGGTCTTGCTGCTGGAACTTCAGCTATCATCGGTATTACTATCGCAATTTTCGCATACATCAGCGGTAATGCAATCTTCTCACAATACCTCAATATCATGTATATCCCCAACTCAGGCGAGCTGGTGATTTTTGCTTCGGCATTTGTAGGCGCATGCGTGGGATTCCTTTGGTACAATGCTTATCCCGCTCAAGTTTTCATGGGCGACACAGGAAGTTTGATGCTGGGAGGAGTGATAGCTGTTTTGGCTTTGACGCTTCGCAAAGAACTATTAATACCAGTGATGTGTGGGGTCTTTGTAATCGAAAATGTAAGTGTGATGCTCCAAGTGGGCTATTTCAAATACTCTAGAAAAAAATATGGTGAAGGCAGGAGGATCTTCTTGATGTCTCCACTGCATCATCATTACCAAAAGAAGAATATCCCGGAAGCCAAGATCGTAACGAGATTCTGGATTGTGGGGATTTTACTTGCAGTGATCACGTTGGCAACATTAAAACTTAGGTAATAGCAATGAAGAGACTAGTCATTCTGGGCGCAGGAGAAAGCGGATTGGGAGCAGCAATGCTTGCCAGACAGAAGGGCTATGCCGTTTTCGTTTCGGATGCCGGGCAGATTTCACCTGCTAGAAAAGCTGAAATGGAGCTGTTAGAAATTGCTTTTGAGGAAGGGAAACATTCAGATGAGAAAATCCTAAACGCTGACCTGATCATCAAGAGCCCAGGGATTTCACCCAAGACGGAACTCGTAGCTAAAGCAACGCTTGCAGGTATTCAGATTATAGATGAGTTGGAGTTTGCATTTGCTTACAGCAAAGGAAAAGTGATTGCGATCACAGGAACGAATGGTAAGACCACAACGACTTTGCTGACTTATCACTTGATGAAAGAGGCAGGATTGGATGTGGGATTGGCTGGAAATGTAGGGAAAAGCTGGGCTGCTCAACTGATAGAAAAAGACCACGAATGGTGGGTGATCGAGTGTAGCAGTTTCCAGATTGATGGATTTGTGGATTTCAAACCATCTATAGCTATCCTATGCAATATCACTCCGGATCACTTGGATCGATATGAGTATAAAATTGAGCATTACATAGATTCCAAGTTTGGAATCTTTAAGAATATGACTTCAGACGATCAGGCAATTCTTTTCGCAGAAGACGCTTTGACCATAAAAGGTCTGGAGACAAATGAGATAAACGCTTCCACGTTGTGGATTTCTGCTTTAGAAGTTCAGAAATCAGGCGCTTGGACAGATGGTGAGACATTGACCTATGCTGTTGCCGAGGAGTCCGTAAGTGTGCCGGTGGATTCACTTTCGGTCAAAGGAAAGCACAATCTGCTCAATGCACTTTGTGCAGGATCAGCGGCTTTGATTGCTGGAGTGAGTGATGTGGATTTGATGCTGGGTTTCCAGACTTTCAAAAACGCGCCTCACCGAATGGAGCAAATCAGAGAAGTGGATGGCGTGAAGTTCGTCAATGACAGTAAAGGAACCAACGTGGAGGCGACAGTGTATGCGTTGGCGAGTTTCGAGAATCCATTGATTTGGATTGCTGGAGGTGTGGACAAGGGAAATGATTACTCCGTGCTTTTGCCATTGATGAAAAAGGTGAAGTGCCTGATCTGCTTGGGTAAAGACAATGAGAAATTGAAAACAGCTTTTGCTGGCGAGATAGCTGATATCCGAGAAACTCAGGATCTCGCTGAAGCAGTGAGATGGGGACATGAACTTGGAGAGTTTGGAGCTATAGTATTGTTGTCACCGGCCTGTGCAAGTTTCGACTTGTTTAAAAATTATGAAGATCGCGGAATGCAATTCCGCGTGGCAGTAGAGAACCTTAAACCGAAAGCCATCGCATGAGTGATTTTAAAGCATGGATAGACAGGAATTTCAAAGGCGACCCAATCATCTGGGGCATTGTCATTCTATTGTCCCTTTTCAGTATTCTAGTTGTGTATTCTGCTACAGGTTCCTTGGCTTATAAGTATGCCGGTGGCAACACTGAGATTTACTTGATCAGACACTCTATGTTGATCTTTGTGTCGCTGGTGGTGATGTGGTTTGCACACAAAGTGCCTTACAGAAAGTATGCTGTCTACGCCCGATTGGGAGTACTTATCTCTATCCCACTTTTGCTTGTAACTTACTTGTTTGGCTCCAATATCAATGAGGCAAATCGCTGGATCACTATTCCAGTAATCAACCAGGCATTTCAGCCGTCAGATTTGGCAAAACTAGCCTTGATTGCTTCCATTGCCGGAATGCTGGCTAGGCGTCAAAATAATATTAAAGACTTTAAGAGCACTTTCGTGCCGGTCATTATCGCTATAGGATTGATTTGCGGTTTGATTGCCTTGGCTAATTTCTCTACGGCAATTCTGCTGTTGATCACCTGTCTTCTGATCATGTTTATTGGTCGAGTGCCGGTCAAGTATTTGGCAATGGTATTAATGGTCGGAGCTTTAGGTTTGACCGCCGCAGGATTTATAGGGCAAAGAGGTGCTACGCTTGTGTCTCGAGTGGAGGATTTCATGAACAAGGATGAGATTCCATTCCAAGCTGAGCAGTCGTACATCGCAATTGCTACGGGTGGAATCGGAGGAAAGGGCCCGGGAAACAGTGAGCAGAGAAACTCACTTCCACATCCCTATTCGGATTTTATCTATGCTATTATCATCGAGGAATATGGGATGATCGGAGGTTTTTCCGTCCTGTTTCTATACCTCGCGCTTCTGTACAGAGGCATGAGAATCGTGGCAAATTCAAATAAAGCATTTGGTGGATTGCTATCTGCAGGACTGAGCTTCGCATTGGTGATCCAGGCATTGGTAAATATGGCAGTAGCCGTGGGCTTAGGCCCAATTACGGGTTTGCCTCTTCCGCTATTGAGTATGGGAGGGACATCCTTGGTATTTACAGGTATTTCGCTGGGAATTATTCTCTCGGTAAGTCGCGGTGATCACCAAGACGAATCGCATACTAGCCCTGCTTTAGGAAATAGAACAAGACTTAAAACCGCATAATTATTAACGCACAACGCACATATCGCATTTTGATCAGTGGTGGAGGTACCGGAGGGCATATCTATCCGGCTATCGCTATTGCCAATGCCTGGAAGGAAAAATATCCTTCTAGCGAGATCTTATTTGTGGGTGCGCTGGGTAAAATGGAAATGCAGAAAGTTCCTGAGGCTGGATATAAGATCAAAGGACTTCCGGTGGCTGGTTTGCAGAGAAGTTTGTCTCTTGAGAACCTCAAGTTCCCTTTCAAATTATTGAAAAGCCTAGCTCAAGCTTCGCAGATCATCAAGGACTTTAATCCGGATGCAGTAGTAGGAGTAGGCGGCTATGCAAGCGGGCCAGTTCTATACGCTGCGCAAAGAAAAGGTATTCCCACACTGGTACAGGAGCAAAATTCCTACGCTGGTTTGACTAATAAAATTCTGGCTAAGAAAGCCAAAAAAATCTGTGTCGCTTATCCTGAGATGGATCGCTTTTTTCCGGCTGATAGAATCGCCTACACAGGCAATCCTGTTCGCAAAGACATACTTGATTTATCAGGAAAAAGAGAAAAGGCGCTGGCGCATTTCGGACTTGATCCAGCTAAGAAGGCACTCTTGGTTTTGGGAGGATCACTTGGCGCTAGAACGCTGAATCAAGCGGTGCTGAAGGATATGGAAAAGCTGGATGAAGAAGGATATCAGGTGCTTTGGCAGTGTGGTAAGTTTTATTTCCAAGAAATGAAATCCAAACTGGCCGACTCAGGTCTGAAGAATATTCACCTGAATGAGTTTATCCGCGAAATGGATTTGGCATATGCTGCCGCGGATCTGATCGTATCAAGAGCCGGAGCATTGTCGGTTTCTGAACTTTCGCTGGTGGGCAAACCGGTGATTTTTATTCCATCTCCAAATGTGGCTGAAGATCATCAGACCAAAAATGCCATGGCCTATGTGAGCCATGATGCGGCTCTGCTGCTGAAGGACTCGGAAGCTGTAGGCGCTTTGGAACAAAAAGTAAATGAGCTAATGAAAGACAGTAAGCTGTCTGAGGCATTAGGAAAAAATATAAAGAGTCTGGCTAGGCCGAATGCGGCAAATGCCATAGTGGAAGAAATAAAACAATTGATTGCATGAGTTTCGAAGGAATAAATAGCGTCCATTTGCTCGGTATCGGTGGCATAGGCATGAGTGCCTTAGCGCGATGGTTCCGTCATGAAGGATACACTGTGTCTGGCTATGACCGTACGCCTTCGCCACTTACAAATGAAATGATCGCTGAAGGAATGCAGATTTCTTTCGAAGACGAATTGGAGACTATTCCGAAGGTCATCACTGAAAGCCCTGAAAAAGCACTGATCATCTGGACTCCGGCCATGCCTAAGGAAAGTGCCCAGCTAAATTTCTTCAGGGACAAGGACTTCCAGCTTAAGAAGAGATCGGAAGTACTAGGGATGGTGACGAGTTCTTATTACACCATTGCGGTAGCGGGAACACATGGCAAGACGACTACTTCTTCCATGATTGCTCACATGCTGAAATCAGCAGGAAAACCTGTTGTGGCATTCCTGGGAGGAATCACTCAGAACTATCAGAGCAATCTGATTATTGGAAGCAAAAAGTCTAAAGAACCAACACTGGTGGTAGTGGAAGCAGATGAGTTTGATCGTTCTTTCCTCAGACTTCATCCTAATGAAATTGTCCTCACAAGTGCCGATTCAGATCACCTGGATATCTATGGAGACGAGCAGCACATCTTGGATGGATTCTTGGAGTTTGTGAATCTGGTAGATAAAAAAGGGAGGTTGTACATACAGCAGCATGCTGCGCAAAGACTTGGGGAAGGTAAACTTCCGAAAGTAGCTACTCGCGAATATGGCTTGAGATCCTCTGGGATTGGTGCTGAAAATATACAGGCAAGATCAGGATCATTTGTGTTTGACTACTTGGAGGGAAAGCGTGCGATCAAAGGTTTGGAATTATTTATTCCAGGTTTTCACAACGTTGAAAATGCCTTGGCAGCAATTGCGATAGCCTTGGATCACCAGATATCTGAAAAACAGATCAGAAAAGGAATCAGCTCTTTCAAAGGAGTAAAGAGAAGATTTGAGATTCATGTGAATGAGGGGAATCGCGTTTTCATAGATGACTATGCGCATCATCCTGAGGAGATCCGAGCCTGCTTGAGTTCAGTACGTGCGATGTTCCCTGCCAAGAAGTTGACTGTGATTTTCCAGCCGCATTTGTTCTCCCGTACCAGAGATTTTGCCGCAGGCTTCTCAGAAAGTCTATCGCTGGCAGACGCTGTGATTTTGCTTGACATCTATCCTGCGAGAGAGCTTCCTATTGAGGGAGTTACTGCTGCGATGCTACTTGATGGCATTAATACAGGACACAAGGAATTGGTGAGTAAGGAGGATTTGATGAGTCATTTGGAGCAGAATTCTCCAGAGGTTTTAGTGACACTTGGTGCTGGGGACATAGATCGCTTAGTGCCAGTGATTGCTTCTTGGATGAAAGATGGGCTTAACCTAAACGCATCATGAAAAAGGAAAACGTAAAGAAAATAGTCGCTTTTGTAGTGCTCACGCTAGTGCTTGTAGGCTTTATAGGCTTTGTGGAAAAGCAAACGCTGTATAAAACTTTCCAAGGCACTGAAATAGATATTAAAGGAGTCAGTGGTGTTTATTTCGTGGAAGATGCTGAAATCATAAAAATTCTTGGGGAAGCATTTCCTGATTTGAAAGCGGGATTAATGCTGGAAGAAGTTCCGATGAAAGAAATCGAAACTAGGCTGCTTGGACATCCTTTTGTAAAGTCTGTAGAGGCAATGCTTGGACAGAAAGGCATTTTGAATTTGAAGATTAGCCAGCATCAGCCGATTGCAAGAATTGCGCAGCCCATGGGTGCTGATGGATATATCACTACCGAGGGTAGAGTAATTCCGACTTCGACTTCATATACCAGTCGAGTATTGATTTTGGAAGGAGACTATGCAGAAATTCTGATGGACAAAGGAGATATCTCAGTGGATATGCCTGAGTTGATGGATTTGATCAAGTTCATCACTGAAGATGAGTTTTGGAATGCGCAGATCACCGAGTTGGAAGTGAATTCCAAGGATGATATCCGTCTTTTCCAGCAAGTGGGAAGACAAGTAATCGAGTTTGGAGATGCACATGATATAGCAAATAAGTTTGACCGAATAGCGGTCCTTTATAAGGAAATATTGCCTCGGAAGGGTTGGAATGCTTACGATCGGGTAAGTGTGAAGTTTAAGGATCAAATCGTCTGTGAATAATAGCTTGGATATGGAAAACAAAGAATTAATAGTAGGACTGGATATTGGTACAACCAAAATCTGTGTCATCGTTGGGCGAAAAAACGAGTATGGCAAACTCGAGGTGCTTGGCATGGGCAAAGCCGTTTCGGACGGAGTAGACCGTGGTATGGTTACCAATATCGACAAGACGGTTCATGCTATAGAAAAGGCTGTAGAAGAAGCGTCAGAAATGGCGAATGTTGATATCGTGGATGTCATTGTAGGAATTGCAGGACAGCATATCCAAAGTAAGATTCAGAGTGGTAGCATCATGCGTCAGCCGTCCGATGATGAGATCACAGTAGAAGATGTAAGGAGACTTTCCAGTGAAATGGAAAACATCCTAATTCCTCCGGGAAATACAATTATTCACGTAATGCCACAGGATTATACAGTGGATTACGAAGGAGGTATCAAAGATCCTGTCGGGATGTCTGGTACACGTCTGGAAGCTGATTTCCATATCATCACAGCTCAGACTACTGCCATCAATAATATCAACAGGTGCGTACGCCGTGCAGAATTAGTTTCCAAGCAGTTAATTCTTGAGCCATTAGCGAGTTCACTTTCTGTGTTGAGCGACGATGAGAAAGAAGCAGGCGTTTGCCTGATAGACATTGGAGGGGGAACTACAGACATCGCCATTTTCTACGAAAACATCATACGTCATACCGCAGTGATTCCTTTGGGTGGAAACATCATTACCAAGGATATCAAAGAGGGATGTATGGTGATGCAAAATCAGGCTGAGCTTCTGAAGACAAAATTTGGCAAAGCCATAACAGAAGAAGCAAATCCAAACGAGATCGTATCGATTCCTGGTCTCAGAAATAGAGCGCCTAAGGAAATATCAATCCGGAATTTGGCTTCTATTATCCAGGCAAGGATGGAAGAGATCATTGAGATCGTGCAGAATGAGATTATGCAAAGTGGGCATTATAAGAAACTGGCAGGAGGAATAGTTATTACTGGTGGCGGTGCTCAACTGCAATTTGTCAGTCAGTTATTTGAATACATGACTGGGCTGGATACAAGAATCGGCTATCCAAATGAGCATTTGGGTAAGTCGGTGATCGAGGAAGTGAAGAGCCCAATGTATGCTACTTCGGTAGGTCTGGTGCTTGCGGGATTCAAAGCGCTAGACGATAGAGATCAAGGATATTCTAATCGCACTGCCAACGGGAAACCGGTGAAAAAAGTGAAGAGTATAGACATTAATCCAAAAGATATATTTGAAAAAATAGCAGGAAGACTGAAAGGAATTCTCAGCGACGATATCGGAGACGATAATAATTACTAGGGCTTATAATAGGGGGAGGTTGCTGGCTCTGCTGCCAATTTCCCCATTTAAAAACCCACCAAGAACAACCATAGAAAATTTCACCAACAACTATAAATATGTCAGATAACATGAAAGATTATAGATTTGATTTACACAAAAACCCAAAGTCGATTATAAAAGTAATCGGCGTAGGTGGAGGCGGTTCTAATGCCGTAAACCACATGTATGGTCTAGGAATTAAGGACGTAGAGTTTGTGGTAGTCAATACCGATGCTCAGGCACTTAAGTCTAGCCCAGTTCCACTTAGATTGCAACTCGGTGCTAATTTGACCGAAGGTCTGGGTGCTGGTGCAAATCCTGAGCAAGGAAAAAATGCAGCGATAGAATCAGAGAATGAAATCCGTGAACTATTGGCTGATAATACCAAAATGGTATTTATCACAGCCGGAATGGGTGGAGGTACCGGTACAGGTGCAGCTCCAGTGGTAGCTAGAATCGCAAAAGAACTCAATATCCTTACTGTGGGTATTGTGACTGCTCCATTCATGTTCGAAGGAAAGAAGAAAATGAATGTAGCGCAGGCAGGTATTGAAGCGCTTCGTGAGAACTGTGATACGGTACTGGTAATATTGAATGATAAGCTAAGAGAAATCTACGGCAACCTAGCCATCAGAACAGCTTTCAGCAAAGCGGATGATATTCTATCTACTGCAGCCAGATCCATCGCAGAGATTATTACTGTTCATCAGGATGTCAATGTGGATTTTGAGGATGTGAAGACAGTAATGAAAAACGCCGGTGCAGCGGTGATGGGTTCTTCTACAGAGGAAGGTGAAGGACGCGCGATCCGGGCTGCGGGTGCTGCCATCTCCTCTCCCTTACTGAACAATGTAGATATCAAAGGAGCTGAGAAGATTTTGCTCTCCATCATGTCTGGTGAAGAAGAGGAATTGTCTATGGACGAGCTGAGTGAAATCACTGAGTACATCCAAGAGAAAGCGGGTGATAATGCTGAAGTGATTTTCGGTCAAGGTATTGATCCAGAGTTGGGTAAAGCTATCCGTGTGACTGTGATTGCTACAGGATTCGAAATGGATAGATTACAGGGAGCGAGCAAGAAAGTAGAAGCAGCAAAGGCTGCCCTAATTACTGCAGCTGCTCCAGTAGCAAGCACTCCAGTGGAAGCAGCAGATGAAGAAAAGACAGTGATTAATTTGGATTCTGGCAAATCTGAGAAAGTAAAAGAAGAACCAGTTGCTAACGGATCTACTTTTGTATTCTCTATGCCAAAAACTCCTGCGCCGGAAGTGAAGCCTATGGCTGAAACACCACAGAGAGAAGAATCAATCGAAGCTTCTAGGCCAGCTCAAAAGAAAGAAAGTCTATTCTCTTTCATGAAGCCTAAGGAAGATGTGAAAGCTGAAGCCCCTAAGCCTACTCAAGAGAAAATCGTTCATGATCTTTTCGAAGAAGAAGAGGATAAGAAAAGAGTAGAAGAGCCAAAGAAAGAAGAGCCTGCTACTCCAGCTTTTGCAAATGATTACTATGAGCAAATGAAGCAGAAAGCGATACAGAGAGCACATGAGCGTTTTGAAAAGCTAAAAGGTAACCGTGCGTTCAACCCAACTCCAGAAGAATTGAAGGAGAAAATGGAAGTGCCAGCTTATCAGCGCAAAAATGTAGTATTGAACGAGCCTCAGCACAGCTCAGAGCCAAGTATCAGTAAGTACAACTTGAGCGATGACAATGAGATTCTAGGAAATAATAGATTCCTGCATGATAATGTGGACTAAGTCCTAAAATTCAAGCAGCATATCTGCCTGGGTTTGTAGCAAGTCCAAGTACAACCTGTTGGTGAGCAGGTTATCTGACATATTTGACTCTATTTTAGCTAGCTTCGGCTTGAGAGCAAGGACATGCATGCCCAGATAATGGAAGATGTCGGTAAGGTGGCTCATTGCGATGCCACCCCCGCCTATTCCAGATGAAATACCCACCAATGCACATTTTTTATTACTAAAAGTATTGGGATAGGTCATTCCGTCAATAAAGGTTTTTAGGATCCCTGGGAAAGAACCATTGTACTCTGGGACTATAAACACAAACTTTTTCCCACCCACGAGTTGATCGTGGAATTCATTAAACAATTCGTGCTTCCCATTATTTTCATAAAGTGCGTTATCTATAAAATCACCGGGTAAATGCTCTAATTCTAGAATTTCGGATTCTTCTCCTCGCTCTTTTAAAATGCTTTGATAAAGTTCAGCGATGGTTTTTGAAACAGAATTCTTACGGTTGGTTCCTACTATTATCTTGATCATTGTATTGTTTTTTCTGATAGGAATACACTCTTGCACCGCTATTTGTTCGAGAATGGTCGGTAATTTATATCTTTAGGGCAGGCAAATTACTCCTTATGAACTACTTAAATCAAATATCAGAAGCAGCTTCTTTTATTCGCTCGCAATATACTGGTGAAGTATCAATCGCTATCATTCTCGGAACAGGACTTGGACATTTGGGTGATCAGATCACAGTTGAAAAGGAAATTGACTACGCTGACATCCCTCACTTTCCTCATTCTACTGTAGAAAGCCATTCAGGCAAATTGGTTTTCGGTGAGCTGTCGGGAAAAAAAGTAATGGCTATGAAGGGGCGTTTTCATTACTACGAAGGCTATGCTATGCAGGAAGTTACTTTTCCAGTTCGAGTTATGAAAAAGCTGGGAGTGAAAACCCTACTTGTTTCCAATGCTTGTGGAGGTTTGAATCCTGACCAGGAAGTTGGGGATGTGATGTTGATCCGTGACCAGATCGATTTGTTTCCTGAGAGCCCACTTCGTGGAAAGCATTACGAGGAGTTTGGGCCTAGATTTCCAGATATGAGCGATGCGTATTCTTCAGATTTGATTGCAATTGCGCTGGGTTTTGCGAAAGCAAATAATTTTCGAGTTCACACGGGAATCTATGCTGGAGTACAAGGGCCAAATCTGGAAACTCCTGCTGAGTACAAGTATATCAGAAGTATAGGTGCAGATGCGGTGGGGATGAGTACTGTCCCTGAAGTAATCGTGGCAAGGCAAATGGGAATTGAAGTGTTTGGTGTTTCCGCGATTACTGACTTGGGTATAGAAGGTAAAATTCAGCGAATTACCATCGCTGAAGTACTTGCTGCTGCGGCAAAAGCTGAGCCTGTGATGGCTGAGATCATCAAGGAAGTAGTAAGGCAGCTGGATTGAAGATAGTTGTCCTGCTTCTCCAGAAGCTGGACTTTTTTGAGTTTGTCCTATCTCATGCCAATGGAATGACCAGTATAAGGCCAGCATGCAATGCTGGGTGAATGAATAGATAAGAGAAACCATGAATGCCAACGGCATGATTTAAGCTTTTTGCACCACAAAGTAAAAAGAGGGCAAAGTTTAATCTTGGAGATTTTAGCCGTGCTGCTTTTCCAGAAGCTGGACTATCTAAATAACTTAAACCACCTAGAGATAACAGCGGTTGATAATTATAGCCTGTCCAAGTACTATGTTTCTGTATGTCCATGCTGTTGGAGAATTTATAGAGATTGCTTCGCTTCGTCGATTCCGAAAAATTTCTGGGGCATGCCTTACTCCCATCACGCAATGAAGCAATACGAAATTGTACTAGTAATAATGATTGCGCCTTTACGCCGTGGCGGGAGAAATAACGCCTCAGAGGTTTCCATAAGCCGCATCGCCGCGTGACCGTGTTAGCGATCTACCAGCTAGTCGGCTTATAATCCTTCAGGAACTTCCCATTCCAATGCTTACCAGTATTGATCCCGTCAAAGAGCGGATCCATCACCCGAGCAGCTCCATCCACAATATCCAGTGGAGGCTGGAAATCATGCAAATCTTGCTTACGCTTCGCCAACTCAGCCGGATCTTCATCTGTCACCCAGCCTGTATCCACGGCGTTGGTGTAAATCCCGAATTTATGTAAATCAGCCGCAGAAGTTAGCGTCATCATATTGAGAGCTGCCTTTGCCATATTGGTATGTGGATGGCGGGCTTCCTTGTGAAATTGGTGGAATTTTCCTTCCATTGCTGACACGTTGATGATATGTTTATTACCTGTATCATCTTTCTTCATGATGTTCACTAGGCGATTGCACAAGACAAAAGGTGCCACAGAATTCACCAGCTGAACTTCCAGCATCTCGTTGGTGTGGATTTCTCCAAGCTTCAATCTCCAACTGTTCGTTTTTCTCAGGTCCACTTGCTGCAGATCAGCGTCAAGTTTGCCAATCGGAAAAATTTCTTCAGAACTCAAAGAATCATCGATACTGTATGGGATCTGCGTAAGTTGTGCGGAAGAAGTAAGGCCAATTCCGAGTTGCTTTCCATGCCAGGAAACAGGAAGGTTCTTACTTTCGCCTTCGGCAAATTCCTGACTGAGAATACGAATCTCCTGCAGACAAGCGTGGTGGTCGGAAAGCAGTTTTTGCGAAGCAGAAGATAGATCAGTCCAAGCCAACGCTTCGTTTTCTATCAAATGCTGATAAAATCCTGAAGGGCGACGAACTGTCTGAGCGGCGTTATTGATCAGTACATCTAAGTGATCGTATTGCTGTTCGATGTAATTACAAAAAATCTCCACACTAGGAATATGTCTCAAATCCAAGCCGTGGACGTGAAGTCGGTTACCCCACTCGTTGAAGTCAGGTTCTTTGGCGTAGCGCAAGGCAGAATCTACGGGGAATCTGGTCGTAGCAATCACCGTAGCTCCAGCGCGCAGCATCATCAGCGTGATATGGTAGCCGATTTTTAGGCGAGATCCAGTGACCAAAGCCACTTGATCCTTCATGTCAGCCGTTTGAAAACGCTTGGCATAATTGAAGTCTCCGCAACTGGTACACATGGTGTCGTAGAAATGATGCAGTCTGTCAAAGGATTCTTTGCAGACATAGCACTCACGAGGAGATTTGAGTTGGATGGCTTCATCGGCTTCCTTGCCCGTCAACGCCAACATGCTTGGTGCGATAAAAATCGAGGCTTCTCGCGCAGAACGAATGCCGGTAGTCTTTCGGGCAGTTTTGTCTTTGTTAGTAATTTTCTTTCGGTGGATTTTTTTAGCACCCTTTTTTCGCTCGGCAAGTTCCTCTTTGCCAGGTCTGGAAAACTGCCCTGCAGCCATCAGAAGTGCAATTCTACTTTCTTTTGGGATGTCAAAAATCTGGTCTGTATCCGAATTCAAGCCCTCAAGTACAGCGATGCACTGTGCAATTTGTTCTGGTGTGATTATTACTGGGTTTGCAGATTCGTTTTCCTTTTCCATGATAATGTGCTTACAAGGCGCAAAAGTAAAGATTTAAAAAATGAAAACGGTTGTAGGGTAGGAAGATGGTTAAGTGATGATTGGATTAGGGTAACTAAGGATGCCTTACTTTCAGGGCTCTCTACTTGTAACTGTAAAAAGCAGACTTTAGAGAGTTATTTTCTCTCAGCTACCTCACTTCTTCTTATACTCCATCCAGTCCACTTCCAGCTCGAAAGGAAAATCAGGTTTTTCTAGTGAGTTTGGATTGCCTTCGACCGCCCAGTCTTTCGTGTGCCAGAAGTTCATCCGATACTTGGAAGCATGCTGAGGAATTCCAAGTTGCGATCCCTGATAATCCCAAAGTACAAGTGTGTCCGCAGTCTCAGGGTGTATCATCCACCAGCGTATGCGATCACTTTCCCAGTCAAATCCATAGGTGTGAAACTGTGCCGATGCATCATAATTTTTAATTGCGGGAATGGTCTCGGGAATATTCTGCAAGCCAGTTAATGGTTTTGGCGTCCCATCATAATTAACTTTGGAGATTGTTTCGATGATCTTCCCCTCTGCGAGGTTGATGATTCTCCCTATACGTTGCAAGTTATCATGTTCGCCTGTCCAAGTTCCTACGTAAATGATAAGTGGATCAGCAATAAGCCACTCAAAATCAATTTCACTTAGCCCTTTCTTGCGGTCTTCGTGATAAGTGAAATATCCCACGACAGCTCCAACATTCGGCTGTTTTTGCCGCACATCCGGCACTTTCAGTCGAGTAGAATAGCTTCCAAACTGGGTGAATTTCTTCGAAATAATCTCCGGTCCTTTGCCTGGGCCAGCTTTTTCGTCAGGATTCAGTTTGAAAGAAAGAATGCTTGTTTCCGGCTCTGAGGAAGAAGGAATCCCCATTTTATATTTGAAATCTGAATTTGTACCAGTAGAACCGTAGTGAAAAATCTTTGATTTCGATTTTGAAAAGTCCTCACGGAATGATTTGTGTTTTTTCTCAGGTTTAGTTGGAAATAGACTCAGCGCTATAATAAAGAGTAAAATGAAGAGGTGCTTCATGGGGCTGAAGATAAGTTTGAAAACTGTGTTTGCTAAGACCATTTTTGTGGACGAAAAAGGATAGAACTCGACCAAAATCCGATTAATGGTTTGCTTAATGCTTTTCTAGCTACTTCAAAAATCAGAACCCGCAGTCTTTCATCAAGTTCTTAATTCCTTTTCGAGTGGAAATTTTAACTGCTTTAAATAGAGAGGCGGTATTCAAATCTATCGTTTCTCCATCGCCTATTGGTATGGGAAATCCTCCCATGCTGGTTTCAACGGAATTTTCAGAAATAATATTACCCGTGGCAGTTTCCATCATAGCAATCCGAAGGCTGCTTTTGACCTGCGTATCAGTATCCCAATAGCTTGGAGAATCAAAGTTGGTGGGATCGCTCCTCTCCCAGTTCCCTGTCCATGCCAATTCTCCCAAACTAAGCCCTATGAGATATGATATTCCCAACTCTAGATTAACTTGAGCAAGTTGCTCAGGATCATTAATATCCTTGATACCTGCATTTAGTAGCTCATATTCCATTTGATCATAGATTGCCACCTTGGAAAAGCCTTCTTCATGGAATATTTCGACAATCATTTCTTCCAAAGTACTTTGTTCTCCAGCGGAAAGCTGTCTGAAGCTTTCTTGCCAATTGAGCGGAAGAAGTAATATCGCATCTTCCTGAGCCAGACAAATATGACAGCTGATTCTAAGGTAGATTTTAGTAGAAGAGCAGGCGGAAAAGGCTAGCAGGAGGAATAGTAGGGTTATCTTTTTCAACATGTGTAAATCTATGAGTTGAACTTAAAACCTATACCCAATTCGCAAATGCAGATTTGCCGTCAAATTACCCTCGTCGTAACTATACCCTTGAGATTTATTGAAATAATGGATATAGCCAAATCCTATTCCTGTTTCAAATACGAAATTTGTGGATATTGGGCGTCGAATTCCCCAAGTCGGAATAATAGACAAATCAGGTATGACGACATCATTGTACTGTGAAATCACAAATAGATCTGGATGAAAACTAGTCTTTAATGAAAAGAAATTACCAAAGTTTCCTTTTGTTGTTTTGCCTTTATTATGGCGTTTCTCCAGGTTATAATACCATCTAGGTTCCGCTGTGAAAACTGGTAAAAACACGTAGCTACTTGAGTAGTTTATATCTCCCCAAACCTGCATGTCCAGACCAATCTCTGCTCTTAAAGCGAACTGATCAGAAAGTCTGTATTCGTTGTTCAACCAAATTCCCAAAAAACCAGCGTGAATTTCTGGCTTATTAGTGGTCACAGGGGCTTCCTGTGCATTTGCTAAAGAGATTGAAAAAATAAGGAAGATGGATGAAATTAGCTTTTTCATGAATACTATAAAATTAATAATAGCACGAAATTATTATTTTTTAATAACATTCAACATTTTTTTCCGTGAATGAAATTTTTGGGACTTGAGCATGAATACCATCTAAAATGCAGCTAGAATGAAAAGTGTACTTTCCTATATGGAAACCTCACTTCTGGCCCTATAACTGGCCCATTTGCTGAGCATGCCAGCAACAGACAAAACTTGAAGAATCATAGCTGAACCAATGATTATATCAGCGTTTGGCTGATCATTTATTTTGTAATAAGCTCCAAAAAGTAGCATGGTCACACTGATGATCAGCAAGCGTAACATCAATTTTTGACGATTGGTGAGGTTGTTTAGGCTTGGGAAAAGGTTGTAAATGAGAAAGTTCATAGGGTGAAATTACCTGAGGGAAACGTCCTGAACTTGGTTGTCACTTTTGTCGAGAAGGGAAAAGTCACCTATCACCTTCACTGCGAAGAGGTACGATGAAGCAGTATGGTTGTGTTAATGAGATTGCTTCGTTCCTTGCAATGACGTGCACCACCGAGTTGCATAGGTTTAATTGGATTCCGATTCAAAGTTACGTAAAAACTCCCAACAGTTAGGAGAAGAGACGTCTGACTAAGCACTTCTTTCTTGGTTTACAATACCTAAATTAATGATTATTAGTTGGTTAAATAAAATGCAGTTCCTTTCTTTTGGTAGAGTTAATTTAAATTTTAGAAAAAAACAGTTTATAATTTGTATATATATCTGGATATTGAGAAAAAAACATGAAGTTTTACAACCAATTCAGATTACATCGGCACATCATCTATTTGTTCTTATTCCAGTTCTCTTGTGTGGAAAATGATAATATTGATTTAACTCAGGAAGTTAAAAAAATAGTTGAAATAAACGGAATGACTTTTGATAAAATTGAAAAAAATGAAGTCATAGGATTTAGAGTAAATAATTTAAATGAGCTTGATGAATTTTTGAGTTTGAAGTCAGGAGAAGCAAGTTTAGAAACGGCTAAGAGACTATATAAAAATAATGGCGTTTTACTTGATGAGGAAGCCTTTTTGGTAGAAGAGATAGCTAGGAAATACATTAGTGATGATATGGATGAGTCTAGGATTTTGTGTTTGCACAATCCTGGTTCTGTTTACGAGAGACTTAGTACTGGCAACCCGCTTGTAGGATATGATGTTAGTTTTGGTTGGAATGGAAATGGTATAGTCCAAAACTTTAATGGAACATTAGGAGGTGTTACTCTTGGGGTTACATTAGGAAAAAATACTTTTAATCAGGATACCTATCCTAATTCCAGTCAAACAAATGTATCAGGAATTATTATTTTCACACTCAGATATAATATTTTTGTCGAAGGAATCGGCACTGTTTATACTACCGAAGCTGTTCGATATAGAGTATTGGTTACGTGCTATGGTCAGGTTTCTTTTTCTCAAATTGTTCAATAATATATACTAAAAATGGAAAAACTAGACTATTTGGGATTGTTCATACAATTTTTCAATTTTATTCTATTGGCGCTAATAGCTTATGGTATTTTTAAAATATGGAAAGCTCTGCATAATAGGTTAAAATAGAGTTATTGCTAGTTTAAATCTAATACTTGAAATATCAGATCTTTTCTGTAACTGTCTATTTGCTAAGTAACCCAATAATCGAAATAAGCTGAATGATCATAGCTGAACCAATGATTATATCAGCGTTTGGCTGATCATTTATTTTGTAATAAGCTCCAAAAAGTAGCATGGTCACACTGATGATCAGCAAGCGAAACATCAGTTTTTGACGTTTGGTGAGGTTGTTCAAGCGTGGGAAAAGTTTGTAAAGTAGAAAATGTATTAGGCAATTTGATTGTGGAAGTTTTTCGTTTTATCAGTTTATGATTTATTCGAAAACTACAAAATTCTGTTTTATTTAATCTTGTTTATTTTTATAGCTTTTCCATCAACCAAAAACCAACATCTAACATCCAGAATGCTATTTCCTCGGATGAAACTCCGTCAATACCTGCCTCAAATAATCCCTATCCAAATGCGTATAAATCTCCGTCGTCGTGATACTTTCATGGCCAAGCATTTCCTGCACCGCACGGAGATCTGCTCCACCTTCGATGAGATGCGTAGCAAAGGAATGTCGGAAAGTATGGGGGCTTATATTTTTCTCAATTCCCGCTTGTTTTGCCGTCTTTTTGATAATGTAAAAAATCATTACACGAGTTAGCTTTTTTCCGCGGTTATTGAGGAAAACAAATTCTTCATGGCCTTTTGCTATCGCTTGATGTACCCGAACTTCCTCTTTATAGATAGTTAAGTATTTCAAAGCATCTTTTCCAATCGGGACCAAGCGTTCTTTGTTGCCTTTTCCGATTACCCTCAGAAAATCAACATCTTCAAAGACTTGTCCTTTTTTCAGTTCAGTCAATTCTGACACCCGCAAACCTGAGCTGTATAGCATTTCCACTATCGCGCGATTACGGTGGCCTTCTGGTTCGCCAAGAGGAATTGCTTCTAGCAGTTGCTCGATCTCCTGATAGCTCAGTGTGTCTGGGAGTTTACGTCCAAGTTTTGGTGCTTCGAGAAGCTGAGCGGGATCTTCCGTGATTGCATCTTCATACATCAGGTATTTGTAGAAAGCCTTGATTCCCGAGATGATCCTGGCGTGTGTGTAGTCTGAGATTTCCAGTTTGCCTAGCTCATTCACAAATTTCCGTAAGTGCTCTAATTCTAAGCTTAGCGGGCTTTTTTCAGGAAAATTTACATCGGAGTACTTTGCCAATTTTTCAACATCACTTGTATAAGCTTCGATGGAATTTTCGCTCAACGAGCGCTCCAACTTGAGGTAATGGCGGAATTGACGGATGTGGCTTTGCCAGATTGTATTCATTGGAAGAACTTGTCCGCCGTGGCGGGTTTGATAATTGGAAGATTGGAAAATTAGGTTAGAAAGTTGGAAGGTTCAAATGTAGAAAGGTTTTAACTTTCCAATCTGAATCCGGTTACCTTTGAACAAGCAACCATCAAACCGAATTATATTTTGAAAATCCTGATAATTAACGGGCCGAATCTAAATCTTCTTGGGAAAAGAGAGCCTGAAGTCTATGGCAGCACTTCTTTTGAAGAATATTTCGAGGAGCTAAAAAGCACATTTCCTGAAGTGGAACTTCACTATTATCAAAGCAATGTGGAAGGTGAGCTGATCAATAAAATTCATGAAGTTGGATTTTCGTTTGATGCCATTCTGCTGAATGCAGGCGGATATACCCATACTTCAGTAGCAATCTCTGATGCCATCGCTGGCGTGACAACGCCAACGATGGAAGTCCATATTTCAAATATTTATAAGCGGGAGGAATTCCGCCACAAAAGCATTATTTCCAAATCCTGCATCGGAATGATCTCCGGTCTTGGTCTGAAAGGCTACGCGCTTGGAATCCGCTATTTCTTATAAACTACCCCTATTATGCTCACATTCGCACCCGGGCCATCCAAAGTTTACGATGCCCTTCCCACTTATTTACAAGATGCCTACAACGAAGGTATTCTGAGTGCCAATCACCGAAGCAATGCTTTCATGCATTTGTATCAGGAAACTGAGCAGTTGATGCGTGAGAAGCTTCATATGCCGGATGATTACAAGTTGCTTTTTACTTCCAGCGCAACGGAAAACTGGGAGATCATTACCCAGTCTATCGTAGAGCAGGCGAGTTTTCATATCTATTCTGGCTCCTTCGGGAAAAAGTGGATAAACTTTGCGAAACATATCAATCCAGCAACTGATGGACTGAAAATCGAAGCGAATATGGCAATCGATGTGGCAGGTTTAGACATTAGTGAGGAATTTGACGTGATCGCGCTGACACAAAACGAAACTGCCAATGCTACTCAGGTTCCAATGACTGTAATTGAGGAAATCAAAGAACGATATCCTGAGAAAATGATCGCTGTAGACACGACCTCTTCCATGTCAGGAATAGAGTTTAACTTCAGTTTGGCGGATATTTGGTATGCTTCTGTGCAAAAGTGCTTTGGACTTCCAGCAGGTTTGGGGATTTTAATTCTTTCTCCAAAAGCCATCGAAAAGTGTGAAAGTAAAGGAGAAAAAGGGCTCTATAACAGTTTGAGTTTTATCTTGGAAAATGCCGTGAGTTACCAGACGCATTACACGCCGAATGTACTTGGAATCTATTTACTGAATCGTGTGCTGAAAGACCTAGAAGAAATCCAGCACATCGACGCAAACCTGCGTGAGCGGATGCGAAAGCTAGAGAATGCGGTAGCCCAATCAAAGTCACTTCGAATGCTAGTGGATAACGCTGACACCAGAAGCTCTACAGTCTTGGCTATAACTGGTCTAGAGGATTTGATTGCATCTGTGAAAAAGGATGCTGAAAAAGAAGGAATGCAGTTGGGCTCCGGCTACGGACCATATAAACCAACAAGCTTCCGAATCGCTAATTTCCCTGCTATTACCAATGCAGAAATGGATAAGCTGATTGCATTTTTGGGTAGATATTGATTCCTGACCTTCGGGGTTTTGAAACCCCGAAGGTCTTTCTTAATAGGCATTTGAGACTTCAATAATTTTCTCTGGTATGAAGTGCTTTTTGAAGCTGCTATTGAGGCCTTTGAACCTGGTAAAATCTATCATCTCTATTCTAGGTCTATAGGCAATCAAGAATTGTTTTTATTGATAAAAAGTATAAGTTTTTCTTAACCAAGTTTTCAAAATAGTGTGAGTCGTATTTGTAACTATAGCATATTGTCTTATCCCAAATCACTTTCGCTTAATAGTAAGAATAAAGGAAAATCATAGAGACCAAGAACTAGTGTAGTCTATCTCAAATTTCCTCCCTAGTTATGCTAAGGCTTTCAATATGTCTATCAGAAGAATTGGAGGGCTCTTTCAGCGAAATTTCAAACGCAGATTAATTGATGATGATACTCATCTAAGTCGCATCAATTGGTAGATTCATCTAAACCCGTTTAAGCATAAGCCTATGATAAACTTCAAGGATTGGAGATTTCCGTCATTCGAAGCCTATTGTTCAGACAAATCTTCGAGACTTTCAAGAAAATTAGGTTTAGAATGGTTTGGAGGTATTTCGGAATTTTTAACAATTCAGGATAATATTACAGAAATCTATTTGCCAGAGCACTGCTAATTGGAAGATTAGAGTTCAATTTATTAACAATAAAACCTTCGAGGTATGTTAGGCCTCAACCATTAAATTCCTACTTTCGCGGCATGTTTGATTTGAAGGAAATTCTATCTGTTTCTCTGATCCTATTTTCTGTGATTGATATTCTCGGTTCTATACCGATTGTAGTCAACTTGCGCAAGAAAGTAGGTCACATAGAATCGGAAAAAGCTACGCTCGCTGCGGGTGTTTTGATGATTCTATTTCTGTTTGGAGGCAAGTCGATTCTTAGTCTTTTCGGGATTGGTGTAGAAGATTTCGCTATTGCAGGCGCATTAATTATTTTCGCCATAGGTGCAGAGATGATTTTGGGTGTAGAGCTTTTCAAATCAGATCCAGACGCGAAAGCTGGGGCCTCCATTGTTCCCATTGCCTTTCCGCTAATTGCAGGAGCAGGAACGTTAACGACGATCTTGACCTTGAAAGCAGAGTTTGCCCAGCTTAATATTGCGATAGGGATCCTCCTTAACTTGGTCTTGGTGTACATTGTGCTCAAAAGCACAAGTTGGCTCGAACGAAAAATTGGCAAAACCGGTCTGGATGTGCTAAGAAGGATTTTCGGCATTATTTTACTTTCCATCGCGGTCAAGATTTTTAAGACAAATCTCTTTCCTATGGCATTGGAATAGGGGATTTAAACCTATTCTCTGATGTAATTTCATTTAATTTGCTCTCATGATTTCCATTTATACTGACGGTTCGGCCAAAGGTAATCCCGGTCCGGGAGGCTACGGGGCCGTTTTAAAATTCAACAACCATCGCAAAGAGCTTTCTGAAGGCTTCCGGAGAACCACCAATAATCGCATGGAACTTCTGGCTGTGATCCGTGCGCTCCAGGAAATTAAATTAACTGGAATTCCTGTTCAGATCTATTCAGATAGTAAATATGTGGTGGATTCTGTGGAGAAAGGATGGCTGTGGGGCTGGCAGAAAAAAGGCTTCAAGGACAAGAAAAATCCTGATCTATGGTTACGATACATTCCACTTCATCTGAAATACCAGCCAAAATTTATCTGGGTTAAAGGGCATGCTGGTAACATAGAAAATGAGCGCTGTGACGTGCTAGCTGTTCAGGCTGCAGAAGGTTTTGATCTGAAACCCGATCAGGGATACGAGGCTAGTTTGTAAGGGGTAAGAGTTGAATAGATTTTTTTTAGCTACGGAGGGTATTAAGGAGGCGCGAAGATCGAGTCTTTATCTGGTCACAGAATACTCTTTCAATTTTATCAGCCCTGCCCGTTTAGGGATCAAGCTATGGGTAGATGATATTTGTTCCATCGGGACAATTGGTCGGTAGCCGATTGGATCCATCCTATTTTTCTCGTTCCATAGGAACGTCTGGTGAATGGATTGTCATCAATCGTTCCTAGGGGAACGAGGATACCTCATCACTTGCCATATCTACCAACCAACCGTTCTTATGGAACGATTTGGTGAAAGTTTTTATCCTTTGGCGAGTGTATTTTAATACTACATGCTTTAATTAAGTTCAACTTATAGAATTCATCGTCGCCTGTGGAATATCGGCACGATTGGTATCTAAAAGCGCTTTGTACTTAGCTTCTGGATATGCCCAGCCTTCTTCACTCAACTCATAAAGCAGAGGAGCCAGATTCTGAACGGCTGCCTTGCAACCTTGGATGATTGCGCCCATGTTTCCAGTTTGCTTAGAGAGAACGGCTTCGTTTTCTATTTCAAAAGGCCCCGTGAATCCTTTCTCTTTTAGAATATTCACAAAAGCTCTCCAGTCCATCGAGTCTCCTAATCCAAAACCTGGAAGGGTGGCTTCGTAGTGATGTCTGTCCCATTCATTGTTGCTTGAAGTGATTCCGAGTTTCTCGGCCCATTCTTCAGGCACTCGCTGCATAGGATACATATTGCCCCAAAAAGGATCGGGATTATTTCGAGTGGATTTGACATGAATTCGTTTCAGGCGATTCATGTCCGTGTTTTTGATCACTTCCACCGGATCGGTGTGCTGCCAGACATCGTGCGAGGGATCGTAGATTTCCCCGTGATTAGATTCTGGGATGAGTTCGTACATGATTTTTCGTGCCGCCAACACTCCAGGTAAATTATTAAATGTGCCAAAGTGTCCTGAACTTCTCCAGCCTTCCATCGGACAGTTTTCATAGAGAACAGTCACTCCAAGGCTATTTGCATAGCGAATGATTGGTCCAAAAACTTTCTGGTATTCTAGTAGATTTTTCTCAAAGCCACCTTCTTGGTTTCCCAGCTCATGATTGTACCCTACAAATGTCCCCACTTTCACATCATTTTCATCGCCTCCAAGTAAATAGGCAATACGAATCAGCTTCAAAAGATGGTTTTGGTTTTTGATTCGCTCAGCAGGGTCACCCCCGATCAGGTTGTCAAAGGCTCCAATTGAAAGTCGGAGTTTGGCACCATTGAATTTCTCAATGAGATTTTTAGCTTCTTCTGAGCCAAAATTCTCATAATCCAAATGCGTCGCCACAAAATCATCACGCGTTCCGTCTTTTCTGAAAACACATAAGTCTAGTCCTTGAACGTCAATTTCCAATGCTTTTTCCACTGTTTGATCCAAGTTGAGTTGATCAAAAGCGGAAGTCATGATCCAGATAGGATTTACCATTTTGTGATGATTAGGTATGACTAACTAGGAAATAAACAGCGTCATCCAAGAGAAAACGAAGTTTCATAGTTAGTAAATTAGATAGATTGATTTTGTGATGATCAATGAACTAAGGTAAGAATTGCTTTTTGTGTTGTTCCGAGTAGCCTGATGTTTTGAGAAATTACTAATTCGCTAGAGCTGACACGTTCTACTACTAGTCCACCCTCAGCGCCAGGCATCTCGATAATGTCTGTATCCACCCTTAGGATTTTGGATGATTCATCGTAATTCCAGCTGAAATCTTGGAGCTGAGAATCCGAATCTCCACATTTTGTTGGTCCTTCATCCACTACTCCCTTGTTACCAGAAGCCTCGAAATAAAAAGTAATTAAGTTGTCCTGAACACATGCATCTATAAAAGAAACTACGCTGATACCATTAGAAGTCGCGGTACTTAGCTTCCAAGCGATACCTGATCCGATGATCTCAGCATCTGACTTTGGTGGATCAGATTCTTCTTGGCTACAGGACCCTAAAGTAATGACGCAAGTGAGTGCAACTAGGAAATTGGCTTTAAAGAGTGATTTCATGGTGGGAACTAGTTTTAAATAGAAAATCTAAACTATATAAAATTCACCATGTTCAAGCGACTCTAAGGGAGTAAGGCGTCATTCATTTGAAGAATATCTTTTTCGGATAGCGATCTTTTGCTTTTGTCTATACCAAAGAGCGCTGGCTAAATCAGGAGCAACTTGGTCAGGTTCGGACTCGTGGAGGATTTTTTTGAGCTTTTCTTCCCCCAAATCAACTCGATAGCAAATCTGAAGCAAGCGCTCAAATTGCCGATCTAACATGAATGAGATGACTTTGGAAAGTGTTGAAATGGCTTTTTCTTCATCAACTAATTCCACGTTTTCAGGAAAGTCAAAATCCTTTTGCAGTAGTAAAAAAGTTTCTTCAGATAGGGATTTGCTCATGAGTCGTCCTTTAATTGGTTGACACTTTTGTCGGGAACGATGAAGTCTCTTCTCAACGTCACTGCGAGGAGGAACGACGAAGCAGTCTGCTTGTGTTAATGAGATTGCTTCGTCCCTCGCAATGACGTATGCATTGTCCTCATGCTAATGCCAAAAAAGCCCCGAGGCATCTCGGGGCTAGTTACTTATTTGTCTGATTGATCTTCAGATTTAGTTTCTTCTGGTTTTTCTTCTTCAGATTTCTCAAGTACTTCAGGAGCTTGAGTTCTAAGTAATTTGTACCAAGTGATTAGCTTTTTGATGTCTGAAGTGTAAACTCTCGACTCATCCACTTCTGGAAGGATATGCTTCATAAAAGCTCTCAGCTCAGCATCATCTGGATTTTCATCCAGACCCAAGTCACCTTGGAACTCTGCTTCTATCTTTTGCATCACAGATTCTAGTGGCTCAGCGCCTTCTTCTGTCAGGGTATAGATAGAAATATCGCTTAAAATAGATACACGCTGGGCCATGCCCGCAACGAGTTTGGTTTTCTTTGCATCCATGCTCTCAAGGATAACTCCTGTGCGTGAAGGCTTCAAAACTTTGAATAAACCGGGTTTACCGGCTACGGTGGCAAGATCTTTAAAATTCATTTGGTTTATTTTTTCGAGGATGCAAATATAGGATTATCAATTAAATGATTCACCTAGCTCCATATTCTGTTATTAGTTCTTCGATAAATTTTGTCAGTTCAGCTTTGCCCGTGCTTGCTTCTGCGCTGGTGACAAAGTAGTCTGGTTCTTCTCCGAAAATTTCTCTTGTTTTATGTAAGAATTTCTGAATGTTTTGATCTGTTTTTGACTTGGACTGCTTATCAGCTTTAGTGAATACCAACGCCATAGGTACATCCTGAGAGACACACCAAATCAGGAATTCCAAATCAATCTGCTGCGGTTCCAATCGGCTGTCTATCAGTACAAATACTCCACAAATATTTTCTCGCTTCGTAAGATAAGTTGTAATCATACTTTCCCAGCCCTGCTTCACTTTCAGATTTACCTTGGCGAAGCCATAGCCTGGAAGATCGACCAGATACCACTTGTCATTGATCATGAAGTGGTTGATCAACTGAGTTTTACCTGGTTTCTGGGAAGTTTTTGCCAAGCCTTTTTGATTGACGAGCATATTGATCAATGAGCTTTTGCCCACGTTTGATCTGCCGATAAAAGCAATCTCAGCACGGTCTGGTTTGGGACAATTTCCGGGATTGGAATTACTGATTACAAAGGTGGCTTTCTGGATCATCTGCTAGTATTTGTCTGCAAAAGTACGACATTATCCGAAAGAGGAAGGATGAACCCACAGCGTAACATTTTTCCATTCCTCGTGTTTCTTCCTTATTATTGTTCTTTCAAAGAAAGCATACCGATGACAGTAGTTCCATATAAAGATAAGCAAGATTCCAAAAAAGATCAGGTTGCTGAGATGTTTAACAATATCTCGGGCAAATATGATTTGCTCAATCACGTGCTCAGCATGGGGATTGACATCACTTGGAGAAGAAAAGCAATTAAATACCTGAAAGATGAGCATCCAAAATTGATCTTGGATATAGCAACAGGTACTGGAGATTTTGCGATTGAAGCACTTTCTTTGAACCCAGATAAGATCATCGGAGTGGATATTTCCGAAGGAATGCTGGAAGAAGGGCGTAAGAAAATGAAGAAAAAAGGTCTCGAAGATAAAATTGAGCTTCAGCTGGGTGATTCTGAAGGTTTACTTTTTGAGGATAATAAGTTTGATGCGGTCATCGTTTCTTTTGGAGTTAGGAACTTCGAAAATCTGGACAAAGGATTAGCTGATATGTATCGAGTTCTAAAGCCTGGTGGCAAAGTGGTTATTCTGGAGTTCAGCAAACCAACAAAAGCACCTATGAAGCAGGCTTATGCATTTTATTCTAAGGCGATTCTTCCGAAGATTGGCAGAATCGTATCTAAAGACAGCTCAGCTTATACGTATCTTCCTGAATCAGTACAGGCCTTTCCAGATGGAATGGATTTCCTGAGAATTATGAACAATGTTGGATTCACAAGCAACCTATGCAAACCACTTACATTTGGAATAAGCTCAATCTACGTAGGAACAAAGTAATCCTATCTAGTTTAGTTTTTTTCTTAGCAGCAATCCCAACATTTGGACAGGGGATGTTTGGCTTGACTTCCGCTTCGAGCGCGGACAATAGAGCGCTTTCGTATGGATTTTTCCTTGCTGCACATACCAGCACGCTTCAACTCAAGTATTCTGATGCTTTCCTTAGTCCTACAGCTATAAATGCTTTCACCAACGTCCGAAGTATTCAGCCAAAGTTTTCACCTGGATTTTCACTTGGCTTCATAGGTATTTTGAGATTTCATGATCAGGTATCATTGATGTTTACACCCAAGGTTGGGTTCTATGAATACCATACGGAAGTGACCTATTTCAACAATTTCTTAGATCCAGGTCTTATTCAGACAACTCCTGGCTCGGAGGTCCCTAGTGAGGGCGGAATAGTAGAATACACTTCGGAAGAAACAGTGGTAGAGCTGCCCCTTTTATTTAAATATCGATCTCAACGATTCAGCAATACACGCATGTATTGGCTGGGTGGAGCGAGCTATAAGTTTCGTACCAAAACACAGGATGAAGCCAATGTGGATGATATCGTGATGACGGGGCAGGATGTTTCAATAGAAGCCGGGATGGGTTTTGAAATCTATTTCAAATACTTCAAGTTTGCCCCTGAGATTCGTTTTTCACACGGCCTAATGAACGCCTACCAAGCCGAAAATACACTTCCTGAGCTTCGGGATGCCATTTCCTCACTCAAAAGAAAGAATATTACGCTTTATCTGAATTTTCAGTAAGAGTAGATTGAAATATTACAAAAGCGAAGCCTAAGCAATTCTGATTTTTTAAGCCTGAAAATTGACCCTAATTTCAAACTTATTAAGACTGAAAATACGGATGACTATTCCTTGTGTTTTAGTCTAAATCTATTTCTGTTTATCTTTCAGCATGAAAAACAAAATAGCCCTTATCACCGGTGCTACCTCAGGAATCGGGAAAGCTGCCGCAATCACCCTCGCTAAAATAGGATACGATATCATCGCTACGGGCCGTCGTGGAAATCGTCTGGAAGAGCTGAAGTTAGAATTGCCTGAAGGAGTTGATTTTTTGCCTCTGGTATTCGATGTGCGTGATAGAGAAAAGGTGTCGGAGATCCTTGATAATTTACCTAAGAAGTGGAAAGCCATCGATGTGCTGATCAATAATGCCGGGAATGCCCATGGAATTGACCCAGTTCAAACTGCCAATCTGGACGATTGGGATGCTATGATAGATATTAATGTAAAGGGATTGTTGTATGTGTCCCGAGCAATTATTCCGGGTATGACAGAGCGGAAGTCAGGGATGATCATCAACATCGGCTCCATAGCAGGCAAGGAAGTTTATCCAAATGGAAGCGTCTATTGCGGAAGTAAACATGCGGTGGATGCCATCACCAAAGGCATGAGAATGGACTTGAATCCATTCGGTATTCGAGTGGTTGCGATCCATCCGGGAATGGTAGAGACAGAGTTTTCTTTGGTGAGGTTCAAAGGAAATGAAGACAAGGCAGAGAATGTTTATCAGGGAATAGAGCCTTTGGTAGCTCAGGATATTGCGGATGTAGTCGAGTTTGCCGTAACTAGACCTGCACATGTGACAATCGCCGATGTAGTGGTGCTTCCTACAGCTCAGGCTTCCGCTACAATAGTCAATAGAAATTCAACATCTTGAAAAGATTAGCTTTAATTTTTCTTACACTAGTCGTTGCTTGCTCTTCTCCGAAAAGCGATCAGGAGATTTTCTCCGAACAGCAGCGCGAAGTGCTAGATCCTGTAACGGATATTGAGTTGGAAGTGAAAATACCCGAAATGGAGCAAATATTAATCGATCAGGGATTGGTCGATGTGGAGGAGGAAATTCCTGGGATAAAAGTCGAGCTGAAGTATTCCACTACGGATAATTTCTTCGGTCAGGATGTTTATGGGGATTTGACCAAAGCTTTTCTGCAGCCGGAAGTAGCTGAGCGACTGAAAAAGGCCCAGGAAATGCTAAAGGCAGAATATCCTGATTACACCTTGCTGGTCTATGATGGCGTTCGTCCATCCAGTGTGCAGCAGATTCTTTGGGACAATTTGGACAAGCCTGACAGCTTGAAGCCACTGTATGTGGCAGATCCTAAAAAAGGCAGTTTACACAACTTCGGAGTTGCTGTAGATTTGACAATTTTTGACACAAAAACTGATTCCACTTTGGATATGGGAACCAGCTATGATTACTTTGGCTATCCAGCATATCCAGACCGTGAAAAACAAATGCTTTCCGAAGGTAAAATCACCAAAGCTCAAGTTGCTAATCGGGAGATTCTGAGGAAAGTAATGTCTTCAAATGGCTTCTCAGGAATTGGTTCGGAATGGTGGCATTTCAATGCTTTTTCCAGAAAAGAAGCAGGAGAGAAATTTAAAATGATCAAGTAGGAATGATCCATTTTCAATAACAAAAATTTATTATCAATTATCAATTATCAATAACTCAAAACCTATGACCTTAAAACGAACATTTCTCACCCTATCGCTGATTTTCAGTATCGCTCTGGTAGCGCCTGCTCAGCAATTTAAAGCGTTGGTTTATACCAAAACAGCAGGCTTTCGCCATCAATCCATTCCCAATGCAGTAGTTGCATTAAAGAAAATGGGTGAAAAGCAAGTATTTAGTGTCTATGCTTCCGAAGATCCCAAAGTCTTAGAAGAAGAAAGCCTGATGAAGTACGATGTACTTATTTTAGTTAGTACTACTGGGACAATTTTCGATGAAGCCGCTCGTGCGTCCTTACAGAAATTTGTGCAAAGTGGCAAAGGCGTAGTAGGTGTGCATGCGGCTACTGACTCAGAATACGATTGGCCTTGGTACAACAAAATGATGGGCGCATACTTTCTTTCTCACCCAGCTCAGCAAACTTTGCGTTTGGATGTAGTGGATCAGAATCACCCTTCTACTTGGCATTTGCCTAAAAACTGGATGTGGACAGATGAATTGTATGAATACAAAGACATCAATCCAGACTTGAAGGTATTGATTAAGGCAGATGAAAGTACGTATAAAGTGTCCAAAGGGAATGGTGACAATCACCCAATGGCTTGGTATCATGAATTCGAAGGCGGAAGAGTTTTCTACACGGCGTTAGGTCATGTGGATTCTGCTTGGGAAGATGATGTTTTCTTGAAGCATGTTTACGGAGGAATTTGGTACGCAGCTACTGGTCATCCATTCAAGAAATAATTCTACTAGTTCGACAGCCTATTTTCCGAAAAAGATGGTCTTACCTACCGTTGAAGCTTTCAAGTTGATCACTGTCGAAGAAAGAATAGTAATGAAAAAACCGAATTGCTGGAACTTAATGCCAGTAATTCGGTTCTCTAAACTAAAATGAAGAATACCATGCTACAAGCACAAGCAAGACCTGTTCACCTCTACATGGAGGTTAATCCAAATCCGAATTCCTTGAAATTTGTCGCCAATTTTATATTGTTAGATGAGGGGATAAGTTTTGATTTTCCAGATGCTGAAAGTGCTAAAATCAGCCCACTGGCTCAGGAATTGTTCAATTTTGCAGCGGTAGAGCGCGTGTTTATTGCATCTAATTTTGTAACAGTCACCAAGTCTGAGTCTGTAGAATGGGCAGAAATCCAAGGAATTGTCAGAGATCATATCAAGCAATATCTGGAAGCAGGCAAAGCGCCAGTTCCAGTAAATATTGAAAAGGATCCGCTTTTTGATGAGAACGATTCTGAAGTGGTGAAAAAAATCAAAGGAATTCTTGACGAATATATCCGCCCTGCTGTTGAGCAAGATGGTGGTGCGATTGTATTTCATTCTTTCGAAGACGGTGTAGTGAAGGTCTTGCTACAAGGATCTTGTTCAGGATGTCCATCCAGCACGGTTACTCTGAAAGCTGGTATCGAAAATCTCCTGACTAGAATGCTTCCAGAAGTGAAGGAAGTGGTGGCAGAGGGAGTTTAAGCTGTTTTTATATGGGTAAGAGAGATTGGTCCTGGGCGATTCTTGGAGTTATTGCTTTGGGAATTCGTTATCTGGCGGCTCAAAACCCTGACGCAACAGACAATATATATTCAAGAATTTTCTTTCCGGGAATCCGGAACGTAATAGATATGACGCTGGGAAGATTGCCTTTTCCCAGCGTTTATTTATTTATGGTGTCAGTGATGCTGGTCATTGGAGTGTACATTTTTAGACTTACCCAGCGCAAAGGGTTGAAGTGGAAATTGTTCTATACCTTCCGAGCACTTGCCAATGGACTTGGTGCCTTAATCTTTCTTTTTCTTTTCCTCTGGGGATTCAATTATCAGCGAACTCCAATCGTGCAGCAGCTGGGACTTAGTCCACGTGCTATGAACTTGGAAGAGTTGAAAAGTGAGGTGCTGATCACACAGCGATTGGCGCAACAATACCGGAATTCTATCACGCGGGATACGGTTGCTATAGAAGAGATTTTACCATATCCCGAATTGGAAAAGCTTGTGCGATTTAACATCGCTGACAATCTGGATATGTTGGGATTGAACTTCACTGGCAAACCCCGAACTAAGCTTTTTCCTCCTCCGGGATTTATGCGAAAAATGGGCATCCTCGGTATCTATTTTCCTTTTACCGGAGAAAGCTATATCGATCCTACCTTGCATGCGCTAGAAAGGCCTTTTACCGTAGCTCACGAGATGGCTCATAGCTATGGAGTGACTGACGAAGGAGAGGCTAACTTTATCGCTTGGGTGATTTGCACTAATAGTGATGATCCGTTATTGCGCTATTCAGGTCAATTGAGGTTGCTGACATACCAGATCCGCGACTACTACCGCATGGCTCCTGAAGAGTACAAAGTTTGGGTAAAAACGTTAGACAGAGGAGTCATAAATGATCTGATCTCCCTGCAAAAAGCAAGTGAAGAGATCAAAGCTTATTCTGTGGAATTGAGCAGAAAGACAAATGATGTATTCCTGAAAACCCAAGGAGTCAAAGCTGGTATCAATAGCTATCAACAGTTGCCAAAGCTGGCATTTGCCTGGAGAGAGCGAATGAATTGGGAATAGGGACTATCGCAAGATTATAGCAACTTTTTATTTTTAGTTAGAGGCAATGTAGCGAAAACACTATTTTGGGATTTGTTTTTACTAATTCTGAGATCATTTGGTTGATTAGTTTTCTGCTTTTACTCTAAAATCACTTTATGCGTCCCTTTATAGCTATTCTTTGCTCATTCTTTTTCAACCAAGTTTGCGAAGCTCAAATCACTATGGAAACAGTTCGTGGCGACGAAGGAAGCATGGAGTTATATGCTACGAATTCTACAAGTATACCCTACACCGTTTTAATTGATTTTACTGAATTAACTAACTTAAATTCAATAGGGAGTCCAGGAGTTGTGGTTGCTCAGCCAGGCAGATCTAAAGTGGCTACTTTGAAGCGAATAACTGAGAGGCAGTCCACAAACATGCGCTATACTTATTCTTTCCTAAAAGGCGACTACCACAGAAAACCAAAAAGTGAAACTTTGTATTTGATTCCTTTGCCACAAGGAACTATTGCGAAAGGAATGCGGATGACTCATGTCGAAAACCGTCTTCAGCCAAAAGAGGAGAATACGGATTATGTTGGGGTTTCTTTCAGTTTTAGCTTGCCTGCAGAGATAGTTGCGCCTCGAAAGGGAATAGTGTCAGGAATTAGTATGAATAAATATTCTGAGAAAGATAACTTAGATTTTGAACGGGGAGAAAACTACATTGAATTCTTCCATGAAGATGGATCGCTGACCAAGATTATGGTTTTGAAACCATGCAGTGAAAAAGTGAAGTTGGGTCTAGTGGTTTTTTCTGGGTGATGTGATTGCAGAGTCAGCTGGCGAGGATCATAATTCCGGCTTTCATGTGCGGTTAGCTAACATGAAACCTGTCATAGACGGCACCACAAAGCTGAAGTATGAAATGATACCGATGAAGTTTGTCTTTAAGGAAGGAGTGTCAGACATAGCAGAAAGGCAGGAGCTAGAGGTGGTGTATCCTGAAGAAGTAATCACTGCAGAAATGAATAAAAAAGAGAAGAAAGCTTACGAGCAGGAAGACCAGGACTGATTTATGTTTTTGGGGTTGAGTTAGTTTTTTTTTCTGTTCCCAAACCATACTCCTATGATCACTGCTAAAATGCCTATGTAGTGACCAAAAAGTAAAACTTCTCCATCCAACACTCCCCAGAAGATAGCGACAATCGGAATAATGTAAGTCACTGAAGCTGCAAAGACTGGTGTAGCCGTTTTCACCATCACATTGAAAATAATCAACGCGATAGCTGTCCCCATTACTCCCAAGAGCGTGACATATCCCAACGCTGGTAAAGCACCTTCAACATTCACAACTTTATAAGAAAATTGGGTGCCGGCCATCAGGTAGATCAAGGCCATGGGCAATACCATGATCAGGGAAATTGCGGTGATCTCTATGGGTTTGAGTTTTTGGAAGCGGTATTTGATGATATTCAGATTGAAGCCATAGCATACGCATGCCAAGAGAACATAGAATGCGTGGGAGTTGATATCCGCAAAAGCTCCGAACCCTGAACCTTCCTTCACGGTGACCAGAATGAATACTCCGATAAAGGCGATGGCTAAGCCTACTCCGTTTCTACGGGTAATTTTTGAATTGAAAAACAAGGCACCGATTACGACAACGGCCATAGGTGTCAGTGCATTTAAAACACCTGTCAGCGAGCTACTGAGTTGTGTTTGAGCTTTTGCAAAAAGAAATGCAGGAATGAAACTACCTACCAATCCCACGATGATTAGATTTTTTATCTGAGTTTTATCGAGATTTTTTATCCTTGGAATAGAAAGCGGTAATAGGAAGGTTGCGGCTGCCACAATTCTATAAGCTCCGACCTCCCCAGCTGAAAAAACTTCCAGTCCACGCTTGATTAGAATAAATGAGCTTCCCCAAATCAGAGACAAAAGAATAAGTAAACCCCAGTTTTTGAGATTGCCGTCGTTGGCGTTAGTTGACATCGGTTGAGGCAGAGAATTATCTGCGATGCAAAGGAAGTAAAACCAAAGAAAAGTTTGATAAAAAAATTACTGGATTTAGAAAGTTCAAAAGCGGTAAGGTTTAAAAGTTTGGATTCACTTTACCACCTTACCACTTTTCAGTTCTGAGAACTGCTAAAAAACGTGATCCGCATAGACATCAGAAACTTGCTCCAGAATCTCGTACACATGCTCGTAAGTTTCTGCAGTGACCATTTCGGTACGGTACTGCTTAAAGTTGGGCATGCCACGAAAGTAATTGGTGTAATGTCTTCTCATCTCTAGAATTCCAAGTTTTGGACCTTTCCATTGGACAGAAAAATCTAAGTGCCTCTTTGTAACAGCAATTCTTTCTTCTAATCCGGGAGCAGCCAACTTTTCTCCAGTAGCTAGGAAATGCTTGATCTCGTTGAATATCCATGGATAGCCAATCGATGCTCTACCGATCATCATGCCATCTACGTTATATTTATTTTTGTATTCCAGCGCCTTCTCTGGGGAATCAATATCTCCATTTCCAAACACTGGAATATGCAGACGTGGATTTTCTTTCACCTTATTTAAATAGCTCCAGTCAGCTTCGCCTTTATACATCTGTGCTCTGGTCCGGGCATGAATACTGATTGCTTGAATTCCCACATCCTGAAGGCGCTCAGCAACCTCAACGATCCGAATGGTATTTTGATCCCAACCAAGCCGTGTTTTGACGGTGACGGGAATATTTACCCCTTTCACGATCTCAGCGGTCATGGAGACCATCTTGTCGATGTCCAGGAGAATTCCAGCTCCAGCTCCTTTACAAGCTACCTTACTTACTGGGCAACCGTAATTGATGTCCAGGATATCTGGTCTGGCTTCTTCTACGATCGCTGCTGCTTCACGCATAGAGTTAATCTCGTTTCCGAAGATTTGGATCCCAATAGGTTTCTCATAATCGAAAATATCGAGTTTAGCCATACTCTTTGCTGCATCACGAATCAATCCTTCTGAACTGATAAATTCCGTATACATCAAGTCCGCACCGTTCTGTTTGCAGACTGCTCTGAACGGCGGATCACTCACATCTTCCATCGGTGCAAGCAACAATGGGAAGTCACCTAACTCCAAGTTTCCTATCTTAACCACTTCTTATTTTAAATTTGGGCGTAAATTTACTTCAATTATGGAGATATACGAAACGGAATCAGAAATTGGCAAGAGAAAGAGTTGGCTTTTGTCCTTGGTAGTCATTGTTTTAGTGAGTTTAGGAGTTTTGGTTGTGCTTCAAGTGATTGCTTTGGCAGTTGCGCCTTATCTATTTAATATCTCGATACAGGAGATTATGGGCCTGATGACAGGTGATTATTCACCGAGTAACGGACGAATGGCTATGTTTTTTGTACAGGGAGTTGGATCTGGATTAGGCTTTTGGGTAGCTGCTTATGTGATTATGCGTTTCATAGATAAGGCTGACTTGCATTGGGAGATACAATTACCAAGATTTAACTTGAAAGGTGCCGGATTGGTTTTGCTGATCAGCATAGGAGGTATGTTTTTCAATGGCTTACTAGTTTATTGGAATTCTCAGTTAGTACTTCCAGAGTTCATGGCAGGCACGGAGTTATGGATGCAAGAAATGGAGCAGCAATTATTGGAACTCACTAAATTTCTTACCGACTTCCAATCTATTCCAGAGCTCTTGATGGGGATTTTGGTGATTGGCGTACTTGCAGGTATTGGTGAGGAGATTTTTTTTAGAGGGCTTATTCAACCCAAAATGCATTTGTACACAGGCAATGGTCATGCAGGAGTGTGGGTTACCGCTTTGATTTTCTCCGCAATACATTTACAGTTTTACGGCTTTCTTCCCCGATTATTTTTGGGAGGGATGTTTGGGTACCTTTATTATTATTCTGGAAGCCTCACATATCCTATATTAGCCCATATTGCTAACAATTCGATTACTGTACTGATGGTTTATGCCTCTAATCAAGGGATGATAGATTTTGACATGGAGTCAACAGATACAGTGTCTTATCCTGCTGCCATTATTGGTTTATTGGTTCTTGCGGCAGGAATCTTTTACTTTAAGAAAATAAATAAGTCCAATGGAGAACTGGAACAAGGTATTTGAAACCCCTATGCAGGTGCGAGCTGAGATCGTCAAAGGAGTCTTGGAAGAGCATCAAATACAAGCTGTGATATTGAATAAAAAGGAAACTGTTTATCAGATTTTTGGGAATTATGAGGTGCATGTGTAGAGTGAAAATATGATGTCAGCGAATAACATAATTCAGAATGAGATCACGTTTTAGTATAAATAATTATAGTAATCTGGGGCAGAGAGCCATCACTGCATTGTTTGGAGCATTGATTATAGTGGGGGGATGCATATATTCTGACTACACGTATTTTCTTGTGTTTGCTGGGATTTTGGGTTTTTCCCAAATGGAATTTTATAAACTAAGTGGATTGGATGGAATGCTTCCTCTGAAAAGCTTTGGTACATTTCTAGGTCTGATGATTTTCTGCCTTACTTTTCTGGTGCAGAAAGAACATTTGTCTATGAAATATTTCTATTTCATCTTCCCGATTGTCTCGCTGACGTTTTTTATAAAGCTTTATCGCAAAACAGATAAAAAACCTTTCACTGGTGTAGCATACACTTTTTTAGGTCTTTTCTATGTGGCAGTACCGTTTTCCTTGCTAAATCTTGCAGTATTTTCAGTAGATGCTACCTATAATTATCAGATTATTATTGGCTGTCTTTTGATACTTTGGGCAAGTGATACAGGAGCCTATTTTGCGGGAACAAAATTTGGTAAGACTAAGTTATTCGAGCGTGTGTCTCCGAAGAAATCCTGGGAGGGTTTTTTGGGTGGGGCATTTTCTGCAATTGGAGTAGCTTTTATCTTGACAAGATACTTTCACGTGATTGAAGATTGGAAATGGTTGGTGATAGCAGGGATTATCATTATTGCAGGCACCTATGGTGATCTAATTGAGTCTCTTTTCAAGAGATCTATTGAGATCAAAGATTCTGGAAAGGGTCTTCCTGGACACGGTGGATTTATGGACCGTTTTGACGGATTGTTACTTTCGGCGCCATTTATTACTGCCTTTTTGAAAATCTTCTAATTCTCACCCCGTTAGATTGAAAATCTGCTTAATATAGCAGGGCATTTGAATAACTAAATCAAACCCGAATATGGCTTACATTGAACCGGCTCCGATTAAGGATAAAGAAAATCCTTTGGAGTCAATGATGGAAAGATTCAACATTGCAGCTGAAAAGCTAGGCCTCTCTGATGAGGTGTACAATGTTTTGAAAAATCCAGCCAAACAAGTAATTGTATCCCTTCCTATCACCATGGATACTGGAAAAATCCAGGTCTTCGAAGGCATCCGAGTAATCCACTCCAATATTCTAGGCCCGGCAAAAGGCGGTATCCGCTTTGCTCCCGATGTACACATCGACGAGGTGCGTGCGCTCGCGGCTTGGATGACTTGGAAATGTGCCGTAGTGGACATTCCATACGGTGGCGGCAAAGGTGGTGTGAGGTGCAATCCCAGAGAAATGTCTAAGGGTGAAATCGAGCGCTTAGTAAGGGCATATACCTTGGCAATGATCGATGTATTCGGGCCTGACAAGGATATTCCAGCTCCAGACATGGGAACAGGTCCAAGAGAAATGGCCTGGCTAATGGATGAGTATTCCAAAGCTAAAGGAATGACTGTCAGTTCAGTGGTGACAGGTAAGCCATTAGTGCTTGGCGGGTCATTGGGAAGAACTGAAGCTACTGGCCGGGGTGTAATGGTTTCTGCTTTAGCAGCCATGCAAAAACTGAAAATTAACCCGTTCCAAGCAACATGTGCGGTACAGGGATTCGGTAACGTCGGTTCGTGGGCAGCTAGACTCCTTGAAGAAAGAGGATTGAAAATAGTAGCAATCTCCGATCATACAGGAGCTTTCTATAATGAAAAGGGAATCAATATCGTAGAAGCCATAGAATACCGTGATGCTAATGGTGGCAATCTAGAAGGCTTCAAAGGAGGCGACAAAATGCTAGTTGCCGGTGATCTTCTGACTTTGGACGTAGATGTACTAGTTCCTGCTGCGGTAGAAGATGTGATCACTATTCACAATGTGAATGATATCAAAGCTAAGCTAATTGTAGAAGGAGCCAATGGCCCTACTTCGGCAAAGGCTGATGCAATCATCAACGAAAAAGGAATCATGGCTGTACCGGATATTTTGGCAAATGCTGGCGGTGTGACTGTGTCCTACTTCGAATGGGTGCAAAATAGATTGGGCTACAAATGGACTGCAGATCGCGTAAATCGTCGCTCAGACAGAATCATGAAAGATGCCTTTGACACCGTATATCAGACTTCATTGAAGTATGAAGTGCCTATGAGAATTGCTGCTTATATCGTTGCAATTGATAAAGTTGCGAAGACATATACCTATAGAGGCGGATTCTAAGGCTTTTCTATTGAAAGAATATTTTATCTTTGAGGCGTGGAGATTGCTCCACGCCTTTTATTTTTAAAGCTTATGACTATACACAGAGAAGGACGAGTTTTGTTATTTTGGATGCTAATTATCTTAGTTGCCGGTAATTACCTCATCATCTACTTCATGCCAGATGCCAGAGTACTTTCTAATATTGCTGTCTTGGGAAGTATTGCGATGTATCTGATTGTTCTTCAGTTTTTCCGAAGTCCAATTATTGAATTGCCATCTGACGAAAGTTTGATTTATGCGCCCGTGGACGGGAAAGTGGTCGTGATCGAAGAGACTTTCGAAGGGGAGTATTTGAAGGAAAATCGCAGACAAGTATCGATATTCATGTCCCCTATCAATGTGCATATCACTAGATCCCCTATCAAAGGCATAGTTGAGTTTTTTCAATATCATCCAGGTAAATATCTAGTGGCTTGGCATCCTAAGTCGAGCACAGAGAATGAGCGCACCACCATGGTGGTGAAGCATGACAATGGGACAAAACTGCTGGTAAGACAGGTTGCAGGAGCTGTAGCAAGAAGAATCAAATGGTATGTGAAGCCAGGCTCTGAATTGGAGCAAGGTGGAGAATTCGGCTTTATCAAATTCGGTTCACGGGTTGATATGTTTCTTCCACTGGATGCTGAAATGCTTGTTGGTTTGGAAGAAAAAACCAAAGGGGGAAAAACACCCATAGCGAGATATAAAAATTAAAATCTAACGGTTATTTATAACGGTTGAATTTTGTTTTTCGTAACAAGGTTTGTCAACCAAAAAATCCTTCTATGAAAACTGCCTTTCCATTTGTATTTTCTTTTTTTTTATTGAGTTTGGTATCCTGTAGTGAGAATGAAAATCCAAGATCTCCACTTATCGGAACTTGGGAAAACCGAAGTTATATGGACTCACTAGACATTTGGTTTGTAGATAGTTACCGATTCAAAAATGATAGTGTATTTGACCTTACTGCCACAGTTAGAAAAACTGAATTAGGTGAGGAATTAGGCTTTAGAATGATTGCTTCTTCCTGGTATAACTTAGAAGGAGGCACTTTCCAGTACTATTATTCTGATGCGTTGATTTATTTTGGAGGGGGTGAAAATGGTAATATTTATGGGTCTAGAGACAAAATGAATCCAGGGGTGGTTGATTTTTTCAGGATCCCAAAAGGCGAGTTGACCTTTTCAAGTGATATGCGCCAATTTACTTTTCAGGAAGATTGTTGGAAAATAGACCCAGATACCGATTGTATTGAATTTCCTTCTCAAACCTTTTTGAGGGTCGAGTAAGCATTTTTTTTGCTTTTGTAAACCCAATATCCCAAGCCCAGTGTGCTGAGGAAAAAAATCACAGTAGTCCACTCAAAAGTTCTTCTTGTGGAAAGCATTTTATCAATTGATTTATCTCTTTCAGTAACGGCTCTTCTTAGCGCTTGCACATCCTTCTCTTGTTTGAAAGCGATTGCCTTGTAGTCATCTCCTGTTTGAGTGGCTGTGGTGGTTTCTATATCCCCAATCATCCGAAGTTCATCCATAATGAGGTTGTCTTTTTGAATGATTCTTTCTAGCCACTCATTTGTTTCGACCATATCTTTTTTGGTCCGATTGCCGAAGATTCCTGATTTTTGCCTTTCAGATTCTTTCCATTGCTGCGTGAGTGCATCACGATCCAGAACCATTTTCTCCAACTTTGCCTGGCCAGCTTCAGTGAATTGTGGGATGAAAAAATTTAAAATTAAGAGAACTAGTCCAAAGATCATTTTTCCTGGGTATTTAAATTACTGAATGTTCATTTGTGAGTTTACTTCTGATGTAAAGAAATGCAAAGATTAGCATGCCTACAAAAAAGATTAACATTGCTGACTGGGATTTCTATTGTGTCAATTTTTGTGAGTTGATCTCGTTATTTTTATAATCAAGCTGATTTTTTAATTTTCTGTACTTTTTGAGAAACCGCAATTACTTAGAAATTTCCACTTTCGGTAATAAACTCAGAATTACTGACAAGTTCCAAATTCCCAGCCTCCATTAGACCTACTTTGCTTTCTTGAAGAGTAGTCGTAAGAGGTAGCTGATCCGAAAGCTGGGAACTGTAGCTACTTGCGTAGATCTGAACCGGTAATAAAAATAGCCAAGTAAAAATTGCAACCTTCATAAAGTTGGTGGTTTTTCCTCAACCCTGTCCAATCAGCATTCCAGACGGTAGTATTATTTTTTCCAACCTCGTGTCATTTCTTTTTTGCCTGGAGGTCCTGGTAAGATTTCGACTTCGAGACCTACTTCATTTAGGTCCCTTCTTAACTGGCCAGTAGCGCAATAGGTTGTGAGTATACCTCCAGAATTCAGTGATGTGCAAACCTTGCTGAGCATCTCCTTTTCCCATAGTTCAGGCTGTTTACTTGGTGCAAAAGCATCATAGAAGACTACATCTGTAGGATAAAGGACTACATCCTGAAGTGTCGTCTGCTCTTTCTTCATGTTGAAATATTCCGACATGATAATGCCTTTGTTCCATTCCGCTTTGTGCAGTCGCTGTAAATATGGCTTGTAATGAAAAATGGCATCGTCCATATCTCCGTAGTTTAGCTGGGAATAAATCTCCTCAGTTAATGGAAATGGCTCAATAGTATGATAAAGTACTGGGATCTGATTTTGCTCAGCCCAAACTAGTGTGAGCCAAGCATTAAGGCCTGTTCCAAATCCAACTTCAAAAATGCGAATGAGCTTCTTGTTAGGATTATTCATTACCCAAGAGTCGAGGCCATAAAGCATGCATATATGGATCGATTCTCTGAAAGCACCCCCTGAATTGTGATAGCTTTCTTTTAATTCTTCATTGTAAAGAGAGTGTGATCCGTCTTCTGTGATGATAAGCTTTAGCTTTTGGCTCATGCTGAATAGATTAAAGCGGAACAATAGGCGGATACACCTTCTTGTCTACCCACAAATCCTAATTTCTCAGTGGTGGTAGCTTTGATGGAAATGTCAGCTTCAGAGACATTCATTACTTCGGAGAGACACTTTTTCATTGTTGGGATATGAGGATTGATTTTCGGTAGTTGCAGGCAAATTGTAGTGTCTAAGTTGCCTATTTCAAAGCCGGCTTCACGGAGAAGAACCATCACTTCTGCTAGCAGAATCTTGCTGTCTATCCCCTTGAATTTTGGGTCTTGATCAGAGAAATGATATCCGATATCACGAAGATTTGCCGCGCCAAGTAGTGCATCGCAGATCACATGGATCAATACATCTGCATCGGAATGTCCGACAGCACCTTTTTCATAGGCTAATTTGATTCCCCCAAGCCAGAAGTCGTAGCCTTCTTTGAGTTGGTGGACGTCGTAGCCGAAACCTATTCTGAATTTGTTCATGCAGGTACAGATTTATAATATAAGACAGAAGAGTTTTCTTCACGGATCAGGCGATTTGCCCAAGTCATGATTTCATCTCCTTTTATTTTTGATTTATTTTCGAATTCCTCCCAATAAAGATCAGGGTTCCCAAGCTGCGCATAATTAGCCAGATTCATAGCTCTATTGAGAACTTGAATAGACTCGTAGGTTTTCATGGCTTCTCCTTGATTTTTTACTTTCTGAAGAGCATGTTCAGAAATTTCAGAAGTTAAAAATTTAGATACCACTTCATCCAATGCATTTTCGCCTTCTTCCGCCGATACGCCACTTTCCATTTTTCCAGAGAAAATTAAAAGTCCGGGATCTACAGATCCTAAAACATACGCTCCCACAGCTGCAAAAAGTTTTCCGTTTTTCACTAAGGTTTGCTCCAATAGAGAAGACTTGCCGAAACCAATGATATCGGTGATCAAATCTGCTTCCAAGTACCCTTCGGCTAGTTTGGCTGGCATTTTATAAGCTTTGTAGAGCGCATCTGTAGGTACTGCGGCTTCTACCACTTTTATCTTTTTGGTATGCTGAGCTGGCTCAACCGGAATTTGGAGATTCGATGTTGAAAGATTTGGAATCGGTTCAAACCATTTCTTCGACAATCGCTCTACTTCAGCTTGTGTCACCGCGCCAGCAACCACTAATATGGCATTGTCTGGTCGATAGTTTGCCTTATAAAAGTCCCAGACATCCTCCTGTGTATAGTTAATGATGTCATCCAAATTCTGACCTATGGTAGGCCAGCGATAAGGGTGAGTATCATAAGCCAAATCTCTCAAATGATGGAATACATCGCCATAAGGCTGGTTGAGGTAGCGTTGCTTATATTCTTCCATGACGACTTTTTGCTGAGTTTCGATTGTTTTCTTGCTTAGCGTTAGTTGTAGCATGCGATCAGATTCCAACCAAAAGGCTGTTTCCAGATTCGATGCAGGAAGTGTGATGTAATAATTAGTAATGTCAGGGCTGGTGAATGCATTGCATGCACCTCCGACACGTTCTAGTTCACGGTCGAAAACAGGAACATTGGCTGAACTTCCAAACATCAAATGTTCGAAGAAATGGGCCAAACCGGTTTTCCCGAGCGTTTCATTTCGGGATCCGACTTTATAAAGTAGGTTGAAAACAGCGATTTTACTGCCGTGATCCTCGTGGACGATCACTTCGAGGCCGTTTTCTAGGAAAAATCTTTTGTAGAGTAGCATAATTGTAGCTTGCAAAGCTAAGATAATTGGCAATTTTGGCTAATCAAGAAGGTGAATTTTAAATAAACCTTCTGTCTATAACTTCAGCTCAACCACGAACAATCCCATTGGTGTAAGCATTCCTTATTTTTTCGAAAAAAAAACGAACTTTGAAATGATTGCCTAAGTTTGCTTTCCAATACAACCCTCAGCTCAAATTCCTTATGAAAAAACATTGCGTAGAACTCCATCAAACGGGACAGTTTTCACAATTTTTTTTGGATTATATCGGAGGGAAGAAAGAGCTCATGCCTTTTTATACGCATGTACCCAAGTTGGAGAGCTTCAAGCAAGCAATTGAGCAGAAGACTTTTTCCGAGGGGCATCGTAAAATTCTAGTCGAGGTCCTTCAGGGACAATACGCGAATCAGGAGATAAGCTACGCGGTGTCTTCGAATATTGAGTCATTGGCATCAGATCGTACGTTCACAGTGACCACTGGTCATCAGCTTAACCTTTTCACTGGGCCTCTTTATTTCATTTACAAAATCGTCTCTACGATCAACTTAGCTAAGAAATTGGCTGAGACATATCCTGATTGCAAATTTGTGCCAGTCTACTGGATGGCGACGGAAGATCATGATTTTGACGAAATCAATTACTTCAAACTTGATGGAAAGAAATACCAGTGGAATTCTGAGCAGACTGGTGCCGTAGGAGATTTTGAGCTGGATAAGAGTTTCAAAGAATTTCTAAAGTCGGTTTCTTTCGTTCCAGAAGTGTTTTTGGAGGCTTATTCTTCCTCCAAAACGCTAGCTGAAGCAGTTCGAAAGTATGTCAATTCGCTCTTCGGTGAAGAAGGATTGTTGGTAGTGGACGGTGATGATTCGAGATTGAAGAGAGAGTTTACAGAAGTCATTCTTTGTGATTTGTTTGAGCATACTCCTTTCCAGGAAGCAACTGAGGCAACTGAGGCGTTGGAGAAGCTCGGCTATAGTAGTCAGATATTTCCTCGGGAGGTCAATTTCTTTTACTTGGAAAAAGGAGTTCGGGAGCGGATTGAGAAAATGGAATCTGGGTTTGGCGTTGTAAATACTGAGTTGCGATTTACAGATGAAGAAATGAAAGCGTTGGTAGAGAAGCACCCAGAGCGGTTTAGTCCAAACGTAGTTTTGCGTCCGCTCTATCAAGAGGTTATTTTACCAAATCTTGCTTATTTGGGAGGTCCGGCAGAAGTGGTTTATTGGCTTCAATTGAAGGGTATCTTTGACCATTTTAAAGTTCCTTTCCCTGTTTTATTGCCACGTAATTTTGCCTTGCTGATCAACGAGAAAGTGCATCGCAAAATGAGTCAGTTAAATTGGGACGAGGAAGATCTATTTGTGGATTTGGATTATTGGAAAAAGACCTTTGTCCAAGCGGAGGCTAGCATGGATATAGAGCTATCAAAACAAAAGGAGGTTATTTCTACCCTTTATGATTTGAAAGGAAAGGAAGCGGCACATCTAGATAAGAGTCTGGAGAATGCCTTCGAAGCTGGTAAAGTTCGCTCCTTGAAAATCATCGATCAGATGGCTACAAAACTTCGTAAGGCGGAAGAGCGAAGGTTACACACTCAGATTGAACGTGCCTGTTGTATTCAGGAGCTAGTGAAGCCGGGTGGCAGCCCTCAGGAACGAGTGGTAAATATGATGCAATTTTATTTAAGTAATCCTGATTTGATCTCGGAGCTTTTAGCTTGTTTTGATCCACTGGATTTTAGAATGATGGTATTGGCAAATGAGTCTTGATAAGCATGAGCTAAGAACTTTTTATAAGGAACTGCGAGCTGCACTTTCTGAGGAAGAATTGCAAAAAAAATCACTTCAGATCACTGACAATGTGATTGCTTTTTTAGGTAAACGAAATGAGTTGAATCATTTCCATCTATTTTTACCCATCCCAAAACAACGGGAGATCAATACGTATCCTATCAGAGAGTATTTGGAGGACAGAGGAAATGCCATTTACACGTCAAGAGTTGAACTTGATTCGTTGACATTACAGACATTGCTTTTAAAGCCAAACACAAATTTTCAGTTAGATAAATGGGGGATCCCTATTCCAGAAGACTTCAAATTGGTGACAAATGAGTTGGTTCAAGTAGTTTTTGTACCGTTGCTAGCCTACGATCAAAAAGGAAATAGAATTGGTTTTGGCAAGGGGTATTATGATGTGTTTTTGAGCAGTCTTAATCCTTCAGTTTTGAAGGTTGGATTGAGTTTTTTCTCTTCAGAGCTAAGTATTCCTTCTGAATTGCATGATATACCACTTGATTATTGCATTACGCCAGAAAATATCATTACTTTTTGATCTTCTTTTAACCAATTATTCCATGCGATTCACTCTTTTTTTGGCTTTAGCTACACTTACACTTATGTTTTCATCTGCCCAAGAAGCTAAGGCGCAGATGAGAGATTTCAATACTATGATTGGAGTTACAGGTGGAACGAACATTGGAGGAACAGTAAAGCACTTCATTTCTGAGCAGGGAGCAGTCGATCTTCTGGTCTACAGAAGATGGAAAGGGTGGGTTGCGGCTGCTTTATATGAGCAACACTTTGATATCAGAGAATTTAGAGGTTTGGAGTGGTATGTAGGTGGAGGCGCCCACTATGGGATATGGAAAGATGGAAAAGGTGAGCCTCCATGGATTGACAAGATTGATCAGGATTACAATGCCTATGGAATTGATGCGGTAGTAGGCTTAGAATACAATATCAGCAGAAGTAATTTTTATGTTGGGTTATATTGGAAACCAGCCTATAATTTCACTGACTTTACTAAGTTATGGGAGGATGATGCGGCCTTTACGTTGAGGTATGCGCTTTAAGATTTCAGTAATAAGTAATGTGGGTATTCTACCTTACACTGGAGAGTGATTTAGAATAGTAAAGAATAAAATTTCCAGGCAATAATAAGAGAACCTGAAGGGTGGTTCTAGAATATTCCAGTAGGAGACTGTTCAATTAAGCGTTTCTGACAAAAGTCGCTACGGCTCAGATTCATGTTGGATAATTTTCACTTATAGTGATCTATGTTCCACGGTCTGTACTTTCAATGATGATTTCAAAGCCTAGGTTTCTCAAACTGTTTTATGATTCCTTTACTAATAAGCTGGATTGAATTTGAGCTTTGTAGCTGGCTGAAGCGCGGCTTCTGATTATAAAAAAGGGGATTTGTGAAATGCACACACATTTCGTTAGCTTCATAGGCGGATAGATATCCTCTTATACTCAGATAGCTGGTCATGCCCATGCTTCGAATCTGTATTTGCTTTCAGTTGCATTTTAATATAGTGCCGTGTGGGGGTTTTGCTCAGAAAACACAAATTATGAAAGCCTTTTTAAGTCAATTCCAAAAAGATCGTCTTATCCGTTTAGTTGATTTATTTCTCAATAGGTCTTGAAAAATTTGTCGGTGGATACCTGTTCAAATTGATTCCTTTGTCTTTTGGGGAGTCGTTGTTCAGTCAAAGAACATTGCTCACTCCGGAAAGAGTATTAAAGAATTATAAGGCTATTAAATTGATACAATTTTTAGATTAAAAAACACCATTGATCAATATAAATTGAGAACGAGCGTCGAACATGAATCGAAATATAATTTTATTGAAAAGGTGCATATAAAATAGACTTTATAAACCCATTTTAAAAAAAAATGATTAATTGAATAATTAATTGATCAAATATAAAACCTTCTTTTTCAGATTATAGAACAAAAGTGGATTTTGGATGACCATTTGAACCGTGAAAAGAAATCTCTTGAAAAGAAATAGAAATTATTTAAATTTTTTCGGCGTATTGATTTAAAGGTATTTTTAGAATATTATTCTGTTTTTGTTATAAAAACATGTCCTAACGTTAACTTTTATCAAAAGGCTGTAATTAGGCAGTATTTTTAACCTTTTGAACCGATCAAATCTATATATGACCGATAAATAAATTTTGGGCTCAATAATTAACTTAATTTCTGTTAAAATATTTATTTTCCGTTCAATCACTCCAATAAATGTAATAATACTTATAATAATAGAACTATATAAAGTGATTTCCGTTCAATCAGGACATTTTGTAATATGAGA